>Ga0209471_1000520_pt1 | contig 25629 bp, 17 predicted proteins | sample GraSoiAngelo_128_FD_185885 | JGI IMG/M metagenome (GOLD analysis project Ga0209471, IMG submission 185885) | Grasslands soil microbial communities from the Angelo Coastal Reserve, California, USA - 14_0927_12_20cm (SPAdes) (version 2) | ecosystem: Environmental > Terrestrial > Soil > Grasslands ... | reverse complement strand
CCGCCTGCTCGAGGAAATAGCGGTTGGGCACCTCTGCTTCCTCGTACAGTTTGCGTCCCGAATAAAGAACTAGGGCAGCGATGCGTTTAAGCCGGCGATCTAAACCGCGAATGACCTCTCGCGAGAGCGCGCTGTCCTCGTTGGCATCGTACTTGTCAGAAACTTGATACAGAATCAGCTTGGATTTAAGGGTCTCCGCAATGTCGGCGGCGGATGGAATTGCCACCCAGAGGATAGGATTGCGGATTCGGCACAACCGCATTGCCAGTGCTAACTGTGTTCTCAGGAGGATCCGATTTAACATCCGCGCCCAGCGGGATCCGTAGAAAGGAAGATTCACGGGGGTCATCACGTACAAACCTTCCGGAACTCTGCGCAACCAGCGACGATAACTCTTCAGCTTTCGGCGAATTTTTAAGAAGAAATCCGGGTTTGAAATCGAAGGCAAGCCCATACTCAACGAGTTAACGAACAGTACCCGGTTTTGCTTAGCCAGGCGCTTCAGAATGTGACTTTTGGAATGCGGATGGTGATACCACCAGTCCTCGCCCGCGAAACAGATGATGTTCTCGCCTCGGAGTCCGTAATCCATGGATTCTGAACTAGGCAGCCCAGGAGATCTGGGAAGCCAATTTCACACTCTGCCCGAATTGTCCACTTACCACAATGGTAGTTGCTTCTTCGACCGCACCGTAGGCTCTGGAGATGATCCCCGGAATACAGATCAGTTGTAATGGTACGGGTGCATGGCATTCCATTGCCACCGTGTGTGGTCCCTGAATAGAGCAGCAAACCCGTTGTCCCGCGGTTTGTCTAATCACTACCTGCCACTTCTTCGGCAAATGGAACAACACATCGAACGAATGCCCGCCTGTTCCGCTGAGCTCATCGTTTACTATAAGCAGATTTTCTGACATGAGCTTTACCGCGCGCCTGTGTTGTACCCCTAGTCTGCGATAACCGTCGTGCGAAGCCTGGAATAACACATGATTGTCAACTTCCTTCATGAGGATCGGGTTTACGTGCGCATCATTGCAAATTCTGAACAGAGCGGAAGGTGATTTCGAGAAACGATTTTGCTCTTGTCCGTCGATCTGAACTGAATTGTGTGCTGACGTAGCGCGCAGCCGGTTTCGCAATTCCGCATCCCTGGTGTAGCAGCCGGTCCCACAATCTACCAGGAACTCTTGCCCTCGAATCCAGATAATCAGACTAAGTTTGTCATTATGCGTGTGGCTGCCTCGGCCTTCAATTCCATTGGGCATCGCCACGAAGATGACTTTGGCCTGGCTGTTCCTCGCTATAGCCAGCCCCGAGTTTGGAAAAACGATTGCGCGCTGACTAAGTCTTTCAGGTTCCTTCTGTTCGGGTGAATCAGACATCGCTCCATACCAAGCCAGCTCGTCCCGGCGCCCTCGGTAATCTTGTCCGAAAATTGCGCCCCCAATCCCCATGAGGCCTGAAATCGCCAGAGAGTTTCTGGCGCTCAGATTCGTTCTTAGCATTTGTTCGAGGTCGTCCGTTAGCAGCTCAACTCTGCCATCGTCGCAGTCGCCTGCCTGAGGGAGGTACCCTTTTTCGTCCGCCATTGTGCCCAGGAATTCGTACATGTTCCGCAGACGCTTCAAGAAATCTGCGGAAGGTTGGTGGCCCTGCGCTCGCATTAACAGGAATGCGCTAGTGAACATTTGCAGAACCAGCACTTGATAACCGGTAGAGGCCTCGTAGTCTCCTCCGTCCTGATGAACTTGTTGCAGGATTTCCCGCTGCACCAGATTGCCGTAGAGTTTCCGGCGGGTCGCCATCTGCGGGCCGTTCAAAAAGATCGAGAGACAGAAGAGGCCGGTTATGTTGCTCAAATAATGATTGCTGCGAACCAAATGTGAAAACTCGTTGTGCGCCTCAATGTACAGAAGATGTTCCCACAACGAATTTGTCACCTTTCGGAGCCACTCGTACTCTGCTGCAGGAAATGGCCAGAGTAACTCCAGCGAAAGGCAAATGCTCATTGCGCGAAGCGCCGCCTCCATCGCGATCGTCCAATTGACACCTTGTCCAATTGGGTTCTCGCTGATCCAGTCGCTAAGTAAATTCCTGGAGATCGCGCGATAGCGGACGTCGCCAGTCAGCAGCCATGCTTTTCCAAGCACGGGAAGAAACTGCATGCGAGACAGTTCCCACGGCACTTTGACATCGGATCCATCATGACGGACGACAGCTAGGTCCGCAGCCGCCGTCCGTGGCCAATCCTTTCCGGACACGAAATCCAAGTTCCACCGCGGTGGCAAGCCGAGATTGACCCGGCCATAGCCGAACCATGGGAAATCACCCAGGCAAATGCAGTCGGCATAACGCAGGATGATGCTGCGAGTAGACTCGCTGATGAGATCCAGTGTAGGACGATAGTAGCCAACAGGAGAATACTCGACCTCACACTGAATGTCCGCGACTTGAGATGAGAAGCGCGCTTGTTTCCAGCGCCTCTGCGTGCGCCACAAGGCCTCGCGCAGCAATGTGACGGTCGATTCGCGGCGGATTACCGTGAGTTTATTCATGAAAGAAGAAGTCACGAGGAATGACAGACAGACAACCGCTCCTTAACCTTGCGAGCCGGATTACCGACCCACACCTCACCGGCACCGACATCCTTGGTAACAACTGAGCCCGCACCGATCACCGAACTGTCGCTGATGTGAACGCCTTTGAGGATGATCGCTCCGGTTCCGATCCACACGTCATTACCCACCCAGATGCCGCCTGTTTCAGCGTAGCCAGAGTACTTGATCGGTTTTGTAGGATCATCGAAACGGTGGTCATTAGCGATCACCTTGACCTGCGGGCCGAACATTACTTTATTGCCGATATGGATTTCAGCGCCCTTGTCTGCCAGCATGACGACGTGCGGACCGATGTAGACATCCTCTCCGATGAAAATGTGTTGTTCTCCGCGAATATCCCACGGAGGGCTGAGCGCGAGATCGGCTTCACAGTGGCCGAGCCGCTGCATAAGCGCACGCCGCTCCGCGAAGGACACTGCCTCTTGCACATACCAGAGCATGGAAGATAGAGGCGGTCCAATGATGCTCTTAAGCAGGTTCCTGAATATGGAGGTCATCGATTCTCGAGTATTGCATTGCCGCGGCTGGTCCGATAAATCACCCACATCACGAACGCGAACGCCAGAAAATATGAAATGGACGAGACCACAGACGCTCCGGCGATACCGTAGTGTGGAATTGCCCACAGATTTACCATGACGTTGAATAGGCTACATAACCCCCAAATGATCACCACACTTTTTGGGTATCCAATGCTGTTCAGCAACTGTACTGCGACCATGTGTATGCCGAGAAACAACATTCCAGGCATGAGGAGCACAAAAGACAATGAGGCCGGCAAGAATGCCGACCCGAATAGCAGACGCACAGCCGGTCGTGCCAATAAAGAGGCCATGACCAAGAAGGGCAACAGGATTAAAGTTGTACCAGCGGTTGCTTTTTTTGTGAGATCAAGTTTTTCCCCCAGATCGGTCAATACCGAAAGCTTCGGAAAAAGGATCGTACCGATTACCGTGGCTAGTACCGAAGCGTAATCGGCCATGGTGGATGCGATCGAGTAGTAGCCTGCCTGCTCGGGTCCAAGCATATGTTGAACCATTAATAAATCGGCGCGCAGCACCAGAAAGCAGAAACTAGCAGCCAAATAGGCTTTCACCGCGTACCTGATACTGTCGCGGAAGACTGCAGCGGAGACCTGAGGCCGGCCGGAAAACCGCTGTTGCAGGCGCCTCATGACCCACAGACAGGTCACTACCAGTGCCACAACAGTCGTGAAAAAAAACTTCGCAACCCCCACATGCCGGAGCAGCACAAAAAACCCAATGAGCACGAGCGGCAAAACCTTTGTACTAATTTCCGCCAAGTTATAGCCACGAATGTCCTGAACACCTAGCATTAGGTTCTGCAGCAGGGTATAGGCCAGGCCAAACGGGATCCAAAGCAGCGCGAGCAGCAGGATAGCGCCGCGGATGCCAAGCACGTGCGGAAAAACGGCGAAGACCACGGCAAGTAATAACGCGATCAGTCCACCAAATCCAAAACTGACAACTAGAGCGTTTCCAGTCAGGAAAGCCAGGCTTTGCGGCTGTTTAGCAACAAGATAGGCGTTCGATGTATGCAGCCCCAACGTTCCGAATTGCACGCCCAGCGCTCCGATTGCCGCGGCCACAGCATAGTATCCGCGGCCCTGGGGACCGAGCAGCCGCGCCACGACAACGGTCGTGACCAGCGCGATTCCCATGAGAAAAATCCGGGTAGCATAAGTCTCCATCACCTTACGGACGAAGTCAGAGTTTTGGGCGCTCCGCCAGTCCCGAAGCCAACCTGCGCGAAAGTTTTCCCCAGGAATTGCCGGCAACGTTCCGGATAAGCCCTCCGACCGGGGAGGCACGGGAATCATGGATATCCTTGCGGCGCTGGTGTCGCCTGCGCGGTGTAAGTATCCGCCCAAATTCTGGCGAGCACGCTTTTTGCATTTTGACGCCAGCTATGCTTTTCAACTGCGGTCGCGCGGGCAGCGCGCCCCAGGCGCTCCCGCAACTCCGGATCCTCAGCCAGTAAGGTTATTGCCGATGTCAGCTCTTTGGTATTTCCGGGCTCTACCAGCCACGCGGTCCGGTTGTGTTGCAGCACTTGAGCTAGCTGATCAAGGTTGCTGGCCACAATTGCTTTTCCCATTGCCATGTACTCGAAGAGTTTGGTAGGCGACCCGAAAAACCGGCGCCCTGGTAAAGAGATGTGAGGCGAGACCAGGATGTCGCAAGCATCCAAATAGGAAGGAATTTGATCGTGCGGAAGCAAGCCGGTGAGGCTTACCTTTCCAGCAGCACAAAACTTGGCTAACTGATTGGCGACCTCAGGATAAAGCAGACCCTCCCCAACCAACACAAAATGCAACTGCTTCTTGCCCGCCGCCGGTTCTCGCAAGAGTTCTTCGATAGCTTGTTGCAACACTTTTACTCCGTGCCATGGGCCAAACGTCCCGATAAAGCCGACCAGAACATCGTCTTTCGTGACTCCAAGTTGCTGGCGCACCTCGCGGCCGCCGCCGCCGGGCCGGAAGAAATCAGGATCAACCGCGTTGGGGTTGACCAGAATACGGGACTCGGAGATTCCACAAGCCATCAATTCGTCACGCAGCACTTCGGAGACCACGACGATCAGCCAGGCATGTGCCAGGGAAACGTCTTCGCACATCCGCAGCCATGAGCCAAACTTCATAGGATCCCAATGCTGTGCCATCCACACGTTAGAGCCATTGAATTCCAGAATTAAAGGTACTCGTAACCAGCGCGACAGAATCGCTCCCGCATACGTGAATGGCATATGACGCTGGTAAAGAACCCGGGGACGTTTTCCGCGTAACTGAGCGCGAACCGCCCTCGCAAAACGCAGGTTATATGAGAGCACCAGCGTTTCCCAGAATAGGTGAGGGCGGTTTCCTGGCTCAATCTGGTGCGTCCGAAAACCAGCCGAAGGCAGAAGACATGCGGAGAATACTTCGGAGCTTGCACCGCTCTTAGCAAATCCTCCTAGAACACCACGTACGTGACTCATCGCCCCGCCGGGCACCGAGGAACGGTTTAGTGGGTAGGGATACAAGTAGGCCACGTCGAGATCCCCGTCGCCCGATGGGAGTACCGGCGCGCGCTTACCCAATTGAATCAAATGAAGAAAGACCCAGAAGAATGCAAGGACCACTCCGTCCGTAACGGCGCTACCCAGCATCTTTGGCAAAAGCCATAACCAATCGCGCCGGCGATAGGTTTCGTAGACCCCCGAAGAGTCAGCAATAACTGTATGACTACAGTGGTGGAGTAAACCAGTGCACGATAGCAATTGTCGGTAGTGGGCGTCCCTTACCGATTGGAAGAAGAACACTACTGCTCGTCCAATCAGTGAACGCAAGACGCGGACCTGATCCCGCCTGCTACTTTCCCGCATTAGCCGATGGGAAAGTCCAACAACCTCACAACCAGGGTAGTGACGCTGCACGAGGGCGTGCGCATCCGCTTCAGTTCCACTCCATACGTGCAGAAATACTCTTTCAGGAAGGCTCATCCGGCTGTCTTGTGAGGAGGGAAGAATCTCAAGCCCGAACTAGCGTCTGCGACGCCGGTGCTTGAGTTATCGCGTACTTGTAGAGCACGGCGAGTACGAGCATATACCAAATGTTCAGGTCCCAAAAATACGCCGTGGTAAGAGAGAGACCATTAATCCAATAACCCAATAAGATATAAAGAGACATCCGCCACACTAAAGTTGCATCCGCCGTCTTGGCACCACGAATCTTGAAAAAGGCAGCGAACAATAGTATTTGGGAAACAAAAAACGGTAGAAAACCTGTAATTCCGGTTTCCGCCAACACTGCGCCGAAATTATTGTGAGGCGAGTCCACCGATTCGATATCTTGGTAGTAGATCGAGTATTTGCTGGAAGCTTGGACGGCTTCATGATAATTATTCAGTCCCGCACCATTGATGGGATAATCCAGAAACAATGCCATGGTCTGTCCCTGTTGTGCGATTCGGCCGTAAAGATTGTCTGGCCTCGAACGCTCTTCGAATACTTCAGGTAGTGCACGACTGGCCACCAGAGCCACTAGCAGACAGGCTCCGACCGCTCCTACCCGAATCGCCCGGCGCATGCCGCGGCTGTAGGCTGCGTCGATCAGCAGAATCACCAATAGCGAAGTCATCATGGAGCGAAATAACGGCATGAGCGTTGTCCCCAGGGCGGCAGCGACACCCACCCGGTGAAGCAACGCCTGCCATGCCGGCAGGTTTTTTGCCATTGCACGCTTCAAAAAGAAGAGAAAAAATAAACTGACCATCCCGACCATCGCGAACGAGTTCGTGCTGGAGAAAGGGCCATTCGGACGCACCAAAATCTCAGAAGCCTTCTTGTCGTAATCTCCAGCGAGTAGGATGCCACTTTTCTCCGGAAGCGATAGCAGATCCCTTTGCAAGACAATCTCGGCCGCACCAATCGATCCGACGTATATGACCATGATGCAGGTAGCCACGTGCAATCCGCGGAGGTACCTCCGGACATCAAAGTATCGCAACACATACCAGGCTAGGATTGCCGGAAAAAGGAATCCCTCTACTAAAAGTCGTGACGAATTCAGAGGGTTTTTTACACGAGGAATTGTTATGGCAGCGAAGAAAAGAAATGCCGCCCACAACCCTGCGGACAGTCGCATGGTTGAAGGTATCGCTGAGACTACCCGGGCCCCTCCTAGACCGACCGCTAGGAGGAGAACTCCAATTACGGCACGGTCCAATGTCATCAAGGGCTGCTCCCTTGGGTACGAAAGGAAGTAGTAACCCAGAGGAAAGACCATGATCCAACCGATCACAAGATTCTCTACTTGACCGGTCAGAGTCGCAGCCGACACGTAAAGCACCACCGACAAAACGACCGCAAATAATGCCGCGTAGCCAAACCATTCCAGTGGCAGGCATATCGCGAGAACTGTGATTCCGGCAATCGCCCAGAGCACAATTGTCCGGTTACCGTGCGGAAGGGAGGCGACGGTCATGGGATTTACGGTTGACATGGGACAATCAGGGGAGATTGATAGGTAACCATCAATTCGTCTCGCAACCCAACCTAGTTTGATGGATCCTGGTCTTGTTGCTTGAGGTTTGGCGGCTTGGAGTTTCGCCATACCCGGCCGCGCACTTTGTTGAGCAATTGGGGGGTTCGGCTTCGAACTAGCCGTATATCCGAGGCGATCCCCTCCCTTACTTCCAAGCCGAAAAAGCCAAAGTTTGGATGGGTGATGCTCAGAAAGCGCATTTGTGCGGAGGCCATGACATAGATCGATGCCAGCAGCGCTGCCAGCAACATCCCGACGAGGGTAATTAACGTCCGCTTCGGGCTAGATTTGGTTTCCGGAACGCTGGCCTCGTCCAGGACCTTAATAGTAGGCAGTTCCTTGGCTTCCTCGATCTTCGCCAGTTCGTATTCTTTGGTGAGAATTTCGAAAACCGTCTCTTGGATCTTTACCCGACGAAACAAATCATAGTAGGTCGCTCCCAAAATGGGCAGCTTGGTGAGCGAGACCCCGAATTCATCAGAACCAGTGGGATCGCTTTCCCCTGTAACGGGATTCACGCCTTGCAACGCAGAGAGTTGCCGCTTAAGTTCGCCCACCCGCGCTTTCAGCGAACGCACGCGGACGTTATTTTCGGTGTAGATCTGCTTCATCCCGCTTAGCTGGGACTGAGCAGCTATCAACTCGCCTTCCAACGTCGCTGCCCCCTCCACCATAGCCTTGCCCTGCTCTTTAACGTCGAGGGTGAGGTTCTTGCTGGAAAAATCGCCGAGGTCCTTTGCAGCGGCATCGAGATCCTGCTTTACCGTTTTCAGGCGGTCTTCAACGAACACCCGCTCGCGATGGGCTGCTGAAGTGTTAAGCTGCGCGGTCAGACTGTTCAAAGTTTCCGGATAAGCGCGTGCGATCTCCATGGCGCGCTTAGGCGACCGGTCAGTAACTGTGATACTGATAATCCCACTTTTTCGATCTTCATTGATATCTGTGTAGTCGGCTAAGCGATCGCGCGCGTCCTCGTGGAGACGAAGGCGGTAGACCTTACGGAGATCAAAACGATCGATGATTTGATCCTGGACGGTTCGGCTCTTGAGGACGCCGACGTACAGCGCGCCCGAACTCTTTATCCCCAAGGCATCGGACATGAGTCCTCCAACCACTGATCCCGCCTTGTCGTCCGTCCCGCTTGTAGCAGCGGCAAGTATTCCAGCCAGACCACTTAGAGTCTGCTTTTCCGGAGGCATCATGCGAGTCGTGGACTCGTACTTCGGAGGAATCAGCAGAGACACGATGGCCGATACCACAAAACCAATTGCCAGCGCCTTCGCGATGAATCGCCGCTCTCGCCACAGCGTTAGCAGCAGCTCCGCCCCACCCCGAGCTTCCCGCTCAGCCAGTTCCAGTGAACCGTTGTTTACGTCAGTCGGAGAGTAGCTTTCGTTGGAAACGGCTTCGTTTTTCAACGCTTGCTGATGCGCCAGTCTGGGATTCAAGAATGCCCCTCACCTTGTGAAATCAGCTAACTAGCAATGGTAGCCAGCGACTCCGAACGAGCCGCCGCCGAAATGTGTTCCTTCCACCAAAGAGCGAAATTCAGCAAATACCAGGCTCTCGGGCCATCCCTTGCGTCTAGCAGTCGCGTGACTTCCGCGCGATCCAGGAAATCGGTCTCATCGCAGAACGAGTTTAACTCTCGGCGCGTGAAGTCCCCCAGCCCGTCAGAGAACCACTCATACATAGGGACGCTGAAGCCTTGCTTACGTCGGTCAACGAGTTCATCCGGAATCAGTCCGCGTACTGCCTTCTTGAGTATGTACTTCAGTACCCCACCTCTTGTCTTAAGAGCCTCGGGAATACTCATAGCCAGTTCGACAAACTTGTGGTCGAGGAAAGGAACCCGGGCTTCCAGGCTCACGCCCATGCTCATTTTATCCACTCGCATCAGCAAAAGCTCCGGCAAGCGCAAATTCAGATCGAGATAGCTCATCCAGGCGAGATCCGATTTTTCCCACGCCTTCTGTTGAAAACGGCCCCAAATCGGCTTCAAAGCCTCCCAGGAACTGAGTCCTTCCAGTTGCCGTCGGAGTCTCGAAGAAAGCAAACGCTGTTTGTGTGTCTCAGTAAATGCTTCGGCGCCACCCCAAAAGATCGGCATCTCCTCGACATGGCGTCGCAGAAACTCGTAAGGGCGGTCATTTTGGTAACCCGAAAATTCTATCCCCTTTAACGTGAGCTCCTTCAGCAGACGAGGCACGGGAAGCTTTCCAAAACGCTGCAGCTGCAAGCTCATCCGCCACGAGGGATAGCCCCAGAACAATTCGTCAGCCCCTTCTCCAACTTGACAGACGATCACACCCTGGTCACGCGCCAGTTTGGACACGTAATACACAGGAACGCAAACCGGATCCGCGATTGGTTCATCTTGCAGCCGAATCATTTCCGGCAGGAAGTCAATCAAGTCCTGTTGCGTCAGGATTCGCTCGTGATGATCGGCGCCGACGTGCGCAGCCATCTTCCGAGCGTAGTGCAGTTCGTTGCGATAGCTCCGGTAGTCGCGATCGTAGCCGATGGAGAACGTTCTTATCGGTCCCGGGTGGTCCTCGGAAAAGAGGGCTGCATTAACGCTGGAATCGATTCCGCCCGACAGAAAAACTCCCACGGGCACGTCGCTAATTTTCCGCAATTTGACCGAAATACGAAGTTCATCGCGAATCCGCTCCGCGATTTCCTGTTCGCTGTACCCATCCAGACATTCGGTATGGTCCAAGACATCCCAGTATTGGAGTTCGCGGATGGTTCCGTTGTCGCGGATTTTCAGCCACGTCCCCGCCGGTAGCTTGCGAATCCCGCGGAACAATGTCTGCGGCGCTGGAGTCGTGAGGAATGAGAGAAAATGATAAAAGCTCTCCTCGTCAACTGATCTGTCCTGTTCAGGATCCTGCAACAGCGCCTTGATTTCCGACGCGAAGGTGATGCGACCGTGATGCAGGCTGTAGTAAAGGGGCTTGATACCAACGCGATCGCGGACTAGCCAGAGCTCCCGGTTTCGCCCATCCCATAGAGCGATCGCGAACATACCGCGAAATTTCTCGACACATTCGATGCCCCACTGTTCAAAAGCGTGCAAAATCACTTCACTGTCGGAGTGATCTGTTTTCCACTCGTGTCCGCCAAGTCGTTCCAGTTCGGCGCGGATCTCCGCATAATTGTAAATCTCACCATTGAACACGAGCCACAGCGATCCGTCTTCGTTACACATCGGCTGGCTCGCCGCCTGCGAGAGATCGATGATCGACAAGCGACGGTGCCCCAGCCCAACCCGGCCATCCTCAGAAATCCACGTGCCCGCACCATCTGGTCCTCGGTGGACCATAGTGTCCCGCATCCGCTCGACATAATGCCGGGTCGCGCGGAACCTGCTGTTTTCAAACGCCAGAACGCCGACTATTCCGCACATGAGAGTTTGTCCGTTCTAAGCGCGCTCATAGGGGCTTGGTTCCTTTCACTACCAGAAACCAGCCCAACCAAGGTTCAAAAAACACTTTGGAATGATATTTATGAGTTTCTACTACGATTGGAGCGAACAACCGCCGAAGTTTGCGGGCGGTATAAAGTTCGATGTAAACGGGATCACGACTGTTTTCAATCCAACGCTTCCAGTCCCGGCCGTGCCGCAAAATACTCCACAAGGTGAAATACGAGATCATGGAGTATACATGCACATTGAACCGGCCCCCTGGGCGAAGCACGCGAATAATCTCCTGCACGATCTTTTCTGGCCGGTCGCTGTGGTGCAAAACACCATGAGAGTAGACGTAGTCAAAAGTTGACGCCGCAAAAGGAATCGCTGTGGCATCTCCAAAAAGTATCTCCCCCGCTGTCCCTAAACGCTGGCGAGCCAATCTTATATGCTCTGGAGTCACATCGATGCCGAAGGCATGTGCTCCATGCTTCGCAAATTGCAGCAAGTCGCAACCAGTTCCACACCCTACCTCAAGAACAGAGTGGCCGCGATGTTTGCGAAATTCGGCCACCTCATAAAGCCACGGATAGATCGAGTAGCGCTCCTCCTCCGCCAGAAACAGCGGAGTGTTGTTCCAATGTTCAATGGCAAGCTCTTGGGCAGTCAATTCCTTTGTCGCTGACGGTTTGACGGATACAGAAAAGGGAGGCATTGTTCTCAGTGCAAGTGCATTCTTGGCCAATAAGTCAATTGGACAGATGCCGTGATGTTGGACTGACTTGTCGGTGAAAGCACCGGAAAATTCCAGTGCTCGTACTGCAGCACGGTCGAGAGCGTCGTGTCATGCCACGTAACATTCGTCTTCACAGAGAAGTCGCTCTGGCTGCCTCCCCCAACAAATTGCCGGTCAACATGCTTGGAACGATAACCTAACTGCAGCATGCTGCGCGGAGAAAAATTGTAGGTAGCCCAAGCTTGACCTCCCCATCCTGCGCGGCCAATCCAGTTCGCAAGGAGAGTGCCGTTGTTCGTGAAACCGGAAATATACCGGCTATCGAAATACGTGTTCCCTGGTATGCAACATTCGCCGGAATTGGGATGGGCGGTGGTCAAGCCTTCTGCCCGAATTTCCAATTTCGGAATCTTTGGCACCTGCGGCATATACAGGCCCGGATTCAGAGAAGGTCGGAAAGATCCTAGCGGCGATACTTCATCCACGACCAGGCTGTCCACGTATGCCGTGAGCCGGTTTCGCAATCCCGGAATGCGGTAGCTCACATCGAAAGCAGAAAAACGTTTGCCGGGATTTTGAGTCAAATTAGCTTTGTGCGAGTAATAGGTCCGCAGGAAATTGTGGATCGTGAAGGGCAATCCCGGCCCGCCGAACATGGCCGCTACTCCGAAACCAAATTCCAGATTCGCCGTCGGTTTAAAGCTGATTTTTTGGCCGTGAACAAAAGGCTGTGGATTCACATTGTTCGGACCGTACAGAGTCGGAGGCTGGAACACCCACTGTAATCCTGAGAGTTGACCCAGAAAAAATTCGCTGCGAACCGGACCAAACAGATTCGAGAGCAGAGGAATACGATAGGGCGAGACACTCTCGATTCGTAGCATCGTGATCGGCTCAGCGTTGTCGCTGAATAAAAGTGGACCCGCCTCGCCCGGTCCTAACCATGCATTCTGTTTCCCGAAAGACACCTGCACATTGTGCAGGGTCAAGCCGATGCTCCCCTCGAGCAACCGGAATCTGTTGAACGAACCAGTGTTTGCGGAAAAACCAGGTGGCATGAAGCCGGGCGGAAAGTCTGACACAAAATCTGAGGCGGCCATTTCTCGCAAGGCGGACGCCGAAACGGGTGTGACCGATGGCGCTTGCTGGTACTCGCCTCGAACGTATATTGAAAACGGCCCGGCAACCGCTCGCGCGGAAGTGCCGGTCACAATGTTTACGCCCTCTCCGAACGGCCGTCCGTAATCGTTAATAATTGTCTGGCCAAAGTGATATCCGTCTCGGAGTGGAGGTCCGGAGATATTGGTGATCCGTGTGTAAACAGAATCGACTGCTGCACCCAGGTTGCGTGCTCCGTCCAGCCGCGCGCTTTCGTCGAAAAATTCCTGTGACAACTCACGATAGATTCGCGATGCGGGCTCGGGCGAATCGTCATTGGAAAGACGTTCTCCCGCTTCTTGCAGCATTCTGGCACATTCCATCCGAGTCCAGGGGCGGATGCCAAGTACGGCACCAGGCACATATCCGACAGCGATTAACCGATCAAAGGCGGGATAGATCCAGCTGTCCAGAGGTACAGAAGGAGAGGACATGTTATCCGGATTCCGCGTGTGATCGCTTTCTTCTTGCTCGAGGAAGTTTCCCCAGCCCGCTCCGCCCAGTTCGGGATCGTGGTGGGCCCGGTAGACTTGGCGTCCGAAGTACCAACCCAAGGCACTCCCGATAAAAGCGTCAGATGCGAAGTGTTGTTTGCCCGTCACTCGAGTAAGAGTCACGGCGGAAGCCAAGCCATAGGCAAATAGCTGGCTTAGCGGGCCCGGGTATTCATGCGCCCATACACTAGCAACCGACCAGGCGACGGCCGCATGTTCGGAAGGGAATGACGATCCACCTTGGAAGAAGTTTCCGTTCCCGTTGTCTACTAATGGACGCGGCCGCTGCGCGATGCTCTTGAAAGCGTAAGTCACGGCTGTGCTGTTTACGGCCGCTTCGCCGCTCAGAAAGCCTGCCTCCCTCAGATGGTCATTGTGGGTAAGACTGCCGAGAAGAAACGAACCACCGCCCGCTCCGACCAGCGAGTACACTCCATAATTCGATATGTGCCGACTCCGTTGCAACTGGTTCGGCCGATCGGGAACCTGTCTGGTTATCCAGCCATCACTAGCAATCAGAGCTCCCGTGAAGCCAGTGAACGGCACTATCCACTTAAGATCCCTCATTCGCAAGTGGGCAGGGCTCGTCCAGAAATTCTCCTGGTCCTTGGCGAAGTGTTTCAGAAGCGGTGTGACTAAACGATTCTGCGGATCATCCCCAGGCTGAAGCTGGTAGCTGTCCCGCGGCTTTTCCGCATTGATCGGAACAGCCTCGTTCCCCCTGGAATCAGCAGCTGTTGACGATGCCGAAGGCGCATCGGGCAAAGCCTTCTGTGCTTGAACCACAGAAGAAGTCAGCGCCATCCCCAACAGGGCAATCGACAGATGCCAGCGTCGGAATTGAAGCCACATCAATCAAATACCCTAGAAGCTTCTCGCAACTTGAATGGCGACGCCCACTGCGTACGCTAGCTGCGCCGATTCAATTGTGGTTTTCCACTTGTTATTGATAGAGAAAGCCCTTTCGGGTACCACTACCATGTCTCCCGGTCGCAATTCTGCGCTCTCCATACCGCCGCTGAACAGGCCACCAGAGCCGCCTACCACCGAACCGTCAGCACGAATCACGAAGGCGGATTTCTTGTTCGCCATCTGGGTGGGGCCTCCCGCCTGTTTCAGGTACCATCCTGCGTTTTTGCCGGGTTTGAAAGTAACTGCGGTTGGGTTATACACCGATCCGTCTACCATGACGATATTCGGCTTTTTGGGGATGTAGATTACATCGCCAGCCCGTACTTGAATATCTGCCGACGTGTTGGCCCAATGTTTCATATTGCTCGAGATATGGATCACTAGGCGCCCCGCGGGCGGAGTGTTCTGCAGTTTTTCCAAAGTGCTCTTGTACTGCATGACTGCGGCTTGAGCGATCATTTGCTGGTCCGCATCCATACCGGGAACAACCTTTATTTGCGCCGCTTCGCTTTGCACGCGTTGAATCAGGTCTGAGCGATTCTTCTCTTCCATCTCCCTGACCTGGGCTCGCTCAAAAACGGCTCCGTACGGATAAGCGTCGCTACGCAGACCGCCCGCCCGCTGGATGATTGAGCTCAGCCGTTCGCCTTCCTGGATACCGTACGCACCCGGATGCAGCACTTCTCCCTTTACCGTTATGGTTGCACCCATGTCGTTCCATCCCGATAGCTGCCGGATGGTCAGGACATCACCGTCGTGGAGCCGAACATCCGTATCGGGCTCGCCCGCAAGGGCCTTCGCAATCTGCACGGTCTCATGGTCTCCAATCACCCGATTACCGTTCTCGACCATATAGCGCGTCAGATCGGCCTCTTGGGTGTACGCACTACGCTTGAGGCCACCGGCGAACCGAACCAGATCGGCAGCACTCATCTCGTCCCCAAGCGGATATTTGCCCGGACGGCCTACTTCGCCCGCAATCGTAACCATAGGCGGATCGGTCTTAGCCAGGTTCTTGTGAACAAAGACGCGGTCTTTCGGCGCCAGCAAAATGTTATCTTTCCCATCGCCGGAGAGCGCCTTGCTCAGGTTGACGCTGAACACCTTCAACTTGCCATCATCGCTCTTGCGGAACACTTGCACGTCATCCAGTTGTGCCTCTGGTGTTGTGTTGCCTGCAAGATAGATCGCGTCTCGCAAATAAGTCGCTCCGTTGGTTATGTGATCGCCTGGATCTCTGACCTCTCCGCTCACGGTTACGACCGGCGCATCCTCAAAGTCAAACCGCCCGAACACCCGTACGGTGTCGAAAGGCTGCAACACCAGATCCTGATCTTTGCCCGCCAGAGCATCTTCCAGATTGAAAGCCAATACTTGTGGGGTGTTGTCTGGGGCTTTCAAGCGAATGATCTCAGCATGCCGCTTGTAAGGTTCTGGCAGAAGATCCTTGTACGACTTGATCAGATCCGTCAACTTCATGCCATCCTGATAAGCAAATTTGCCCGGTCGGAACACATGTCCTTCCAGGTAAACCGTCTTGTTGGCGTACGGCACGATCGGGGAAATTTGCACCCGATCGCCATCCTGTATCTGGAAATCCTCCAATGCCTTGGTCACAGAATCCTGGTTGTTATTCTCTGGAATGTCGAGCCGTAGCATGGTGCGGCTTTCGTGCGCCTGCAAACGCTCCACGTCAATGTGACGGAGGGTGCCTGAAGGCAGAACACCTCCCGCCACTTCCAGCACTTCTGCCAGACTCTTCTCTCCATTCAACTCATAGATTGCCGGACGGCGAACCATTCCTTCTATCGTCACTTCTGGCCCCAGCGGAGGAACCAGAATCGTGTCTCCCGACTCCAGTCGTTGCATTCCGGAGCGAACCCCGTGCAACAAAAGGTCGTAAACATCAACCTGCTGTACCAGTTGTTTACCTCTGTACTGCTTGATAATACGAAGGCTACCGCGAGAAGTCGGACCTCCGGCTTCGTAGACCGCGTTTAGCGGCGTAGAAAGGGAACTGACATCGTAAGCTCCGGCACGCTCCACATCACCAACTACGTACACTCGAACGGAGCGGATGCGCGACAAAGAAATGTCCGCTTGAACATCGCGAAATTCCGTGCGCAGCACGCTTTGAATCATGTGCTGCACATCGCCCACTGTCCTACCCGACACCTGAACTCCGCCGACTTCCGGTAGTGCGACCCGCCCTTCACGATCAACCACCCTTTTCAAACGCTGCGAAACGCTTCCGAACAAGTCGATATTCAAGCCGTCCCCAGGACCCAAAACGTAGTCCGGCCCAGCCGGTAAGTCCATTGGCAACTGCTCCGAATTTCCAGTACCGTTGCGGAATATATCGGTACCAAACCGTTCCAACGTGGGAGAACGGCGTGAGTACTGAGAGTACAGATCATAGAGCGAAGGAACGTCCGCATAGGGATTCGGACGGCGACGAAGAGGCGGCTGTTTCTCGCGAGTGTTCGGAACCGGCGCAAGGGATGGACGCGTCCTTGCATCCAGACGAGCCTCCTTGGGAAGCTCATCATCCTCCGTCCCGGAGATCTCCGCGGCCGCCTCATTCAGGCCCATCGGCATTCCAAAGGGGGACGCTCCGCTTGCGCCTGCCATGTCAAAGCCTTTGGCCATGGGAGATCGCCGATCGCCGAGAGACGAACCCATGCTAGCTCCACCTCCGCTACTCATACTCGCGCCGATCAGAGCTGCCAACTGATCGGGATTGATTTGTGGCATCCCCCCAACACCGGAAATTGTCTCCGAGTTGCTAGGTGATTGAGCTTGTGCCTGCAGGAGTGCCCGGCGCGGATCAACCGGAGGCGTATTCGATGGTGCGGATTGCTGTGGAGTCTGCGAAGACGGGTTTGTGGAGAACGGAGAAATTAGATTGGGAATCAGATTCGAGTCGCGATCGTGTAGCAACCAATACGCATCCTCCTGGTTTTTTGGTCCCTTGAGGTTGCCCAGTCCACCGGCTTGCAGTTGTGTAGCCTGTGGCATCGCAAGGATGCCCCGCTGCCAGTCGCGCTCCAACTCTTCCCGCGTGGGTTTTGCTTGTACGTAAGAGCGATCTTCAATCTCGCGAGTGAATAAAACTCGGATGTTCGTGTCCTGTCGTACCAGGCGAAAAATCTCCTCATCGTTCAGATCCTGAGGATCGAGCAATCTGCCCTGCTGGTAGGCCTCCCTGACCAGTAGCTTCTTGCATTCCAAAAGCAAACCGGGTTCGGTCGAGAGGATGGAAATAATCTTCTCGGCAGAAAGCGATACCATGCGCTCGGCTTCCCGTTCGGCGCGCGAGCGCGATTCAGGAACGGCTTTTGTACGGTCATAGTAGACGTTGTTCTGCCCGAATAAAGCGGGTAAAAACAACAGTGTCATACAAATAAAAGTTCCAAACGCGATGAGTCCTCGATATGAATGTAAGTTCATAACTCTCCTGGGCAGCAAACGCCAAAGGGCGGCCTCCGATCGGCGCGCCAAATCTCTTCTTATGGAAGCATGAAAGTCACGGTCAAAGCACCGGTTCGACATCCGTTTCACTCACTTCCAAGGCAACCGAGCGCTTTATCAAGTGAATGGAAAGCACGAGGCGGAACTTGTCTTTTCGTCGCACCAGGATGCCTTCCAAACCCGCGAGGGGACCACTGTGAACCCGTACGTGCCGTCCGACGCTGAGATAAGGATGGAATTGGGTGGACACATTCGCCGTCAGTCCATTTCGTAAGTCGTCTATCTCGGAATCAGGAAGTATCGCCGGTTTGCCGTTGACGCTTACCAATTGCACTACTCCGGATGTTTGCAATACCTGCAGCCGATCTTTAAGAGCCATCTGAACGAAGACGTATCCAGGGAATAATGGGAGTTCGAGTTGCTTCTGGCGATCTTTCCAACGGCGGACAGACTTGTACAGTGGAAGGAAAGAGGGAACTTGCTGCCGTTCCATTTGCAGGGCAACGCTCTTCTCATGCCGAGGGCACGTATAGACGGCATACCAGTGCAGCACTCTATATTCGGGCGGAAGCTCGAATCCGGCTGCCCGGGCCCCGTTTGTTACCGCTGAATTGGATTCGCTGTACGAGTGCATTTCTGCGCTTTCCAAAGCTCCGCCCCCTCACTTACAGGGCATTTTGTGAGATAACCCGTGATGCGACTTGCACTTCTCACTACTCCTACGGGCTCGCCTTCAAATCGTTATCGGCTTTAACCGACCGGTGCCAAAGCCCAAGACCACCATCACCACGGCACAAAATCCGGCCTAGGCAGCAAGCCTTACACCGTGACCGGCATCCCCATGCGATCGCCTAAATTTCCACCAATTCCGCCTTGCTCCTGAGCACATTCAGAATACCCAGCTCAGACGTTTCCACCCGCTTCGTGCGGATGTCGACAAAGGCCCAATAGAAAATGCTGCTGTTCCGCTCCGGCGCTACCGCAAGGATCTTCATCTGTGGATATCGCCCGAGCAGGAAGCCGCATAGGCCAGGCCTGATCTCGGGCTCGTCCAAGGCGACGATCAGGTAGTCGGGACGCAGCCGTTCCACCAGTTCGGTTATTTCTGCTTCGTCCTTTGTCTCGCCCACAACCTCAATGTCAGGCTGCTCCCCAATCGTCGCGAGGACCAAATCCCGCATCAGGCGTGGCCGGTTGGCTACCAGCACTCTGATTTTTTGCACGACCCTCTCCGTGCCGCGCAGTATGTTCCTTTCAGAGAAAAAACATAAGGTTCAAAAACGACCCAGTGGGAGATGACCGAGCGGTACCAGGGAAGTCCTATTCAGAGCAGTTCAAGTTGCACAGGTCTTGGGGCATAGAGTACCTATGAAGTACCAGTCGTCAGGTAAATATCCCCTGCGAGCGACAGAGTTCCACCGCTGCGAGACGGTCCGACGCTCCCACCTTGTGCAGCATCCGGTGAACGTGGTTCTTCACGGTTTGTTCGGAAAGATTCAATTGGCTCGCAATCTCTTTGTTGGTAAGCCCGCGGCCAATCATCTGTACCAATTGCTGCTCCCTGCGCGTCAAGCCCAGATTGTGCTTGAAGTGAAAATTGGGAGCTTGGGATCGTTGGGTGGCTAGATGCCGGAAAAGCGCCAGGCATAAAGTTGGCGGGCACACGGCTTCGTCACCGGCCACGGAGCGCACCGCCGCCGCTACTTCCATGGCAGACGCGTCCTTCAGGACGTATCCCACTACCCCGTCATGGATGGCACGCAGAAAGGTCTCCGGCTCCGCTTCCATGCCGATCATTACCACCTTGAGACCCGGCACCGCACCTCGTACTTCGGGGATCAGTTGTAAATCGGAGAGCGCAACCGCGGTGGAATCGGACAGCAGCACGTCTGGTGCCGCGGCAGAAATCTGCTCCACCACTTGGGGGGAGAATGCGGACGCTCCAACCACGCGGATGTCGCTCTTCTTACTCAGAAGCCGGGTGAGGGCTTCACGCAGCAGTCGATTTTCTGCCAATATGAAGACGCAAATATTGTCCGTCGCTACGGCCATAGTGCTCCCTGCACTCAATCACGCGCCCCCCCAAGACCCGGTGTTAATAGTTCAGAAGAGGATACACTTTTTTGAGTTCGTGACTGAGAATAATAAAAATTTTATTTCCAAAGCGGAACAATAACCGCTAACGGCAACGACCCCTTGTACTTACGACGCAAGCCTCTGAAGCCGGATTGCTTGCGTCGGGTGAACGCTGTTAAGAAGTGAATGCTTATGGTTAGAAGCGCTAATTCTCAAAAAGTTTGCACCGAACCGCCTACAGCAGTTTCGGATGCATGACATAGGCGGTCTATGAAATTACAGAACCTCAGAATTTTCGGTATTATGTCGAACTGGCGCAGCTACACATTTCGTTGCGTCGTTGCGCTTAACTCGAAACTCGGCCGAAGAACCCAAACTCGTCAGTGATGCCAGCAAACCCCAAACCCACCATAATAATTCGTGACCTCACTGCTTTCGACGATCTGAGCAAAGTTGAGGCCGTGGAGAAAGAGGTTTGGGGACTCGCCGACCGGGACGTCACTCCACTGACCTTGATCATAGCTTTACAGGAAGCCGGCAGCCTCTGGCTGGGGGCTTTTGATCGCGACACCCTCGTGGGCTTTGCGTTTGCATTTTTCGGACGGGAAAACGGAGTGCCTATGATTCATTCCCACATGTTGGCCGTGCTTGCCCCGTACCGCGATCTCGATCTCGGCTACAAGTTGAAACTGGCGCAAAGAGAACGGGCGCTAGCCGCGGGCGTCCGGCAGATGACCTGGACCTTCGATCCCTTGCAAAGCAGAAATGCTCACCTCAATGTGGCCAAGCTGGGCGTTGTCTCCGACAAATATAAAGTTAATTTCTATGGACCGGAAACCTCCAGCGTTCTTCACCGCAATGGCACAGACCGCTTATGGGTGCAGTGGCGCCTGACCAGCGAACGAGTGCAGCAACGTCTTCAGGGAAAACATTCCCATAATGATGTGCTCGATGCCCTGCCCAATGTGATGCCGCTGGTACGATTCAACGGAGATGGCAAACCTGTCACTTCTGATCTGGCTGAGGCCACTGCGCGCCAGAGGATTTGCATCGAGATTCCCAGCGACATCAACTTGATTGAGCAAAAGGCTCCCGCTCTGGCCAAAGCCTGGCGCGACGCCACGCGATGGGCGTTTAGCGAATCCCTCAAGGCCGGGTTTTTTGTGGCCGAGTTCTGTCGCTCCATCCGCGGCAAGCAAGGTCCGGGCGCCTATCTGTTGCAGAAGGGAACTGTCGAGGAATTCGTCGCCGAGATCTAGCCCAGATCAACTTTTAGGCCGCGAATCGAAAGATGCCCCCTTCGGACTCCAAAGCGGTCCTTCTCTACGACGGCGTCTGCGGACTCTGCAACCGCCTGGTGCGGTTTGTTATTAACCGTGATCGTAAGGATCAATTCCGTTTTGTTTCTCTGCAAAGCGCAATCTCAGCCAGCGTATTAGAACGGCACGGCAACAGCCCACAGAGTCTCGACACTATGTACGTCGTTCTAAATTTTGGACAGCCTGACGAGCGACTGCTGGCCCGGTCAGACGCCGCTCTCTTCATCCTGCGTGCGATCGGTGGCCTCTGGCGCCCAGCGGCGGTTCTACCTGGTCTGCTTCCGAAGTGGGTTCGCACCCGCGTCTATAATCTCGTCGCGCGTAACCGCTATCGCATCTTCGGCAAATACGACACCTGCCCGCTGCCCGACCCTAAGTATCGCGCCAAATTTCTGGAGTAGAATCTGCGAGGAAAGAGTACCCGGACCGAGTCCCTTTTAAATGAGGCGAGAGCAATGGTAGAAAAGGTTTCCGTCCCCGCCGTCAACGTCAATATCGATTCCACGCTGAACGAGCAACGGAAATTTGAATGTCCGTCGGAATTCAGTAGCCAGGCTCACATCAAGAGTCTCGACGAGTACGAACGCATTTACCGCGAGTCTGTCGAGCAGCCAGAAAAATTCTGGGGCCGCATTGCAAACGAACTGCACTGGTTCAAAAAATGGGACAAAGTCCTCGAATGGGATTGTCCTTGGGCCAAGTGGTTCGTCGGCGGTCGAATCAATCTTTCCTACAATTGCCTCGACCGCCATGTGCAAACCTGGCGCAAAAACAAAGCCGCTTTAATTTGGGAGAGCGAACCCGGCGAAGTTCGCACCCTGACCTATCAGCAACTGCATAGAGAAGTGCAAAAATTCGCCAATGTTCTGAAGTCGCTGGGAATCAAGAAAGGCGACCGGATAGCAATTTACATGGGTATGACTCCCGAGCTACCGATCGCCATGCTAGCCTGCGCGCGCATCGGCGCCACCCATTCTGTCGTCTTCGGAGGCTTCTCCTCGAACGCCCTCGTGGACCGGATTCAAGACTCGCAAGCCGCGGCGGTCATTACGCAGGACGGTTCTTACCGTCGCGGCAGTGAAGTGAAACTGTTTCCCGCCGTCGACGAAGCCCTGAAATCCTGTCCGTCCGTGAAGCACGTCATCGTCTACAAGCGCACCGGCACGCCGATCCAGATGAATCCCGCCCGCGACCACTGGTGGCACGAGCTGATGGCGAAGGCCTCTGATGAATGTCCAGCCGAGCCTCTTGATGCCGAGCACCCGCTATACATTCTTTACACCTCGGGAACCACGGGAAAACCCAAGGGCGTAGTTCACACCACTGGCGGATACTCCGTCGCTACCTACATCACCACGAAATGGGTCTTCGATCTCAAGGAAGAAGACACTTACTGGTGTACCGCCGACATCGGCTGGGTCACCGGGCACAGCTACATTGTCTACGGCCCGCTGCAAAACGGCGCTACCAGCCTGATGTATGAGGGCGCGCCAAACTTTCCCGAACCCGATCGTTTCTGGGACATCATCGACCGCCATCAGGTAAGCATCCTCTACACAGCTCCCACTGCGATTCGCACATTCATAAAATGGGGAGACCAGTGGCCCAAGAAACATAAACTCACCAGCCTGCGTCTCTTGGGGACCGTCGGCGAGCCAATTAATCCCGAGGCCTGGATGTGGTACCGCGAAGTCATCGGCCGTGATCGCTGTCCTATCGTCGATACCTGGTGGCAAACCGAAACCGGCCACATCATGATCACTCCGCTCCCCGGCGCCATCGCGGCGAAACCCGGCTCCGCCACGCGGCCTTTTCCCGGAGTCGTTCCCGAGATCGTTACTATGGAAGGCAAGCCGGTGCCTGAGGGTTCCGGAGGATTCCTGGTTATCACCAAACCCTGGCCCGGTATGTTGCGGACCATCTATAACGACCCCGATCGCTATGTTCGTCAATACTGGTCGCAGATTCCCGGCATGTACTTTACCGGCGACGGCGCGCGCAAAGATAAAGACGGCTGCTTCTGGATCATGGGCCGCGTAGACGATGTGATCAATGTCAGCGGACATCGTCTCAGCACCATGGAAGTAGAATCCGCCCTGGTGGCTCACGAGAAGGTTGCAGAAGCCGCCGTCGTCGGCCGTCCCGACGAATTAAAAGGCCAGGCGATCTCAGCCTTCGTGACCCTCGAGCACGGCCACCAGCCGACGCCTGAATTAAAAGAGGAATTGCGACGCTGGGTCAGCAAAGAGATTGGCGCGCTCGCCCGACCCGATGACATTCGCTTCACCGACATGCTGCCAAAAACCCGCAGCGGCAAAATCATGCGCCGCCTGCTGCGCGAACTCGCCACCAGCGGCGACGTCAAAGGCGACACCACCACCCTCGAAGACTTCAGCGTAATTTCTCGCCTGAAGGAGAGCGAGGAGGCCTAGCACTGTGCTACCGCAGCTTACACACCTTCGCGCCGTCGCTATGCGCTCCTAAAACCCGGAAACCTTGTTTCGATCGCATGCCAAAGTACGTCTTAAATTGTGATCGCGAGACACAAAATTGTATTCACACACAACGTCGCGGCCTGTGACGCCCCGCTGACATTATGGAAGGTCTTCAGCCGCAGGGAAAGTATGTTCTCATCCCATTCGATGACGGGTATTACAACAATGTGCGAGCTCTGCCCGTGCTCGAAGAATTCGATGTTCCTGCTGTATTTTTCATCTCGACCGATCACGTTCGGCGAGGCAAGGCGTATTGGTGGGACGTTATATTTCGGGAGCTTGGAAGACGTGGAAGAACGAAAGATGAGGTCCGCGTCGCGCAGAACAAGTGCAAGCGACTGAAGACAGGCGCTGTCGAAGCATGGTTGAAAGCGGAATTCGGGGAACACTCATGACGCCGGTTGGCGAGCTCGATAGGCCCTTCAGTAAATCTGAGCTAGGGAAGTTTGCAAATCACCGTCTGGTTGTTCTGGGTAATCACACGAAAGATCATGCGATCCTAACCAACTATTGCACTGCTGAAATATCAGAACAGATTCAGGGCGCGCAGGACGCTATTGGTGAGATGACCGGAAAGTTTCCTGACATTATCGCCTACCCCAATGGAGAATATTCCGAAGACATCATGCAAATGGCTCAGGCTGCCGGATTGAGCCTGGGAGTGGTGGTCGAGCGGAAAGAATAAGGTACCGATTCGGGCTTTGGCGCGAGAAGCGATGCGCATGAAGCGATTTATCATCTGGGGGAACTCTGGCATTGACGCGCAGTGCAGGGCATCTCGTTCTGATATTTCCCTTTATCGGACGCTCAAACAAATCCACTTCATAACTCGTGCTGGCTTTTCCTATTAAGGTACCGGCTCCCGGATCAGCCATTAACTTGTGACGCCAACAGTTTAAATAACCAGTTACAACTCTGACGCCTACACTATAGACAAACCGCATTCCTGCGCGTACAGTCCGGATTGACCGTACCGTCAGGACATTTCTAAGTAGTGTCCCTCATCTCGCCACCCACGATTTGACGATCCGATCAAGGCCCCTCCGATTCCGATTAAGGAGGTCTCCTATGACCCGCCAGCGCACCAGCAAGACTCACGTTCTCAGCGTTCTACTTCTGTTTGTCGTCATCTTCACGATTCTGGCTGCTCTGGCGGCCGTTGCCCAGTTAAATCCTGTGCCTCGAACTCCCACGAAACCATACATTGCGTTCGCGCCGTCGAATGCAGGAATCGTTGGCGACCGTGCTGTAGTGTCGAATACGTCTCTTTTCCTCCCGGTGGTGACCTACGACTCCGGCGGATTCGAGGCCAGTTCGATTGCAGTCGCAGACGTGAACGGCGATGAGAAGCCCGACTTGGTTGTTGCCAACTGCGGGGGCTGTTATGGACCTCCTTCGATCACTCATGGGGGCTCGGTGGGCGTGATGTTGGGCAACGGCGACGGAACCTTCCAACCGGCGGTGACTTACGCCTCGGGCGGACAAACTCCCCTTTTCGTCGTGGTTGCGGATGTGAACGGCGACGGCAAGCCCGATCTGCTGGTAGCGAACCGATGCGGCAACAACGGTTGCTTAAACGACTCTCTAGTAAGCGTATTGCTGGGCAATGGCGACGGAACCTTCCATGCAGCGGTAACCTACGACACGGCTGGGCTATTTCCCACATCGGTGGCGGTTGGCGATGTGAACGGCGATGGAAAACCTGACCTACTGGTGGCCAACAGGTGTGCCGACAGCAATTGCGACGGCTCGGTAGCCGTGTTGCTGGGTAATGGGGACGGAACATTCCAGGCCGGGGTAACCTACAGGACAGGCGGGAGTGAGGCCTTTTCAGTGGCAGTTGCGGATGTTAACGGCGACGCCAAGCCCGACCTCTTGGTGGGCACCGACG
>Ga0209471_1000518_pt1 | contig 25703 bp, 21 predicted proteins | sample GraSoiAngelo_128_FD_185885 | JGI IMG/M metagenome (GOLD analysis project Ga0209471, IMG submission 185885) | Grasslands soil microbial communities from the Angelo Coastal Reserve, California, USA - 14_0927_12_20cm (SPAdes) (version 2) | ecosystem: Environmental > Terrestrial > Soil > Grasslands ... | reverse complement strand
TCCCCGACGTGATCGCGTACAAGCAGGAGCAGCTCCGCGGGGAGCGCCCCGCGTGCGTGCTCGAGCACGCGGGGATCGACCTCACCGACGGCGCGCGGCGGCGCGCGCTGTTCAGTCGGATCGGTGCCGCGGCACGCCAGGTCCTGATCGTGAGCGAGGGGCTGTTGATCTATCTGACCCCGGAGCAGGTCGCGGCGCTCGCCGCGGACCTGGCCGCGCCGGCACCGTTCCGCCAGTGGCTGATCGATCTTGCGTCACCCCGGCTGCTCAAGATGATGGAAAAGACCTGGGGGCGCGCCGTGGCCGCCGGGAACGCCCCGTTCCAGTTCGCGCCCGTGGAGGGCTCGCAATTCTTCCGGGCGCAGGGCTGGCAGGAAGTGGAATTCCGCTCGATGTGGGAGGAGTCGCTCCGGCTCAGACGGTCGATGCGGCTCGCGTGGTTGTGGAACCTGATCGGACGGCTGTATCCCAAATCCAAGCGGGAGCAGTTCCGGCGCATGTCCGGCATCGTCCTGCTCGAGCGCACCTGACACCGAAAGGATCATCGATGAAGATCCGCCGACTGGCCCTCGCGGGCCTGGCGTGGGCCGCCGGGTGCACGCGGCCGGTACCACGAGCCGCCGGCCCAGGCGTCGTGACGATCACGGCCTCGGACTACGCCTTCGGGGTGCCGGACACGATTCCCGCAGGGCTCACGACTTTCCGCCTCGTGAATCAGGGGAAGGAGCTACACCACGCTTCCCTGGTCCGACTGGGCGACGGCAAGAGTGTGGTGGACTTCCAAACGGCGCTCGTGACCGCGATGAAGAACCACACGCCGCCCCCGGCCTGGATGGGGTTCGCGGGCGGTCCCAACGCCGTGACGCCGGGTGATACCGCCACGGCAACGCAGATCCTCGAGCCCGGCTCGTACCTGTTCGTGTGCTGGATCCCGAGCGCCGACGGGACTCCGCACGTGATGAAGGGGATGCTGCGCCCGGTCGTCGTCTCGGTCGCGCAGAGAGCGGCCATGGCGGTGCCCGCGGCCGATCTGTCGATTACCCTCACCGACTACGACTTTCGGGTCTCACAGCCGTTGACCGCGGGCACGCGCGTCGTCCGCGTAAAAAACGCCGGGGCGCAGGCTCACGAGGTCGCGATCACGGCTCTGTCGCCGGGAAAGACACTGCAGGACTTCATCGCGTGGGAGCAGGGGGGTGAGAAGGGCCCGCTGCCGACGGGCCGGTGGCTGGGCGGCGTGGGGGTTATGGGCGCAGGTGGGGAGTCCGAGTTCACCACGACGTTCGCGCCCGGGAGTTACCTGTTGCTGTGCTTCTGGCCGGACGCGAAGGACGGCCAGCCGCACATCATGCACGGGATGGCGAAGCAGATCACGGTTAGCTAGTGGCGTCAGCTCAGAAAATCCAGCGTATTCCCGCCTGCAACTGCCGCGGATCGCCGAGCCCGGAACGGATCGTTCCGTCGAAGTTCAGGAACGTGCCTGCGGCGGGGTCCTTGAAGTTGTCGGCGTTCGTGACGTTGAAGACCTCCACCATGGCTTCGAGGCGACCGCGGGGACCGGCCGGGAGAGGACGCGAAACGCGAAGATCCCACGAGAAGTAGGCGTTGTCTTTGCGGATCGTGTTTCGCACCAGGACGTGGCCGTCCGCGCATATGCGGTCCGCCGGACCGTTGGCGCGGGCGCCGGCGGGTGGCGCAAAGAGGTTGCCGGTCCGCGGCCCACAGCTGGCCGATGCCGGCTGCGCCGAGTAGTAGCTGACGCGGTTGTTGAAGTAGAACCCGAAGACCTTGGCCAACAGCCAGCCGTTGAAGCGGTGCCGCTGATCGCGGTCGCTCCAGTTGTACTCCTGGCCGAGCGAGTCGGGCCGCGCGTACCGGAACGTGAACGGGTCGCGCTCGTTGTCGTCGTCTGACTTATCGAACGAGAGCGTGTAGTTCACGTCGAACTGCAGGTTCGGGTCGAGCACGCGCCTCAGGCCTACCGTGACTCCATTGTATCGAGACTTGGCGCTACTCTCGACGGTGAACAACCTGCCGATGCCGTTCGCTCCGCTCGAGAATGGGCTTCCAAACACCGAGTCGGTGCGGTTGATGAACCGGGTAAGGTGGTCGCCCCGCGCGTGGGTGTAACTCACGGAGGCCGCCAGGTCGCGCGCAACCTGACGCTCGTAGCCGACCGTGAAATTGATGGTGCGCGGGTTTTCGAAGTTGCGAGCGAACACGTACACGTCCGGCTGGAACGGCGTCCCCGTTTGCAGCGGCAGCAGGCTGTCGAAAGCGGGCGGGGGCAACGGAAACGCACCGCCCACCGTGGCGCTCGAGCCGAACAGCGTCTGCCCCAGTGAGCCATTGGTGCTGCGAGCGCTGGCCAGGTTCAGCCCTGGAATTCGGGCGTAGTACACCCCCGCGTCGAGGCGCACCACCTGCCGTCCGTCGGCGTTCGGGTCCCAGGCGATTCCCAAGCGCGGCTGAAACATCTTCTTGTCGGACGGAATCGTGCCGTCCGAGGGGAAGGTGAAGCTCCCTTTTGCGTTGGTAACCGTCTGACCGATCCACGGCGCGAAGAACACCTGCGCAGGGGGCGTGATCGGGTCCGGCTCGATCTGCGCTTCCCACCGCAGCCCGTAGTTCAGCGTCAGCTTGGCGGAGGGCTTCCAGGTGTCCTGCAGGTACACCGCGAGCTCGTTCTGAGTGATCGTCTGCGCCCCCGCCTGCTCCACGGTGGTCGAGCCCACCCCGGACTGCTGCAGATACAGGATGACTGGACCCGTGATCGTAGCGGGGGCAGTGCAGTTGAAGCCGGGGAACACGCCGCTAGTGCCGTCGGAGCACTCGATGTAGTGCGAGCCCTGATTGACGAAATTTTCGAAGCCGTGCACGCTCGTGAATGCCATACGCCCGCCGGCAAAGCCCACGAAGACCTGCGTGGTGGCGGTGCGGTTCCATTCGCCGCCGACCTTGATCAGGTGGTTGCCGCGGGCGATCGACACGTTGTCGAGCAGCTGGACGCGGGTGTCGTGGTCGTCTCTGATTGGGAGGAAGAACGGCAGCCCGAAGCGGAATGAGTTCGCCGGGTCCACGTCCGTGTCATGGAACGGCACGGCTGCCCCGAAGATCGACGACACCCCGGTCGTGTCGCCCCGGGGGTTGGTGGGGCCGGTGTAGGGGCGTGGTCGGTCCTCGCGCGAGTACTGGAACCGGAACTCGTTGGACGTGCGGGACGAGAGGAACGATACGAGGCTCCCATTCACCGCGTGGGACCGATCCTTTTCCAGGCCATTCGCACTCGCGCCCCACGTGTCCACGTCGAAGGTGCCGTTCTTCTGCTCGGACCAGGTGTAGTTGTACTTGAGCGACAGGTTGTGACGATCGGACAACCGGAAGTCGAACTTCGCGAGGGCTGCCCGCGCGTCGTTGGTGCGGGAGATCGGGCCGAAGTCGGTCGCGAGCACCGGATAGCGGGCCGTCAGGAACGTCTTGAGGGAGTCGAGCTGGGGGCTGGACGGTCGACTCTTCTGCTTGACCTCGTCATAGACTTGCTGGTCGTACGCCAGAAAGAAGAACGCTTTGTCCCGCTTGATCGGCCCGCCGAGCGTGAAGCCGAACTGATTCTGCGAAAAGTCGGGCTCGAACCTCGTGATGGCGCCCGTCGGGGAAGTGTGCTCGGGCGTGCCCGAGACGGCGTCGAACTTCCCGAAGTAGTGCAGCGAGCCACGCACCTCGTTGGTACCGGACTTGGTGATCACGTTCACGAATCCGCCGGACGAACGCCCGAACTCGGCGTTGGCCCCGCCCGCGACCACGACGAGCTCTTGCACCGCGTCGAGGTTGAACGTAAACGCCGGTCGCTGCCCGCCGCGCTGCTCGCCGAAGAACGGGTTGTTGAAGTCCGCCCCGTCCACCGACACGTTGTTGTGGATGCCGCGCTGGCCCGCCACGGTGAGCTCATCGCCATCCGGGCCCTGCACGATCGCCACGTTGGGCGTGAGCAACGTGAGGTTGATGAAGTTGCGCCCGTTGTTCGGCAGGCCCCCGACCACCTGCTCCGCCAGCGGCGTCGCCGCCGCCGATTGCGTCACATTCACCACCGGCTGCGTCGCCTCGACCGTCACCGCAGCGAGGGTGACCGCGGCGAGCGGCAGCCGCAGGGCCACCGTCTCCCCGACTCCCAGCGCGATCCCCGTCTGCTTGACCTCGGCATAGCCGACCGAGCGGACGGTCACATCGTAGGTGCCGAGGGGGAGCAGGGTCCCGGTAAAGTTGCCCGCTGCATCTGTCGTCAGCGTGCGCGTGAAGTTGGTCTGCGCTTCATGCAGGAGGACCGTCGCGTTGGCCACGGGCGCGCCGTTGGGGTCCGTGACCACGCCGCGAATGATGCCGGTCGTGGCTTGGCCTTGGGCGCTGAGCGGCGCGGGGGAGCCGAACAGCACGAGCGCCGCGCCGACCACGAGACTTGAGAGGCGCACCAGAGTTCCGCACGTCATGACCGAGCCTCCGGGGAGGTGGTTACGCAAAGGGCGCGGCAGAATTAGCACCGAAACGAAGGGGCGGCAAGGGCGGCAGAGCGGCACAGGGCGGCAGCGGGCGGCAAGGAGGGCGGCATCTCGACGACGGCTCTTGCCGCCCCTGCCGCCATCTGCCGCCCTCTGCCGCCCCACGATGGAGCCCGCATCTTTCTACCGATGCAGAACCCCGACATCGCCCGGCTGTTCGATGAAGTCGCCGACCTCCTCGAGATCCAGGACGCGAATCCGTTCCGGGTTCGCGCGTACCGCAACGCGGCTCGCACCATTCGGGATTTCCCCGAGCCCATCGCCGACCTGGTGCGCGCGGGGACCAAGGACCTGACCGACATCCCCGGCATCGGGGACGACCTGGCGGAGAAGATCACGGACATCGTCACCACCGGCGAGCTGCCGCTCCGCAAGCAGCTCGCGAGCAAATTGCCCGCCGGGTTGCTCGACCTGTTGCGCATTCCCGGTCTCGGGCCCAAGCGCGTGAAGCTGCTCTACAAGAAGCTCAAGGTGAAATCGGCGGCCGACCTCGCCAAGGCGCTCGAGGCCGGCAGGATCCAGAAGCTCAAGGGCTTCGGGCCAAAGATGGATGAGAAGATCCGCGCGGGCCTCGGCCAGGTGCACGTCGGCGAGCGGCGCCTGCTCCTCAACGAAGCCGAGACCCAAGCCACCGCGGTCGTCACGTATCTCGAGGCAGGTGGCGCGATCCGGCAGATCGAGGTGGCAGGGAGCTACCGCCGGCGGCGCGAGACGATCGGAGACCTGGACATCGTCGTCACCTCGGAGGGACAGAGCAGCGCCAAAGTGATGGACCGGTTCGTCGCGTACGGCGACGTGGCGGAAGTCATCTCGAAGGGCGAGACCCGTGCCACCGTGAAGCTCCGCGGCGGACTCCAGGTGGATCTGCGAGCGGTGGAGCCCGATGCGTACGGTGCGGCGCTCTTGTACTTCACCGGCTCCAAGGCCCACAATATCGAGCTTCGTAAAATCGCCCAGGAGAAGAGCTACAAGCTGAATGAGTACGGCCTTTTCAAGGGCACGCGGCGTGCGGCCGGGAAGACCGAGCAGGAGATCTATGCGAAGCTCGGCCTCGACTGGATTCCGCCCGAGCTACGCGAAGCGCGCGGTGAGGTCGCGCTCGCCCGCGAGCACCGCCTGCCCAAGCTCGTCGAGCTGGACGACATCCGCGGCGACCTCCAGATGCACACCAGCGCCACCGATGGAAAGGGGACGATCGAAGACATGGCCCACGCGGCGCGCGCGTTGGGGTACCAGTACATCGCCATCACGGACCATTCGAAGCGCGTGACGATGGCCCTCGGGCTCGACACGAAGCGGCTGCGCGAGCAGTGGAAGGCGATTGACGCCTGGAATGCCGCGAGCCGCGGCTTCACGGTCCTCAAGAGCATCGAGCTCGACATCCTCGAGACTGGTAAGCTCGACCTGCCTGACGATGTGCTGGCCCAAGCGGACTATGTCGTGGCCACCATTCACTACGGCATCACGCAGAGCGAGAAGGAGCTGACCCGCCGCCTGGTGGGCGCGGCGGAGCACCCGTGGGTGGACGCGATCGGACACCCGACGGGGCGCCTCGTAGGAAAGCGCGAGCCCTACCCGTTCGACTTCGAGGCCCTGTGTCGCGCCTGCACGGCGACGGGTTGCCTGCTCGAGCTGAACGGCCACCCCGAGCGCATGGACCTCCCGGACACGCTGGCCGCGGCGGGCAAACAGCGCGGCGTCCGGTTCGTGCTCTCGACGGACAGCCACCAGCCGGGAAACCTGCCGTTCATGAAATACGCGGTGTATCTCGCGAGACGTGCCGGACTCGAAGCCGGCGATATTCTGAACACCGGGCCCTTGGCCGAGTTCAGGAAGGGACTGAAGCGGGCGAAGCCATGAGCTCGAGCTGCACCACCGGCGCGAAGCTCTTGCGGTGATGGCACGTGAAGCCGAACGTCGCGAGCGCGGCGAGGTGGTCTGGGGTGGCATAGCCCTTGTTGCTCGCCCAGGCGTACGAGGGATGGCGAGCCGCCAACAACTCCATCAGGCGATCGCGCACGGTTTTCGCGATGACCGACGCGGCGGCGATCGAGTGGCAGTAGGCGTCGCCGTCGACGATCGCTTCGTGGGCGCGGCCCAGCTCGGGACAGGGCAGGCCGTCCACCAGCACGAGGTCCGGCGTCAACGCGAGTCGCGCCAGCGCGCGTGCCATCGCGAGGATGCTCGCCCGGCGGATGTTCAACCGGTCGATCTCGCGCACGCTCGCAGCGCCCACGCCGATCGCCAGGGCGCGGGCTCGCACGACCATGGCGAGCCGGCGGCGCTTGGCGGGCGGCAACAGCTTCGAGTCGCGCAGTCCGCGGATGAATTTGCAGTGGGGAGGAAACACGACGGCCGCGGCCACCACCGGCCCAGCCAGGGGACCGCGGCCGGCTTCGTCGACACCGGCGACGACTCCGCCCCCCGCTCGCCAGAACGCCATCTCGCGCTCGAGCGTGGGGCGGGGACCTCTCACGCCTCTTGCTTCTCCGCTGTCTCGGGAACGATAATGCCCCGCTTCTCACGGATGCGCGCCGCTTTGCCGGCCAGCCGACGCAGGAAGTAGAGCTTGGCACGTCGCACGCGACCCTTGCGCACCAGCTCGATCTCCGCGATCGACGGCGCGTGCAGGGGGAAGATGCGCTCGACGCCCACGCCCGCCGAGATCTTGCGAACCGTGAACGTGGCGTTGATCCCGGCACCGCGGCGGGCGATGCACACACCCTCGAATGCCTGGAGTCGCTCTTTGTCGCCCTCGCGCACGCGCACCATCACGCGGACGGTGTCGCCCGGGTTGAACGCCGGAATGTTGGTCTTGAGACCCTCGCGCTCGATCGCCCGTAGTCTATTCATGACTGTATCCCTCTATCCGTCCGCTTAGTCGTCCCGCTTCGTCCACAGATCGGGCCGCCGCTCGCGCGTCACCCGCTCAGCCTCGGCCTGGCGCCACCGCGCGATTTGCTCGTGGTCGCCGCTCAACAATACCGCCGGTACATCCATTCCGCGATAGCTCGGCGGCCGGGTATAGCTCGGCGGCGAGAGCAATCCGTCGTAGTGCGAGTCCGTGGCTGCGGACTCGTGGTCCCCCAGCGCGCCCGGGAGCAGCCGTACCACCGCATCCAGCACGCACAGCGCCGCCGGCTCACCGCCCGAGAGCACGAAGTCGCCGAGGGACAGCTCCTCCGCTCCCAGCCCGTCCACCACCCGCTGGTCCACGTCCTTGTAGTGCCCGCACAACAACGTCAGCTGCTGGCCGACCGCGAACCGCACCGCGTCACGGTGGCTAAAGGGCCGGCCGCGGGCCGACAACAGCACGATGGGCGGCCCGGCCCGCAGATCCTCCACCGCCTCGAAGAACGGCTCCGGTTTGAGCACCATCCCGGCCCCGCCGCCATACGGGTAGTCGTCCACCGTCTTGTGACGGTCGTGCGTGTACTCGCGCAGCTGCACGACCCGGTAATGCACCAGCCCCCGCGCCGCGGCGCGTCCCAGAATGCTGACCCGGAGCGACGCGTCGAACACCTCGGGGAAGAGCGTCACGACGTTAATCGTCAGCATCGGTCTCTTCCACGGCGACGAACTGGTCCCGCCACGGCTCCACGACGGCGCGCGACTTCACCCCGACGAACGAGAGCAGCCATTCGCGGTGGTAGGCGCGGCGCCGCGCCACGACCAGCGGCCCCGCGACGACCTGCCGCTCCTCGTTCACGACCAGCAACCGGGCCTTCGGCGTGAACACCGCACCCGGATTTTCCACGAGGGGAAACACGGCCACCTCCCCCCGCTGCCCGTGCGGCTTGCGCACGCGCCCGACTAGGCGGGTCGTTTGCCCAGCACTCCCGCCTTCTTCAGCAGCGAGCGGACCGTGTCGGTCGGGAGGGCTCCCTTGTCGAGCCAGGCGCGCGCCTGCTCCGTGTCCACCTTGATGTCGGCCGGATTAGTGCGCGGGTTGTAGTGGCCCAGGGTCACGACGAACCGCCCGTCGCGGGGAGAGCGCGAATCCGCGACGACGATCCGAAAGTAGCTCTGCCCCTTCCGCCCCACGCGCCGCAGCCGAATGCGAGTTGCCATAGCGTTCCTACGTCCTTTTCAAAAGCTTCCGCATCTGCTGGAACTGCTCCAGCAGCCGGTTGACTTCCTGAGCGGTGCGCCCCGCGCCCTTTGCGATCCGCAGCCGCCGCGATCCCGTGAGGATCGACGGATCGGCCCGCTCGCCGGGCGTCATGGACAGCACGATAGCCTCGACGTGCTTCAGACGCTTGTCGTCGGTGTTGACGGCCTTGAGCGCCTGCGCGTTCACTCCCGGCAAGAGGCCGAGCACCTGTTTGATCGGCCCCATCGCCTGCATCTGCTTCAGCGCGACGAGAAAGTCCGCGAGGTCCATCCCCTGCTTCGAGCGCGCCTTTCGCTCGAGTCGCTGCGCTGCGTCGGCATCGATGCTGGCGGCCGCCTTCTCGACCAGCGCCACCACGTCGCCCTGGCCCAGGATCCGGCCCGCCACCTGCACGGGATTGAACGGCTCGAGCGCCTCCGGCTTCTCCCCGACGCCGACATACTTGATCGGCACGCCGGTCACGCCGTGAATCGAGAGCGCCGCCCCGCCCCGCGCGTCGCCGTCCAGCTTGGTCAGGATCGCGCCGGTCAACCCGACGCCGTCCCGGAAGCCGCGGGCGATACGCACGGCGTCCTGCCCCGTCATCCCATCCGCCACGAGCAGCACCTCGCGCGGCTCGGTCGCCGCCCGCAGGGCCTTGAGCTCGTCCATCAGCTCGGCGTCGATCTGCACCCGGCCGGCCGTGTCGACGATGACCGTGCGGCAGCGAGCCTTCTCCGCCTCCCGCACCGCCTGCTCGACCAGTTCGACGAGGGTACCGCTCCCCGCTCCCTGCTCTCGGGGAAACACCGGCACGCCGACCTGCATCCCGAGCTGCTCCAACTGCTCTCGGGCCGCGGGGCGGGAGCGGTCGGCCGCCACCAGTCCCGGCGCCTTTTGCTCGAGCTTCAACCGCCGCGCCAGCTTCGCCGCGGTGGTGGTCTTTCCCGAGCCCTGAAGCCCTACCAGCAGCATCACCGTCGGCCCGACGGAGGCGAAGTCGAGTCCCCGTTTCGTGCCGCCCAACAGGGCCGCGATCTCGTCGTGCACGAGCTTCACCACCTGCTGGCCGGGGCTCACCGTCTTCACGGCGATGGCCCCGATGGCACGCTCGCGCACGCGCTCTACGAAGCCTTGCGTAACCTCGAAACTGACGTCGGCTTCGAGTAGGTGCCGGCGGATCTCGCGCAGCGCCTCGGTCACGTCCTGCTCCGAGAGCACTCCCCGACCGGTGAGGCGCTTCAGTGCGGCGGTCAGTCGCTCGGAGAGGGCCGTAAACATAAGCCTACGAAGCTACTTAGCGAGTTGCCGGAATCCAAGTGGGGGGATCAACGCGCCGCGCGGGTGACCCGAATCGTCGGCACCCGTTTCCAGCCCGCCCAACCCGGCGGCGCATCGACCAGGCGCACCGCGGGCACGTCCGCCACCAGGAGCTGCCTGATGTCCGAGCGTCTGACGCCTCGACCGCCTCGCCGCCGCTTGGCCCACGCGCTCTCCAGCCCTTTCCTGAAGCGCGTAGCGGCCGCCTTGTCGTCCCATAGCGTGTACCACACGAGCGCTTCCGTTCCCGCGGCACTGCCACGTCCGAGCACCTGGTAGCGGTCGCCGTCCCAGCCCGACGCAAGCAAGGCGGCGGTGTCGCCATCGCCGAGATGCTGCTGGAGCAGCAGGCGGATCTCGAATTCGCCCAGCCCGTCCTCGTAACGCACCGTGTCCGGCCCGGGGGACTCGAACGCCAGCCTGTCGGGGCGGTCGCCTGCGACATACCGCGCAGGATGCAGAATCTGCTCGGTGGAAATCGGCATGAGGACGCCGTAGGGCTGCTTCCCCGGGTACTCGCGGTCGAACCAGCGCACGAACTCGGCGCCGCCCAGGTACGGGAAGATCAGACTCTCGCGCAGCCACAGCGGGGCGCTCCCGAACACCTTCATCTGGTCCTGTTGGCCTCCCAGCGCCGACCGCAGGTCCCAGAAGTTGGGCAGGCTTTCGATCTTCTGCTCCGGCATGAGAACCAGGATCTGGGCGAGCGTCGCCTGCCCCTCGAGGATCGCCTGCGCCGCGCTGCGGCGGTCGTTCTGGCGCTTGAGCTCCACCAGCGAGTCGAGATTCAGGTACTGGTGCTGCAGCGCGTGCACCAGCTCGTGCGAGATCACGAGTCGCGCCTGGCTGGGATCGATGTCGGTGGGGATGTAGAGGGCGTTGGAGTCAGGGTCGAAGTATCCCGCCACCTGCTCGGTCAGGAGATCGACCATGGTACGACGCAGGTCGAGCGAATCGGGGATCAGACCGAACAACCGGTACGCGGCCTGCGCGCCCCCGAGCTCGGCGGGCGGGAGGTCGTCGTCGAACTTATGGATGACGTAGTCCCGAACCTGAGCCCGGCTGCGACGCAGCACGACGGGGCGCTGGCGAAACCGCAGGCGGATGGCCCGTTCGACGGCGGGGATCATCTGCTGCACGGCCTGCTTCAGCGCGGCCTCGTCTTGCACCTCCCGCGCCCGCTGCTGGCATCCGGTGCTCCCCATCGCTCCGACCGCCGCCAGCAGGGTGAGGCACGGTCGAATCACGCCTGCCACTCGATCCCCTTGCCCACGGCAGCCCCGACGACGCGGGCGACGTCCTGGCCGCCCACGACGATGCCCTGGTTCTCGAGCTCGCGGCGGAGCAGCTGGTCGAGCTCGGCGCGTCTGTCGGCCAGCGGCGGCAACGGGCGGGAATGGGCGGCAACGGGCGGCACGGTCTCCGTCACGTCGCCGGCTCCTTTGCCGCCTGTTGCCGCCGCCTGCCGCCCGCTGCCGCCCAGCATTTTCTCGATCTCCGCGCCTATCCGCTCCAGCATCGGAAAGATTTCCGCCATCAGGTCCTCCGCCGGCTCTTGTCGCGGCTGCTGCTCGTGCGTCAGGCCCCGCCGGATCATGGCGTCCACCTTGCGCCGCTCGCGGATCAGGCGGTCGAGCTCCGGCGACACGCGGGCGGTCGCCTGCGCGTGGGCGCAGGCCTCGTCCAGCACGTCGATGGCCTTGTCGGGGCGGGCGCGCTCGGGGACGAACCGGTCGGTGAGGACGATCGCGGCCTTGAGCGCGTCGTCCGTGATCGCGACGGCGTGGTGCCGCTCGAGTCGGGGCCGCCGGGCGACGAGGATTTCCCACGTTTGAATGGCATCGAGCTCCTCCACCAAGACGGGCTGGAAGCGCCGCTCGAGTGCCGGATCGCCGCGGATCCACTTGTCGTACTCGCCCCCCGTCGTGGCGCCGATGATCCGGATGTCGCCACGCACCAGGGCGGGCTTCAGCATGTTGGCCGCGTCCATGGCCGCGCCGAGCGCGGTGCCCTGACCGATGAGGTTGTGCAGCTCATCGACGAACAGGATCAGGTCCGGGTCGGCGGACAGCTCGCGGACGAGCTTACGGATGCGCTCCTCGTACTGACCACGGAACGAAGTGCCCGCCAGGAGCGCGACGTGGTCGAGCGCGAACACGCGCACGTCCTTCAAGGCCGGGGGGACGTCCCCCACGGCGACGCGCTGGGCCAGTCCTTCGACGATCGCCGTCTTTCCGACCCCGGCTTTCCCGATCAGCGCGGGATTGTTCTTGCTCTGACGCAGCAGGATGTCCACCACCCGGGCGATCTCGGCGTCGCGACAGCGCACCGGCTCCAGGTCGCCGCGGCGCGCCTGCGTCGTCAGATTCACGCCCACGCGCTCGAGCACCTCTCCCGAGTCGAACAGCCCCTCGAACGGATCGCCCATTCAGGTCAGGCGGCCCCCAGAAATCGCCGGTACCAGTCGTAGATCGCGGGACCGAAAACGAAGGCCAGCGCGGCTCCCATGGCGAGAAATACCCCGAACGGGACGTGACGCTTCCGTTTCCCCAGGATGAGCAACGGGACGTACACGAGGCTGCCGAACAACGCGCCCGCGAATACCGTCAGCAGCACACCCTGCCAGCCGACGAACGCCCCCACCATCGCCATCATCTTGATGTCGCCGCCTCCCATCGCCTCTTCTTTGAAGACCCAGCCCCCCACCAGGCCGACGCTGTACAGCAGCGCAAAGCCCGAGGCCGCGCCCAGCACTCCTTCGATGAAGCCCGGTACACCCGCCGTCAGCGACAGGCCGATCCCGATGACGAGTCCGGTCCAGTTGTACTCGTCGGGAATGAGGTAATGGCGCGCATCGGTGAGGGCGATACCGAGGAGAATCGAGCCCAGCACACCGGCTTCGAGGAAGCGGACCGTCGGTCCGTAGGCCAGCATGGCGGCGATCCACAGGACAGCGACGACCGCCTCGATGATGGGGTACTGCATGGAAATCGGCTGACCGCACCAGCGACAGCGGCCGCGCAGCACCAGCCACGAGACCACCGGCACGTTGTCCCGCCACGCGATCCGGCGCCCGCAGCGAGGGCAGGTCGACGGCGGGTGAAACAGCGAGCGCTGCTTCTTGTCCTCCTTGGCGAGCCGCAGGATGCAGACGTTGAGGAAGCTCCCCACGCAGAGCCCCAGGAGTCCGGCGCCGACGAGCAGGATCGGATCAACGCCCACGCGTCACCTCGTAGAGCAGGATACCCGCCGCCACGGCCACGTTGAGTGACTCGGCGCCCTGGGCCAGGGGGATCGCCACCCGCTGCGCGGCGACGGCGTTGAACTGCGGGCGGATTCCCGCCCCCTCGTTTCCGACAATGACGGCGATCGGTCCCCCCCGCGTCCCGCGTCCCCCGCGACCGCCAGGGAGTCCGTCAGGGTCCCTCGCCCCCAAGGCACGCGCTAGGGGAATGCCGTCCGCCGCCGCGGCCCAGAGCGTCACGTCGTGCTTCCTCGCCCACGCGATGAAACCACCGTCGTCGAGCGTTACGACCGGGTGGCGGAAGGTAGCCCCCATGGCCGCCCGCAGGGCCTTGGGGCTCGTCGGGTCGGCGGTGCCCCGCAGTACGACCGTGCCGGCGGCGCCGAGCGCGTGGGCCGTACGGATCAGCGTGCCCACGTTACCGGGATCCTGCACGCCGTCGATCACGAGCGCTACCGCCCCCGGCGGCGGCGCGAACTCGCCCGCGGTCCAGCGCCGCGGCTCGATGACGGCGATGATCCCCTGCGGCGTCTCGGTGTCGGCGAGCTGCGCGAAGGCGCGCGCGCCGATCTCCTCCACGCCCACGGCGTGCCTCTGCAGCTCCGCGACGAGCGCCGTGCCGCGCGCCGTGCGTGCAAGGTCGGGGGCGACGAGGGCCCCTTTGAACGGAACTCCGGCGGCGAGCGCCTCCTCGACGAGGCGTACGCCCTCGATCAGGGCGAGCCCGCGCCGGCCGCGCGCCTTGCGGCGTTGGAGATCACGTATCGTCGATTGCAGATTACTGGCGATGAGTCTCCTCGAGCGTTCTCGGCCGCGGCCGAGCATTCAATATGCGAAGAAGCGCGGGACGGGCGCTACGTGAAGATCGCCCTCACGATCGCGGGATCGGACTCGGGTGGCGGCGCCGGCATCCAGGCCGACTTGAAGACGTTCCACCAGTTCGGCGTATTCGGCACGAGCGTCATCACCGCCGTGACGGCCCAGAACACGGTCGGGGTGCTGGCGTGGGAGCCGGTTCCGGCCGAGCTCGTCACCCGCCAGCTCGACGCGCTCGCCGACGACCTCCCGCCCGCCGCGACGAAGTCGGGCATGCTCGGGTCCGCGTCCCTCGTCGAGGCGGTGGCCGAAGGCATTGCGCGGCGGCGGCTCCCGAACTACGTGCTCGACCCCGTGATGGTCGCCACGTCCGGCGATCGCCTCCTCGACCGCGATGCCGAGCGGCTGGTGGTGCGTCGGCTCGTCCCGCTCGCCACCGTCGTCACGCCCAACCTCGACGAAGCCGCGGCGCTCGTGGGCGGGGAGGTTCGCACACCCGACGACATGGAGCGCGTCGGTCGCGCGCTCGTGCGGCTCGGGGCGAGGGCGGCCCTCGTGAAGGGTGGTCATCTCGCCGGCGAGCAGGTGGTGGACGTGCTGGTCGCGGACGGCGCCACCCGACGCTTCACTCGACCGCGCCTCGAGACGACCTCGACTCACGGCACCGGCTGTACGCTCTCAGCCGCCGTCGCCGCTGGGCTGGCGCACGGTCGCCCGCTGGAGCGCGCCGTGGAGGACGCGCTCGACTTCGTGCACCGGGCGATCGCCGCCGCGCCCGGGTTGGGCCGGGGACACGGACCCCTCAACCACTTCGTGCCCGCCCCCCCGCGGCCGCCGACGGACGGGCTCTAGCTTACTCGAGGTACCGACTCGGCCGAAGTGCCAGCAGGACGGCCAGCCCTGCGAGGGCCGCCGCCAGCGACACGCGGTCGCGCCTCAAGTACCAGAGCACTGCATTCACCAGGCACGCACCGTCCACCACTGCCCAGCGCACGATGAGCCGGAACTGGCTGGTCATCCACCATTGGTCCGGAGCCTGCCCCGGCGCGGGCGCAGGATCGGGCCCCGGGAGAAACCGCAGGCTGAGGAGCGCAGCGACCAGGATCCCGAGTCCCACATCTGTCAGCAGGGAGCCGCTCACAGGCACGGCACCCGGCGGCGTGACGCGATGCAGCCAGGCCGTCGCGAGGAGGAGCAGCGTGACGCCCGTCATGAGCGAGGCGTGGATGACCTTGGCGATGCGCATGCGGGCTTCGGGGGTCGCAGGGCTCGTCATCGATCCGTCCGTGTCGGGACGCCATATTAGTAGCGATCCCAACCAGGATCACAAGTGACGCCCCGTCCCTTCCTGGCCGCGCGGTGGTCGCACATCATCGTCCTCACGTTCGAGGCTCCGGACGAGCTGATTCGACGCTCGATCCCGCCGGGGGTCGATCCCGATCGCTGGAACGGCCGAACGCACGTGAGCCTGGTGGCGTTGCAGATGCTCGACGTTCGCATCAAGGGCTGGCGCATCCCGGGCTTCACGACGCATCCCCAGGTCAACTTCCGCACGTACGTCCGCGCCGCGGGAGAGCCGGGGGTCTGGTTCGTCCGCCAATTCGTGCCGAGCCGGCTGATCGCCGCCGTGGGTCGATTGCGCTACGGCGAGCCGTTCTGGCCGACGCCGATCCGCAGCCGCGTGCTGGAGCTCCCCGCTGAAGTACGCGCCGAGTACGCTGTCGGTCCGCCGGCGCTCGGCTGGCACGTGAACGTCGCCGGCTCGCGATCCGCGCTGACGCCGCCGCCGGGCTCGGCGGAGCACTACTTCATCGAGCGCTCTTTCGCCTGCCGCGCACGGCCGGACGGCCGGCTCGGCGTGTTCCGCGTCGTGCATCCGGCTTGGGCGATCCGGGACGTCCACGCGGTGGACTACCGGTTTGACTTCGGGTCTCTCTACGGAACCGAGTGGGAGTTCTTGAACCGGGCCCAACCGGCGAGCGTGGTGTTCGCCGAAGGGTCGGCGGTGGCGGTGTATGCGCCGTCGGATTCCATGGGCCCTACAGACGCCGCAGCACCCCCCTGATGAGTTGCTCGAGCTGGCCCGCCACCTGCTTCCCGGCCTCGAGCACCTCGACATGCGACAGCTTCTGCGGGGACAACCCGGCGGCCACGTTCGTGATGCTCGAGAACCCGAGACAGCGCATGCCCCGGGCCCGCGCCGCGATCACCTCCGGCACCGTCGACATCCCTACCGCGTCGGCTCCGATCCGCTGCAGCATCCGGATCTCGGCCGGCGTCTCGAACGACGGCCCGAGCAATCCGGCGTACACACCCTCCTCCAGCGGAATCCGCTCCGTCTGCGCCACGTCGCGGGCCAGTCGCCGAAGCGCCGGGTCGTAGGGATCGCTCATGTCGGGGAAGCGCTCGTCGCCCTCCGCCACCGGACCCACGAGCGGATTCTGGAACATCAGGTTGATGTGGTCCGCGATCAGCATGAGCGTGGGCGGCCGGAAGGTGTGGCGGATGCCACCCGCCGCGTTGGTGACCACGAGCGTGGTCGCGCCGAGTCTCGCGAACACCCGCGTAGGGAGCGCAGCGACCTCCGGCGCATGACCTTCATACAAATGAAAGCGCCCGCTCTGCACCAGGACCGGCACGCCCTCGAGCGTCCCACCGACGAGCTCGCCCTTGTGACCCGGGGCGCCGGGCTCGGGGAACCCCGGAATGTCCCTGTACGGGATGCGCACCGGATCGCGGACGGCATCAGCCACGCCCGCGAGGCCCGAGCCGAGTACGATCGCGACGCGCGGCTTCAGCTTGCCGAGTTTACGCGAGACGACGGCCGTCGCCTCCGGGAGCGTACCGCTCCCCGGGACCGGCAGGGACTCCTTTAGGGCTCCCCGCTCCTCGTGCCTCACAACAGGATGCCCGCCAGCGTCGCCGACAGGAAATTCGCGAGCGTCCCGGCGATCATGGCGCGGAACCCGAGCCGGGCGAGGTCGTGCTTCCGCTCCGGGACGAGCGCGCCGATGCCACCGATCTGGATGCCCACCGAGCTGATGTTCGCGAAGCCGCACAAGGCGAACGTCGCGATCGTGAACGAGACCGGGTCCAGCTGCGCCTTCATCGGCCCGAGCTGAGCGTAGGCGAGGAACTCGTTCAGGACCATCCGGGTGCCCAGCAGGCCGCCGATGGTACCGGAGTCGTGCCACGGCACCCCCATCGCGAACGCGATCGGGCGGAAGACCCAGCCCAGCACAGTTTGGATGTTCGCCGGGAACCAGGCGACGTAGCCGTGCACCCAGCCGAACGCGCCGTTGACCAGCGCGACGAGAGCGACGAAGGAGACGAGCATCGCAATGACGTTGAGCATCAGGTGCAACCCGTCGGTGGTGCCACGGGCAGCGGCGTCGACGACGTTCACGTCGGTGCGCGGAATCTCGACCCGCACGCCGCCCAGCGTCTGCGGTGTTTCCGTCTCGGGCTCGAGAATCTTCGCCATCATGATGGTGCCGGGCGCCGTCATGATGACCGCGGTGAGCAGATGCCGCGCCTCGATCCCGAACGCGATGTACGCCGCCATGATCGAGCCGGAGACGTGCGCCATGCCGGCGGTCATCACGGTCATCAGCTCCGATCGCGTCATCCCGGGCAGGAACGGCCGGATGGTGAGCGGGGCCTCCGTTTGCCCCATGAAGATCGAGGCCGCGACGTTAAGGCTCTCCGCGCCGCTCGCCCCCATGACCCTGTTCATCAGGACGGCGAACGCCTTCACGACGACCTGCATGACGCCCAGGTAATAAAGGATGGCGAACAACGCCGAGACGAAGATGATCGCCGGGAGCACCTGGAAGGCGAAGATGACCCCCAGACTCGAGTGCTGCTTGCCGATCTCGCCGAACACGAACTCCGAGCCGACGTATGAAAAGCCCAGAATCGTCTTGACGGCGTCGCCCAGGCGGTTGAACAGCTCGTGACCCAGCGGCACGCGCAGCACGAAGATGGCGAACGCGAGCTGCAAACCGACGCCCCACGCCACCACGCGCCAGCTGATCGCCCGGCGGTTGCGCGACAGGGCGATTCCGATCCCGAGGATGAGCGCGATGCCGAACGTCCCGGTGAGGCGCTGCGGAATCGAGCGCGGTGCAGCCTGTGGCGCAGGCGACGCGGCCGTGCTGTCCGCAGCCGCGGGCTGTTGCGGTCGCACCGCGCCCTGGACCGTATTCCACACGAAGCGGGGCAGCGTGAACACCGCAAGCGCACACACGAAGGCAACTGCGAACGCCACCACGGTACGGCGCACCGCCATTAGAGAGCCTCCAGTTCGCTCTGCACGCGGGATACCAGCGCCACCTTCTCGAACTCCGGGAGAAACGCGCTCTCGCACGCATTGAGCACGACGCGCGCGAGGTCCGCCTTGGTCAGGCCCAACACGCTCTGGGCGAGGAAATACTCGTCGGTGAGCGAGACGCCGTCCACCAGTCGCCCATCCGTGTTCAACGTCACGACCACGCCCTGGTCGAGATAACGCTTGAACGGGTGCTCGGCGAGCGACGGCACGGTGTGCGTGTGGACGTTCGAGGTGAGGCACATCTCGAGCGGGATCTTCCGCTCGATGACGTGCCCGAGCAGCGCCGGATCTTCGCCCAGCCGAGTGCCGTGGCCGATCCGCTGGGCGCCGCACTGGTGCAGCGCCTCCTGAATCGACTGCGGGCCGTCCCCTTCTCCCGCGTGGCAGGTGCACGCCATGCCGCACTGCGCCGCATATGCGAACGCGGCCGCATGGTCCCGTGCCGGGAACCCGCGCTCGGCGCCCGCCAGGTCGAACGCCACGACGCCCGCCGTCCGGTAGCCCGCCGCGACGCGTGCCAGCTCGAGCGACTCCGCGGGCGCCCGCGTGCGGATGCCGCACACGATCACTCCGACCTTGGTGCCCGTCTCCGCCGCGCCGCGCTTGATCCCGGCGAGCGGAGCCTCGATCGCCTGCGCCAGCGTGAGCGCGGGGCGATGCAGTAGCGGCGAGTAGCGCACCTCCACATAGCGGAGCCCATCCGCCGCCGCATCCAGCACGAACTCGTAGGCCACCCGCTCGAGGGCCGCCGCCGTCTGCATGACCGAGAGCGTGATCTCGTACTTCGTCAGGTACTCTTCCAGGCTCTTGGCGTGCTTCACGTACAGCGCCTGAGCGAGGCCGTCGGGCGTATCCGCCGGGAGCCGGATGCCTTGCGCCCGCGCGAGGTCGAGCATCGTCGCGGGGCGGAGGCACCCATCCAGATGGACATGCAGCTCCGCCTTGGGCCAGCGGCGCAGCACCTCCTTCGTGAGACGGGGTGGGCCCTGGCGGGCGCTCACCACGACGCGAAAAATGGCGCCTCCCTCGCCCACCGGATCGCCCGCGTCCACGGGGCGGCCGACGCCGTCGGTCACGTAGGCCACGCCGCGCCCTACGAGGTCGGCGAGCTCGCGGTCGAGCACCTCGACCGCATCGCGCACGCTCGCCCCGGGCGCCACGCTCACCGGGCGCTCGTTCACGAAGACGCGGATCAGCGGCTACCTCCCTCGCGATAGAAGCGCCGGTCGTCCGGTGCAGAAACTGGCTGGCGCAGCACCGCGAGGTACTGGATCAGCGCGTCCAGGTCGGTGACCCCCACCTCGCCCGACGGCGCGCCCTGGAGCATCGCGTAGCCGCTGCCGCCGGCTGCGAGGAAGTCGCCCACGGCCAGTGTGTAGGTGCGGCCGTCGTCCACATCTTTGCCGTTCGCGAGACGCAGCCGCTGGACGCGCCGGCCGGGGGGCTTGCCGGGGTCGTACCACACCACGATCCCCGCGACGTGCGCGTCGGGACCGTCGCCCGCCAGCGCATGCTCGAGCGCCTGCTTCAGGACTTTGCCGGACACGGCGAGGCGCATGAGCCGGTTCTGAAACGGCTCGACCCGGTACAGGTCGCCGTACGTTGCGAGCCCGGCGGCGACGTCGGCGCGAATGCCGCCGTTGTTCACGAGTCCCACATCGGCCTTGGCGATGTTGCGTTGCGCGTCCGCGATGAGCCGCCCGAGCCCGTACTCGGCGCCCGTCCGCCGCAGCTCGGTTCCGAACCGGACCACCGGTCGATCGGTGATCACCGAGACGGATGCCTGGCTCAAGCGCAGCGCGTCCACCAGGGCGGGATCCAGGCGTACGCGGTCCGCGAACGGCGTCTCGATGCGCGCCCGGACCTCACGCCGTGCGCCCCCCGCCCCGCTCACCCGCACGAAGTCCACCACCGCGATCCCGGCCCCGGAGGAGCGCGCCTGCACGATCGGAATGCCGTTGACGACGGTGTTGACGAGCGAGTGGGTGTGGCCGCTCACGATCAGGTCCACCGAACCCGAGTCGAGGCCGCGGGCGAGATCGATGATCTCGCCGTGACAGGCGGCAGGCCCGAGGGACACGGCCGCGCCGTCACCGTCGCAGAACGCGCCCACGTGCGCGACGACGATCACGTAGTCGCCCGCGGCGCGTGCCTGCGGCAGCACGTGGCGCACCGCCCGGCCGCCGTCGCCGAACGCGAGCCCCCGGACATTCCGCGGCGAGGTGGTCTGGGGCGTCGCCGGGAGGGCGAGCCCGATCACTGCGACGTGCACACCGCCGCGCTGGATCACGGTGAACGGCTCCGCCCAGTCCGGGCGCGCCGTGCCCGCCGTGTCGGTGATGTTCGCCGCGAGGAAGTGATAGTGTGCCTCGGCCATCCGGGCGCGCAGCGTATCCACGGTCCAGTCGAACTCGTGGTTGCCGATCGCCGCGGCGTCGATCCCGAGGGCGTTCATCGCGGCGATCACGGGCCGGCCGAAGTTGAAGTTGGAGACCGGGGTCCCCTGCATTTCGTCGCCGGCGTCGAGCCGGACGCTGGTGCAGAAGCATACCCGCGCGAGACTGTCGAGCCAGGGCTTGAGCGCCGCCGCTCCCCCTACCGGTCGCCCGTCGGACCAGGGCCAGACCTGGGGCTCGAGCGCCCCGTGGAAGTCGTTGATCGCCAGCACGCGCAGCAGCGTGCTGTCGGGCCTCGGTACGGTCGGCGCGGACGGGGTGAACGCCTGGCGCAGGGCCGCGTGAGCTTCGGCCGGCCCAACCGACCAGCTGGGCGAATACGCGCCCCGCACGGTCAGGAGCCGGCGCGTCCGGATCTCATCGGCGAGCAGGTCCCGGATCGACTCGCCCCGGTCGTACACGACGCGCGCGCCCTGGAGCATGGTGTAGCCGCCGCCACCCGATTGACGGTAGCTGTTCAGCGCCAGCGTGAAGCTGTCCGCCGGCGCGACGGCGCGACCGCGGAACGCGAGCCCGCGGATACGTTGCCCCGGGGCTGCGGTGAGGTCGATCGAGTACGTCACGCCGCTCACGACGTCGTAGTTGAACCCCGGCACACTGTCGTTGATCAGCGGCGCGCCCGGCTGATACGTGCGGAAATAGCGGGCGGTCTGCTCCAGATACGCCTTCAGCTGGTTCCCGGAGATGCGGATCGCGCGCAACGTGTTCTCGTAGGGGTAGACTCCCGCCACGTCGCGCTCCCGTACCTCCCCTTCAGGCAGGCCCGCCCCCAGGTCGAAGTCCGCCGCGGCCGAGAGATCGGCGCCGGCACGACGGCGCTGCACCTCGTTGATGAAGTCGAGCAGCGGCGTGTCCTCCGCGCGCCCGTAGCGCGCGGAGAAACCCGGTCCCGCGGTACCGAGCGGCGTCGCCGACCAGGCGCGTACTCGCTCGTGCGCCGAAGCGAAGCGCCGTACGAATCGCGGCTGCTCGGCGACGGTGGCGAGCGGCATCAGCTCCGGCCGGATCGCCACCACCCGGTACCCACTCGTCTCCTTCACGAGCGAGACGTGCACGACCGCCAGACTGAGGGCGAAGTTCCTGGGCTGGACGAAGTGCACGCCGTGCACGACGTAGTCGCGCATTTCCTTGTGGCTGTGCCCCACGATCACGACGTCCGGTCGGGGAGCGGGGAGGGGGATGCTCGCGAGCCCCAGCGCGGCGTTTTCGAGGCCCACCCCCGCCGTGTCGTAGGACGACGGCTCGTTGAGGCCGCTGTGGACCAGTACGACCTTGAGATCGACCCCGGCGAGATCGAGGCGGCGTAACGCGAGCGGCGCGACTTCCGCGATCGGCCGCACCCGAATCCTGCCCAGCTGGCCCCGGCCCCACACCATCACGCCGGGCGTCGTGAACCCGGTGATCCCGATTTTCACGCCGGCGCGCGTGACGACCACGTGCGACGGGTAGACGAGCGTATCGCTCGTGCCTGTGAAGATATTGGCGGACACGTAGTGGTACGTGGCGTCCCCCGTGGCGCGCCCCAGCACGGTCGGACCGAAATCGAACTCGTGGTTCCCGGGCGTGGCGACGTCGTACTGCATCGCGTTGAGCGCATCCACCACCGGATGCGGGCGCTGTGAATCGCGCTCCGCGAAGTACCCGGCGAACAGGTTCCCTTCGATCAGGTCGCCCGCGTCCACCAGCGCGGCCTGGTCCGGATACTGCGCGCGCAGCGTCTCGACGACCGTCGCGGCGCGCGACAGTCCCCCCGGCGCCGCGACATCCCGCACGTAGTCCCAGCCGAGCACGCGGCCGTGCACGTCCGTCGTGGCGACGATCACGACGTGGGCGGTATCGGACACGGAGGACGAGGGAGGTGAGACGGGTTGCTGGACGGCGAGCACCGCCAAGAGCGGATACATAGTGCGCTGAAAATTGCGGAGGGCGAGCGCGTTACGCTACCTTGCACGACCCCTATGACCGAGTCGGAGAGCCACCGCATCCTCGTGGTCGACGACGAGCCCGACATCACGGCGCTCGTCGCCTACCACCTCGCCAAGGCTGGGTACCGCGTGATCACCGCGGCCAACGGGCGCGATGCGCTGCGGACCGCGCGGGAGGAGCGGCCCGATCTGGTCGTGCTCGACCTGATGCTGCCCGGTGTCTCGGGCTACGACGTGCTCGCGGAGCTGCGCCGCCGCGAGGAAACAAAGGACCTGGGCATCATCCTGCTCACGGCGCGCAAGGGGGAGCCGGACCGCATCAAGGGCCTCTCGCTCGGCGCCGATGACTATCTCCCGAAGCCGTTCTCGCCGCAGGAACTCGTCCTCCGCGTCGGAGCGGTGCTGCGCCGGCTGGCGGCGCCGGCGGTCGCCACCGGCGGTCTGGTCACGGCCGGGCCGATCGCGCTCGACCGGAGCGCCCACCGGGTGACGGTCGACGCGGCGGAGGTCGAGCTCACCGCCACCGAGTTCAAGCTGCTGCGCACCCTGATCGAGCGCGAAGGACGCGTACAGAGCCGGGCCCAGCTGCTCGAATCGGTCTGGCAGGCGCACCCCGACATCCAGACACGTACCGTGGACATGCACGTCCAGCGGCTCCGCCAGAAGCTCGGCAAGGCCGGCGATTGCATCGAAACCGTCCGGGGCGCGGGGTACCGGTTCCGCCGGCCCTCCGCCGAGCTGCGCGGCCGTAAGCGCTCGTGAGGCTCGCCACGCGGCTGTTCGTCACGACCAGCCTGCTCGTGGCCGCCGCCGTCGGCGGGCTCACCATCGCGGCAGACCGGCTGCTGCGGCGCTACCTGGAAGACGAGACCGCTCGGGGCCTCGAGCGCGAAGCCCACCTGGTGGCGGCCTTCCTTCCAGCGGACTCGCTGCGCTGGCCCGCGTTCGCTCGCGAGCTCGGTGCCCGCGTCGGTCAACGCGTGACTCTCATCGACGCGAAGGGCACCGTCCGAGGAGACACCGAGTTCGACCGCGCTTCCCTGAACGGTCTCGAGAACCACCTGCTGCGGCCCGAGGTTCAGCAAGCGTTGTCCGAGGGCGTGGGCCGCGCAGAGCGTCTCAGCGCGTCCACCAACGAGCGGCAGATTTACGTCGCGGTAGCCGGCGGTCCTGCCGGGCTCGCGGTCGTCCGTGTCTCTACTACTCTCACTGCGGTGGACGCGCAGGTGGGCGCGGTGCAGCGGGCCGTGGCGCTCGCCGGGCTGGCTGCACTCTTCGCCGCCGGGGCCCTGGCCTGGGTGCTCTCGCGGGAGGTCGCCAAGCCGCTCGTCCAGCTCGGCGGCGCCGCCCGCGCCATCGTCGACGGACGGCCGCCGGGGTTCCCCGACTCGCGCGTCCCCGAAGTCGCCCAGCACATCGTCGCACTCCGCGCGATGCACGAGCAGCTGGACCAGCGGTTCACCGACCTGGTGCGTGAGCGGGAGGAGACCGCGACGCTGATTGAGACCATGGCAGACGGCGTGGTGGCGGCTGACGCCCGCGGCGCGATCGTCACGCTCAACCGGGCGGCCCGGCGCCTGCTCGGGTACGGCCCGGAGGATCCGTTTCCGGCGCTGGCCGAGCTGTTCCACGAGAAGGCGGCGCGGGATCTGGTGGCGACCGTACTCGCCGGGCACGAGGCGGAGCCCCAGGAGCTCGAGCGCGGCGGCCGGGCGCTGCTCCTCACCGGCCGCGCGCTGCCGAACGGGGGCGGGCTGCTCGTGATCCGCGACGTGACCGAGCTGCGACGCCTGGAGGCCGTGCGTCGCGACTTCGTGGCCAACGTGTCCCACGAGCTCAAGACGCCCCTCACCTCCATTGCGGGGTACGCGGAAACGCTTGCCACCGAGGCGAGCCCGGGGACCCAGACCGAGCGCTTCGCCCGACCGATCCTGAGCAACGCGCGTCGCATGCATCGCCTGGTGGACGATCTCCTGGATCTGTCGCGCATCGAGTCGGGGCGCTGGCAGCCCGATCCGGAGCGCGTGGACGTGCGAGGGCTCGCGGGTGAAGCCTGGACCGCCTTCGCCGACCGGGCGCGCGAGCGGCGCATCCAGTTCACGGCGGCGGCGGGGGACGTTCACCACGTCACGGCCGATCCGGAGGCCCTGCGACAGGTGCTGACCAACCTGCTCGACAACGCTCTGCGACACACACCAGCCGGCGGCCGCATCACCGTTTCGCTCGAATCCGCGCCGGGGGGGGTGATCGTCTCCGTCGCCGACACGGGCTCGGGAATCGCCCCGGAGCACCTGCCTCGCATCTTCGAGCGCTTTTACCGCGCCGATCCCGGCCGGTCACGCGAAGAGGGCGGTACCGGCCTCGGCCTCGCCATCGTGAAGCACCTGGTGGAGGCGCACGGCGGGCGGGTGGAGGCGCAGAGCACCCTCGGCAAGGGCACGACCATTCGGATGTTCTTTCCAGAGGCGGAAGTAGCGGCCTGATCAGACGTTACCAATCCGTCACATCGCCGTCACCGGGGCTTGACCCGACAGGCGCATCGTCCTGGCGTGCGCATCGGGTTGGTGTCCGATACCTACAGCGGCGTGTAAGTTGTTGAGCGACGGATGTCTCCATACCACATGAGGTTCCGCGAGCCGGGCTCGATGCACGATTGTGACAATCGCTGCCTTCCGTGAGCCCCCTCCCAGGGTAGATTAGCGGCGTACCCGCAGCACGTACTCTTCACCCCTCGACTGGCTCGTGACCGCAACAGCGACGACAGGCGCGCATCCGGCGGCCCCCATAGCCCCGACGAAGCCTGCAGCTAAGCCGGCCACGCTCCCACGCCTCGCCGCAATCGACATCGGTACCAACTCCATCCGCCTCGTCGTGGCCGAAGTGCAGCCCGATGGGACCTACCGCGTGCTGGACGAGGACCGGGAAATGACCCGGCTCGGGCGCGGGCTGTACCGCGAGGGCCG
>Ga0209471_1000516_pt1 | contig 25732 bp, 19 predicted proteins | sample GraSoiAngelo_128_FD_185885 | JGI IMG/M metagenome (GOLD analysis project Ga0209471, IMG submission 185885) | Grasslands soil microbial communities from the Angelo Coastal Reserve, California, USA - 14_0927_12_20cm (SPAdes) (version 2) | ecosystem: Environmental > Terrestrial > Soil > Grasslands ... | reverse complement strand
TGATCGGCGAGCGGCTCTTCGGTGTCCGGAAGGTGTTCCCGGCCCGAACAGAAGCGGAGAAGTATGGCGAGCCGTTCATCCCCACGGCCGAGCAAGCCGACATCGCGCTGCGCTGTGGCCGCGCGTTCGGTATCGACCTGTACGGCGTCGACTTGATCGAGAGCGAGGGAAAGACATACGTCGTGGATATGTCCAGCATCCCGGGCTTCAAGGGTGTGCCGGACGCGCCGTCGCATTTGGCGTCTTACTTCTACGCGGCGGCGCAGCGCGCCGCCAGCGGGCGACCGGTATTCCAGCCGGCGGTCGAGGTGGGTCCATGAAGTGGCTCATCATCAACGGAGACGACTTCGGTGCGAGCAGCGGGATCAACCGCGGGATCGTCCAAGCCCACCGCGATGGGATCCTCACGAGCACGAGCCTCCTCGTCGACCGCCCGGCGAGCGTCGACGCGGCTGCGCGCGCGCGCCAACACCCCCATCTGAGCGTCGGCCTCCACTTGGAGCTGGACGCGGGCGACTCAGAGGCAGAGGGGGTCGCCGCCCAATGCGCGCGCCAGCTGGCGCAGTTCCGGGAGCTGACCGGGACGCTCCCGACCCACGTGGACTCGCACCACGATGTGCACCGCGACCCGCGCATGCTGCCGCATGTACTCGCCCTCGCCCAACGAGTCGGCGCGCCGGTGCGGGGTCGCTCCGGGGCCCGTCACGTCGGGAAGTTCTACGGGCGCTGGGGCGGTGCCATGCACCCCGAACAGATCGGGGTCGAGGGCATGCTGCGCCTGCTGGACGCCGAGGTGCGGGAGGGCGTGACCGAGCTGTCGTGCCACCCGGGGTACGTCGAGCCCGACTTCCGCTCGAGCTATCTCGTGGAGCGCGAGCTCGAGCTGCAGACGCTGTGCGACGCCCGGGTGCGGCAGGCGATCCGCGACCGGCGAATCCAGCTGATCGGGTTCCACGATCTGCCGGCGCGCGCGACCGCGGCCACCGTGACGGCGGAGGCGACATGACCACGGCCGTCATCTCGGTCTACAAGGTCGCCAGCTTCCCCGACGGCGGTGGCCACTTCTGGGTGTACCTGCAGTACGCCCTGGGGCTCCGCCGCCTGGGGTGCGACGTCTACTGGCTCGAGCAGCTGCGCCCCGCCCGCGATCCCGAGCGGCAGACCTACGTGATCTCGACCTTCCAGGAGCGGATGAAGCAGTTCGGGTTCGAGGGCCGGACGCTCCTCTACACGCTGGAGGGGGAGCCGCGTCTCGTCGGCGGTACTTGGTCCGAGGCCGAGGCTGTGCTGCGGCGGGCGGACGTGGTGCTGAACTTCCACTACGCCATCGATCCGCGGCTACTCGCCTGCGCCCGGCGCACGGCGCTCGTGGACATCGACCCGGGGCTGCTGCAATTCTGGATGAGCTCGGGGCAGCTCAAAGTGCCCCCGCATGACAGCTATCTGACGACGGGCGAGACTGTGGGCACGCCCGCTGCTCGCTTCTCCGACTGCGGCTTGCGGTGGACACAGATCCGTCCCCCGGTCTGCCTCGACCTCTGGCCGGTGACCGATGACGCCCGATCCGAAGCCTTCACAACTGTCTCCAGCTGGTCCTCGGCCAGCTGGTTGAAGGTGGACCGAAACGGGGAGACCGTGCTCCTCGATAACACAAAGCGCGTGTCCTTCCTCGACTTCGTCGATCTACCACGCCACACGAGCCAGCCGCTCGAGCTCGCGTTGTACCTCCTCGACCGCGATCCGGAGGGCGAGAGGCGCCTCAAGCAGGCCGAGAAGGACGCAGCGGACCGGGCCCACCTCGAGAGCCACGGGTGGCGGGTGCGAGACTCGCGCGAGGTTGCCGGCAGCCCCGAGGCGTACCGCGCTTACGTTCAGCAGTCGCGCGGCGAGTTCAGCTGTGCCAAGCCGTCGTGCATGGAATTCCAGAACGCGTGGGTCAGCGATCGCACGCTGTGCTACTTGGCGAGCGGGAAGCCGGTCGTGGTGCAGCACACCGGCCCAAGCTCGTACCTGCCCCACGGCGAGGGAATGTTTCGCTTCACCTCTCTCCCCGAGGCGGTCGAGGCGCTGGAGAGCATCGCCAGCGACTACGCACGCCATTGCCGCGCGGCCCGTGACATTGCCGAAACGCATTTCGACGCGCGGCGCGTGTTGGAGACGGCGCTGAACGCCGCGCTGAGCACACAGCCGGCGGCACTGCAGCAGGCGGGCGCATGAGCCTCACCGTCTGCCTCGCGCCGGCCAATACCGTGGCGTACCCCAACGGCGGAGGTCACCTCTGGGTCTACCTCCACTGGGCGCTGGCGCTCAAGGCGCTCGGCTGCCGAGTGATCTGGCTCGAGGGCATCGATGTCGACGACAGCGACACGTCGCCGGCGGGCCGCCGCCGCAGGCGCGGTGGCCGTGCAGTCGACTGCGTCGCGACCCTCAAGACGCGCCTGGAGCCCTACGGCCTGGCCGACACGCTGGCGCTCTACGCGATGAACGGAGCCGCGGTCCCGGAGGACGTCGCCCAAGGCTCGCTGGACCTCGACGCCGCCGCTGGCGCCGATCTGCTCCTCAATCTGTGGCACTCGGCGCCCGCCCCGGTCGTGCAGCGGTTCCGCCGCTCCGCGTTCGTCGACACCGATCCGGGGTTGCTCCAGATCTGGGTGACGACAGGCGCCGTCCGTCTCGCTCCGCACCATTGCTACTTCACGATCGGCGAAACCGTGGGAGCGCGCGGGGCGCGCTTCCCGGACTGCGGCCTCCGGTGGCTGTACACGCCGCCCCCGATCTTCCTGCCGGAGTGGCCGGTCACACCGCCCGTGCCAGCGCCGTACACCACCGTGGCGCATTGGTGGGGCGGAACCTTCGAGTTCAACGGCACCACCTTCTCCAACGAGAAGCGCGCGTCGTTCCTCGAGTATCAGGACCTGCCGCAGCGGACGCCTGTCCCGCTCGAGCTGGCGGTCTGCCTCGCCGAATTCCACGAGGAGTACCGGCGGATGCTCGAGCCAAAGGGATGGCGGCTGCGGGAGGCATGGGACGTGACCGCGACCCCGGACGCGTACCGGACATACGTGCAGCGCTCGCGCGGCGAGTTCAGCTGCGCCAAGCCGGCGTACATCTCGCTCGACACCGCCTGGGTGAGTGACCGCACGCTGTGCTACCTCGCCAGCGGCAAGCCCGCCGTGGTGCAGCACACGGGCGCCAGCCGAATCCTGCCAGACGCGGAGGGGCTACTTCGGTTCCGGAGTATCGATGAGGCCGCAAAGGCGCTCGCTGCCGCCGAGGCCGACTACGAGCGACACGGTCGGGCGGCTCGGGCGCTGGTCGAGGAGCACTTCGATGCCGGGCGGGTCGTCGCGAGCGTGCTGGAGCGGGCGCTCGAACCCCGCGTGGCTCCGGTGCCGAAAAGGCAGGGAGTCGATCTGCCGCGAGAGCTCCTCGCGGACTTGCTGGATGGCACAGGGCGCGTGGCCGATATCCGGCGACTCAAGGAGCGCGTGTACCGGCTCGAGATGACGAACGGGCCGCATCGCAGCGTCGTGGTCAAGCGACTGGAACCCGCGGTCGCTCAGCGGACGCGACTCGTGGCCGAGCGCTGGCTGCCGGCCCTCGGGCTGGGCGATCGCTGTCCGCGCCTGCTCGCCACCGCCGCCGATGGAGCCAGCGCGAGCATCTGGCACGCGTTCGAGGATCTCGGTGATGAGACGCTGGCGAGCGACCCGACTCCCGACCGCGTCGCGGCGACGGTCGATCTTATTGCGCAGCTACACACCCGCGGCGCCCGCCACCCGGTGCTCCCCGACGCGCGGCGCTACACGGGCGCCCTCGGATTCACCTATTTCACGGCCAACGTGCAAGACGCCATCGCCGCACTGGAGGCGCTTGCCGCAGCGGACATCGAGCCACCGCCCGAGCAGGCCGGGGTGACGGAGCGGTTGCTCGAGCGTCTGGTCGGCCTTCGCGCCGACGCCGCGCGACGGGCGCCGGTGTTCAAGGAGGCGGGGGGGCCTGATACGTTGCTCCACGGTGACCTCTGGACGATCAACGCCTTCGTGGAACACACGGCGGCAGGACCGCGGGCACGGCTCGTCGATTGGGATCGCGTGGGCGTCGGACCGTTCAGCTATGACCTGTCCGCCTTTCTCCTCCGGTTCCCGCCGGAGCAGCGGGCGTGGATCCTCGAGCGCTACCGGGAGGCGGTCGCTCCCGCGGGCTGGCGCCTCGCCGCGGTCCCGGAGCTCACGGATCTCTTCGACACTGCCGAGCGTGGGCGCTATGCCAACCGCATCATCTGGCCAGCCCTGGCGCTCCTCAGGGAGCGCGCCGCTTGGGGGTTTCCAGAGCTCGCCGAGGTCGAACGCTGGTTCCGCGCGCTCGACCAGTCCCCTGTACTCGATGTTGGAGCCTTGACCCCATGCTGATACCGCCGCCCCGGACGTTCTGCGTGCGCCTGCCGGCCGCCAGCCTGAGATCCCGTCGGGTCTGGCCGCTCGTCTTCCTCCTCGCGGCGTTGATTCCCGGCCCCGCTGCCGCCCAGGTGGGCGCCACGACCGATATCATCACCGGCAAGGTCACGGGGCCGGACAGCCAGCCCCTCCCCGGCGCCGTCGTCGTCGCGACGTCGGTGGAAACCCGCGTTTCGCATCAGCGGACGTCCGACGCGAATGGCCGCTTCACCATCGTGTTCCCGGACGGCGGCGGGCGCTACGAGCTGACGGCGCGCTTCGTCGGTATGGCGGCGGTCCAGGTCAATGTCGCCCGCCAGGCGGACGAGGACCGGATCGTGGCCAATATTCGCATGGGGCTGGCCGCGGTGCCGCTCGAGCCCGTCACCGTCAGCGCGCGCTCCGGCGCGCGGAGCGACCGCACGGGGCCGGGCGGGAGCGACCGGAATTACAATCCCGAGCAGCTGGCGCGGCTGCCGATCGACGTCTCCGACGTGAACACCGTCGCGACGCTCCAGCCCGGCGTGCTGGGGATCCGCGGCAGCGACTCGACGGCGACCGCCTTCTCGGTCGCCGGGCAGCGGCCCACCGCGAACAACATCACGATGGACGGCATGTCGTTCGGCTCGGGGAGCGTACCCCAGGACGCCGTCCGCTCGATCCGGGTCATCACGAACTCCTACGATGTGGCCCGCGGTCAATTCTCGGGCGGCCTCGTCGCGTCGGCGACGCGCGGCGGCACCAACGTTCCGCAAGGCTCGTTCACCTACGCGCTGCGCGACCGCTCGCTCGAGTGGGGCGAGGTCAGCTCGTCGCCGTTCGGCCAGGGCATGACGCAGAACCAGCTGGGCGGGGGCATGGGCGGCCCCATTGTGCCCAACAAGCTGTTCGTGTTCGCGGCACTGCAGGGCCGTTGGCGCGGCCAGCTCTTACCCTCGCTCGTGAGCGCCGATCCTGGAACGCTCGTGTGGCTCGGGGTCAACCCGGATTCTGCGGCGCGCTTCGTCACCCTGGCCAGTGCCACCGGAGCCCCCGTGACGGTTTCCGGCCTCTCTGGCGACCGCGCCACGAACAACACGCTCGGCCTGCTACGGCTCGATTGGCAGGCGAGCGACGTCCACACCCTCACCCTCCGGCTCGACGGCAACTGGGAGTCCCAGGAGCCGACGCGCGTCGGCAGCCTCGCCCTGCCCGCGACCGGGGGCACGCGCACGACGCGCGGCGGCGGCGTCATGGCCTCGCTGACCTCGTTCTTCGGCGGACGCTTCATCAACGAGCTCCGCGGGTATGTGGCGCGCCAGCGCCGGGATGCGACGGCATTTCTCACGCTGCCGTCCGGGTTCGTGGACGTCACGTCGGCCCTGCCGACCGGCGGTCAGACCGTGGTGGCGCTGGCGTTCGGCGGCAACAGCGGGCTGCCCCAGCACACCAACACCGGCAGCCTCGAGCTCGCCGACGAGTTCTCGTGGTTACCGGGCGCTACGGCCCACCGCCTGAAGGTCGGCGTCGATGTGATCGGGACACGGCTGGAGGAGAACCAAACGGGGAACCAGTTCGGGACGTTCACCTACCCGTCGCTCGCGGCACTCGCAGCAGACAGCCCCGCGATGTTCACGCGGACCGTCGTGCCGCAGGTCCATCCGGGGACGGCGTGGAACAGTGCACTGTACGCGGGCGACACCTGGCGGGTGGGGGGGGGCCTACGGCTGACGTACGGCGCGCGACTCGAGGCCGCCCGGTTCAGCGGCGCCCCGCTGCACAATCGTGCCGTCGATTCGCTGTTCGGCGTGCGCACTGACCGGATCCCGAGCGAGGTGCACGTCTCGCCCCGCCTCGGCTTCACCTGGGCCTGGGGAGACGGATCCGATGGCCCGCAGACGACGTTCCTGCGCGGTGGCGTGGGCGACTTCCGCAGCCTGACGCCGACCGCGCTGTACGCCGCCGCGCTCAGCGCCCCGGGGCTGTCGAGGGCGCAAACCCAGCTCATCTGCGTCGGCTCGGCCGTGCCGACGCCCGATTGGTCGCTGTACGCCCAAGACCCATCCACCATTCCGACGCAGTGCACGGACACCGCCACCGCGGTGACCCTGACTCCCACTCCGAGCGTGACGGCCTTCGCCCCCGACTTCGCCGCGCCCCGCGCCCGGCGCGCGTCACTCGCGCTGCTGCACCGGTTCGGCAGCAGTAACTACTGGGTGACGCTCGAGGGAAACTACGCGCGCGGCGTGCGCCAGTACGGGTTCCGCGATCTGAACCTGGTGACGACGCCGCGCTTCACGCTTCCGGACGAAGCCGGCCGCCCCGTCTATGTGCCAGTCGACTCGATCGTCCCGACCACGGGCGCCGTGAGCTCCGTCGGGGCACGCATCCATCCCGAGTTCGGCGACGTGCTGCTCGTGGGCTCCGATCTCCAGTCGGACACGAAGCAGCTCATCCTCGCCGTCACGGGCGCGACGCGGTGGGGCGCTTCGTTCCGGCTGGCGTACACGCTCACGCGCGCCCGCGACCAATCATCCTACTCGTGCTGCTCGGCCTCCGCCGGGTTCGCGGCCCCGACGACGGCCGGCGACCCGAACGTGCGCGAGTGGGGCACGAGCGGCCTGGAGCGGCGTCACGCGTTCGTGGGCACCGTCACCCTCCCGGTGACGCGGGGGCTCGAGGTCAGCGCGATCGGCAACTTCATGTCGGGAGCCCCGTTCACGCCGATCGTCGGGTCCGACATCAACGGCGACGGCGCCAAGAACGACCGCGCCTTCATCTTCAATCCCGCGCGGACGGCGGACACCGCCATCGCGAACGGCATGCAGGCGCTGCTTGCGGCGGCACCGTCCCCCATCCGCAGCTGTCTCCGCCGCCAGCTCGGCGGGATCGCCGGGCGCAACTCGTGCACCGGTCCCTGGCAGGCCTCGCTCGATTTGCAGGTCAACTGGCGACCCGAGTGGTTCGGGCTCGACCGGCGACTCACCATGTCGCTCCTGACGGTGAACCTGCTGGGGGGCCTCGACGAGTGGCTCCACGGCCGCGCGCAACTGCGTGGTTGGGGCTACGCCCCCGCCCCCGACCCCGTGTTGCAGTATGTGCGCGGCTTCGACCCAACGACGAACCAGTTCCGCTACGCCGTGAACGGGCGATTCGGCGGCATTGCGAGCGCCAGCGGCGGCGTCACCGTCCCCTTCCAGGTTGCGGTGCAGGCCCACCTTGCGGTCGGCCCGGGTCCGATCCGCCGGAGCGCAACCCGGCAACGGGCGCTGGACCTGCCCGCCCCCGCCACCCCTCCGCCCGCCAACCCGATCATCCCGATCCTCGGATTGCGCGATTCGCTCGGCTGCACCCCCGACCAGGTCGCCCAGTTACAGGCGATCGCCGACTCGCTCGACGCGCGGAACCGGTTGCTTCCGGAGTCGCTCGACGCCGCCGTGCGGGCATCCGTCGCGCGGGACAACGCCACGTGGGCGCTCGAGCGTGCTCGGGCCGCTCTCACGCCCGAGCAATGGAGCAAGGTTCCCGCTGCGCTCAAGTCTCCCCCACTGGTGTTGAACGATTAACGGAGGCCTCGTCACTCTTATGGTACGAACGCTGACTGCGAAGAGAGCCCGCACGATCCTTTGGGGCAAGCTCGGCTGGCACCCGGCCGTGAATGCCTGGATCGCATTCGCGGACGGCGCGGGCATGCCGGACACGATCGAAGTGCTGCGCGATGGGAAGCAGTCTGCCACGTATCGACTCGTCGGCGCAGGACCCAACGGCGAGTCGGTCATCGCCCAGCGCGTGCAGGCAGCGTGGGCGGTCGGGCGGACGTTGTATGAGCGTGTCCTGCGCCACCTGCCCCTCACGACGCCGCGCTACTACGGGTCCCGGCAGGAGAGCCGCGAGTGCGTCTGGCTGTTCTTCCAAGACGCGTACTCGCGCCGGCACCAGGCGAAGGCGTAGGGCATAGGCGGTGGGCTGATGCCGAAGGTCATCGCTGCGATCCTGCTCCTGCAGTCGGGCGGCGTGGATTCATCCGAGCCGCGGACTGTCACGGCGGTGCGCGTCGATCGCGCTCCCGTGGTGGACGGCCGGCTGGACGACCCGGAGTGGAGTCTCGCGCCGGCCGTGACGGACTTTCGACAGACCGACCCCGACGAAGGGGCACCGGTCTCCCGGGCTACGTCGTCGACCCCGACGGACCCTCCGCGTCGGCCGCGAAGCGGTTCACGTTCCAGGATCCTGACTTTCGCACGCGCTCGGTCAAGGTCAACGCGGTGCTGCGCTGGGAGTATCGCCCGGGCTCCACGCTCTTCGTCGTTTGGACACAGAGCCGCTCGGGCTCCTGGCCGTATGATGCCTCGTTCGACCTGAACCGGGACTTCCAGCGGGAGCTGTTCCTCGACCGGCCCACCAACGTCCTGCTGGTGAAGTTCAACTACTGGCTCAGCCTGTAGCCAGCGCGCTCACGTCCTCGGGTCGCCCGAGGTGCACGTGCGCCACCCTTCGCCCGCGTGCGAGCAGGGCGCGGATGTCGCCCCGTGCCTGGGCCCGCTTCAGCCGGCCGAATGTGATGCCCATGCCCGGAATCTCGGCATCCTCGGCGTCGTCCGCGGTCACGACTAAAAAGAGCCCCGTGTTCGGCCCGCCCTTGTGCAGCTGACCGGTGGAGTGGAGGTAGCGCGGGCCGAAACCGAGCGTGGTGGCACACCCGAGCGCGCGTCCCCAGGCTGCACGCACCGCCTGGAGCTTGGCGGTCACGTCGGGGGTGGGCGCGAGGTACGCGAGAATGGCGAGATAGTCCCCGGGGCGCGCGGCGCGCCGCAGCGCATCCGGGGTGATCGTGGGTAGGGGCGCAGCATGCTGCGCCCCTACGCCGCCGCCCTGGGCCTCCGCCAGCTCGGCCCGCGCCAGGGCCTTCGCCGCCTCCACGTCCGGCTGGTCGAATGCGTTGACTCCCAAACGGGCGCACAGCTCCTCCGTGGCGTACTCCCACGCCATGAACTCCGTGCCCAGCGAGAGGGGATCGGCGGAGAACTCGCTCACGATCTGACTCTCGGGGCTTGGCGTCGGGAGTGGGTCATCAACGACGGGGACGACGCCGCGCCCGCCTTTGCCGGTGCTCTCCGCCACCAGCTGCTCGATCCAGTCGGCCAGCCGCGCCACGCGCAGGGGCGGCCGCAGCACCAGCTTATCCCGCCCCGCGAGCACACCCTCGGCAATCCGCCTCCCGCGTACCCGCGCGGCGTCCGCGTCGACGGCGAGCGCCCGCTCGAGCAGAACGCGACCGTTCACGCCGAGCAGCGCGGCGGGCAGCATGCCGACCACGGTGAGGGCGGCGTAGCGGCCGCCCACGTCCGGCGGATGGGGGAACACCGCGCGGAAGCCACGCTCGCGCGCCAGGGCCTCGAGCGGGCTCCCGGGATCGGTGATCGCCACGAAGCGCGTCGCGTCGGCGCGAGCGGCGAGGTAGTGATAGATCGCGAGAGTCTCGACGGTGCTCCCGGACTTGCTGCACACGACGAACAGTGTGCGGTCGAAATCCGGCGCGCGCGCCACGGCGAGCACGGCGCTCGGATCGGTGCTGTCGAGCACCGACAACGAAATATTCGCGAAGCTGGACGCGAGCACCGCCGGTGCGAGACTCGACCCGCCCATCCCGCACACGACGGTGTGGGTCAGGCCATTGCGCCGCGCCGCCTCGGCGAAACGCACCAGATCGTCCCACTGAGCGAGCGAGACGCGCGGCGCGGTCCTCCAGGCCAGATGGTCCATACGGCCGCGAAACCTAACGCCCTCGCGATCGGTCGCGCGCACCGTTAGGTTAGCGACTAGCTCGCTCGTGCCTTCCCTTACCCGGCAGACTCGCGCGCTGGTGGCGATCGCCGCCGGATCTTTTCTCGCGATCGTGCTGGCCTACCTGCTCGCCCCCGCGGATCGCAGGGCGCTCGTGGCCGGCGTGTCCTGGACGTGGGCGATGGTGTACGCCATCGCATGTTGCGCCGTCGCCGCACGCCGTCACCCCTCACCCGATCAGCGGCGCGCCTGGGTGTGGATCGGCGCCGGCTGCGTCCTGTTCCTGGCTGGCCAGCTCGTCTGGAGCTACTACGAGCTGATCCGCCGCGTGTCGCCGCCCTACCCCTCGCTCGCGGACGTAGGCTTTCTGGGCGTCTACGTCTGCTTCCTCGTGGCCGTGACCAAGCTGGTCGGGGCCGCGCCGCGCCGCCGATTCGACTACGAGCTGCTCATCGACACCGTGCTCGTCACGCTCACGGCGGGTGCGCTCGCCTACGAGTTCCTCCTCAAACCGCTGTTCGACCTGGCCGGCAACGTCCCATCGCTGCTCACGAGCCTCGGGTGGTCCGTGGGCGGCATCGGCGTGCTGTGGCTGATCCTGGTGGAGTTGCTGCGCCACACCCGCGTCCCCCTGGCCGCGGCGGGCGTGGTGACCGCGCTGGGGGTCCTCTGCGTCACGAACGTCCTGTACGCCGCGGCCGCATTGCGGGGGACGTTCCGCTCGGGCGGCGTGCTCGATCTCGGCTGGGACGCAGGCTTGCTGCTGCTCGCCGCCGCCGCCGCCGTGGCGCCGGCGGCCCCGCCCACCGCGGAGGCCGGCGCCCGTGCCCTCTCGGGCAACGCGGCCCGCATCGCGGCGCTCGTGATCGGGCTGGCCGGCATCGGCGCGGTCGCGATCAGAAACGCCTTGTCCGCCGAGCCCGACGTGGGGAGTGCCGTGCTCATCGCGCTGGCCGTCGGGATCATCGGGCTGCGATTGGTCCACTCCACCCGCGCCGACCGGCGCTACGCCACGCTGCTCGAGAACGAGGTCGCCAGCCAGACCCGGTCGTTGATGGACTCGCTCGCCGCCACCGCCTCCGCGGAGCGCAATCTGCGCCTCGTCATGGACGCCGTGCCCGATGCGATCGTGGTGGTCGACCGGGAGGGACGCATCCTCGAATCGAACCGACCCACCCGGGTCATGGGCGCGCTCACCGGGCCGGTGGAAAACCGTAACATTTTCGAATTCCTGGCCGCCGACGCGGCGGCCGTGGTGCGGGAGAAGCTGGCGGCGACGTTCCACGGCGAGATCCAACGCTTCGAGATTCCCTTCTCGCGCGATGACGGAACCCACGGCGTCGCGGCCGCGCTCTACGCCCCGATCCGCGAAGGCAGCGGCATCACCAGAGTGCTGATCCTGGCGCGCGACATCACCGAGCAGAAACGCAGTGAGTCCCAGTTCCAGCAGGCGGAGAAGCTCGCCGCGATGGGGCAGCTCGTGAGCGGCGTGGCCCACGAGATCAACAATCCGGCCGCGATCATCTCCGGCTTCGCGCAAACGCTGCTGCTGGACGAGTTGAAGCCCGAACACCGCGAGATGCTGCAGATGATGTACGACGAAGCCACGCGCATCGGACGCATCACCTCCAACCTGCTGGCGTTCGCCCGTGCCGGCAGCAACCAGCGCGCCCTCGTGGACATGAACGACATCGCGCGCCGCACGTTCGCCCTGCGGTCGTATCACCTCTCGACGCTGAACATCGCCGTCTCGCTCGACCTCGACTCGAGCGAGCCGAAGATCTGGGCGGACGCCTCCGAGCTCCAGCAGATGATTCTCAATCTGCTGATCAACGCCGAGCAGGCACTCGTGACGATCGATGGACCACGCACCATCGTCGTTCGTACGCGCGCCGACGAAGGCGAGGCCCGACTCGAGATCGCCGACTCCGGCCCGGGGATCCCGCCCGAGATCCGCAGCAAGATCTTCGACCCGTTCTTCACGACCAAGCCCGAGGGCGTCGGGACGGGCCTCGGGCTGTCCATCTGCTACGGGATCGCCCGCGAACACGGCGGCCGCATCTGGGTGGAGTCGGAGCCCGGGCAGGGAGCGCGCTTCGCCGTTACGCTGCCGCGCGACCCGCGCGAGGAATCCCGGCCCGAACCGACGGTCCCGCCGCGCGCCGCCGCCCCCGGCGGCGACCTCACGGTCCTCGTGGTGGACGACGAGATCGCGCTCCGCAACGCGCTGCTGCGCTTCCTCGCCCGGCGCGGGATCCGCGGCGAGGGAGTCTCGGACGGCGCCGAAGCGTTGCGCGTCCTGCAACAGCGCAACTTCGACGTCATCATCTCCGACGTGCGCATGCCCGGGATGAGCGGACGCGAGTTCCTCGAGCGACTCGGGCGGGATCGACCGGATCTCGTCCCGCGCGTCGTGCTCAGCACGGGGGATACGTTCGCGCCGGACACCGCAGCGCTGCTGAAGCAGTCGGGGGTGCCGACGGTGACCAAGCCGTTCGACTTCGCGATGCTCGAGCGGCTGCTCCGGGAGGTCGCTACCCGCGCCGCGGCGGGGCGGCCCAACGCTGCGGGGTGACGACCTCTCCCGTTCGCCGAGCCCGCTCCGTCTGCTCGACTTGCGCGGAGACGAGTCGGTAAACGCCGGACAGGGCTCCGGCGAGGAGCAGGATAAGGGCGAGCAGGATCACCAGGAGCCAGCCGACGTTGCGCCGCGAGTCCGCCCTGGCCCACGCGAGCGCCCGTGCGATCAGACCCATTCGACGGGCGACCGGCATCTCAGGCGCCGTGCCGAGGCCTGCGACGATCAACACGGGTCCGCCCGGTCCCAGGGTTATCCGGTCGCCGAGCCGGAGGGGGACGGCCGTCGTGACCCGCTCGTCGTTCAGGAAGGTGCCGTGCTTGGATCCGGCGTCGCGCACAGCCAGCCCGCCGGCCGGGCTGACGGTGAGCTCCGCGTGGATGCGCGACACGACCGTCTCGGGTGCGTCGACCGGCTGGACGTCACACTCGTGACCACGCCCGATCCGGATGCACACGCCCCGCGCCTCGTAGTGCCGCCCCGTCCTTGGGTCGAGCAGGGTGATGCCGTACGCCCGTGCCCCGGGCCGATCGGTCACGGCTGCCACCTCAGGTAGGGCGCGGCGCGACTCCCTTGGCACGTCGATCAGGCACGAGGCGGCGCGGGACGGGAGAACGCCGTACGGCCCGGCGACGCTCGGCGCCACCGCGCCGCTGGGTGCCGGCGCGGCGATCAATCGGCACCGATATGTCCACCGTCCGCCGATCGGTCGGCTCCCGCCGATCGACGCCGGAGCGACGGTCGTCGAGCTGGCGCCGGTCGCCTCGGGTCCGGCGGTCGGGGAGCGGTTCGTAACCCATGGCGCCTCTCGCTGGCGGCGGGTGGGCGGCAAACTTATCGGCCCGCGAGAAGCCCGGCTAGGGTGATGCTAGCTTTGAGCACGACATGGACCCCCTCGCCCATACACTCGTCGGCGCCGCGCTGGGCCGCGCCGTCGCAGGTCGCGACGTACCGGCCGCCGGATGGATCGGCGCGATCGCCGCGAATGCGCCGGACTGGTCCGAGCTCGTACTGAAACCGGACTTGTGGCCCCCGCGCGCGGGGGGAGAATACCTGGTCTTCCATCGCGGGATCACGCACTCCTTCGTGGGTGCCGTGGTCGAGGCCGCGGTCCTGACCGGTCTGTTTGGCCTCCTGCTGCGACTGTGGGCGCGTCGGGCGATGGTGCCCGCACCGCTTTGGCGCTGGGTCGCCACGTGCGTCACCGCGACCGTCGCGAGTCACCTGTACCTCGACTGGCAGGGATCCTACGGTTTGCGACCGTTCCTGCCCTGGAGCGCGCAGTGGTACTACGGCGACTGGGTCGCGATCGTCGATCCCTTCTTCTGGGTGGTGCCGCTCGTGGGGCTCGCGTGGGGCGCCCGGCGACACTGGGCACCCGCGCTCGTGTACCTCGTCACACTCCTTGGCGTTACGACACTGGTGTTGTGGCGCGGCCACGACCTCGTCGTGTGGTGGGTGCGGCTGGCGCTGGTGGGGTGCGCGGCGGCAGGCGTGGTGGGCTGGACCCGGCACTGGTTCGGCGTGGCGGGCCGGCGCCGGGCGGCGACCTATGGGCTGGTGGTGCTCGCCGCGTACGCCGCCGCGAACGCCGGGGGGAGCCTCGTGGCCAAGGCGCAGATTCACACCGCCGCGGCACAGCGGTTCGGCCCCGACGGCCGCTGGGCGGCGCTCACCATCGTGGGGCGACCCTTCCGCTGGGAGGGGCTCTCCGCTTCGCCGGACAGCGTCGCGGGACGAGGGTGGGCCGTCGCTCGGCACCTCGACCACCCCGCGGTGCGCGCGGCGCTCATCACCTCGCAGGGCCGGGCGATCGCGCAATTCGCGCGGTTCCTTGCGGCGGCGGTGGATTCGAGCAAGGGCGGTGTCCGCGTATCGCTGTGGGATGTGCGCTACCACGCACCCGGGTCGGGCGCCGACGGCTGGGCGACCGTGCAGGTCCGGCTCCGCTGATGCGGTTAGATTGGGCGGCGCGATGAGCCACCCGTCCCCTCCTGCCGACCTGCTGGACGACGTCGTCCGGGCCCTGACACCGGCGTTCCGCCTGGACCAGCGCGTGGCCGCCACCCCCGAGCGCGCCGTGTACCACGCGTGGGACCGGGTGCTGAAACGCTCCGTTGCCCTGCACGTGCACCTGGCGCCCGACTCCTCGGGGCGCGCCTGGTTCTTGCGCGAGACGGAGACACTCGCGGCCCTCGACCATCCGGCGATTCGCCACGTTTACGCCGCCGGCGTGGTGGGCACGTTCGCGTATCGCACGGCCAACTGGGTCGAGGGAGAAAGCCTTGCCGAGGCGCTGCGCCGGGGGCCGCGCCCGATTCGCACCGCGCACGCGCTGGTGCGCGACCTGCTCGGCGCCGCCGAGCACGCCCACGCGCGCGGCGTGATCCTGCGTCGCATCGTCCCGCTGACGCTCATGCTCGAGCACACGGGCCGGGCGGTGATCACGGACCTCCGCTACTGCAACTGGTGTCTCCCGAATGTGCCGCCGGAGGAACGGGGTGCGGGCGGTGCCTTCGTCGCGCCGGAAGTACGAACCGGAAGTCCGGGCGAGCCCAGGAGCGACGTGTACGGCGTGGCGGCCCTCGTCTACTACGTCCTGACGGGTCAGGAGCCGGATCTCGATCCGGCGCGCATCACGCCACCGCGCCAGCTACGGCCCGCGGTACCGGCGGCGCTGGAGCGGGTGCTGCTGCGCGCGCTTCAGGCCGCGCCGGGCGGCCGCTACTACACGGCGACCGAGATGCTCGAGGATTTCGTGAGCGACGCCGGCGTGTTTCAGGAGCCGGCGGCGGCACCGCAGGTGGCCGAGGCGGGGTTCGAGCGGCGCCTGCGGCGCGCCCTGGGCGACGACTACGAGCTGCTCGAGGAGATCGGAACGGGCGGTTTCGGTCGGGTGTATCGCGCGCGCGACCTGGGGCTCGAGCGGGACGTCGCGATGAAGGTGCTCCACCCGTCGCTGACGACCGATCCGTCGGTCATGGAGCGGTTCCGGCGCGAGGCACAGCTCGCGGGCGGACTCCGTCACCCGAGCATCGTCAGCATCTACGACATCAGTAGCCGGGCGGGGCTGCAGTGGTACACGATGGAGCTCGTACCCGGGACGAACCTGGCGCAGCTGGTCCACAAGCAGGGACCGCTCTCAGTCGATCAGACCGTCCGCCTGGTCGACCAGGGGCTGTCGGCGCTGGAGCACGCGCACGCGCTCGGCCTGGTGCATCGCGACCTGAAGCCCGAGAACATGTTGATCGAGCCGGACGGCCGGCTGCGCATCACGGACTTTGGCCTGGCGCTCGCGCTGCGCGGGGACGCCCGGTTCGGAGGCGCCACCTCCCGCAGCGGCACGCCGCAGTTCGCCGCACCCGAGCAGCTCCTGGGGGAGCGGGTGGACCAGCGCGCCGACATCTATTCGCTCGCTGCCACAGCCTACTTCGCTCTGCTGGGCCGCCCGCCCTTCGAGGGACCCACCCCCGAGGCGATTGTCGCGCGCCAAACCACAGAGGATCCGCCGTCGCTGCATGACGCGCGCAAAGACGTGCCGCGGGAGCTGGAGGATGTGCTGCGCAAAGCGCTGGCGAGTGAGGCAGCCGCGCGCTATCCGACCGCCACCGCCTTTCGCGACGCGCTGCGGCGCTCGCGGGGCCTCTTGTTCCGGCTGCGGGCGCTGCTCTGGGGAAAGTGAGGCCGGGGCCCCGGCTCTAACGCCAGCGGAAGATCTGCAGCGCCACCACGAAGCTCACGACTCCCCACGCCGTCACGATCCCCAGCGGGGCGCCGAGCTCGCTCAGCCGGCTCCCCTCGATCATGACGGCCCGGAGGGCGTCGTTCAGCGCGGTGAGCGGGAGCGCCTTCACAAACGGCTGCATCGCCTCGGGAAAGCGCGCGTACGAAAAGAAGGTGCCCGACAGGATCCACATCGGGAGCATCACGAGGTTCATGAGTCCGGAGACCGCCTCGATGGTGCGGGCGCGGCTCGCCACCAGCATGCCGAGCCCGGCGAACGAGAGGGCGCCGAGCACCGTGATGAACGCCACCGCACTGAACGAACCCCGGACCCCGACGTGGAACATCCACCAGCCGAAGCCCACGAGCGCCGCGACCTCGAGGAACAGGAACACGAGCCGGGACAGGATGAACGAGAGGAGGTAGTGACTGCGGCGCATCGGCGTCGCCATGAAGCGCTTGAGCAGCTTCTTGGTGCGGGCCTGCACGACCGAGAATCCGACGCCCCACAGCCCGCTCCCCATGAGATTCATGCCGAGCAGGCCGGGAATGAGGAAGTCGATGTAGCGCGAGCCCGGCTCAGTGACCCGTTGGTCCTGGACGCGCGCCGCATCGGCGCGGCCGCGCGCGCGCTGCACGACTTCATCCGCTTCGAGGCGGGCCAGCCGGCTCTCGGTCCGGGTCGAGTCGTACCGGTACACCACCGGATCGCCCGGCACGACGAGCAGCGCGACGCGACCCGTGCGGAGCTGCAGCCGCGCCTCGGCCGAGTCGAGCACCGCCGCCCTGAGCCCGGGCGCCCGGGCCAGCGCGGTCGCCAGCACGCTGTCCCCGGCTCCGCGGAGCACCGCCACGCGCAGCTCCCCGGGCCCGCGGTTCCGAAACGCGATGCCGAGCGCGAACGCCAGGACGATCGGGAACCCGAACACCCAGAAGATCGCCTCGGGCTCGCGATAGAACTCCCGCATGCGCGCGAGGGTCAGCTGCACGAGCGGATGGTCACGCATCGCGCAGCTGCCGGCCGGTGAGCGACACGAAGACGTCCTCCAGCGTGGCATGGTGGGTGGCGAGGAGCGAGAGCTCGGCGCCCCGCCGCTCCAAGAGGCCGAGCAGCGCGGGGACGGCGCGATGCACCTCGGCCACCGTGAGGGCCGTGCGATCGAGCGCCGGGCGCACCGCGCGCACGCCCGGCAGCGCGGCCAGCTCCGCGGGGGTCGGCGCCCGCGTGGCGCCGTCTGCCAGCGCGAATTCCACGACATGCTCGGCGCCAAGCGAGGCGATCAGGGAGCGGGGCGTGCCGAGCGCTATGACTTTACCATGGTCCATGATGGCAACCCGGTCGCACAGGCGCTCGGCTTCTTCCATGTAGTGCGTGGTGAGGAGGACCGTGCCGCCCGCGGCCCGGAAGCGGCCGACCACGTCCCACAACTGGCGACGCGACTGCGGGTCGAGGCCCGTGGTAGGCTCGTCGAGGAACAAGAGGTCGGGACGGGAGACGAGCGCGCACGCCACCGCGAGTCGCTGCTTCTGGCCGCCCGAGAGCTTGCCCACCCATGCGGTGCGCTTCTCCTCGAGCCCGACCAAGCCGAGCACCTCCTCCACGGAGTGGGCGGCCCGGTAGAAACTGCGGAACAGCCGTACGGTCTCTTCGACCGTGAGCTTGTCGGCGAGCTGCGTATCCTGCAGCTGAATGCCCAGACGCTCGCGCAGGGCGCGGGTGCTCGCGCCCCCCGTCCAGCGCATTCCGAGGATCTCAACCTCGCCCCGATCGGGTGCGGTGAGTCCCTCGAGGATCTCGATCGTGGTGGTCTTCCCCGCCCCGTTGGGCCCCAGCAGCCCGAAGCACTCGCGTGCGTTGACGGTGAGATCGAGCCCCGCGACCGCCACGACGTCCGCGTATCGCTTCACGAGCCCGGCACAACGGATGGGAGGAGCGGAGGGGGACGGGGGCGAAGGCACGGTCAGGCCGGCTTTTTCGGCTCCGGTGGCGTCGTGGCGTGTTTCATGGCAGCATCGAGCTGCATGTAGATGCTGTTCACGGCTTCGGCAAGCGCCCGGATTTTCATGTTGATTCCGCCGCCGCGGCCGGCCATGACCGACATGGTGCCGGCGAGGTCGGCGATCGTGCCGACGTTCGCGGTCAGGGCCCGCTGCCGCATCTGCGACGCCGCGTTCGCGATCTTCTCGCTCAGCTGCTGAATGGTGCGCGTTTGGCCCGCCCGGTTCCCCTCGAGCTCGGTGACGAGGTGCTTCAGATGATCGGCGGCACGCTGGAACTCCTCGATCTCCTCAATGCGCCGCAGCTGGTCCGCGGTGAGCTTGGGGGGCGGCATCGTCCTCTCAATCCTGCCCGCCGAGCGCCTCGGTCAAGACGCGCCCGTCCAGCGGCTCGACGGGGGTGAGGTCGAGCAGCCGGGCCAAGGTCGGTGCGATGTCCACCGTGCTGACGCGCCCGTCATAGGCGCCGCGTCGGATCCCGGGACCCCACAAGATCAGCGGCACGTGCGAATCCAGTTCGGTCGGTTGACCGTGCATCGCGATCGGCGCATTCGGGTAGCTCCAGATCGAGTACGGCTTGAGGGTCACGACGAGCTCCACGCCGCCATCCGCCGGCACCTGGTGCATCCAGCGGCGCGACACGGGATCGGCCGTATCCTTGGCGGTGAAAGCAGCGGGGCGGTCCACGCGCGCAACACCGGCCATCGCCCGCAGCCGCGTGGCCACGTCCGCCACCACACTGTCGACGTTCACGCCCTGGGCCACCAGTTTGGCGCGGTCAGAGAGCAGCAGCATGCCGCTCTCGAACTGGAGCCAGTCACCGCCGCCGGCGCTCTGGTCGAGCGCCCCGTTCACGCTCTGGATGATCGTGTCGGGGATCACGCGGACCGCCCCCGGATGCCCCAGGGCCCGCGACCGCTCGGGGTACGGGGTCACGCCATGGTCGGCCGTGAGCACCACCAGCACGTTGTTCCGGCCGTAGCGCACGAAGAGCTGCTCGAGGAACCGGCCCAGATACCGGTCCAGTCGCACCACCTGGTCGTGGATTTCACGGGAATCGGGGCCGTACGCGTGGCCGACGTAGTCGGTCGTGGACAAGCTCACGGCGAGCAAATCGGTCGCACCGCGAGCACCGAGCTGCAACGCGCGGACTCCTTCGAGGGCGAAGGCGAGCGTGAGCGAGTCCATCGTCGGCGTCGCGATGAAGGCGAGCGCCGCTTGCCCGCTGTCCGCCGGGAGCCGGTGGGGAAACAGGAAATCCCGCCCCTGGTTCTCGTACGCGGCGCTGTCGGGCTCGGGGTAGTCCCGCTCCGGGAGGAAGAGCGTCCACTGGGTCCCCGCCGCGCGGAATGGAACGCGCTGCCCGTTAAAGACCCGGACCCACGTCGGGAGGGAATCGGCGTAGTAGCGACTCGTGGTGAAAAAGCCCCCGAAATACCAGTACACGGCCGCTTTGGCCCGGCCGATCGGCAGAATCGCGCCGCGGTCCTTCCCCGAGATCGAGAGAGCGCGCGCGCCCGGGTCTGCGGCCTTGAGCCAGTCGAAGAACGCGGTCCCGCGAAAACGGGCCGGAGATGCACCGGGTCCGTTGACGCCGATCAGCGGGGCGGTCTGATCCTGCACGCCGACGGTGTTGCGGATGATGCCGGTGTGGGCGGGCCAGCGGCCGGACAGAATCGTCGAATGCCCCGGAGCCGTCTCCGTGACCGCATGGTCCTGGTAGGCGTCGGTGAACGAGGCCCCGGTCTTCAGGAGCATGGCGAACCCGCCCAGCAGCTGCGGCCGGTAGCGCTCCAGGTAGTCGGGCCGCAGCTGGTCCACGGTGATGACGACGACGAGCCGGGGTCTGGGAGAAGGGCCGGGCCCGACCCCCGCGAGCAGCAAAAGGAGCGAGCGAATCATGTCACAGAAAATACACGAGGAAGGCTCGCTATGCCGTTGGGGTGGCGACGGGCCGGGCCTCGTGAACGTTCCACGCGACGACAGCGGCCACGGCCACGACACCCGCCGCGAGGTAGAATGGGACGCCAGGCCCCAGGTACTGGAAGGCCGCCGTCGCACCCATCGGCCCCACGATTGCCATGATGCCGCGCAAAGTCTGTTGAGCGCCCATTTGTACGCCGTACTCGTTGCGGTCGGTGCGGTGGCTGACCAGCGCCGTGGTGGCCGGGAACAACAAGGCCGTCCCGATTGGGGCGAGGGCGAGGCAGAACGTGAACGCCAATCGTGTGGTCGGCAGTGGCATGAGCAGCAATCCGATGCCTAGCAGCACAGCGCCCAGCCGCATCGTGCGGACCTCTCCAAGGCGCTCGTTGATCCATCCCACCGGCCAGGTGCGCATGACGACTCCCACCGCGCTGAACACGAAGTAGATCGGCCCAACGGTGTCTTCATTGAGCCCGAATCGCCGCTGAAGGTAAAGCGACAACACTGCGATCAGCGCGTTCAGGGCCAGCATCCCGATCCCGTAAACCCAAATGACTTCCGAGACCGGACGCGCTGGATGTCGAATGACATTCCACAGCGGACGCGCCACATTCAACACGGCGACCTCCCATGCTTCCGGCGTGCGAGACGCCGCAGGACCGTTCGGCAGTGCCGACGGCGCTACCCGTGATTCGGGAAGCCACTTCCAAGCGAATAGCACGTTGATGAGAACGAGTACTGCAGCGGCGACGCCGGGGCCGCGTGGCCCCCACAGCTTGTGCGTGAACGACCCGAGGACCGCCCCGATACTCACGCCGAGGCTCGTCGCGGCCGACAACCACCCTAAGGCTCGCGCGCGCTGCGTCGGAGCCATCGTATCAGCCACATAGGCTTGTGCCACGCCGGTCGTTCCGCCACCAAACCCTTGCACGAATCGACACACGAAGAGCAGCCAAAGGGCGTTGGCGAATCCGAAAATCAAATAAGCGATCGCCGATCCCAGCAGCCCGATGAGCAGCACCGGTCGTCGTCCATAGCGATCGGAGACGCGGCCCCAGATCGGGGACGCCAGCAATTGTGCGACGGCAAACGCACTGAAGAGGGGTCCGACCGTGCTCGCCTGACCGCCGAGCCGCAGGGCGTAGAAGGTGAGCAGCGGCGCGATCATCAGGAGCCCGATCATATCGACGAAGCACACGGCGATCAGGACGATGAGGCGCTGCAGATCCGGGCCCAGGACTCTGCCGACTCGCTCTCCGAGCGCCGTCATCGTCTTACCCCCACACCGAGGACCGCCGCGCTCAGCACCATCAGAATCACCCCGAATCCCGCCGCCACACCCAGCTCCGACACGCGCAGGCTCGACATGATCTCGATCGAGATCGGCCGATTGTCGGGTGTGTAGAGCACGATGGACGTCACAAAGTCGCCGAGGGCCGCGACGAACGCGAGGCTACCGCCCGCCGCGAGCGCCGGCTTGAGCAGTGGCAGCGTCACGCGGCGAAACGTGGCCCAGCGCCCGGCGCCAAGACTCGCCGCCGCCTCGTCGAGCGCCGGGTCGAGCTGCCGGTACCCGGCCAGGACGGCGCGTCCCGTCACCGGGAGGTTGCGCACCAGGTAGGCGAGCGGCAGCAACACCGTTGTCCCCACCAGCACCCAGCGGAGCGTCAGTGGGTCGTGCTTGCTGAACGTCGTCAAGAGCGCGAGGGCGAACACTGTTCCGGGAAGGGCCCAGGGCAGCGCGAGGAGCAGCTCGATGGGACCGCGGAACTGCCAGGGTCGGCGTCTCCCGACGAGCATGCCGGCCCCCAGCGCCAGCGCAACCGCCGCCACGGTGCTCGCCGCCGCCATCCACACCGAATTGACGAGCGGGCGCAGCCGCTCGGCCTCGCTGAACAACCGCTGATAGTTCACGAGCGAGAGCACCGGTGGCAGCGTCTCGGTGGTCCAGGTTCCGTAGGGGACGAGCGAGACGAGCACGAGCGTCAGGTGCGGCAACAGCAGCACGACCGCAAGTACCCAGCCGGCCGTCGTGGCGAAGGTGCGGACGCCGGCCCGGCGAATCGGCCGGCGGCGCGGCGCAGTCCCCTTCCCCAGCGCCGTGAGAATATCGTCCCCCTCGGTGCGTCGGAGCAGCGCGAATCCCAGGACCGCCACCAGCGCGAGCGCCACGGTCTCGACCATGGCGAGCGGGAGCTCGCCATTGAGCTTGGTGGCGACGATTTGTGTGGTCATCACGCGAAATCCGCCGCCGAACACGTACGGGGCGCTGAACGAGCCGACGGCGGTCATGAACACCAGCAACGCGGCCCCCGTGAGCGAGGGCCGGAGCAGCGGCAACGTCACCCGGCGGAGCGTCTCCCACCGGCCGGCGCCGAGCGCCTGGGCCGCCTCGAGCAGCGACGCGTCGAGCTTCGCGAGTCCGGCCCGGGTGAACAGGTAGAAGTACACGTACATCGAGTAGGCGTGCACCAGCAGGATCGCCGCCGCCCCCTGCAGTCGCCACGGCGGCTGCGCGAGGCCGAACAACCGCTGGATCGCGCGCGCCACGAACCCGGACTCGCCATACAGAAACAGGAACGCGATCACCCCGACGAACGGCGGCAGCACCGCCGGCAGCGCAATGAGCGAGCCGAGCGTCTTTCGGCCGGGGAACTCGAGCCACTCGAACAAGAAGGCGAGCGGCACGCCGATCGCCGCCGCGAGCGCCACGCTCGCCACCGAAATCCAGACGCTGGCCCACAGCACGCGCCACTCGCCGGGGCGCGAGACGAACGCGGCGAGCGCGTCCGGTTCCGCGGCATCGCGCACGACGATCAGAATCGGATACAGCACGAGCCACACGAGCAGCAGCGTGAACGCCGCTCGAGCCGCGAGACCCAGCCGCGCGCTCACGCGCGCTCCTCGGGAAAGGCCAGGACCCGCACCGCTTCGAGGTACACGCGGTCACCCACGCGCGCGGCCTCCGGCCGGGCCAGCACCTCGAGCCGATCGCCCAGCTCCGTCTCGACGAGATAGAAGGCGGCGGCGCCCGTGTAACGCCGCTCCCGCACGACGCCCGGCACGCCGGCGTCCGCCAGGGCCAGCCGCTCGGGCCGGACCACGAGCACCTGGCCAGGACCGGCCCCGAAGACCTGGGCCGTCTTTCCCCGCAGCACGTTGGCCCGGCCCACGAACGTGGCGACGAATAAGGTCGCCGGATGTTCGTACAGCTCGTCGGCGGTGGCGAGCTGCTCGAGCCGACCAGCATGAAGCACCGCCACCCGGTCGCCCAGATCGAACGCCTCCTCCTGCTCGTGGGTGACGAACATGGTCGTGATTCCGACCCGTTTGATGAGCGCCCGCAGCTCGCGCCGCGTGCGCTCCCGCAGGCTCGGGTCCAGGTTCGAGAGCGGCTCGTCCAGGAGCAGCACCCGCGGCTCGGGCGCCAGTGCACGCGCCAGCGCCACGCGCTGCTGCTGCCCCCCCGACAGCTCCTGCACGCGCCGCCGCTCGAAGCCCGCGAGACCCACCAGCGCGAGGACCTCCGCCACCTTCGGGTCGCTCGTCCCCCGTTCCGGCAGTCCAAAGGCGACATTCTCCCCCACGTCGAGGTGGGGGAACAGCGCGTAGTGCTGAAACACCATCCCGCAGCGTCTTCGCGCGGGCGGCACCGCCGTCACGTCCTCACCCGCCACTTCGATCCGACCGGCGTCCGGGGTCTCGAACCCGCCCAACAGGCGCAGCACCGTGGTCTTACCGCTCCCCGAAGGGCCGAGCAGGACGAGGATCTCGCCGCGTGGGATCTCGAGCGACAAGGGTCCCACGGCCACGGTGTGCGACCACTGCTTGCGCACACCATCCAGGGTGACGAATGCGCTCACCGCCCGTGGCCCCGCACCGTCTGATCCCAGTAGCGCATCCAGTCCGCCCCATGCTCGGCCAGCAGGTCCCAGTCCACGTCGGCGACCTTCATCACGCCCCGGACCTCGCGCGCCCACGGCGGCAGCGAATCCACCGGGAGATCGAGTCTCGCGGGCAACCGGTACGCCTCTCGGGTTGCCGCCAGCTGCGCGGCGACGCTGCCCACGTACTCGACGAACGCCCGCGCCTGGGCGCGGTGGCGCGCGTTGCGCACCACGCCGATCGCGTCCTCGATCACCGGCGTGCCGCTCTTCGGGAACACGTAGCCGAGCGGCAACCCGTCGCGCCGGCTGAGCAGGATGTCCGGCAGGTCCCAGATCGTCACCAGGCCTTCCTGGCGCACGATCTTCTGGTCGAGGAGCGGACCGTTCAGCACGTATTCCTTGGTTTGGGCGTCGAGCCGCCGCAGCCACTGGAACCCGGCGGCCGTGTCGCGCGTCTGCCTGAGGCCGCGCTCGATGATCATGCCCCAGACGGCCCGCATCGTGCCCGAGGCGAGCGGGTCGCGGATCAAGATCTTTCCCTTCCATCGAGGAGCGAGCAGGTCGTCCCAGTCCCGGGGGGCCTCGTCCGGCTTCACCGCCTGCTCCGCGTACACGATCACCGCGGGCGTCTCGTAGGCGGCGAAATACAAGTCGCCGGGCCCGCGGCCGTGCGGCTCTAGCGCCTCCACCCAGGTCGGCCGGAACGACTCGAGCAGCGAGTCACGTGCGCCGAGCGCGAAGATCGTGGCGGGGCCGCCGAACCACACATCCGCCTGCGGGTTGGCGCGCTCGGAGCGCAGCCGGTCGTACACCTCCTGCGAGCCCATGTCGAGCCACCGCACGTCGACGTCGGGGTGGAGCTGTTCGAAGCGACGCTCGAGCAGCGTGAGGAGATCGCGGCCGTGGGGGCTGTAGACGATGAGCGGCGTGCGACGGTCGCCCTGACAAGCGGCTGCGAGGAGGGCGAAGAGGGCGGCGCCGACCAACAAGTGCGGTATGCGGAATCTCAGGGCAAGCGTCGTGTCGCGGCTCGACCTCCCACTACAACTCCGCATTCCGCACTCCGCATTCCGCATTTTTATCGTTTGCCCAGCGCGAGGAGATTCGCGAAGAGGCGATAGGCGCCGGGGACACCAGCGGGGAGTTGTCGAAAGAAGCTCAGCCCGGTGTACACGTATGTGCCCTTGCCCACCGCGGCGACGAGCAGTCCACCCTGGAGCGGCGGCTCGCCGGGATCGTGCATCTCGACGGGCGGCGTGTAGGCGGGATCCCAATCGTGCGCGAAATACAGTCCCCGCTCCTGCACCCAGCCACGCCAGTCGTCGGGCCCGATTTCGTTGGGGACGTGGAACACGGGGCTCGCGGAGTCCCGAACCGTCACCGCCGCGGTCTCGTCGGTCACCCGGGCGTGCGGGCGCGCG
>Ga0209471_1000514_pt1 | contig 25905 bp, 26 predicted proteins | sample GraSoiAngelo_128_FD_185885 | JGI IMG/M metagenome (GOLD analysis project Ga0209471, IMG submission 185885) | Grasslands soil microbial communities from the Angelo Coastal Reserve, California, USA - 14_0927_12_20cm (SPAdes) (version 2) | ecosystem: Environmental > Terrestrial > Soil > Grasslands ... | reverse complement strand
CTCCGGCCGGGCGCCGTCGGTCGCCGGCCCGGATCGCGTCGCTGCGTCTCGCTAAGCCGTTAAAAACCCTGGATCTCACGCCTTCACGCGTCTCCCTGATGCCGCGGACCTTTCGATGGCGGCGATGACCTCGTGGCGCCGAACGGCGTCGGCGAAGTCCGGCACGGTGTGAGCCCCCGTCTCGATGTCTCGTGCGAAGGCGGCGTAGGCACGCCCAACGTTGTAAGCGGGTGCGCCTTGCAGGCCCGTGAGGGCCGGCCATTTCTGTGTCAGCGCCGCCGGGACAGCAAGCTCGGCGAGCTCGTTCCGCCCCTGAGCTCCAGCGACCGCCAGGGGAAAGATTCCGGGGACGGCGGCCTCAGCACTAATCCGGAGCGTTCCCTCGGTTCCGTTGATTTCCCACAGGAACCCAGTCCCGCCCGCCACCGCCTCACGGATGTGCACGCTGGCGGTCGCCCCGGACGTGAGGGTGCCGATCACCGCGATCTGGTCGGCCGCCGTTTTCACGATCTGCTCCCCGGTCTCTTCGATGGTGATGAGCGGCCGGCGAAGATCCGACACGGCTGATAGGTCCGCAAACTCACCCAGCACATAATTCAGAATGTCCAGGCTGTGGCCAACGGGGACGGTCAGCAGGTTGGCCCCGTTTGACTTGTCGAGCATGTAGGCGTTGGGCCGGACCACGACGTCGCCCGGGACCGACAGTCCGACCATGGTCGTCGACAGGACCTCGCCGACGTATCCATCGCGTAGCAGCTGTTGGACGAACTCGATCGCCGGGGCCTGGCGTGCCTGCAACCCGACGACTGTGGGCACCCCCTGCTTGGCGGCGAGCGCGGCCATGGCTCGCGCGTCGTCGAGGTCGCGGCCAAGGGGCCACTCGCAGTACACGGCCTTACCGGCGGCAAGTGCGGCGGAGACGAGCTCTCGATGACGCGGGGCCTTGACCGTGACCGCGACCACGTCGATGTCTGGTTGGATCATCAATTGCTCGTGGTCTGAGAAGACCGCGCTGACCCCGAACATGTCGCCGGCCGCGCGGGCGGACTCCGCGTTATGGGCGCTGAGTGCCCGGATCTCGTAGTTCGGCAGCGCGCGCAGTGCCGGGATGTGGGCCGTAGCGGCCCAGCCCCGGACGGGGCTGACGCCGATGATGCCGACGCCCAGCGTCGCCATTTAGAAACCGAGCACCTCGTCGACCAACACCACGGTGATCCGCCCTGGGGTGATCTCCCGGTTGATGACCAGAACCTTATTTACCGCGCTGCGCACGCCATACGCGGCCTGGGCGCGGGCGTCTTCGAGCCGATATGCGTATTCGTTGATGCGGCGGAGACCTGCCTCAAGGTCGGGCACGATCTTCTGCGTCCCGACGACGAAAAGGACTCGTCCGGCACCGCTGGCATAAGGCCCGAGCTGGCTGCCGCTCATAGAAGCCGCCAGCAGCGACCCGGTCTCCGTGACCGCATGGACGCTCCCGAGCATGACATCTGGCGCCGCGCCGAGGCGGCGAATCTCGTGGGCCTCGGTCTCGCGATCCATGCTCCGGGTCCGCGGGCGGAGGGCCGCGTAGCGACCGGACTTTTCGATCTCGTAGGTGATACCCAGCACGTCGAGCGTTTGCGAGGCGCCCTGGTGCACCGCGGAGGCGTCGGGGATGAGGTCCAGGACAATCTGCTTTGCCGCGGCGGCGTCCGACGCCCGGCGGACCGTGATCCCATTCGCCTCGAGGGCGGCCATGGTTCTTTTCACTCGGACGTCGTCGGCCCTGGTGCCCCACCGCCGGGTCAGCGATCCATCCGGGTCGACTTCGACGTCTTTGATCATCCGCAATCTCCTTCCGCGAATCGATGTACTTGCAAGTACAACAACTCTACCCTCTGATGATTGCGTATGCAAGTATCTCGCGCGGCTCGGGCGCGCGGGTCGGTCAAGCCAGGGGCGTACCGAAGCGCTCCGCTGAAACCACCTCGTTGAACGGCTTGCGCTTCTTCTTGCCCAGGATCTTCTGCTTGGGGTAGCCGAGGGGCACGACAGCGAGGACGTCGTAGGCATCAGGCAGGCCGAACTCCTTACGAACGGCGTCGAGGCCGGCAAAGCCGGTCCAGTTGGAGCCCACGCCGTCGCCCCACGCCGTGAGGATCATCGACTGGACGGCGCGGCTGCTGTCGGAAACGCCGAACCGGCTTGCCTTTTCATAGGCCACGATGATTGCCGCTCTGGCGCCGGCTATGTAAGGGCCTGTTCTTATCATCGAGCCGAGCTTGCGCAGCCCCTCGCGCTCGCGTACAACGACGAAATGCCAGGGCTGAAGGTTGGCGCCGCTCGCTGTAAGGTGAGCCGCCTCCGCGATGCGGCGAACGACAGCGGCAGGCAGCTCCTTATCCTGGTATTCCCGCACCGCCATGACCGTCCGGACTGCTTCAAAAAGTTGGTTCCCCATCAGCAACCTCCTTCCGCGGCCATCGAGTTTATTTGGACCCACAAATACCTTACGGTTTACTGGTTGCGTATGCGAGTACGTCAGATTTAGCCTCATCAAGAGGCGGGAGGAGAATCGATGGAATCTAAGAAATACATTTCGGCGGAGACGTCGCAGGCGTTCGAAGTTCGATTCCCGATCGCCGTGGAGCAGATCGTCGCGCAACGAACATAATCGCCAAGCTGCCAGCACTCATTTCGGCTGGCATGGTGGAGTTGGTATCCAGAGTTGCGGCATCGCGCCATAGTAGGAGCGTGAACCGCGCCGCCGCCGAGGCCTGGATCCGCGCTTACGTCGAGCCGGTCGGGGCCATCGAGACGGCCAGCGAGCGACCCTGGGCCACGGTCCTGCGGGTGCCGCTCGCCGACGGTGTTGCGTGGTTCAAGGCGTGCAGCCCCGTGCAGGCATTCGAGCCTCGACTCACCGCGGGGCTCTCCGCGCGGTGGCCCGACCGCGTCACCGAGGTGCTCGGCCACGATGAGGAGCGGGCATGGCTTCTCCTTGCCGATGCCGGCGCGCCGATCGGCTATGGCAACCCGCCGGAGAAATGGCTCATCGCGCTGCCGTTATACGCCGAGCTCCAACGCGGCGAGGCCGCACACATACACGAGCATCTTTCACACCACGTCCCCGACCTCCGCGTCGCGACGCTACCAGCGCGCTTCGAGGACCTCCTGCAGCACGATCTGCCGCTTGAGAGCGACGAAGTCCGCCGGGTGGGAAGGTTTGCAGGGCGCTTCATCGAGCTATGCGGCGAGCTCGCGGCGCACAACGTCCCGGAAACGATTCAGCACGACGACCTCCACGGGGCGAACCTCTACGAACAGGGCGAGCGGCTGCGCCTGATCGACTGGGGCGATTCGTCGATCTCGCACCCCTTCGCGTCGCTCGCCGTTACATTCCGTTTCCTGGAGGAGATCAACAAACTACCGCCGGCGGACCCGTGGTTCTCACGGCTGCGCGACGCGTATCTCGAGCCGTGGGGTCGCGGACTCACCGGCGCATTCGAGCTTGCGATCCGCGTCGGTACATTCGCGCACACGTTCGCATGGGCACGGCAGCGGGATGCGCTGCCGGAGGAGGCACGCGCCGAGTTCGATAAGTGGTTTCAGGTCGTGCTGCGGCGGGCAATCGCTCAGACGCTCGAATAGGCTGTAGGGCAGCCCGAGACCAACCGATCGAAACCAAGCGCGCACCAGATCCTCGAAGTCAGACGGTGCTGATGACGATGACGTCCTCGAACGACGGCCCGTCCACCTGGATCGCATAGCATCCCAAGGTCGCGGGGTAGACGTAGAAGGCGCCACCGTCAGCGTGAACGATGACGCTGGTGTAGAAGGTTTCGCTCACACCGCCGCTCGGGGTGACCCCATGGTCTGAGGGATCCGCAGAGCTACCACTGAACCGAAGCGAGCCGGCGCCGTCGACGCGACGGCCACGGAACAGGACGGGTCCCTGCGCGCTGTCGACGAGGACCCACACTGTCTTGTTCCACGCGTAGGCACCCTTCGGCATTGGCCCGCCCAGGTAGAAGGGTCCGCTCCCGCGTGGATTCGTAATGTCGAGTTTGCGGGTGGCCACGGGTGTGACCGGACAGGCGGAGCCCGCTGGCACGAGCGGCGGCTTCAATGGTCGCGCCAGCAAAGCGCGAGCGTCGGGTGACGCCGTCGGCTTCGTTGCGGAACCTGCCGGGGGCGACGATGGTGGCGCGTCCGCAGCGATGCCGCACCCGGCCAGCAGCGCGACGAGGGCAAAGGCGCCAGCCAGACGGGTCATCATCATTGATACAACGCCGCGTGGCCACGGGTTCCCGGCCGGCGTAGCCGGGGCTATCGAACGGAAGGGGTGGCGACCGTGACCTTTTGGCCGCCACACGCTGGGCAACCGTGGACGGTTACGACCGTGGCACCCACGAGGCTGACCGCGTGCTGGACCACCGGCCGGATCATTTCCTGACACCCCTCGCAGCGAACCAGGTCGGTATCGCGCTTCTCGTCAGTCACAGGAGGTTCCCTTGAAAAGAAAGCCTAGATCAGTTCAGCAGGGGCGTCAAGGCTACGCGGGATCTCAATGCAGGTTGAACAGAGAGCCCGTGATCGCGAATCGCCCTGGCCCGATAGCGGTCAGGAACGCAAAAAGGGCGAGCGTGGCGCCCAGCAGGCTGACGTTGCGGAAGAAGCTGCCCCGCTGCGTCCGTCGCTGGGCCGCGTCGGAAAACGTCCAAAAGGGATGGAAAAGGATCGACGTGGGAATCAAAAACGCCGCGATCATCAACGCGCCGACGTCGGGCCAGACGCCTAGCACCATCGAGAGGATGCCGAGGATGAGCCAGGCACCGACGGGCCAGCCGGCGACATACGGAACCGGGATCCGTCCCTTAGCCGTGGTCACAAAGCGCGCGTGATTGGCGATGTGACCCTGGGCCGAAACCACGAAGAGGGCGACGAAAAGGATTCGCCCGACGAGAAAGATCGCGCTGGTGGTGGTGCTCATGTCAACGACCGCCTCCCGCGGCAAAGCGGCGGGCCTGGGCGTCGTCGAGCATGGTGTCGAGCTCACGATTCGTCCGCGCGCTGGTGAATCTCGAGGCCTCCGAGTAGAGGACCGGAACGAGGATCAGGGTCAGGAGCGTGCTGGTGAAGAGGCCGCCGATGACGACGATGGCCAGCGGAGCTCCGATGAAGCCTCCACCGCTGTTGCCGCTGAAGGCCAGGGGCGCCAGGGCCAGCATGGTGGCGACAGCCGTCATGAGGATGGGGCGGAGCCGGTGCCGGCCACCCTCGATCAGCGCTTGCTGCAGCGGCAGACCGCGCTCGCGGTACTGTTCCACCAGGTCGAGGAGCACGATCGCGTTGGTGACCACGATGCCGGTCAACATCAGCAATCCGATCATGGCCGGCAGCGACAGCGCGGTTCCGGTGACCACCAGCGCCACGATGGCGCCACTGGCGGCGAACGGGATCGAAACCAACAGCACCAACGGCTTGATGAGCGACCGGAAGGTCGCGACCATGATCAGGTAGACGAGACCGATGGCCGCCAGGATCGCCAGCGCAAATTGGGTCAGCACTGACGAGAGCTGCGCGAAGACCCCACCGGTGGAGACCGAGGTACCAGCCGGCAGTGTCACGCCCTTGATGGCGCTGCTGACTCGGGTCTGAACCGCCTGCGTGTTGTTGCCGGTGATGGTGCCGGTAATGGTCGAGGCGCGGTCACCCCCGCTGCGGTTGATCGTCTGCGGCCCGCTAACCTGCTGCAGCGTGGCCAGGGTTGACAGCGGCACCGGCCCGGCGGCCGTGGCGATGCGGAGGCTCAACAGGGTGGCCGGCGTGTCCGCCGTCCCTGGCGGGAGCTGGACTCGCACGCTGACCGCGCCCGAGGGGAGCACGGCCTGGGCGGCGACCTGTCCATTGATCTGTTGCGCCACCAGCCCGGCCAACTGCTGCGCCGAGAGCCCGGTCTGGCCGAGCTTGTCGGTGGGCACCAGCTGGTACTGCGGCTTGGAGGCGGTGAGGTTTGATTTGAGCTCCGATAATCCCGAGACCTTGGACAGCGCACTCATCAGCTGGTCCGTGGACTGTTGCAGGGTGTCCTGGTTCGGGCCGTGGATCTGAACCTGCATCTGCGAACTGTTGGCGTTGGCGCTGCTTTGCGCCTGGCCCACGGACACTCGGGCTGGGCCTTGGTAGGTGCTCAAGGCATTCTTCACAGCGCTGATCGCCTGGTTGTAGGCGTTCGTCTTGACCAGCACCAGGATCTGCGCGGTGGTCGGCACGGCGGGTACCGTCCCAGGCGGCGCGAAGGGATCAGACGAACCGCCAACGGTGGCCTGGAACGCGCTGACACCCGGCAGACCGCGGACCAGGTTCTCCACCGTCTCGGTCTCGGTGTTGGTCTGGGCGAGCGTGGAATTGTCCGGCATGGTGAGGCTGACGGGGAAGTTCGGACTCGAGGATTGATCGAGCAGGTTGATTCGCAGCAAGGGCGTCAACCCGAGAGACCCGAAGAAGATGGCGGCAGCCGCGACCAGGGTGATGGCGCGATGGCTGGTGGCCCAGCGGATGACCGGGATGTAGCCTGCCTGCAGCCAGCTGCGCGGTTGCCTGGCGCCGACCGGCCGAAGCTGTGGCTTGAGGAAGCGCGAGGCGAGAAGTGGCACGACGGTGACCGCGACGAGCAGCGACGCCAGCAAAGCGGTGACCACGGTCAACGCGAAGGGCCGGAAGAAGCTGCCGGCGATGCCGGTGAGAAAGGCAATCGGCAGGAAGACGGCGACCGTCGTCAGCGTGGACGAGGTGACCGCGGTCACGATCTCCCGTCCCCCGGTGTAGGCGGCGGCTAGCGGACCCTCGCCCTCCGTGACGTGCCGGCTGATGTTCTCGAGCACGACGATGGCGTCGTCGACGACGCGTCCGATGGCGACCATCAGTCCTCCCAGGGTGAGGATGTTCAGGGTGATGCCCTGCCACCAGAGCACGAGCAACGCCACGACCAGCGACAACGGGATGGAGACGGCGGCAACCAGGGTTGCGCGGGCACTGCGCAGGAAGAGGAAGATGACGAGGATCGCGAAGAGCGCGCCCAGCAGGCCCTCTCGCAGGATGTTGCCGATGGCGTCGGTGATGGGTATGGCCTGGTCGAGGATGGACTGGAACTGGACGCCGTGGCCGATGGAGTTGCGGATCTCGGGCAGCGCAGCCTTGATCTCGTTGGCCACGGTGACGGTGTTGGCGTCCGGGGCCTTGATCACGCTCAGGCCGACGCTGGGATTGCCGTTGGTGCGTGTAATCGTATCCGCCGGGACTGACACCAGCGCCACCGTGCCGAGATCGTGAACCGCCGTGGCGCCGCCTGCTCCGCTGACGAGCACATTGCCGATCTGGTCGAGGCTGGTGAGGGCGCCCGCGATCTGAAGCGGAACCACGGTCCCGTTGTCTTTCAGCGCGCCGACTGATTGGACGGTCGTCGCCTGCGTGAGCGCGACGCTGACCTGGCCGACGCTGAGGCGATGCGTCGCCAATTTTGCCGGATCGAGCGTGACGTCGATCTCCTGCGTGGGCGCCCCCGTCAGGTTGACGGTCGAGACGCCGGCGAGCCCGGCCAGCTTGGGGATGGCGACACTGCGGAGCTGGCTCGCCAGGTCGCCGAGCGACTCGTTGGCGTAGACCGAGTACTGGAGCACCGGGATCGAGCTGGTCGAAAAGGTCACGATGTTCGACGGCTGCACCTGCGCTGGCAAGACCCCCCGGACGCGGTCGAGGCTAGTGGACACAGCTTGCCGTGCCGCCGTCAGGTCCGTACCGTCTTTGAACTGCACCGTGACGATGGACGCGCCGGAGGTGGAGGTGGAGTCGACACTGGTGACGCCGGAAATGCTTTGAAGGGCGCTCACGACCGGCAGGGTCACCTGCTGGTCGACGACGCCGGGCGAGGCGCCCGGGTCGGCGGTGATGACCACGAAGGCCGGGATGGAAATGTTCGGCAACAGGTCTTGTTGGAGCTGCGTCGCCGCCCAGATGCCGGCGCTGAACAGCAAGACGACCGCGAGGATCACGACCGAACCGAGGCGCAGCGAGAGGCGAATCAGTGGAGACATCACAACTCCTTTGGTGAGTGGCGAGTACGGGATCGAGCTGGCATGGAGGCTCCTGCGGCCGCAGCCAGCGCCACGAGGCCTTGACGCAAGGCCCGAAGGTCATCGAGCTGCATGCGCTGGAGCAGGCGCCCGGCAATCAGGCTTCTCTCGTGCTCCATGCGGCGGAGACGGGACGCCGCGGTCGGGGTGAGGCGGGCGAGCTTCTGGCGCCGATCGGCCGGGTCTTCCTCGCGACGCACCAGGCCCCGATGGACCAAGCCATCGATGAGCCCGGTCACGCTCCCGAGGCTGACGCCCAATGCGTGCGCGAGCTGCCCCATGGTCTGCGGCTTTCCCGCGGTCCACAGAATGAAGAGCGTCTTCATCTGGCCGATGGGTACGTCAAGCTGCACGACTTCGTGCGAAAGCCCGGGGCGCTGCTGACTGACGAGGGCGCCGATGGCAGCCTGGATGTCGCTACAGAGTCCATCAGAGATTTCAGTCATCCGACACTTGTGAAACGTCGACGACGGTTAATCTATTCCAAATAGTTCAACTTGAGTCAACTATTCAGGCGGCGATGGTACGAGCCGGCGACCAGGACCTAGGAGCGCTTGCGGTCGGGCCGGGGCAGCGTCTTCGAGCGCGACGCCACGGACAATACGAAGATGATGGCGGCCGCCCCCAGGATGGCGGTCAGGACCGGTACTCCGCCGGCGGTCATGTCACCCGGGATCTCCCAGCGAAACATCTCGACCAGAAGCCAGGAGCCGAGCAGGGCGCCAAAGATCGCGCCCAGAAGACCGTATGGCAGTCGACCCTGCGTCATCCGCTCGGCGACAAAACCACAAACAACAGCGATCAGGACCAGCACGACCAGGTTCTCAAGATTCATTCAAACGCCTCCACTGGAGTAACCGCCGAGCTTCCTGCCTCCTGTTCCCCGGCGATCGTCTTTCATGGAGTCGTTACGGCCCCGCGTTGGGCACGTCACGGGGGCGGTATCCCGATAATCAGGAGATGCCGGAGCTTGATGGCAAGGCACGTGCCCAGTTACCGGACAGCGCCTTCGCCTATATCGATTCGCGGGGCCGAAGGCGGCTGCCGATCAATGACGAGGCCCACGTCCGCAACGCGCTGGCGCGCTTCAACCAGACGAGCTTCGAAGACGAAGCGGCGCGAGACCGGGCGCGAACCAGGCTGCTCAAAGCCGCCAAGAAGTACGGCATCGTGCCCATCGGCTTCATGACCGGCCAGTTGCAGTCGCAGAGCCGGCAGGCGGCCGCCGGCCAGGCCGTCATCGAGCTGGGTGGGATCGGCACGCCCGAGCAACTCGAAGAACGGCTGCGCACGGTGCTCGGCGACCCGACGCTGTCGGTCCTGTACTGGTCAGAGTCGGTGGGTGCCTATCTCGACGGCAATGGGCAAGCGGCGGCCCTTCCCGGCGAGACCGACCGTCGGACCGCGACCCTGCTCGATCGATTCGGCCGGCCGATGACCGCCCTGGTCCACGACCGGGCGGTGCTCAGGGATCCGGACCTCGCCAGGACGGTGACGGCCGCGGTCAAGCTCGCCATCGAAAACCAGTGGATGCACAGCGAGATCCAGGCCCGCGCCAGCGAGGCGCGCACGCTGCCCACCGGCCTCGTCACCTTCCTGTTCAGCGACATCGAAGACTCGACGGGATTGGTGCGACACCTCGGCGACCGCTACGAGCGATTCCTGGGCGAGGTTCGCCGACTGCTCCGGGCATCGATCGCGGCGGCCGGCGGTCGCGAGGTCGAAGTTCGCGCCGACGAGATGTTCGCGGTGTTCGAGCAGGCAGCGGCCGGCGTCGAAGCCGCCGTCGCGATTCAGCGCAGCGTTCTCGGGCGCAGCTGGCCGGACCACCTCCCGGTCAGGATTCGGATCGGCCTTCACGCGGGACGGCCGACGTTGACGGACACGGGATACCTCGGCCTTGCCGTTCATACAGCGGCCCGGATCTGCTTCGCGAGCCACGGCGGCCAGATCCTGCTGTCGCGTGCGGTTGTGGACGCGGTGGCAGGCTCCGCACCGACCGGAGTCCGCTTCAAAGACCTGGGCCAGCATCGGTTCCACGGCCTGCCCTCACCCGAGGCGCTCTTCCAGGTGGAGGCGGCTGATCTTCCCACTACATTCCCGCCGCCGAGAACGCTCGCCGGTTCGCCCGCGGCGACCTAGACTGCTGCGCCTACCGGTTTCCGGTCGCGACGCGCCAGTGTGCGGCCACGCGGTCCGCAGATAGCGCGGTGGGGTAGATCGCGACCTCCTCGAGGACGGCATCGGTGAAGAAGCCGTCGAAGCGCCGGCCAATATACAGCGTCCCGTCCGTCGGCGGGACGGTGGCCACCGCCGAATGTGAACCGTCAAGCTTGCCGTTGATATACAGGGAGGCGATGGTCCCGTCGTAGGTCACAACCACGTAGTACCAGGTGTGCAGGGCCAGGATCGTGGAAGAGACGAGCACAGGATCCGGGCTCGACGTCACCCGAAACTCGAGCCCTCCCGCGTAGCTGTTGTTCAGCACCTGGAAATAATTCTTCGCAACATACATGCCGTACCCGGATTCGCTGTTCTTCTTGATCCAGAGCTCGATGGTGACCTGGGTGACTTTCAAGGCAGGTGCGCTCGGGACGGTGGCTCCTGCCGTATGGCCGTCAAAGGCAACCGCGGTCGCCTTGTCACCCGTAAGCGCGCCTGGCTGCCCGAGGGTGACGGTGCCGGCGTAGGTGCCATGGTTTCCATTCGCGGTGGCGTCGATCATCGTCGTGCCGGAGGTTTCGCCCATCCGCCAGTAGCCCGCCGGCGCATCCGCGAGGACGGTGGCGGCGTAGCGCGGGGCGGCGGTCGGCGCGGCCGAGGCTCCCGGCGCTCCCAGCGCTGCGGTTGGAGTCGGTCCGCACGCCGACAGGGCGATGCCGACGAGGACGAGTGGAATCGCCTGCCTCACCTCAATGCAACGGCACCCGGTAGAGGCGCCTTGCAGAATGGTGGTGATGGCCAACCCGGCGACGCTCGCCCATCTCCATCGCGAAATCCTCGCGTGCACTCGCTGTGTGGCGGCGGGCTACCTTCCGGTGGCAGCGCCGGTGCTCAGCGGACATGCCGACAACCGCATCATGCTGGTCGGGCAGGCGCCTGGCGCGGTCGAGGCCGTTCGACGGCTCCCGTTCCAGGGGCGCTCGGGAAAAGTGCTGATGGCCTGGATGGAACGCGCCGGCCTCGCCTCGGAGAACCAGGTGCGGCGCCACGTCTACATGACCTCGATCACCAAGTGTTTTCCGGGCAAGGGCACGGGCGGGGGAGACCGGCGCCCGAGTCGCGCCGAGGTCGACCTTTGCCGTCTGCACCTCGACCGGCAGCTGGCGCTGATCAAGCCGCAGCTGTTGATCCTGATTGGCGGCTTGGCCCACGAGCGTTTCCTGCCCGGCCGTCCGCTCGATCGCCTCGTCGGCCGCGTCTTCAACCTCGCCGGTAACGCGGTATCGACCCCGACCCAGGCCCGGCCCCTGCTCGTGCCGCTGCCGCATCCGTCGGGTGCCAGCCGCTGGCTCAATGCTCCAGAGAATCGGGTCCTCCTCGAGCGCGCGCTGCGCCGTCTCCGGCCGATCGTCCGCGGTTTGCTTGACGGTCAATTGGCAGGCGCATAAACTTCCGACAACATGCCGCGAGATCGGAAACGCGACGCCGTTGAGCCCGAAGAAGCCCCGCCCGCGCCGCTGACCCGCCCGGAGGAGGCGCCCGACGCTGGTAAATCGGCCGAGAGCATCCTGGCCGCCATCTTCTCGCCGGTCCCTGAGGCAAGCCCGCTGGAGCAGCTGGAGCAGACCATCCGGCATCCCAAGAAGCTGATCTACGTCGCTATGTCCAACCGCAACTTCTACTGGCGGATGCACGTCTCCAAGCTGGTGCTCGACGAAGGCTACGTCCCGATCAACCCCTTCATGCTCTTCGACTACTACCTGCTCCACACCGTGCCAAAGCAGCTGGTGCGTGAGGCGATCAACAATCTGCTCGCCCGCTGCGACGAGGTCTGGGTGTTTGGCACCATGAGCCTCGGCGTCAAGGTGCAGCTCGGGATCGCCAAGCGGCTCAAGAAACCGCTGCGCTTTTACGACATCGCGGACCTGCCGGAGCAGGTCTACCGGATCTCCGAGAAGCTGGCCCAGGAAGAGGGGCGGGACTGATCTCCTAAATCCGCGTAATCAGGTCGCGCTCCAGGCTCTTGCGCGTCTGGAGGACGAGTTGGCGCAGCGATGGGCGCTCGACCACCGCCCACTCGATCTGCCGGAGCGCACTGTAAAGGCCCTTGAGGGCTTTGATCGCATCGCCCAGCTCGATGTCGGCGGGGGCCTGGATCTCGGTCAACGGACGGCCACTGCACCAGTCGTAAGTGAAGTTGACGTAGTCGCCCGAGAGCGGCCGGAAGTTCTCCTCGCCGCGGTCTTTCTCGCGCGCCGAGAAGCGGTAATAGATGATGCGTAGGCGCTTCTGGGCCAGGGCGATGGCGCTGGTCGGAAAGCGCCGGCGTGGACGGGGACGGTCCCGGTTGCGGTCCTCGGCGGTGACCATGACCAGCGATGCCGCCAGCTCCGCCGGCGTGAGCTCCTCCAGCCAGCCGTCGGCGATCGCCTCGGTGATGATCAGGCTGTTCTCGCCGTAAATGCGCGAGGCGAGCAGGCCCTTTTCGGTGGGGACCTCGCCCTCCAGGAACCCGAGCTCACCAAGCACGCCGCGCAGCGCGTGCATCTTTCGCCGGTACTCGCCCTGGCTGCGCTGGGCGTCCTGCTCCGAGGCCCGGATGCGTGCCCGTAGATCCTTCACCTCGGCGTGGTGCGCCCGGTGCTCGGCGAGGAACGGACACTTGCGGCAGGGCAACTCGTAGGCTTTCTGCTGCCAGATCGCGAGCTGCTCCTTCAGCTCGCGCACCGTGTGGCCGCCGGCGTCCCTGGCGACAACGCGCCGCCGCCGCCCCCGGCCCCGACCCTGCCAGTGATCGCGTTTGACCCGACGCATCTGCACCCGCAGCGACGCGATCTCCTCCTCGGCGCGAATGAAGGAGCTGAAGGTACGTTCGGTGCAGCACGGATCGCCCTCGGCCTGGAAACGGGTCGCGGTCACGTCCGCGAGGCGCTGGACGAGGTTGGCCAGACGGCCGTCGAGATTGCCGCGGGCCACGACCTTCTGGTACTGACCAAAAGACCGCTCCATCAGCTCGTCGACCTCGTCCGGCCGGTGGTAGCGGAGCAAATTCAGCACCATGTTGTAGGTGGGGGCGAACTTGCTCTCCACCGTCATCTCTTCGCCGGTCGCCGCTTCATAGATGGTGCCGATCTCGACGTCGGGTTCCTTGAAGATGACCCCATGCCCGATGGGGTCGATGCCGCGCCGGCCCGCCCGACCCATCAGCTGGGTCAGCTCGCCGGAGGTGAGCGGCGCAAAGTCGCGGCCGTCGAACTTGGTGAAGGAGGATACTACGCAGGCGCGCGCCGGCATGTGGATGCCGAGCGAGAGCGTTTCGGTGGCGAAGACGACTTTGATCAGGCCGCGTTGAAACAGCTCTTCGACCAGTTCCTTGAGATAGGGGAGGAGACCCGCGTGGTGCATGGCCAACCCTCGGCGGAGCGTCTCGCCGTCGAGGAGACGGCGATAGAGCGCGGTTTCATCGTGATCCTCGATCGCATCCAGGCGGGCCTTCACCATCTGGTCGATGATGGCTTTCTCCGCGTCGCTGGTCAGGTCGAAGCCGTGCGCGGCGCAGCGGGCCAGTGCCTCCCGGCAGCCGCGCCGCGAAAAAATGAAGTAGATCGCCGGCAGGAACTCTCGCTGTCGCAGCCGCTCGACGACCGGCAGGAGGTCATTTTCCGGTGGTCGTCGAAACTGGGACAATCGCCGGTCGGTCGAATCCTCGGACTGTGCCCGCTGTCGCGTCTCCCGTGGCATCGCTCCCTGCTCATCGAGCAGCGGGTAGAAGTCATTGCGCATCGCCAGCCAGAGCCGCAGCTCGACCGGTCGTTTGGTAACGCTCACGGTGGCGATGTCACCCCGCTGCTGGCTCATCCAGCCGGCCACTTCCTGGAAGTTGCTGATGGTCGCCGAGAGCCCGATGAACTTGATGTGCCGCGGGGCCTGGATGATGATCTCCTCCCAGACCGCGCCGCGTGGGAAGTCATCGATGTAATGGACCTCATCGAGGATCACATAGTGGACCCGCTCCAGCCGCTGCGGATCCTCATAGATAAGGTTGCGCAGGATCTCGGTGGTCATCACGACCACCGGTGCCGCCGGGTTGATCGTGTTTTCGCCGGTCACCAGGCCGACATAGCCCTCACCGTGGAGCCGTTGGTAGTCGCGGAATTTCTGGTTGGAGAGGGCCTTGAGCGGTGTGGTGTAGATGGCGCGGGCGTCGGTTTCCAGCGCGCGATAGATGGCGTAGTCGGCGATCACCGTCTTGCCTGAACTGGTCGGCGCGGAGACCAGCACCCCCTGGTGGGCCTCGAGCTTTTCGATCGCCTCGATTTGGAACGCATCCAGCGGCCACGGGAGCGTCGCCTGAAACGCGTCGATCAGCGAATGTGGCGTCGCGCTAATTGGCTGGCTCAACTAGTCCCGGGAGGGAGCTCGGGGCAGCGCCTGCAGCCGCCGGTTCAGCTCGGCCACTTCGTCCGCGGTCAGTGACCGCGATGGCCGGGCAACCGTCGGATCGTCGATGATGTCCCAGGCACGCAACACGTGCTTGAGGCTGCTGAGGGTGGCGGCGTTCGGGGACCCGCCGCGGGCCACCTCCGCCAGATCGTCGTAGCGCGTCGCCAGTGCCTGCGCCGATCGGGCGCCGGCCCAATCGCCGGCCATGGCCGATTCATAGGCCATCACGCAGGCCCGCGGCACCACGTTGGAGTTCGCCGGGATGGCGCCATGGGCGCCGGCCACGAGCCCGACGTCGATCAGCGTGCGGGTTCCCAGGAAGAGGCGGAACTGCGACTCGCGTCGCTCCTCGTGGATGGTGGCGGCCAGCGCGCGAAACCACTGGAGATCGTTCTGGCTGTCCTTGATGCCGGAGGCGGTTCCCTCACGCGCCAACAACAGCGTCGCCTCCAACGTCATCCGAACCTTGACCGTCTGCGGGATGTTGTAGATGAAGACCGGCTGCTCGGGAAATGCCTCCTTGAGGGCACGATAGTGGGTGATCACCTCGTCCATCGAGTGCAGGTAGTAATGCGGCGGGGTGCAAGCGAGGGCGTTAGCACCGGCGTCAACCGCGTGCCGGGCATGGCGCAAGGCGAGCGCGGTCGAGCTGTCGCCGACGTTCGCGATCACCGGAATGCGACCGGCGACGTGCTCGACCGTGAGCGCCACGGCTCGCGCGCGCTCGGTCTCGGGGAGCAACGGGAACTCGCCGGTCGTGCCCATCACCCAGATGCCGTGCACGCCGCCGTCGATCAGGAAGTCGATCAAGCGGCGCAGCGATGCCTGGTCGACCGTCTCGTCGCGATGCAAGGGGGTCAACATCGGGCAGAAGATGCCCTGAAATGGCGCCATGCCTACGGTCGCTTCTTCAGCGGGCCTACCAGCTCGGCGGTCGACGAGCGGTCGCGATCCTTCAACCAGCGCAGACGAGTCTCCTCGACCTCCTCGGTATAACGCTGCCGGCTGCGGCGCATCGCCTTGGCGACCGCGTTGCGGACCAGCGGCTCCGGGCCCTTGGCGAGGCGCTCGAGGATCGACTTCGCCGCCGGCCAGTGGAAGGACCCGATCGCACTGGAAAAGGCCATCGCGACATTCCAGCGCACCATCTGGTCGCGGTCCTTTGACCATTCGCGCAAGGCGCGCAGTGTCTCCTTGGGATCCACCCGGAGGAGGGCGTCACCGAGGGTGTAGGCACCGAGGTTGCGGCGAACGTAGGGTTCCTCGTCGCGCAACAGCGGTTGGAGCAACTGAAGCAGGTCCGGCACGCGCTCCGGCTTGTCGCGTCGCGCCGCATACTTCACCGCCAGCACCACCGCGCGACGAAGGTTCTCCGAGCGCGAGGATCGCAGGGTCTCGAGGCGTCCGCGGATGCGGTCGAAATCGCGATCGAGGAGGGTGCCGAGCAATCCGCCGGCCGCTTCCCGGACTTCCCAGTGCGGATCTTCGGCGAGCATCTCGGCGGTGCGCAAGACCATGACCGGATCCTCGGGATAGCGGCCGGCGAGCAACAAGCACGCGACCTGGCGCGCGGTCGGCGAGGGTGAGCTGGCAAGCGCCTCGATCCAGCGGCTGGCGCGGCTCGCCTGCTTGGCCAGCGCCACGGCTAGCCGCTCGCCGACCTGCTGCCGAAGGGCCGCCGGGCTTCCCGGCTGTCCATGGTGGAGTTGCCCATCGAGGGCGGCGACCACCCCACCGGGGTCATCACGGGCGAGCGCGGCCAGCACGGCGGCCAGCGGACCTTGCTCCACCGTCCCGACCTCGTTGACCCGCGCGGTCGGGCTCATGTCCGGAGGATCTCGATGTGATGCTGATGCAAGACCGCGCCGCCGTGTTCTTCGGCGAAGTCGACCACCTTACTCAGCACCTCATTGGCATGCCGGCTGTCGTTGGTCGCACAGGTCACCCCGATCGCCAACGTCTGCCAGCGGTCCAGGTCCGCCACCTCGGCGACCGAGACGTTGAAGCGGCTACGGATTCGTTGCACCAACGAGCGGCATACCTGACGTTTTCCCTTGAGGCTGTGGTTTTCCGGCAATTGGAAGATGAGCTCGCAGGTGCCCACAACCATGTCTGTATCCATAGGATACGTAACATCTCGCAAAAGGCCGATGGTAGCGCGAAAAGTTCTCTTATAGTGGCGCCATGAGCGCAACCATGCAGGCATCCGAGCCGGCGCCCCAGCCGACGGGCCTGCCGGAGACGGTCCCGGCGCTCTTCCAGCACACCGCGGCGCGCCGTCCCGATCAACCGGCCCTCTTCTTCAAAGCGGGCGAGCGCTGGGTCCCGATCAGCTGGTCGGAATATGGACGCGCGGTGACCCGACTGGGCAACGCCCTGCTGGCGGAGGGCCTCCACCCGCAGGACCGCGTCGCCATCTGGTCGGCCAACCGCCCCGAATGGCAGATCGCGGACCTGGCGATCCTTCATGCCGGCCTGACGACCGTCGCCATCTATCAGACGCTGGCGCCCGACCAGGTGAAGTATTTGCTCAGCCATTCGGAGTCGAAGGTCCTCATCGTCGAGGATGCCAAGCTGTTCGAGCAGGCTGTGGCGATGCGTCGCGAGCTACCGGCGTTGCAGCGCGTCATGCTGCTCCAGGGCGAGCTTCCCGGAGTTGAGGGATGGGCCATCAGCTGGGAGCAGGCGATGCGTCGCGGAGACGAGTTCGGCCGCGGGCGGCCGGGGCTCCTCGCCAGTCGCTGGCAGGCATTGGGGCCGGATGATACCGCCAGCCTGATCTACACCTCGGGCACGACCGGGATCCCCAAGGCCGCCATGCTGACCCATCGCAACCTCACCTGGACCGCCATCGCCACCCTCGAGTGTTTCCGTGGCGACGCCAATGATCGCGTGGTGTCGTATCTCCCGCTGGCGCACATTCTCGAGCGCGTCGTCAGCCATTTGCGCCAACTCTGCACCGGCTGCCAGGTCTATTTCTGTCCCAACATCGACCAGGTGAGGGAAGTGGTGCACGAGGTGCGCCCCACCTACTTCACTTCGGTGCCACGGCTCTGGGAAAAAATGTTCGCGGGGATACGCGCGGAAATGGACAAGGTCCGCGGTCCCCGGCGCATCATCCGCGATTGGGCGCTGATGGTGGGCGCGTTGCGAACCGCCGCCTACGAGCATGCCAAGGCGCCGTCACCCTGGGTGCAGTGGCAATGGGGTCTGGCCGACCGTCTGGTGTTCAGCAAAATCCGCGAGAGGCTCGGCTTCGACAAGGTCCAGATCTGCATCAGCGGCTCGGCCGCCGTGTCGCCAGACATTCTCCGGTTCTTCTACGGCCTGGGCATCGAAATCCTCGAGGGCTACGGGCTCACCGAAACTACCGCGCCGGCCAGCTTCAACCGTCCGGGCGAGGCTCGCTTCGGCACCGTCGGCCGGCCCCTGCCAGGGGTCGAGATCCGAATCGCGCCCGACGGCGAGATCCTGGTGAAAGGCAACAACGTCTTCAGCGGCTACTTCAAGGATGTAAAGGCAACCCGCGAGGCGCTGGTGGATGGCTGGCTGCAGACCGGCGACATCGGGGAGCTCGATAAGGACGGCTTCCTCAAGATCACCGATCGAAAGAAGGATCTGTTCAAAACCTCCGGCGGAAAATACGTGGCGCCGGGCGCGATGGAGACCAACCTTCGGGACCACCGCGGTATCGCCCAGGCGGTCGTGCTCGGCGATGGCCGCCCTTTCGTGGCGGCGCTCATCACGCTCGACCCGGACGTGGCCGAGACCAAAGCCGGCGCGAACGACCCGGGGGCCCGGCGCCTGGTCGACGAAGCGGTCGCCGACGTCAACCGTGGCCTCTCCCATCCCGAACAAGTGAAGAAGTGGACGATTCTCGACGCCGACTTTGTGGTCGGCGACGAGTTGACCCCGACGATGAAGGTCAAGCGGAAGCGGATTGCCGAGAAGTATGGCGCCGAGATCGAAGCGCTCTACAGTGAAAAGAAGACCTCCTGATCCCATCGCTAAGATCGGTTGGATTCAGACAGATTGTCATGACCCGGAGCGGCTTGCCGCGTTCTGGGGAGCCGTGTTGGGCGTCGAAGTTGAGGACCGGTTTGGCAGCCCGCCGCAGTATGTGAATCTCGCCCCGGCTACGCCCGAAGGTCCGCGCGTCTGCTTTCAACGAGTGCCGGAGGCCAAGGAAACGAAGAATCGCGTTCATTTGGATGTCGCCGTCCAGGATGTCGATGCGGCGGCTGCACGGATTACCGAACTCGGAGGGATGCGGCTCCCTCATGACGACTACCACGAGGATGGATACAGCTGGCGAATCATGGCGGATCCCGAGGGAAACGAGTTCTGCCTTATCTACGGCCAATATCAGCCGGGACCGACCTGGTAACGGACGAGAATCGCGGACGTGCGGAGTCCTTCGGGGAAGACGCCGACCGCTACGATCGGGCGCGCCCGTCTTACCCTGCTGCGATGGTCGATGACCTGCTGGCCAGCAAGCCATCCCGAGTGCTCGACGTTGGTTGCGGAACCGCCAAGGTAGCACGACTATTCCACGCCAAGGGCTGCGACGTGCTCGGGGTCGAGCCAGACTCGCGGATGGCTAGGGTGGCCAGATCGCATGGCATCCAGGTGGAGGTCTCGACCTTCGAGGCCTGGGAGCCGGCGAATCGAATGTTCGATCTCTTGGTTTCGGGCCAGGCCTGGCACTGGGTCGACCCGTCGGTTGGTCCCCGCAAGGCCGCGGCGATATTGCCAGCTGGAAGGTGGCTGGCTATCTTCTGGAATCGCGGCCGGCACGATCCCGCGACCGAGGCCGCGTTCGATCAGGCGTACTTACGATTCGCCCCGGCCCTCGCCAAGGTGTCGGGGCCGCTCGGCAACAAGCCGACAGACGATGCCGGTGACGTTGCCGCCATCGCCGCGACTCACTTGTTCAAACCGTGTCAATTGCGCACCTACAACTGGGCTCAGAAGTATTCGCGCGACCAGTGGCTTGACCAACTGGGTACCCACAGCGATCACATCGCTCTCGAGTCGGGGCAGCTGGCGACGCTCCTCGACGCTGTTGGCAGCGCCATCGACCGACTGGGCGGCTCGATCGCCGTGCACTACGAAACGCAGTTAATAAGTGCGCAGCGCATCGAGTCACGGACGATCACGCCGACCTAACGGATCCGGAGATAGGGGTTTCCAACTCGCTCGGCGCCGACGGTCGTGTTGGGACCATGGCCGGGATAGACAACCGTATTGTCCGGGAGCGTGAGAAGTTGGCCATGCAGGCTGAGCAACATCTGCTGCGGACTCGAGCCGGGTAGATCCACGCGGCCGATCTTTCCCGCGAGCAAGGTATCGCCGGTGAAGACGTGGTTGCCGACCCTGAACGAAAGACCGCCCGGTGTGTGCCCAGGGGTGATCAGAACCTCGAGGGCGAACTGGCCGAATGACAGCGTGTCTGTTGCGAGCAAGTAGCGCTCGGCCGACTTTAGATAGGTGGTGGCGTCGGCGAGGTGCATCGCCGTTGTCGCATGCGTGGCACTCTTGACTTCATCCTTGGCACCGGTGTGACCCGGATGCGCATGGGTGAACGCGATCCATTTCACGTTGAGCCCGTCAAGCTGGGAAAGGATTTTCGGCGCGTCGCCGCCTGGGTCGATCACCACCGCCTCTTTGGTCTCGGCGCAGGCGACCACGTAGCAGTTGGTGTCTTTCTCTCCGACGTGGACCTTCTGAATCGAGAGCCGAGCCACGATTCAAGATTAGTGCCGCGGCTTGCTACCCTTTAGGCAGTGGCTGAAGCTCGCCAGGTCGTCAAGTACACCTTTTTGAAAGTCGACGCGGCGGTCCTCGCCTGGCCGAGCGACGAGCGGGCGGCGGCCGTCCACGAGTTCACCGATCTGCTGGGGGCCGGTCCGACGGCCGAATCGGTCCTGACCTACTCGACGGTCGGCTTGCGCGGCGATTGCGACCTCCTCATCTGGCAGGCTGCCGACACGGTTGATGCGATCCAGCGCTCGGAGTCGCAATGGCGCGGCACCCGCCTTGGGCCGTTTCTAGGGGTGGCCCACTCCTTTCTCGCCATGATGCGCCCATCCCCCTACCTGGGGCGCCACAAACACCCCGATCAGGAAGGGCGTCGCACCCGGCTGAAGCCCTCCGGCGGGCGCTACCTCTTCGTCTATCCCATGGTGAAGAAGCGCACCTGGTACCGCCTGCCCTACGAGACGCGCAAGGCGATGATGGTCGAGCACTTCGCGATCGGGCACCGCTATCCGCAGGTCAAGATCAACACCGCGTATTCGTTCGGCTTGGACGACCAGGAATTCATGGTGGCCTTCGAGTCCGACGAGCCCGCCGCCTTCCTCGACCTGGTCATGGAGCTCCGAGAATCACAGGCCAGCCGATACACCGAACGGGAGACCCCGATCTTCACCTGCGTCCTGATGGCTCCCTCCGATGCGTTGCAACTCGCCCTGGGGCTGAGCCTCCCGGATCGGGACGAGGAGCGCGACCTTCAGCAACGGGTGAGCCTGATCGCGGGCGGATGAGGACGGTCGAGGCCGGCGAAGTCGGCCGGCCGGCGGCCGATGACCTGGTGCCCGCCCTGGTTCGGGCCGCACGCCGGGAGCTGGTCGATCGCCGGCCCGTCTGGTTCATGCGGCAGGCCGGGCGTTCGCTTCCCGAGTACCGGAAGATCCGCGAGTCGTACGACCTCTTCGCCATCTGCCAGAACCCGGAGCTCTGTGCGGAGGTCACCCTCCAGCCGGTGCGCCGCCTCGGGGTAGACGGCGCGGTGCTCTTTGCCGACATCATGCTGCCGGTTGCCTTCGGCCTCGGCGTCGAGCTGCAACTGGTGGACGGGGTTGGGCCGGTGGTCGGACATCCGATTCGCGCGCAGGCCGACATAGATAGGTTGCAGGTGAGGCCGGCGGCGGACGCGGTCCCCTTCGTTCTGAAGACCATCAAGCTGCTTCGCCGGCAACTCGATCCTTCGGTCGCCCTGATCGGCTTCTCGGGAGCGCCCTTCACGCTGGCCGGCTACCTCATCGAGGGCAAACCCTCGCGCGACTTCCTCACGACCAAGACCATGATGTATGCCGACCCGGCGCTTTGGGATGCCCTCATGACGCGCCTCTCGCAGCTGGTGCTCGAGTACCTTCTCGCCCAGATCGAGGCTGGCGCCCAGCTGGTCCAGGTCTTCGACAGCTGGGTCGGCGCGCTGTCGCCATCCGATTACCGCCGCTTCGTCTTGCCCCATATGACCGGCATCTTCACCGGCCTGCAACGCGCCGGGGCGCCGTCGATCCATTTCGGGACGGGAACCGCCGGCATCCTTTCATTGATGCGTGAGGCCGGGGGCGACGTGATCGGGGTGGATTGGCGGGTCGACCTGGGCGAGGCGTGGCGCGTGATCGGGTACGACCGTGGCATCCAGGGCAACCTGGATCCCGCCTTGCTGCTGGGGCCCTGGCCCCTCGTTGAAGACGGCGCGCGTCGGGTGATCGAGGCCGCCGGGGGCCGCCCCGGCCATATCTTCAACCTCGGTCACGGCGTGCTCCCGGACAGCCCGGTCGAGCACCTGCAGCGCCTGGTGGAGTACGTCCATGGCGCCTAGGCATACCGCCATCCTGCTGATGGCCTACGGCAGCCCGAATCGCCTGGAAGACGTTGAATCCTATTTCACCGATATCCGGGGCGGACGGAGGCCGTCGCATGAGGCGGTCGAGGAACTGGCGTCGCGCTACCGTCGGGTCGGGGTGCCGACGCCGCTGCTGGCGGTCTCGATGGAACTCGGCCGCGAGCTCGAACGGCTGCTGAACCTCGATCCTCCCGACGAAGAGATCTACACCGTTCACCTGGGCATGAAGCACTGGACGCCGCATATCGCCGCCGCGGTCGACGAGATCGTCGAGAGCGGCGCCGACCGCATGATCGCGATCGTGCTGGCGCCGCATTACTCGACGATCAGCACCGAAGGCTACCGGCGGAAGCTCGCGGCGGCGCTGGTGCGGGCGCCAGCGCGGGCGACGCCCAACGGCTCGGCGTCGGCGATCAGCCTGGAATTCGTCGAGAGCTGGTACGAGCTGGACGGCTACCTGGACGCGGTTGCCGATAACGTGCGGAAGGTCCGGGCCGAGTTCGCCCGGCCCGAGGAGGTCGTCGCCGTGTTCACGGCCCACAGTCTTCCGGCGCGCATCCTCAAGGAGGGTGATCCCTACCAGGATCAACTGCTGCGCACCTCGGAGCTGGTCGCGGAGCGGGCTGGCATCGAGCAATGGCGCTTCTCCTACCAGAGCCAAAGCCAGACCGGGGAGCCGTGGCTGGGTCCGGACCTGGTCGACACCGTCGAGGAGCTGGCTGCGCAGGGCCATCGCGCGATCCTGGTCGCCTCCGTGGGGTTCATCGCCGACCATCTCGAGATCTACTACGACATCGACATCGAGGCCAAGGAAAGGGCCGATGCCCTCGGCATCGAGCTCCGGCGCACTCCGATGCTGAATGCCGACCCACGCCTGGCGCGGGCGCTCCATACCCTGGTGGCGCAACGCGTCGCCGCAGTATCGGTCCGCTCGTAAATTAAAATAGCCTGCTCATGATCTTTCTCTCCCGCATGCTGGCGATCACGCGCGGCCATCGGGGCTTGCTCTCGATCGCGGTGTTTGGCTCGGTCCTGTACACGGCGCTCAGCATCCTGCCCGCCTTGATCATCCGGCAGATGCTGACCGCGCTCGCGCACCCGTCGCCGACCGGCACGCTCGTCTGGCTCGGCCTCGCCATGGTTGGCGCAACGGCACTGATGGCCGTGAGTCGTTACCTGGAAGGTGGGTTCGGCCACATCGCCGCGTTCAAGGTCCTGCACGACATGCGGATGCGGATCTATGAGCAGTTGCAGCGGCTGTCGATGGGGTATCACACCCGGCAACAGTCGGGCACGATCGCAGCCAAGGTGATCGGCGACGTTGAGACGATCGAGTTTTTCACCGCGCACGCCGGCATCCAGCTGATCAGCGCGGCGACCGTCCCCTTGCTGATTGGCATCGTGATGCTGCTCGTCAACTGGCAGCTCGCCCTGGTGGCGCTTGCGCCGCTCCTGCTGATCCTGGTTATCCTCGTGGCCTTTCGACGATCCGCCATCCAGGCGTTCAAGCGCTACCGCGACGAGCTGGGCCGGTTGAACGGGATCATCATCGACTACATCCAGGGCGTGGGCGTGCTCAAGGCCTTTGGAGCGCTCGGCCATGCGCGGCGCGCCATCGACGAGCGAAGTGATGAGCTGAAAAAGGCCTCGACCCAGGCCAACCTGATTCATACGTGGTACTTCTCGGGCGTCGAGTGGATGGCCGCCATCCCGGTGGCGCTGGTTCTGCTGGTGGGGGGCCTGATGGCCAACGCCCGCCAGCTCAGCGTCGCCAACCTCGTCTTCTTCGTCTTCCTCACGACCCTGCTCTACCGGCCGGTCACCGAGCTAAACCGGCAGCTCGAGGGCCTCCGCAATGCCGAGGCCGCGACCGACCGGATCTTCGAGATCTTGAACACACCGGTCGATGTCGAGGACTCGCCGGCGGCGAGGGTTCCGCAGAACCCTCATCACGACATCGCGCTCGATCACGTGACCTTCGCCTATGAGGCGGGCCGACCCGTGCTCCACGACGTCTCGATCGACCTCAAGGAAGGCACGGTGCTCGCCCTGGTCGGGCCAAGCGGCGCGGGTAAGACGACCGTGGCGAATCTGATCGCCCGCTTCTGGGATCCGCAGGAGGGCTCGGTGCGGCTGGGAGGCGTCGATATCCGCGAGCTCCCGCTGGACTATGTGCATCGCTCGATCAGCCTGGTGCTGCAGGATGTCTTTCTCTTCAACGACACCGTCAAGGCCAATATCAAGATCGGAAACCCGGATGCGAGCGACGCCCAGGTGGAGGCGGCGGCGCGCGCGGCCTACGCGCACGAGTTCGTCGAAGAACTACCGAACGGCTACGACACGATCATCGGCGAGCGAGGCGTGAGGCTTTCCGGTGGGCAGAAACAGCGGATCTCGATTGCGCGTGCGCTGCTCCACGACGCGCCCATTCTGATCCTCGACGAGGCCACCTCATCGGTCGACCCGGAAGCCGAGCACCTGATCCAGGCTGCGCTCGCCCGACTGGTCGCGGAGCGGACCGTGCTCGTCATCGCCCACCGGCTCTCGACCATCCGCCAGGCCAGCGAGATCGTGGTCCTCGACAAGGGCCGGGTGGTCCAGCGGGGCCGTCACGATGACCTGGTCGACGCCCCTGGTCTCTACGCCACCCTATACCGGGCGCAGCAGGTGGCCCGCCGCTGGGATGTGGCGACGTCTCAACGCGCCGAAGAGGAGAGGTTACCGCAGGCTGTCGAGTAAGAGCCCGCAGCCTCGAACCGCAGGCGATCGGCCCGAGCGTCAGGCGCGGGTCGCCCAAAACCAGCTCGACAATTTCGGTCGATCCTGAAGGTTCGAGGGCTCGGTAGGATGGAAGTCGTCGCCCGTCAGCATGTGGCCCTGACCAATGGTTGCCAGACCTGTGCACGCCGTCTGGGTATCGATTCTGGGGCCACAAGGTGGCGGCTACGTGAGTACGGTGGCTTGGCCTCGTGGCGGCGTGATCTTCGTTGGGTATGTTCCCGCCGACCCGGCCAAGCTTCCCGAGGTTCGCAGGCTGAAGGCCGACGGCTCCGAATTCAGGCCGGTCACCCTGCCGGATGACCCCGCGTGTCGTCGCACCTCCTACCAGGGCTTCGGTGCGCTCCATGATGGCCGGTTGGCAATCGTCAAGATCTGCGACTCACCGGCCGGGGCAACACCGGCAGCCGGTTATGGGGCCGTCGCCTACGATCCCAATTCCGGGGCGGTCGAACAACTGTTCCCCGTTGAGACCAAGATCCATCCGAGCGGACTGGGGTTCAATCCGAGTGATGACCGCGCCGTGACGGCACAGGGCGCAAGCATCTGCGGGGCCAGCGCCTACCTGACTCGGAATGGCGTCGAACCAATCTTAGCGACCATCGCGGACGGACAGCGGCAGTGGCGGCTCGATGATTACTTCAAACGTCGTACGGGCGATGACTGCAGCTCGATCGGGCGTTCTGACGGCCCTGATTGGTCGCCGGATGGTCGGCAGATCGCATTCCTCGGCTTCCCCCAGGCGATCGGAAAAAGCGGACCAGCCCG
>Ga0209471_1000512_pt1 | contig 25945 bp, 29 predicted proteins | sample GraSoiAngelo_128_FD_185885 | JGI IMG/M metagenome (GOLD analysis project Ga0209471, IMG submission 185885) | Grasslands soil microbial communities from the Angelo Coastal Reserve, California, USA - 14_0927_12_20cm (SPAdes) (version 2) | ecosystem: Environmental > Terrestrial > Soil > Grasslands ... | reverse complement strand
CTGAGCCCCGCGGCCGCCATGACGGTCACGCCGACGACGAAGGCCGAGGAGATCGGATTGCTGTCGGAGATGCCGACGCTGATGCCGTTCACGAGCACGAATACGAACGCGAGGGCGACGCCGAGCACGGCATAGCCCACCGGGACGCCGAAGAACCCGCAGGAAGCCGCCACCACCGCGACGGCCCACAGCGCCACCCAGGCGGCGAGCTTGTGCGTGTCGATCCTCTTCCAGGCTTCGGCACCGGCAGGCGGCTGCTCGCCGCCCGCCCTCGCGCGCGCGAGCGCCTCGCGCACGATGAGCGTGATGTCGACGATGGCGGCGCCTAGGATCGTGCCAAGCGAGATCAGGAAACCGACCTTGCGCCACGGGTCGTTGGGCCCGAGCAGGCCCTCGGCCCTCAGCCACGGCGTGAGCGCGAGGCCGATCAGCCCGACCACGATCGCCGGCACGCCGATGCGCGCGCCGACGATGATTCCCGCGCCGAACGTCGATGCGGAAAAATGGATCGCGGCGAGAAGGGGGACGCCGACCTTTTCGGCGACCAGCGTCAATCCCGCGCCGAGGCCCATGCCGGACCCGAGCCTCGCGACCGAGCGGCGCAGCAGCCGCGGGTCGGTCAGGGCGCGCAGGATGTTCGCCACCGCCAGGCCCGACGGGTACTTGAGCTGCATGCGGTCGACGACCAGCGGCGTATAGAGCATGCCCAGCCCGACGCCGAGCATGCCGATGCACAGGAAGTAGGCGATGAGCTGCCAGGTAGGCGGCTCGGTGAGCCCGAGCCAGACCATCGTCTGGATGAGCACGCCCATGCCGCCCATTCCGGCGACGGAGGCGGCCATCGACTGCATGTAATTCGCGCCGTGTTTGCCGTGCGCTCCGTAGCCGAAGGTCACCACGCTGCCGAGGATCCCCGCGAGCACCTGGCCGCCGACGAAAAACCCGAGCGAGAAATTCATGTACGCGGCGGTGATGCCGCCCAGCGGCCCGAGAACGAGGATGGCGACGGCGCAAAGCAGGACGTAGTAGCCGCGCGAGTCGATCGGCGGCAGAAAGCGCAGTCTCTCGGCCATGTTGCCTACGCCTCGCCGGCGGCCTTGCGCAGCAAGCTCGCGCGCTCCTTCGCCGCGGCCATCAGCAGCGACAGGTCCGAGCCGCCCAGGACGAAGCGCATGCCCATGCGCACGTATTTCTCCATGTGCGGCGGATCGTAAACGCCGCCCATGCCCGGATGCTTGCCGTGGCGGCGGCAGGCGTCGATGACGCGGCGATAAGCGGCCTCGACGCGTGAGTCGCCGACCTGGCCGAGGATGCCCAACTCGGCGCACAGGTCGCTCGTGCCGATGAGCAGCACGTCCACCCCCGGCACCGCGGCGATCTCCTCGGCGTTCTCGATCGCGCGCGGCGACTCGAGCATGACCACCACCAGGATCTGCTCGTTCACCAGGCGCGTCGCCTCGGCGCTCGCGATCGGCTTGAACGCGAGCTGCGGCTGGGCGCCGGGGATCGAGCGCTTGCCAAGCGGCGCGTAGAGGCAGGCCTCGGCGATGCGCCGCGCCTGGGCCGCGTCGTCGACGTGCGGGGCAACGATGCCCTGGGCGCCGTTGTCGAGCAGCCGCGTCGCGTGGTAGTGCTCGTGGCCCGGCACGCGCACGATGGGCGTGACGCCCATGCCGGGCGCGGCGGAGGCGATCTGCGCCGCGGTGTCGACGCTCATCGCGTTGTGCTCCATGTCGATGAACAGCCAGTCGAAGCCGCAGGTCGCTGCGGCCGAGGCGATGTCCACGGTGCGCGCCTGGCGCAGGCCGAGACCGAGCGCGAGGCGGCCTTCCTTGAGCCGCTGCTTGGCGAGATTGGGGTGCATGGCGCGCAGCCTATGAAATTATGACGACTTGCGCTATAACGGATTGCGTTATATAACGGGCTGCGTTATAGGAATGAAAAGAAACCACAATCCCCACCACCCCGGCATCGTTCTCCTCGAGCAGTTCCTGAAGCCGAGCGGCTTGAGCCAGAACGCGCTGGCGCGCGATATCGGCGTGCCGCCGCGTCGCATCAACGAGATCATTCTGGGCAAGCGCGGTATCACGGCCGACACAGCGCTGCGTCTCGCTAAGCACTTTGGCAATTCGGCGCGCTACTGGATGGGCTTGCAGACGGATTTCGACCTCGAGCAGGCGCGAAGAGACTATGGGGCCACGTAAAGCAGGCAAAACGAGGTACTTGACCGAGGTCCAGGCGCGCCGCTCGTGGCTAGGACCGATCGAGTTGCAGCAAAAGGGCTATACCTTCGCCATCAAGCGGGGCGGCAAGCCTGTGGCCCGGCTTGAGCGCATCCCTACTACAATATCTAGGGGCTAGGCCCTGACGATCAACTAAATACATGGCCAAGCAGCTAGTCTACGACGCATCGGCGATCCAGGCGCTCAAGGGGCTCGAGCCCGTGCGCCGCATGCCGGGCATGTACACGCACACGGTGCATCCCCTGCACGTGGTGCAGGAGGCGATCGACAACGCGGTCGACGAGGCGCTCGCCGGCTTCGGCAAGAGAATCCGGGTCAGCGTCAACAAGGACGGCTCGATCGAGGTCGAGGACGAGGGCCGCGGCGTGCCGGTCGACATGCACCCGGTGGAGAAGCTGCCGGCGGTCCAGGTCGCCTTCACCATGCTGCACGCCGGCGGCAAGTTCTCGCGCTCGGGCGACGGCGTGTATCACATCTCCGGCGGGCTGCACGGCGTCGGGGTCGCGGTTTCGAATGCGCTTTCGAAGCGTTGCGAAGTCACGGTGTTCAGAGATGGACAAAAACACACGATCGCGTTCGAGGGCGGCGAGCTGAAAAACAAATTACGCTCGGAAAAAATCAAGGAGAAGCGCACCGGCACGGTGGTGCGTCTGTGGCCGGACCCGAAATACTTCGACTCGCCCAACATCCCGCTCGCCGAGCTCGAGCACCTGGTGCGCTCGAAGGCCTACCTGCTTCCCGGTCTGACGATGATTCTCGAGATTGAAGGCAAGGAGAAGAAGACCTGGAAGTACGAGCGCGGCATGGCGCAGTACTTCGACTTCGTGCTGCAGGGACGCGAATTGATCGCTCCCCTGTTCACGGGAGAACGCTTCTTCCAGGATTCCAATACTCCCGAGATCGAGCCGGGAGAAGGAGCGAGCTGGGCCATCGGCTGGGTCGCCGACGGCGACACCTTCGCCGACAGCCACGTCAACCTGATCCCGACGCGTTCCGGCGGCACGCACGAGGCGGGCTTCCGCGCGGGAATCTTCGAAGCCCTGGCCGCGTTCATGGACACGCGCGGCCTCGCGCCCAAGGGCGTGAAGCTGATCCCGGACGACCTGTGGCAGCGCGCCTGCTTCACGCTCTCGGCGCGCATCGTGCGCACGCAGTTCCACGGCCAGACGAAGGAGAAGCTCACCACGCGGCACGCCGCCAAGCTGCTCGAGATGTGCGTGCGCGACGCCTTCGAGCTGTGGCTCGGCGAGCACCCGGAGGAGGGCGGCAAGATCGTCGAGCTGGCCATCGAGCAGGCGCTGGCGCGGCTCTCCAAGGGCAAGAAGGTCGAGAGGAAGAAATCCTCCGGCATCGCCACGCTGCCCGGCAAGCTCGTCGATTGCGCTTCCGGCGATGTCACGCGGAACGAATTGTTCCTGGTGGAAGGCGATTCGGCGGGCGGCTCGGCGAAGGAGGCGCGCGACAAGGAGACGCAGGCGGTGCTGCCGCTGCGCGGCAAGGTGCTGAACACCATGTCGAAGGACAGCCGCACCGTGCTCGCCAACAAGGAATTGCAGGCGATCGCCACGGCGATCGGGGTCGATCCGCACTCGCTCGAGCTTGAAGTCGATCTGTCGGGAATGAGATACGGCAAGGTCATCGTCATGACCGATGCCGACGTCGACGGCGGGCACATCCAGGCGCTGCTGCTGACCTTCTTCTTCACGCACGCGCCGCGGCTCGTCGAGCGCGGCCACCTGTACGTCGCGCAGCCGCCGCTCTACAAGGTCGAAGTTCCGGCGCAGGGCAAGGGCAAGCCCGGGCGGCGCATCTACTGCCTCGACGACGACGAGCTGGAGGAGACGCTCGGCGCGCTGAAGAAGGAGAAGGTGAAGGAAGGCGCGTGGGAAATCTCGCGCTTCAAGGGCCTGGGCGAGATGAGCCCCGAGCAGCTGTGGGAAACGACGATGAACCCCGACACGCGGCGCCTGGTCAGAATGGTTTTCGATCCGAAAGAGATCACGAAAGCGCGCGAGACCTTCGAGCTGCTGATGGACTCGGGCGAGGCCGAAGGCAGGAGGAACTGGATGAAGGAGCACTGGAAGACGGTGGAGGCCGATATCTAAATCAGGGACAGACCCCATTTTTTTCGGAGGGGGCATGGCGACGAAGAAGAAAAGCAGGCAGAAGCCGACTTGGGAACGCGCCTACAAGAGTCATGTGCTCTGGCTTGGAAAAACGAAGCTCGGCAAGGTGACGCTTGCCGATCAGGGCCGCTACACCTGGGAAGCGGCTGGCAGGACGGGACAGGCCGACGGCCTGGAAGGAGCAAAGAAGGGGGTTGAGCTTGCGGTCGCGGTGGCCGACAAGCAGCTGGATCTTTTTGGGTAAACGACGATGGAAGACACCAAGACCCTGGATCTCTTCGGTCCGGACGGCGGCGACGAAGCCGCGCCGATCGAAGAACACGCCTCGCACGCCTACCTCGGCTACGCCGTGTCGACGGTCAAGTCGAGGGCGCTGCCCGAGATCGCCGACGGGCTCAAGCCCGTCCAGAGAAGGATCCTGTACGCGATGGGCGAGGCGAATGCCGGCGGCTTCGCAAAATGCGCCCGATATGTCGGCGAAGTACTGGGCAAGTACCACCCGCACGGCGATTCCTCGACCTACGAGGCGCTGGTCCATCTCGCGCAGCCGTTCTCGATGCGCTATCCCCTGATCGACGGGCAAGGGAATTTTGGCTCGAGGGATGGAGACTCCCCGGCCGCTTACAGGTACACCGAAGCCAGGCTATCGAGATTTGCCGAGCTGATGCTGGCCGAGATCGGGGAGGGCACCGTCGATTTCGTCAAGAACTACGATGGAAAATTCGAAGAGCCATTGCTGCTTCCTGCGAGGCTGCCCTTCGGCTTGTTGAATGGCTCCTTCGGCATTCCGGTCGGCTTCTCGACGCGCATTCCCTCGCACAACCTGAAGGAAGTCGCCGCCGCCGCGGCGCACGTCATCAAGCACCCGCGCGCGAAGCTCGAGGACGTGCTCGAGCGCCTGCCCGGGCCCGATTTCCCGGGCGGCGGCCAGATCATTTCGCCACAGGAGGAAATTCGGCAGGCGTATGAAAGCGGAAGAGGCTCTCTTGTCGTGCGGGCGAAATGGGAGAAAGAAACCCTTGCCCGGGGACAGTGGCGCATCGCCGTCACCGAGCTGCCGCACGGCGTTTCGGTCAGGCAGGTGACGGAGGAAATCGAGGGCCTGGCGAACCCTAAGCCCGGCCTGGGCAAGAAGGAGGTCACGCAGGAGCAAAGGAGGATGAAGCAGTTCATCCTCGACCAGATCGACCAGGGCGGCGTGCGCGACGAGAGCGACCGCAAGTCCAAGTTGCGCCTGGTGATCGAGCCGCGCTCCTCGCGCCAGAACGCCGACGAGCTGATGGCGATGCTACTCGTGCACACGTCGCTCGAGAGCCGCTACGCGGTGAACCTCACCTGGCTGGGGCTCGACGGTCTGCCCGAGACCAAGGGCATCGTCGACGTATTGCGCGAGTGGGGCGAGTTCCGTGTCGCCACGGTGCGCCGGCGCACTCAGTTCCGCCTCGACAAGTGCGAGGAGCGGCTGCATATCGTCGAAGGCAGACTGAAGGCGTACGCGAAGATCGACGAGGTCATCAAGCTGATCCGGGCGAGCGAGGACCCGGCGGAAGCAAAACAGAAACTGCGAGAAAAATTCAGGTTCACCGAGCGGCAGGCGGAGGACATCGTCAACCTGCGCCTCGGTCAGCTCACCAGGCTCGACGGCGTCAAGCTGAACGACGAGAAGAAGGGGCTGGAGGCCGAGCGCAAGGGACTGAAGGCATTGCTCGGCGCCGACAAGGAATTGAAGAGACTGGTTGTCTCTGAATTGCAGGAAGATGCGAAGAAGTATGGCGACGATCGAAGGACCCTGATACAAACCGCGCAGCGCGCGCAGGTCGAGCGCACGGTGCTCGAGGAGCCCGTCACGGTGATCCTGTCGACGAAGGGCTGGATCCGCGCCCGCACCGGCCATGGCGTCGACCTTGCCACGCTCACCTTCAAGGACGGCGACGCGCTGCTGCAGACGCTCGAGTGCAAGACCACCGACGCGGTGATCGTGCTCGCCGCCCCGGGCAAGACCTTCACCCTCGATGCCGCCGCCATCCCCTCGGGCCGCGGCGACGGCGCGCCGGTCAACACGCTCGTCAACTCCTCCTCCGACGACATCGTCTGGATGGGCTCGGGCGCACTCGAGCAGCCGCTCCTCATGAGCACCTCGGCGGGCCTGGGCTTCGTGTGCAAGCTCGGCGACCTCGTCACCAAGACGCGGCAGGGGAAGGACTTCATGAAGGTGGAGGAGGGCGCGCAGGCGCGCCCGCCGGTGAAATTCTCGGAGGGGAAATTTGTCGTCGCGCTTTCCTCCGATTCACGGCTGCTCGTGTTTCCGCTTGAGGAGGTCCCGGAGCGGCCCAACGGCGGAGTGGGGGTTCAGCTCATTGCCTTGCCAGAGAAAGTAGAACTTGCCTCCGTGGCGGTGACGGATGGAAAGAGCCTGGTGGTTTCGGGAGTCAGGCGGAAGAACCGGGCGGTGGCGACCCTCGACCAGAAACAGCTCGCCGAGCACCTCGGCAAGCGCGCGCAGCGCGGCAGGCTCGCCGATGTCGGCTTCCGGCCCGACAGGCTCGGTGAATAAATTCATTGCCGTTGTCTTCCTCGTCCTCGGGGGATGCGCGGCGGCGCCCTCCGGGGGGCTGGAAAGAATAGAGACCATCGTCGTCATCTACGCCGAGAACCGCAGCTTCGACCACCTCTACGGCCTGTTTCCCGGCGCCAACGGCATCGCCGACGCCACCGACGAGCAAAAGACGCAGCTCGATCTCGACGGCACCGCGCTGCCCCATCTCCCCGCGGTCTTCACCCCTCAGGGAATGCCCGATGAACGCTTTCCCCAACAGTTGTCGAACGGCCCGTTCCGCATCGACGCGCCGCCGCTCAACCGCCGCTGGGACGAGCTGCTGCCGAGCCCGATCCATGCGTACTACCAGAACCGCGCGCAGATCAACGGCGGCAGGAACAACCTGTACGTCGCCATGTCGAACGCCGGCGCCTTCGTCATGGGCTATTTCGACGGCTCGCGCATGAAGCTGTGGAAGTGGGCGCAGGACTACACCCTCGCCGATCATTTCTTCATGGCGGCCTACGGTGGCTCGTACCTGAACCATCTCTGGCTGGTGTGCGCCTGCACGCCGCGCTATCCGGACGCGCCGGCGAGCCTGCGGGCGCGCCTGGACGAGAAGGGGAATCTGCTCAAGGCGGAAAAATCCCCGCGTTCGGTGCTGCAGGGCCCGGTGCAGGTGTTCGACGGCGCGGTCTCGCCCGACGGCTACACCGTCAATACCCTGCAGCCGCCGTACCAGCCGAGCGGCATCCCGCCGGCGGCGGGCGGCAGCCTCGATCTCGCCGACCCGTCGCGCCATCCGCTGCCGCCGCAGAACGAGAAGACCATCGGCGACACGCTCAGCGCGAAGGGCGTGTCGTGGGCCTGGTACGCCGGCGGCTGGAACGCCGCCACCGCCGACGGCCGGCGCGACCCGAAAGACAAGCGCACGGTGATCTACGCGCGCGAGGGCAGCTTCAGGTTCCAGCCGCACCACCAGCCGTTCAACTACTTCGAGCGCTTCGCGCCCGGAACGGCCGAGCGCGCGCGGCACCTGAAGGACTACGACGAGCTGCTCGCCGACATCGACAAGGGGACGCTGCCGCAGGTGGTGTTCTACAAGCCCACCGGCCGGCTCAACCAGCACCCGAGCTACACCGATCTCGCGCAGGGCGATGCGCACCTCGATGATCTGCTGCATCGCCTGAGGAGCAGCCGGCAGTGGAAAAAAATGGCGGTGATCGTCGCTTACGACGAGAACGGCGGCTACTGGGACCACGCGCCGCCGCCCTCGGGCCCGGGCTGGAGCGATCGCTGGGGTCCGGGCGCGCGCGTCCCGGCGCTCGTCGTGTCGCCGTTCGCAAAGCGCGGCTTTGTCGACAAGTCGATCTACGACACCACCTCGGTGCTGAAGCTGATCCAGCGCCGCTTCGGCCTCGAGCCGCTGCCCGGCGTGCGCGCCAACGTGGGGGACCTCACCAACGCCTTCGCCTTCTAACAGGAAAAAATTTCTAAGCGAGCTGGCGCCGCGCCCAGTCGAGAACGACCCCCAATCTGGGCGGCAGCAGCTCTTCCGCCTCGTCGAAGCTCACCCAGCGCCACTCGTGGTGCTCGGGACGGCCGAGCTCGGCCGACACCGGCAGTTCGATGTCGCTCTTTTCGGTCTCGGCGAGGAAATAGCGCGCCACCTTGCCCCCGGCGTAGGCGAGGGTGTCCTGGTGCGCGTCGCCAAAAGGGAAGTCGAGCTTGGCGAGGCCGGTCTCCTCAGCGGTTTCGCGCTTCGCGGCGTCGAACTCGGACTCGCCGGGCTCGATCATGCCCTTCGGGAAATCCCAGTTGTTGTAGGCGCGCAGCAGGAGCAGGCGCGGGCCGCGCTCGGTGCGGCGGAACACGACGGCGCCGGCGGCGCGCCTCGCGATGGCGTTCATGCGTGAATTTTATTCCGTGCTCCGTCCCGCCTGGGTGCCGGTGGCGATCATCGCCGCCACCGCGCCCGCCGTCGCGCTGCTGCCGCCGCTGCCGGCTTCGCTCGCCGGCCTGCGCACGGCCGGGCCCTACGCCGTCCTGATCACCGCCACCCTGCTTGCGTGGTGGTTCAACCGCGGCCGCTCGTTCGTGATCCTCGCGTCGCTGCTCGCCGCCTATGCGGCCTTTCAGCAGTTCCCGACGAAGGCGGTCTATACCGCGCTGGTGGTGATCGTGCCGTTCAACGCGCTGATGGCGATGATCCGGCACGAGCGCGGCGCGCGCTACCTCGTGGCGTACCGCTGGCTGGTATTGCTGGCGGGCGAATGCCTCCTCGTGGCGTGGATCGCCGCGGCGGGCAGGAGCCCGGTCTCCGGCACCTGGTGGAACACGATGCTCGACTGGTGGCTGTTCCGCTCGCCGCCGACGCCGCTCGTCGGGCGGCTGGTGTTCGCCGCCGCATTCATCGCCGCGGTGACGCGTGCCTACCCGGATCACACGCCGCTGCAGGTCGGCAACTGCGGCGCGCTCGCTGCCTTCTTCATCGCCGCCGAAAACGCCGGCGCGCCGAGCGTCTACACCGCGTTCGTGACCGCGGCCGGCATCATCCTGATCGCCGCGCTGCTGCAGGAATCGCATCAGCTCGCCTTCCGCGACTCGCTGACCGGGCTGCCCGGCCGGCGCGCGCTCGAGGAGCGCCTGCGCAGCCTCGGCGAGCGCTACGCCATCGCCATGATCGACGTCGACCACTTCAAGCAGGTCAACGACACCCACGGTCACGATGTCGGCGACCAGGTGCTCAAGCTCGTCGGCGCGCGCCTGTCGCAGGTGGGCGGCGGCGGCATCGCCTACCGCTACGGCGGCGAGGAGTTCAGCGTGGTCTTTCCCGCCCGCGACCTCGGCCAGGCGCTGCCGAAGCTCGAGGCGCTGCGCGGCGCGATCGAGCGCTACCGGATGGCGATCCGCGGCGAGGACCGCCCGAAGAAGGCCGAGCAGGGCAGCAAGCGCCGCGGCGCCCTGGCGCCCGAGAAGATGCTGTCGGTCACGGTGTCGATCGGCGCCGCCGGGCCTGCCGAAGGCGCGCCCACGCCGCACCACGTCATGAAGGCGGCCGACGAGGCGCTTTACCGTGCGAAGAAAGCGGGCCGCAACCGGGTGAGCAAATGACGAGCGCGCCCATCGCGAGCATTGCGCTTCTTTGTTGTCCTCGCCTGGACTTACAAGCGCCTGCTCGCCGAGCGCTTCGGCCACGTGCCGTGCAGCAGCGCGCAACGCGCCTCGAGACCTTCCCCGAGCTGGTCGTGACGAAGCCGTTCGGCTTCGAGGCAATGCCCTTGTTTCACCGCGACGCGCGGGAGGCGGTACGCGTTTCTTTCTGAACATCGTTTTTTTAATCGCAATCGCTATATCGCTGCCTGTGTTCGCAGTGGAGAAAATCCTCGATTTCCACAGCAGCATCCGCATCGACAAGGACGGCGCGCTGAACGTCACCGAGAGGATCGAAGCGCAGGTCGAGGGCAAGCAGATCCGCAGCGGCATCCTGCGCGAGTTCCCGAGCGGCGATGGCGGCGCGATCGGCGTGAACGTGCGCGTGCCCTTCCGGGTGATCGCCGTGAAGCGCGACGGGCAAAGCGAGCACTACGCCGTGGAGCGCCTCGCGAAGAGGCAGCGCATCCGCATCGGCAATGCCGACGTGATGCTTTCCCCCGGCCGGCACGTCTATGAGATCACCTATCGCACCTCGCGCCAGCTCGGCTTCTTCAGCGACCACGACGAGCTGTACTGGAACGTGAGCGGCAGCGGCTGGCCGTTCCCCTTCGACCGGCTCTCGGCCGAGGTCCGGCTGCCGGCGCCGGTGCCGGCGGGCGCGCTCAGGCTCGCGGCGTACACCGGGCCGCAGGGCTCGCGCGGCACCAGCTACGAGGTCTTCGCGCGCGATGGTGGCGCTGCGTTCCGCGCCACGCGCGCGCTCGGCCCGCGCGAAGGGATGACGATCGTGGTGGGCTTCCCCAAGGGCGTCGTCACGCAGCCTTCGCTTGCCTCACGCGCCGGCTGGTGGCTCTCGGCCAGCGCCGGCGCCGCCACCGCGCTCCTCGGCTGCGGGCTCCTGTTCGCATTTCTCTATTGGCGCTGGTGGCTCGCCGGCGTCGATCCGCTCCCCGGGCCGAGATTGCCGTGCTACGAGCCGCCGCCGGACCTGGGGCCCGGCGCGGTGCGCTATCTCGACCGGATGGGATTCGATGACAAGTGCTTCGCCGCGGCGCTGCTCGGCCTGGGCGCGCGCGGCTTCCTGAAGATCCGCGAGCACGGCGGGGTGTACGACATCGAGCGCACGGGCAAAGAGCTCGAGTGGCTCCCGGGGGAGAAGCCGATCTGCGAGCTGCTGCCCGGGCCCGGCCACCCGATCACCCTCGGCAAGGAGTACAGCCCGGGCGTGCAAAGAACGCGCGAGCTGTGCGAGCGCACGCTCGCGCTGCACTTCGGCGAGACGTTCTTCAGCCGCAACCTTGGCTCGTTCATTTCCGGCGCAGTGATCGCCGTCGTTTTCTCCATGTTGGGATTCATCCTCGAGGCACCGACCGCGGTGCTGGTCGTTGTAGGGGGCGCCATGGCGCTCACGCTGCTGCTCTTCTGGCGGCTGCTGCCGGCCTACTCGGTGCCGGGAAGAAAGCTGCAGGACCACATCGAGGGCCTGCGCCAGTATCTCGTCGTCGCCGAGGCCGACGCGCTCAGGCGCATGAAGGCGCCGCCGCAGACGGCGGGGGAATTCGCGAGGTTCCTGCCCTACGCGCTCGCCCTCGGCGTCGAGAAGACCTGGGCGGAGCGCTTCACCGCGACCCTCGGCGCGCCGGCAGTGGCCGCGGCGGTCTCCTACTACTACCAATCGGATTCTTTCAGCGGTGGGAGCGGCTTCGGCGACTCGTTCTGCGACCTGAGCAACACTGTCGCCGCGGCCTGCACCGCGCCCGGCGGCGCCTCGGGCTCCGACAGCGCTCGGGCGGCTGCTGCAGCTGGCAACTCAGGAACGCACCACGGTTAGAGATCAGTACCCTGAGCCGATTACGCCCGCGATCGCTCTATTTTTTGTGCGCGATGATCTTGGCGCGCAGCTTGACTCCGATCGACTCGCTGACTTTCGCCTGCCCGTAACGAAATCCTGTAAATGAAATGTACACTGATCGCCGATGAACCGCATCCACATCCAGGGCAACGAGATAGAGCTCAGCGCGGTGCGCGCGCAGGGCGCGGGCGGCCAGAACGTGAACAAGGTCGCCAACGCGGTGCATCTGCGCTTCGACATCCGCGCCTCATCGTTGCCCGAGGAGGTGAAGGAGCGGCTGCTGCGCCGCGGCGACTCGCGCATCACTCGCACCGGCGTCATCGTCATCAAGGCCCAGCAGCACAGGAGCCTCGAGATGAACCGCGCCGAGGCGCTCAGGCGGCTGTATGCTCTCGTCGAGGCTGCCGCGGCGGTGCCGAAGCGCCGAAAACCCACGCGCCCCACGCGAAGCTCGCAGGAAAGAAGAATCCAATCCAAGCTGCGTCGCTCGCGCCTGAAAGCTCTGCGGGCGAGGATTCTTGACTAAGGCCGTAGTCCTGCTGAGCGGGGGTCTGGATTCGGCAACCGTGCTCGGGATCGCGAGGCACGAAGGCTACGAGCTCTGCGCGCTCAGCTTCCGCTACGGCCAGCGCCACGTCTACGAGCTCGAGTGCGCGCAGCGCATCGCCCGGGCCATGGGCGTCGCGCGGCACGAGATCGTGGAATTCGACCTGCGCCGGTTCGGCGGCTCGGCGCTCACTTCCGACATGGCGGTGCCGAAGGACCGCGAGCAGCTGCTCTCGGCGAAGACGCAGTCGATTCCGCCGACCTACGTCCCCGCGCGCAACACGATCTTCCTCAGCTTCGCGCTCGCCTGGGCGGAAACGCTGCAGGCGAATGACCTCTTCGTCGGCGTGAACGCGCTCGACTACAGCGGCTACCCGGACTGCCGGCCGGAGTACCTCGCTGCCTACGAGAAGATGGCGCAGCTCGCGACCAAGGCCGGCGTCGAGGGAGCGCGGCTGCACATCCACGCGCCGCTCATCAAGCTCACCAAGGCCGGCATCATCCGCCGCGGCATCGAGCTGCGCGTCGACTACGCGCTCACCAGCAGCTGCTACGACCCCGCGCGGGATGGCGCGCCCTGCAGGCGCTGCGACTCATGCCTGCTGCGCGCCAAGGGGTTCGCGGAGCTCGGCGTGGCCGATCCCCTGCTAGCGAAATAAATCAGGCTCTGACCTGCTCTGACCCGTGCTCTGACCCCGATTAGTTCACGGTGTTGCCATTGCAGGCATGAGATGCTCCCTGCTTCCATCATATGTCGCTGCTGCCGCTCACTGAAGTCATTGCCATCGTCGAGGCAGAGGGCGCGCGCCTGCGTGCCGAGTTCTACCTGGCGCGCGGCCCGCGCGGCGAGCACGGCAGCGCGCCGATCGACCGCGAGATCGAGGAGCGCCTGCGCGCGAAGCTGCAGAGGCTTGTGCCGTGCACTTTCTGCGGCGAGGAATGCGAAACGGTGCCGGGCGCGCAGGAGGGCTGGACGTGGCTCGTCGACCCGCACGACGGCACCTCCGAGTACACGCAGGGACGACGAGGCTCGGCGATCTCCGTGGCGCTGCTGCGCGGCAATGTTCCCGCGCTCGGCGTGGTGCACAGCCCCGACTCGCCCGACCGCGGCCTGGACACCATCGCCTGGGCCGAAGGCGGCCCGATCGTGCGCAACGGCAGGCCGGTCGCGAACGATCTCTCCCACCGGCGCCTCGAGGCGGGCAGCTTCGTGCTCGCCACCGCGTCCTCCGCGCTTCGCCCCGAGACCTGGTCGAGCGCAGTGTTTCCTGCGCGCTACGCCGCGCTGCCGAGCATCGCCTACCGCCTGGCGCGCGTCGCGGCCGGTGACGCGGTCGCCACGCTCTCGATCCACGGCCTCGCCGAGTACGACATCGCCGCCGGCCTCGCGCTCATCAAGGCGGCGGGGGGCGTGATGCTCGACGCCGAAGGCCGCGAAGTGGTGCTCGCCGGCAATTCCGCAGCGCGCCTCTCGGGCTGCTTCGCCGGCGCGCCGCAGGCCGCGCAGCAGCTGTCGTGGTTCGACTGGAAGAAGCTGGAGGACGAGCCACGCCGCCCGGTGCGCGTCCCGCTCGGCTTTCCGCGCAGCTTCCTCGACCCTGTCTCCCGCGCGCAGGGCTGCCTCCTCGGACAGGTGATCGGCGACAACCTCGGCGCGCGCGTCGAAGGCAAGACCGGCGCCGAGATCGCGCAGCTCTACCCGGACGGCGTGCGCGAGCTGGCGGACGGCGGGCCCTACCACCTCGTCGCCGGCCAGCCGACCGACGACAGCGAGCTGGCGCTGGTCCTCGCGCGCAGCATCCTGCGCGAGCGCAAGTACGACCGCGACAAAGTGCTGGACGCCTATCGGGACTGGCTCACCACGCGCCCGGTCGACGTCGGCCAGACCACCGAGCAGGGGCTGCTCGGCCTGCTCACCACCGGGAGCGAGTCGAACGGCTCGCTGATGCGCGTCTCGCCGCTGGGCATCTGGGCGGCGGGCGATCCTGCGCTCGCCGCGCGAACGGCGCGCGACGACTCCACGCTCACGCACCCGAACGAGGTGTGCGTCGAGGCCTGCGCCGGCTTTGCCGCCGCCATCGCCGCCGGCGTCGCCGGCGCGAGCCGCAACGAGATGGCGCAGACCGCGCTCGCGCACGCCAAGGGCCCGGCGCGCGATGCCATCGAGCGCGGCACCGGCGGCGAGCCGCCCGCCGACTTCTTCACCCACCCGGGCTGGGTGCTCGTCGCGCTGCAGAACGCCTTCTATCGGCTGCTCAATCCGAGCCTGCAGGTCGCGCTCATCCAGACCGTGAGCGCGGGCGGCGACACCGACACGAACGCCGCCATCGCCGGCGCGCTCCTCGGCGCCGCCTGCGGCCGCGAGGCAATCCCCCCGCGCTGGGTCATGGCTGTCCTCGCCTGCCGTGCGCTGCCCGAGGCCGGAGCGCTGCGCCCGCGGCCGATCGAGTGCTGGCCCGACGACGCGCTCGAGGTGGCCGAGGCGCTGCTGATGGCGCGCTCGGGCTAGTCGCAGAAATACTCGACCGCCTCGCCGCCCTCCGCGCGCGGATGGCCGAGCGAAATCCAGCCGCGCCTGCGCAGCATCAACTCCTCGCGCTGCAGCATGATCTCGAGGTCGCCCTCGGCCGTGACGAAGGTGCCGTTGCTGCTGTGGTCCTTCAGCACCCATTTGTCCTGCCGCCGCTCGATCGTGCAGTGGCGCCGCGAGGCGAGGTGGTCGGCGACCGTCAGGCCGCAGCCGGACTCGCGCCCGAGCGTGATCGACTCGTTCTCGCGGCGGCGCACGCTCTCCTGGCCGAGGTACTTCAGGCGCAGCAGCCCGGCGGTGCGCACCCGCGGCCGGAAGCCGTCGAACGCGGTGCGCTCACCGCTCGCGAACCACAATACCTCGCACAGCGCGATGCCTTCGGCCTTGCCCTTCACCTGGATCGAGTAGAGCATGCGGGTGAACATGCGGTGCGCCGGGTTGAGGAGCTGCGCGGTCTCCTCCGTGGTGATGATCTGCCCCTTGTTCGCCTGCTCGACCAGGCGCGAGGCGAGGTTCACGGTGTCGCCGAACACGTCCTCGCCGTGCTGGATCACCGGCCCGGCCTGCAGCCCGATGCGCAGCCCGAGCTTGCTCCCGCCGACCGGCGGCAGCGCCTCGACGGCGCCGAGCATCGCGGTGGCCGCGGCCACCGCCGCGTCCGCGCTCGGGAACAGCGCCATCACCTCGTCGCCGATGGTCTTCACCACTCGCCCGCGCGCCGCCTCCACCGCCTTGCGCATCACGTCGAGGCAGCCCGTGATCGCCCCGTGCGCCGTCGCGTCGCCGGCCGCTTGATAAAGCTGGGCGCTGCCGCTGACGTCGGCGAAAAGAACCGTGTTCTGGCGCGAGTGTTCCATCTCCTGCCGCGATTGTAGGAGACAATCGCGCGTGCGCGTGCAGGTCGCCATCATCGGCGCGGCTCCCGCGGGCCTTTTCCTCGGCGAGCTCCTGCACCGCGCGGGCATCGACGCCGTCGTCCTCGAGCAGCGCTCGAAGGAATGCGTGCTGGGCCGCATCCGCGCCGGCGTGCTGGAGCAGGGCACGGTGGAGCTGCTCGATCGCGCCGGCATGGCTTCGCGGCTGCACGCCGAGGGCCTGCTGCACGAGGGGTTCGACCTCGCCTTCTCCGGCTGCCGCCACCGCATCGAGTTTGCATGCCATGACAGGCAAGGCGGTCGCGATCTACGGCCAGACCGAGCTCACCAGGGATCTGATGGAGGCGCGCGAGGCCGCCGGCGCCAGGACCGTGTACGAGGCCTCGACGTTTGCCTCGAGGATTTCGATTCCGGCAGCCCCGCGTCAGCTTCGATTCCTCCCAGGAAGTAGAGTGCGGCCTCATCGCTGGCTGCGACGGCTTCCACGGCATGCCGCACAAGCGTGCGGGGCCTTTCATTTCGGGCGGTGCGTTGAACTTATGTACTCAAAAAGCGTACACTTGTACTCTAAATGAGTACGAACGCCGCGGGCGGGCTCGCCACGGTCCTATTCGGGAAGTCGATGCGCGCCATCCTCGCCCGGCTGTACGGCCGGCCGGACCGGCGGTTCTACGTGCGCGAGCTGGCGCGTGCGGCCGCCACGCCGCCCAGCTCGCTGCAGCGCGATCTCGCCGCTCTCGCCGCTGCGGGAGTCATCGAGCGCCATGAAGACGGCCGCCAGGTGTACTACCAAGCGAACGCCAGCTGCCCGATCTTCGGCGAGCTCAAAGGCATCGTCACCAAGACCTTCGGCGTGGCCGATTTCCTGCGGGACATGCTGCGTCCGCACGCAAAGCATATCCGCGCGGCATTCGTCTACGGATCGGTCGCCGAGGGCACCGAGGCGCCTGGAAGCGACGTCGACTTGCTCGTGATCGGCGATCTGCCGCCTTCCCGGCTTGCCATCGACCTGGGCAAGATCGACATGGCGCTCGGACGCAGAGTCTCGCTTGCGAGCTATTCGGTCGAAGAGTTCGTCGAGCTCTCGGCGCAGGAGAACAACTTCATTACCCGCGTCTTGCACGGGCCGGTCATCTGGCTGATCGGCAACAAGGAAACCGTAGATGCCCTCCGACCCCTCAAATCTGGAAAACCTCGTCCGCGCAAAGCAGCTCAACGCTGAGGCGCCGGACGAGCGGGAGATCGCCAACCTCGTTTCGAGGGCGGAGACCTTCCTGCGTGACGCGCGCAACGCCGGAAACAGCGTGGAGAGCCGCTTTACGCTGGCCTACAACGCCGCGCACGCGCTTGCGCTCGCGGCGCTACGTAGCGCCGGCTACCGGCCTTCGAGCGCAGGGCATCGCCGGATCGTCTTCCAGGCCCTGGAGTTCACCGCAGCTGCCCCGAAGGCGCTCTCGCTCGCCCTCGCCCAGTATCATGATCGTCGTAACCGGATTGAATACGAAGGCGCTTCTGTCAGCGCGATGGAGATGACGGATCTCGTGAAGCTCGCCGTCGAGCTTCAGTCGTTGCTCCTAAGGCATCTCAAAAAGCCTTGACCCCGACGCTGGCTGGACACTCAGTAAGAGATGCGCGAACTTGGTGCTGGGTCGCCGCACGCGCCTCGACAAGGATTCTCGAGATCCAGCTCGCCAAGCGATAGCAAATGAGGTCTGTCCCGGGTCCGTCCACATTTTCGTCCTGGCCAATGCGGCGCAAGCACCATCACAACGTCTACGTGATCGAGCTCGATCCCGCGATCCTCAACATCGCGCGCTTTCGCAACGCGAACCCCGACCGCGACCTCCTCAAGCCCTGCGTCTACGTCGGCATGACCGGGCTTAGCCCCGAAGAGCGCTTCGCGAAGCACAAGGCTGGTATCCGCGCCAACCGCTACGTGCAGCGTTTTGGCCTGCGCCTGCTCCCTGAGCTCTACGCCTACGCCAACCCGATGCCCTACCAGGCCGCGCGCGACATGGAGGTCGAGCTCGCCATCGCGCTGCGCGAGCAGGGCTACGCAGTCTGGCAGGCGTGAAAATCGTGCTTGGCCCAGGGTCAGAGTCCGATTTCTGGAACAGACTGTTTCTGCAAGACGTTTATTTCGGCGGCTCGAGCGCGCTGATCTTCGCGAGCACAGCCTCGGTCGCCTTCAGCACATCCGCCATCGACGTCTCGTCGATCTCTAATTCACCTCCATACTCGGCCGAATTGCGGCGTTCGTGACGCTAGAGCAAGTACCCGCCAGTGCTCCGGGCCAAGGCCGAGCGTGTGCGCCAGGCACTGAAACACGATGTAGCGATTCTCGGAGCGATACCCGTGCCAGCACAGCGCGGCGAGCGAGATCGCGTGCGCGGCGCCGTAGCCGAGGCTGAAGCGATTCTCAAGCGCAAGGTCGGACTTGCGCGCGCCGTTAATTAAGGTGCGTGCGCCCCAGGCGCACCAAGCCCGCGAACTCCTTGCGGTTCGGCGGCTCAGCCTTGAGCTGCTTTGCGCTTGCGAGCCTTTCGAGGTTCTCGGAGGCCATCTTCGGACCCGACGACGAAGACTTTGGGCTGATCGAGCACGCGCGTCGCGAATGCGTTCCCGGCGGCGAGCTTCTGCCGCAGTTCGCGAGGCTTGTAAACGGTCGGATTCACTTTCCGGCCGAGGCGACCTTCCGCATCGGAGGCAAAAGCGAACAGATCGGCGTACGGCACCGCATCGCTGATGACCATCAGGTCGATATCGCTCGTTGCGGTGTCGTTGCCCTTCGCGACCGAGCCGTAGATGAACGCCGCGCGGATCTTCGCCGCGAGCACCTCGCGCAGAATGTCCGCCGCGCCGAGGGTCTTGACCACGATGCCGTTCTGGGGTTGCGCGGCCTTTCCTGCTTGCCGCGGTACACGTACAATAGCTTGAAGGGCCCTCAGCGTGCGGTTTTTCCTTGGCTGGACCCGCTTGAGGGCGGTATTTGTATCGCGTGGCACTCTTACAAGGGAGATGAAAATGAGCAAGCTCAAGCATCGCTTCGCACTCGTCGTCGCTGTCGCGCTGCTCGGCCTCGCCGGCTGCGCAACCTCGGGGGGCGGCAACTCGTTCTTCGACGACGCCGCCATTACCGCCCGGGTGAAGAAGGCCATCTACAACGAGCCCTCGCTCAAGGTGATGAGCGTCAGCGTCACGACCGAGGATGGCGTGGTGGACCTCACCGGCACCGTGAAAACGAAGGCCGAGCGCACGAAGGCCACCATGGTGGCTACCAAGGTGGAGGGCGTGAAGCGAGTGAAGAACGAACTGAAGGTGGAGTAACGAACCCGGCGGCCTGACCGCACGCCGGTTCGTTCAGGCGGGATACCTGCCTCGCGCACGAGCTTCCTCCACAGCGCGAGGTCCTCGCGGTTGATCGCGGCGAGGCCTTCGGGCGTGGAACGTTCGGCCGCGTAGCCGTAGCGCTGGAGCTGCTCGAGCACGTCGGGCCGCTTGAGGGCGGCATTCACCTCCTTGTTGAGGCGCTCGACGATGCCGCGCGGCATCTTCGGAGGCCCGAAGACGCCGGCCCATTGCCGGACCGTGACGGCCGGGGCGCCGGCCTCGGCAATGGTGGGGACCTGCGGCCACCGCCGCGGTCATCGCGCTGTCCGCGCCTGGCCGGTTCTCGACGACGACCGGCTGAGCGAGCTGCTGCGCGAGCGCGGCGCCGGTGATGCGCGTCGTGGGATCGGCTGAGCCACCCGGCGGGAAGCCGACAATGAAGCCGATCGGCTTCGACGGATACTGGGGCAGCGCAGAGCCGGCGCAAAGCAGCAGGACGAGTGCAAGCGCGAGCCTCGCAACTGTGTTCATGGTCCTTCCCCGCGACGCGGGAATGATGGCGGACCGAGCAGACTGATCGCGAGCGCCACTACGGTGATGGCGGCGAGGATCCAGAAAGAGGCGCGCATCGTCGCGACGTAGCGCGCCGGGTCGGCGCCGACCGGGTCGTGGCCGAGGTTTACCGAGATCAGCGCGCCGACGATCAGCATGCCGCTCACCATGCCGAGCGAGCGCGCGGTGGCGCTGAGCGCGGAGGCGATGCTGGTGCGCTTCGGCGGCACGGCGTTCATGACCATCGTCATGTTGGGGGAGGAGAAGAACGCGAAGCCGAGGCCCTGCACGGCGAGCACCAGGCCGACATGGAGGAGGTGAGAGCCCGCTCCCAGCCCGGTGGCAAGCAGCGCGGCGATGAGAACGACGCCCACGCCGCAGCTCGCGATGACGGAGGGCCGGTATCGGTCGCTGAGGATGCCGGCCGCCGGCGCGATTGCGGCCATGAGGAGCGTGCCGACGGCGAGCACTTCGCCCGATGTGTTCGCCGAATGGCCGAGCACGCTCTGCATGTAGAGGCTCAGCAGGAACACCGCGCCGAACGCGTTGCAGTAAAGGAGCCACTGCGCGAGGAGCGCGCTGCGCAGCACGATGTTCCTCATGAGGAGATCGACCTCGAGGAGCGGCTGCGCCACGCGCCGCTGCAGCAGCACGAACGCGGCGAGGAGCGCGAGGCCGAGCACCATCGAGGCGTAGCCGGGCGCGCCTTCGCGCAGGGTCGCCGCACCACCCACCAGCGCGAGCATCGCGGCGACCGCGAGGAAGGTGCTCGGTAGATGTACTGCGCCCCTGGGCGGCCGGCGCCACCTCCCGGTAAGCATGAAGTGGATCGGGACCAGCAGCACGAGCGCCAGCGCCCCGCCGGCGAGGAATACCGCGCGCCAGCCCCACAGGTCGACGAGGAAGCCGGCGCAGATCGGCCCGAGCGTGAGGCCGGCGTAGATCGAGCCGATGGCGATGCCGTAGGCGCGCCCGCGGCGCTCGGGCGGGACGGCGTCGGCGATGATCGCGGGGCCCGCGGCCTGCACCCCGGCCGAGCTGACGCCCTGCACGAAGCGCAAGGCGAGGATCGCGGGCATCGAGGACACGAGGCCCACGGCGAGCGACGAAAGCGCGAACGCGACCATGCCGAGCTTGTAGAGCGTCGCCTTGTCGCAGGCGTCGCCGAGGCGTCCCGCGGGGAGCAGCAGCGCGACGCTCGCTGCGAGGAACACGGTCTCGACGAGGCTCAGCGCCGTGGCGCCAGCGGCGAGGTCGGTGCCGAGCGCCGGCAGCGCAACTGCCACGCCCGAGATCATGAACGGGGGCGCGAACTGCGACGCGGCGATCGCCGGCACAAGGAGGGGGTGGGCTATCGCCCGGTTCATCGGTATCGCGAGCTGTGCTCTAGAATGGCGGCATGGCGCGCAGCATTCTAGGCGAAGCGCAGATCCATCCCGCCATTCGCGAGAAGATCGCGACTCACGGCGCTGATATCGTCAAGGAGGTGCGGGACGCCGCGGCGGCGAACGAGATCGTCGTTGTCGGCATGCGCCAGAACCCATTCCCGAGGAAAGCCAGAAAGCTGCTCGATGACGCCGGGCTCGCCTACAAGTATCTCGAGTACGGCAGCTACCTCGGAGAGTGGCGCCGGCGCCTTGCGCTCAAGATGTGGACCGGCTGGCCGACCATTCCGATGGTATTCGTGAAGGGTGTGCTCATCGGCGGGGCGAGCGATCTCGCAAAGCTCATCGAGAGCGGCGAGCTGCCGCGCAGGCGCTCGTAGCCCGCGCCACGGACGTGTGCGGTAATATCGTTTACCCGCCAATTTCTTCGCGGGCAAAAGGGAGAAATGATCGGAACACGAGCTGCGCTATTGGGTCTGCTGGCCTCGGCGTTCCTGGTCGCCGGGATTGTCGTGAATTCGGCTATCGCTCGGGACAAGGGCACCGGGTCTGCGGTGAAAATCAAGGTACTGGTCGATAACGCCAAGGCGAAGGCATACGAGGCGAGCTACGCACCCGGAGCCCAATACGAGGGCTTCGTGACATCCACGGTGCGCATCGTGCGTGTCCTGAAGGGCGGTACGCTCGAGCGCACCTACGCCGACGGAAGGAAAGAGAGGGTGGTGTGGAAAGCAGGCGAGGTCAAGCAGGTCAATCCGGGTCCGGCTTATACCACGAAGAATATCGGCAAGAGCGAGCTGCAGCTGTACGTCGTCCAGCTCAAGTGATTGTGTTTCGCTCTGCGCGGATCTGGACCCTCGCAGTGGCGCTTGCCGTCGCAGCGCCGCTGCGCGCCGCCGATCCGGCCGCAGCAATCCGTCTCTACGCGCTCGACTGCGGCCATGCAAGCTTCAAGGACAGTGGATTTTTCTCGGACACGGGCGAGTACGACGGCAAGCCCGGTGCGGTCGCCGTGCCGTGCTTTCTGATCCGGCACCCCAAGGGAACGCTCCTGTGGGATACCGGCCTCAGCGACAAGATCGCCGAAAGCCCGAATGGGGTCGAAAATGAAGGCGCCCACATGAACATGGCGAGGACGCTCGCCAGCCAGCTCAAGGAATTAGGGCTTTCGGCGGGCGATGTCACTTACGTGGCCTTTTCCCACCTGCACTTCGACCACACCAGCAATGCCAATGCGTTCGCCTCGTCGACCTGGATCCTGAACGGGACCGATCTGAAATGGGCGCTGGGCTCCCCGACCCCGTTCGCAGTGGACCCCGCCAGCTTCAGCGCGTACAGCGAGGCAAAGAACCAGATGATCGATGGCGACCACGACGTCTTTCGTGACGGGACTGTGCGTATACTCAGAGCGCCCGGGCACACGCCGGGGCACCAGGTCTTGCTGCTTCAATTAAGCAAGTCGGGCACGGTGATCCTGTCGGGCGACCTCTACCACCTGCGGGACAACCGCAAGTTCCGCCGCATACCGACGTTCAACTCCTCGCGCGCCGAAACGCTCGCCTCGATCGACCGGATCGAGAGGATCATCAAGAACAGGAAGGCACGGCTCGTCGTGCAGCATGACCCGAACGATTTCGCCGCCCTTCCCAAATTTCCGGCCTATCTCGAATAAGCCCAGGATGGCGCTCGAAAACAAGGCGCGCAGGCTCGGTGAGCGGGAGCGCTTCATGCCGCGCCTGATGGCGCCGGCGGCAATCCTGATGCTGCTGTTCGAGGTCGTGCCGATCGTGATCGGCGCCGACGCCAGCTTTCGCGACTGAGCGAGCTCGCGATACGGTGAGGGGGAAAGCATGATGGATCCCGAGGCAAGGCCGCTGCATCCCCTGTTCGCCGCCGAGGTGACCGGTGTCGATCTGCAACAGCCACCTGATGAACGATTGGTTGCGTGGATAGACGCCGCCATGGATCGCTATGCGGTGCTCGTGCTGCCCGAGCAGCATATCGACGACGATCAGCAGCTGGCCTTCGCCAAGGCGCTTGGACCTCTCGAGCCGACGCCGGCGGTCGTCGACGCGGGCCTGCAGCGGCTCAAGCACCGGGAGATGGTCGACATCTCGAACCTCGAGGTCGACGGATCCATTCTGGCCGCCGATGATCGCAGGCGGATGTTCAATCTGGGCAACCAGCTGTGGCACACCGACAGCAGCTTCAAGGCCACGCCCGCCAAGCATTCCATGCTGCATGCGCGGGCGATCCCGCCGCAAGGCGGGGAGACGGAGTTCGCCGACATGCGCGCAGCCTGGGACGCGCTGCCCGAGGCGACCAGGACTTTGATCGAGCCCCTGGTTTGCGATCACTCTCTCTTGTATTCGAGGGCCCTGCTGGGCTTCGATGCCTTCACCGAGGCGGAGCGGCACCTGTTTGCCCCGGTGCCGCAGCGCCTGGTGCGAAGGCACATGGGATCGGGCCGCCGCAGCCTTTTCCTCGCCTCGCATATCGGCAGCATCCACGGCTGGCCGCGCCCCGAGGCGATGGCGCTCATTCGCGAGCTCACCGAGCACGCCACGCAGCGCGAATTCGTCTACCGGCACACCTGGCGCAAGCACGACCTCGTGATCTGGGACAATCGCTGCACGATGCACCGCGGGCGCCCCTACGAGGATAAGCGCTACCAGCGCGATATGCGGCGGCTCACCTTGCAGGATTGCGCACCGACGCTCGAACAGCCGGCTTGAGCGCTAGGCCGGCGAAAGTGAACAGCCATATCCGGACTGGCTGGTTGCGGGATGACTGAATTCGGACTAAATTAGGTCCGATCCGGAGGCGCCATTGAAATATTCTTCGAGGGTCAAGCCCATCAGCTACGTCAAGGCGAACGCCGCGGAGCTGATCCGCGAGCTCGCCGAGAAGCGCGAGCCGCTCGTCATCACGCAGAACGGCGAGGCGAGGGCGGTGATGCAGGACGTCGCGTCCTACGAGCAGACGCAGGAAACGCTCGCGCTGCTCAAGATCCTTGCTCTCGGCAACCGGCAGATCGAGGCGGGCAGGGTAGTGCCGGCGGCCGAGGCGATGCGCCGCGCGCGTAGGAAGGCCAAGCGGCGCTGATGCCCTTCGAGGTGCTGCTGACGGCGGACGCCGTCCGCGACCTTGAGGACATCGCCGGCTGGATCGCCGAGCACGACGCACCGGCCAAGGCCGAGCGGGTGCTCGAGCGGATCGATGCGACGATCGCGGGACTGGCGCGGTTCCCGGCGCGCGGTGCGCATCCGAGGGAGCTTCTCGCCCTCGGCATCCGCGAGTGCCGCGAAACGTTCTTCAAGCCCTACCGCGTCATCTACCGGGTCGAGGGCAAGCGCGTGTACGTGTACCTGATCGCGGACGGCCGGCGGGACATGCCGACGCTGCTCGCGCAGCGGCTGCTGGGGGCATGATCTGCGCGTAACCTCCCCCCGGCTCGCCGGACGCTCGGCGCCCCCCGCTCAGGGGCAAATCAAAGCAATCCCAGCTCCTTGAAGCGCAGGAAGAGCTCGCGGCAGGCCCAGGCGTCGGTCGCGGCGTAGGTGATCTGCGCCGGCGACAGGCGCCGCGCGGCCCAGTTGGAAGTTCTGTTGCCTTTCGGGATGCGAAAGCCGAGGAAATTCGCGGCGAGGTTGCGCACGCCGCTCTGGCCGACGCCGCCGCGACGAGCAGCGTCGCCGAGGTCGACCACGGCGGCTTGTTCGAACGGGAACACGAGCTTGAGCTGGCGAAGATCGTGCGCCAGGGACACGCCGGCCTTGACGATGAGCGGGTCGGCGAGGAGCTCGGCGAGCGGCCGGGAGAAGTCCATGCGCTGCAGCGCAAAGAGGTAGACCGCGCGCGCGGTGGCGACCTGCACCAGGCAGGGCAGGTGACTCTCGCCCTTGCGGAAGGCCGGCCGCGTCTCGGTATCGAGACCGACCACGCTTTCCTGCCGGAGGTCGGCCCTGGCCCCCTCGAGGTCTGCGGGCGACTCGATCAGGCGCACGCCGCCCTCGTAGCGCCGGATCGGCAGCTCGTTGACGTCCCCCCGGGAGATCGTGCGGCGAAACTCGCTCATTTCGTTGCATGGTACCGGTGAAAGGGCCGGCCTTTTCTCGTAATCTCGCGGGTAATGGAATCGGGTCAGGTCTCCCGCTGGCTGGAAGGGTTCGGCGCCGCGCTCGCGCGCAACGACATCCGTGCGGCGGTGAACTTCTTCGACCAAGACAGCTACTGGCGCGACCTGGTGGCTTTCACCTGGAACATCAGGACCTTCGAAGGCCGCGACGAGATCACGGCGATGCTCGCCGCGACGCTGAACTCGACCCAGCCCTCGGGCTGGGCGCTGGCGGGCAAGCCGACCCTCAACGACGGCGTCGTCGAGGCATGGCTCACCTTCGAGACGGGCGTGGGAAGAGGCATCGGGCACCTGCGCCTCAAGGGTGGCCGCTGCTGGACGCTGCTCACCACGCTGCAGGAGCTGAAGGGCTTCGAGGAGTTGGAGGGACGCACCCGCCCGGCAGGCGTCGAGCAGGGCGCGATCATGGATCGCAAGAGCTGGCTAGAGCGCCGCGAGCAGGAGGAGGCCGAGCTCGGCGTGACGCGCCAGCCCTACTGCGTGATCATCGGCGGCGGCCAGGGCGGAATCGCGCTCGCCGCGCGCCTGAAGCGGCTGGGCGTGCCCACGCTCGTGATCGAGAAGAACGAGCGCGCCGGCGACTCGTGGCGCAAGCGCTACCGCTCGCTCGTGCTGCACGACCCGGTGTGGTACGACCACCTGCCGTACCTGCCTTTCCCCGATCACTGGCCGGTGT
>Ga0209471_1000510_pt1 | contig 25978 bp, 6 predicted proteins | sample GraSoiAngelo_128_FD_185885 | JGI IMG/M metagenome (GOLD analysis project Ga0209471, IMG submission 185885) | Grasslands soil microbial communities from the Angelo Coastal Reserve, California, USA - 14_0927_12_20cm (SPAdes) (version 2) | ecosystem: Environmental > Terrestrial > Soil > Grasslands ... | reverse complement strand
AACGAGCTCGCGGGGCATGTCGTCACGCCCGGCGGCAGGTCGGGATTGCAGTTGCCCCAGACGGCCGTGCCGACGCGAAGCATTGAGTCGGTCACCGGCTCGAAGGGGCCGTGCGGTCCATAAGTGTCCGGCGGATTCTGACGCGTCGGGTTCTGCGCCAGGTCGAACAGGGAGATGCTCGGCTTGTAGACCGGGAAGTCCGTGTTGTTCTGCAGCCCGATGCGCACGATGAATGGCCAGGCCGCCCCGCCGTCCGCCGTGCCATCGGTGGACGGGTCGAAGGCCTGGGCGCTGGGGAAGGGCGCGATCGCCGAGGGTGGCACCTGGAACAGCATGGTCACGGCGCTGCCGCCGAAGACGTGCATCGGCTTGTTCGGTTGGAAGGTCGTGTCCACCGGCGTCGCCGAGAAGGGCAGCAGGTCGTTGACATGGAGCGATACCGTCGGCAGGTAATCGCCTTCGGTGTCGCCGCGGACGATCCAGTCGGTGGATTGATCGCTGCCGCCCGGGATATCGCCCAGGTTGTGCGTCGCGCTCTGCGCCACCGTCGTCTGTGCCAGTGACAGACCGGCCGGAATCTGCAGGGTGGCCGACGTGCCGTGCAGGACGAAGGCGGGGTCCGCCATGTTCACCACGTGGAAGTTGATATCGAAGAATTCCTTGAGGAAGCGCGCCTCACCCGGGATCAATAGATAGGCGAACGGCCGCGCTTGCGGCGGTCCGGGGAGACCACGGATGTAGACGCGCGCCCCCGGCGTGTCGACGAAGCAGCCGAACTGGGCGGTGCAGCTGGCGCCGTGGGCCCGGCCAGCAAGGCGCCGCTGTTCGCGATGTAGAGGTTCACCGGCGTGACGCAGCCCGCGGCGCACAGCGAGATGCTCGCCTGGAACTGGTAGACGTTCTGGTTGTCCGGATTGCTGATGTCGATGCCGGCGGCCAGGATCTGGGCCAGCGTCAGGCGCGTGACCGTGACGGTGCCCACGATGAAGGGCTGCTGGGTGAGCTTGACGATGTTGACCGGGTTGCCGATCCCGCCCGTGACCTGCACCGTGAGTGGCTTGTAGCCCTGCTGGTAGACGTAGAGCAGGTATGACCCCGGGTCGACGAGGTAGGACACGTTGCCCTGGATGGTCTTCTTCTGGATGGAGTTGGTCGCGTCCACCTGCAGCAGCGCGGTGACGCCGTCAAGCGGCTGCGACGTCGCGGCGTCGAGCACCTGGACTCGCAGCGAGCTGCCCACGATGGTGCTGAACTTGCCATAGGTGAACGTGATCGGACCGGCCCCGCCGACGGCCGCATAGAAGACGTCCTGCGAGTCCGGCGTCGTGTAGCCGGTCAGGTCCGGCACCGACACGGTGCTCTCGCCGAGGCCGAGTTTGATGGTGAAGGCGCCGGTGTTGTCCGTCACCGCCGTGCTCGCGAAGGAGCCGCTGGCGCTGACCGTGACGCTGACGAGGGCATTGCCGTTGCTATCGACGACCCGCCCGGTGAGCACCGTGTTGCCGTACTGCAGCAGAATGTTGCCGGTCGTTTGCTGGCTGATTACGGTGATCGACTGCGCCGCGGGCGTCTGGTAGCCGGCCACGTCCTTGCCGTAGAGGGTGATGGTGCCGGGCGCGGCGGGCAGCGTGAAGACGCCGTTCGCGTCGCTGACGGCGCTGTACACGTTGTTGTTGGCGTCGCGGTCTTCTACCGGCACGCCGGCGATGCGCTGGCCCTGCTGGTCGGCCACGATCCCGGTGAGCGATCCGAGCGGCAGGTACTGGAAGGCGCCCATATTGGCGACCTGCCCGGCGGCCAGCGCCGGCGTGCTAATCGGCCCGGGCGCCGCAAAGTTCGCGATCCGGCCCGGATGCACGACGTCCACGCCGAGCGGGGCGGGCAGCCGGTAGGTGCCGGACGCGTCGGTGGTGCCGACCTTGCCGTTACTGTTCGCGCTGTTGGTGACCAGGATGGGGACGTTGGCGATCGGGTTGCCCGCGCCATCGACCACCGTGCCGGTGACCAGGCCATTCCCGTAGGTCAGGTCGATGCCGGGTAGCGTCTGCTGGGGGATGGTGACGGCGACGTTGCGCATGGGCGGCGCCACGTACCCGTCCACCATCACACCCTGGATGGACACGAGCGTGCCGTCCGGATATACGGGCGCCTCCACGGTGTAGGCCCCGGTGTTCGGATCGGAGTAGGCAGTGTGCACGTTGGCACCATTCGGGCCGTTGGCCACCACCAGTGAGTAGACGGGGTTACCGAAGCTGTCGAACAGATGCCCACTGACGAAGCCGTCGCGGACGTAGCGGAAGAGCAAGCCGGTGATGACGGCGCCATCGGCCACGACCACCGTTTGGCCGGCCGGCGTGGTCAGGCTGGTCTGCTGACCCGGCTGCACGAGAATCGTCCCCGTGTTCGCCGGCAGCGTGAAGTTGCCGCCGGCATCCGTCTGGATGCTGAACGTGTCACCCAGCACCGAGCCCGACGGCTGATCGGTGATCGTGATGCCCGACAGGCCATTGCCGGCATCGTCGACGGCCCGCCCGCTGAGCGTCCCATTGATGCCGTACGGAAAGTCGTGGGTCACGATCTGACCAGCGGCAATGGTCGTGATCTGGAAGGGATCGGGCTGCGGCAGTGTCTTGCCACTCACCCGGTCGGTCGTGATGGTCACCGCGCCGGGCGCCACCTTGAAGTCATAATGCCCGGCGGCGTCGGTGAGTACGGTTGCCTGACCGGCGCTGCTGCTCGCGGTGACCTTGACCCCGCTGAGGGGGCCCGCACTCGTCTTGAGCGTGCCGTTCACGTCGGCGTCCTGGAACGAATGGTCGGCCCCGGTGTAGGGATCGGTGCGGGTGAAGTCGACCTGCGTGTTCGATCCCGCCGTCAGCCCGACGAGCACGATCGGCGCCAGAGGCACCAGCCCGCCCGCCGTGTCCGGCTCCGGGATCAGGGTCGTGGTGGCGGTCCGGACGCGCAGCGTGTAGGCGCCCCCTGCGCCGGTCGTGGCCTTGTTGTAGAGGCCGGTGCCGTCGAAGGCGTCGATGACCACGCCAACCAGGCCGATGCCGAAGCTGTCAGCCGCGGTGCCATGGACGAGGGCGCTGTGATAGACGAAGGAAAGGCTGGCGTTGGTGGCCGAGGTGATCAGCTGGTTGGGCGCGATCGTCAGTGTCACGACGGAGGGCGTCTGGTAGCCGGCGAGTGACCCTGGCGTCAGCGTGGCCGTGCCGGTCGGGACCCGGATGTCATACGATCCATCGCCCTGGGTCGTCGCCGATTCCTTGGCGCCGTTGACGCCGGTCGTCTGCATCACGATCCCGGGAATGCCCGCGTTCGCGTCGTCTCGGGCGAAGCCCTTCAGCTCGCCGTCCCGCTGGAACTGCAGGTTGAGCGTGATGGTCGGATAGGTGGCGTCGATGGTGCCGCCGGAGGAGCCGCTGACCACCGGCGTGTACGCGGTGAATGGCTGCGGGATGACGGCGTAGGTCCCCTGCGGGAGGCCGAAGAAGTACTTTCCGCTGGCGTCGGTGAGCACGACCAGGCTAAAGCCCTGGCCATTGGTGACTTTGATCGGCGCATTGGGGATCGCGACGTTGAGGTCATCGGTCACTAAGCCGGTGATGATCCCGTGCTTGAGCACGATCGTGACCGCCGTGGTCGGCAGGCTGGCGAAGTTCCCAGGCTGGGGCACATCGTAGTTCGGATACGCATCCGATCCGATGAGGTACGAGCCCTGCGGCGCCGTCGTGTTCCAGGCGCCGTTGTTGGCGACCGTAATCCGCTGGACGATGTGGACGTGTCCGATCCGGGTCGGAGCGTCGCCGACCACGATCAGCGTCGGTGGCGGGCAGCCCGTATTGCCGGCACACCAGCCGCCGAACGTCGGATCGTTGTTGATCACGGTTCCGCTGATCGGCAGGTACCGGTCGAATTCGAGATTGTATGGCTGGCTCGTGACACCGGCCGTCACCGTGATGGTCGACGGGTTCGGTCCGAGATTGAGGAAGCCGGCGAGGTCCGATCCGACGACGGTATAGCTGCCGTTGGGTGCGGCGATGCTGTAGCTGCCGCTAACGTCGCTGACGCTGGAGAACCTCGTCGGTAGGCTGGCCTGCCAGAGGGTCACGGTCACGCCATTGACCGGCTGGTTGTTCTGATCCAACACTTTGCCGGCGATGGCGCCGTAGCGCGTGAACACGAACGGTGTGGCCGACAGGTCCGTGGTCCCGCCGACGGCGAGCGTGACGCCCGAGATCGGCGCCGGCGTGACGTAACCCGCGCGAGCCAGGGCGGACAGGGTGTAAGTAAAGCCGCTCGGGGTGTGCGGCGCCAGCATGTTGAAGCTGCCGTCCGTTTGCGTCACCAGCTGGATCCCAAACCCGGTCGAGAGATAGGTGCTGATCACCGTGTTGCCAAGCCGGTTCCCGGCGTCGTCCTGGGCGATGCCTTTGATGGTGCCGTAGGGCAGATACGACAGGTTGATGTTCAAGCCGTTGGCGTTGACGTTCGGATTGCTGGGCGTCGTGACGGTCTGGTTCAGCAGGCGCGCCGGCCGCTCGTACTGCGAAACGGCGCCGCCGAACACGGAATACGTGCCCGGGGGCAGGTCGATCCGGTAGTTGCCGTTGCTGCTGAGGCCGCCGGGGTTGGTGTAGCCGAGGAAGGCGGTGCCATCGGCGGCGAAGGCACCCACCTGGATGGAGGGCGCCAGGAAGGCGGTGCCATCGGCGGCGAAGGCACCCACCTGGATGGAGGGCGCCAGCGCGATCGAGATGGGCTGGCCGGTGATGCTGTCCGTCACCGTGCCATAGATGAAGCCCCACCGCTGCCAGACGAAGTTGACCGGCGTCGCCACCGTCGCGCCCGCGGTCACGGTCACGGTCTGCGGCGCCGGCAGCACGTACAGGTTTAACCCGACGGCCTTCACGGTCACATTGCCCGGCGGCGCGAACAGCATGTAGGTCTTGTTGTCCGTCGTGCTCAGCGTCGAGTAGAGGATGGTGTGGCTACTTGCATCCTCGACGAAGACCGACGCGCCGGGCACCGCCGCGCCGTAGAAGTCCGTCAACGTCCCGGTGATGGTGCCGTAGGTGGTGTAGGTGAGTGTGGCCGTCGCTGTCTGGCCCGAGAGCAGACCGACGCTGGCGATGGCCGGTGTCGAGTGGCCGGCAACCGCCTGCGGGTAGACGTAAATGATGCAGTCGGCCGGCGCGGTCGGGGGGGCCGGGACGGTCGCGCAGTCCGCGGCCGGCGCGGGGATCGATTCGCTGGCCGACCCGCTGGCGTTGCTCACCAGGCGGTGGCCGTAGGAGTCGGTGGCGACGGCGTTGGCGATCGGCGCATTCGCCGAGTCAACGAATGAGAGCGTCAGGGTCGCGTAGCGAAGATACGGATTGCCGGTGGCTGGAGTGAAGGACCCGTCCGTGCCGGCGGCGGATGGCCCGGCGGCGATGCTCAGCGGCGGCGGCGCCACCAGACCGGTTGCGGGTCCGGGCGTGATGGCGGTTGGACCGCGCGGCAAGTACAGCACGTAATGACCCGACGCGTCGCTCAGGCTCGACTGGCCGGTGCTGGCGGTCAGCGTTGCCCCGGTCACGACGGCGCTGAAGTTGTCCTTGACGTAGCCGACCACGCTGCCCCAGGGCGTGTACGCGACCGTGAGGCCGGGCGAGTTGGCGCCGCCGGGCGGCACGGGCGCCGACGGCGGCGTCGCCGGTGGATCAAACCCATTCATGGGCGAGGCGATGATGGTCGTCGTGACCGGCGCCACGGCGAAGGCGAAACTGCCGTTGCTGTTCGGCGTTCCTTGCGCCACCGTGGTCCCGCCCTGCTGCACCACCAGCTGGACCTGGCTGAGCTGGGCCGCCGGCACGCCGGTGACCGTGCCCACGACCTGGCCGAAGCGGGTGTACGCCGCGGCCGGCACCGTCGTCGCGGCGCTGGCGGTCACGACCTGGCTCGCGATGGGGCTCGGGGTGACGTACTGCTGCGACCCGTTGACGAATGTCAGGAAGGTCACCGAGTACGTCCCGGGCGGCACCGGCAGGTCGTAGGTGTTGTTCGGGCTGGTGGTCTGCGCGGTCGCGATCACGGTGGTTCCGACCAGCGCCTGGACCGTGACCCCGATCAAAACGGTGCCCGCATCGTCCTTGACCGTTCCGACCAGGTGGCCATAGCGGGTGTAGACGAAGGTGGCCACCGTCGTCGCGGCGCCGCTGGTTACGCTGCCGGTCAGGGTCGAGGGGCTGGGGCTGACATAAAGCGCGAGCGCCGGGGCGAAGACGGTCACCGAGCCGCGCGGGCTGGCGATCGAGTAAGTGCCCGTCGCACTGGTGGTGGCGCTGGCGCCGGCCACGCAGGGATTGGTCCCATCGCAGCTGGTGAGCACGATATTCGGGAGCGCCGCGCTGGCCTCGTTGGTAACCGTCCCCTGGATCGTGCCCCAGTGGAGGTAGATGAAGTCCGGCGTCACGGTCACGTCCTGGCCGGAGGTCACCGCGAACAGGTCGCGCGAGTTGGGCGGAACCGGCGGATCGTAGCCGGGAGCGCCAAGCGGCACCAGGATCACGTTCGCAGCGGCCGGAGCATAGAGGACGTAGGTGCCGTCGGCCTGCGAGAGCTGGCTGTCGACCACGACGCCCGCCTCGACCGCTTGCAGCGTGGCGCCGGCGACGTTCGCCGCGTTATCACCCATGATATGGCCGTGAATCTTTGCCTTGGCCGCGTACACGAGGTTGACGGTCGTGGCCAGGCCGGCGCTAACCGTCGCCGACTGCGACGACGGCGTGACGTACCCGGTCAACATGCCCGGCGTCACGGTGTACGAGCCGCCCAGCGATGTCAGGTCGAGGAATGCGTATTGCCCGCCGGCATTGGTCGTGGCTGTGGCCGATTGCGGTCCGCTGAGCGAGATTACGACCCCGCTGAGCGCCCTGGCCGAGTTGTCGGTCACGGTGCCCGCGATCGAACCGTGCTGCGTGTAGGTCGCGGTCGGCGCCGCACTAATCGCCGCTTCCGCGACGGCGATCGTGATCGCGGCCGGCGTGTCGTAGCCGGCAAGCGGCCGAGGCAGGACGCGCTGATTCGGACCGGGCGCCACGCTGAGCGTGTAGGCGCCGCTGCCGTTCGCCGTTGCGCTGTACTCGTAAAGGAAGGCGTTGCTGCCCGGGTCGTAGTAGTCGAAGACAACCGTCGCCGCGACCACACGCCCCGCCTGATCGGCCGTGCTGCCGTTTGCCAGTCCGTTGCGGACGTAGGCGACATCCTGCGTGACCGTGGTGCCCGCCACCAAAGTCCCGAGGCTGATCGTGTTCGCCACCGCGTAGCCGACCACAAACCGCTCCGGGACCAGGGTGCGCAGCCCGGCACCCACGGTCAGGGTGTAGTGCCCGGTTCCGTCGGTTGTCGCGCAGCGATTCAGGTCGTCACAGACCTGCACGTTGGCCAGCCCGGTCGTCGAGGAAGCGTGATCGTAGACGCGGCCGCTCACGGTCGCGGTCAGGGGCGGCACCGCGTTGCCACTGCCATTGAAGTGGGCCCCGATCTGGGTCGAGGTCAGGACCGCCGCATAGATCGAGACCTCGTCCAGGGTGCCGCTGAAGAAGCTACAGCCGCACCACGCGTCTCTGGCCAGCACCAGGCCGTTGCCGTCGATCGCCGTCCCGAGCACCGCCGACAGGGTGTACGTGCCGGCACTGTAGGTGTCGACGAAGACATTCAGGGTGAGATTGCCGTCGTAGGTCACGACCACCTGGTGCCACTTCCCGTCTGTAATGACGTAAGGAGCGCTGAACAGCGGGTCCTCACCCCAGGTCACGATCCGGATCTGGTTTCGACCTACCAGGCGGACCTGGAACTCCCCGTGGAGGTATGTGCTTCCATAGCCGATCAGCCCGACTTCGCCGCTGGAGTTGGTGGTGTTCACCCACACCTCGAGGCTGCGGGCGGCCCCCTGGACCGGAAGACCAATGACCGGCAGCACCTGCACCAGCCCACCGGCGAACGCGACGGCCGAGTCAGAATCGTTGGTCAGCGTTCCCGCGCTCCCAAGAGTGAAGCCGCCGCTGTACCGGCCGTGCTGTCCGCTGCCCGACGAGTCCGCGGCGTTGCCGCCGGAGACATCGCCGAGGCGGTAGTAGACCACCGGCCCGTCGTTAAGGACAGTCGAGGCATAGGTGGTGGCCGTGCCGGTCGGGATGACGGCCGCCGATGCCGCCGAGGTCTGGCTCGATCCGTTGTTGAGCGCGAAGACCTGGAAGGTGTAGGCGGTCCCGCCCTGCAGCCCGGTCATCGTCACACTGCGCGCCGTGCCGATGACGCCGATCGAGTTCCGGGGCAGGCCGCTGACGTATCCGGTGACGACGTAGCCATTGACGGGCGAGGACCCGGCCCAGCTCACGGTCGCCTGGTTGGCCCCCGCGACCGCCGTGACATTCGTCGGCGTGGCCGACGAGGAGTAGCCGGCGGCGTTGTAGTGGGCGAGCACCTGCGTCGCCGTAAGGGCGGTGGGATAGACCGCCACCTCGTCCACCGAGCCGTGAAGCGATTCGCAGCAAAAGCTTCGCTGGCCGATCAGGAGCCCACTCCCGTCAAGAACCGTGTTAAGGCTGCCGATGGACTGCGACCCCAGGCTGGCGCCGTCGAGATAGGCGGTCACCGTGGTGGCGCCGTCGTAGGTGAGCACCACCTGATGCCAGTTGCCGTCGACGAATGAGTAGGGCGCCGTGAAGACGCGATCGTTGCTCCAGGTATTGAGCTGCAGCTGCGTGCCGTTGAACTCCTGCATGTAGAACTGCTCGGCGCCGATGGTTGCGCCATACCCGACGATGGGCGCATTACCGCCGGAAATCTTGACCCAGGCTTCGAGGGTACGGGGACTCGCTCCCAGGGGGAGTCCCGTCCCGGCCTGGTACTGGACGGACCCACCTCCGAAAATCGCGACGCTCGGGTCTGAGTCGGTCGCCAGGGCGCCCGGAGAAGCGAGTCTGGCATCGCCGGTGAACGCGCCGCTGCGTGCGAATCCCGCCGAGTCGGCGGCGATGGTGCTGCTCCCGCCCTCGCTGAAGCGGTAGTAGACAACGGGCCCATCATTAAGGACCGTCGAGGCGTAGGTGGTCGATGCGCCCGTCGGCACCACGGCCGAGACGGAGGCGGCCGATGTCGTGCTGGTGGGATTGATGTCGGTGACCTGGAAGGTGTAGCTGGTCCCGGCCGCCAGGCCCGTGAGGGTCGCGCTATTGACGGCACGGACGGCCAGGGCATTCCTGGCCTGGGTCCCGATGTAAGCCGTCACGACCGAGCCGTAGAGCGGCGCCAGCCCGGCCCAAGTCACGGTGGCCTGGTTCGCGCCGGCGGTCGCCGCCACATTGGTTGCGACGGCATTCACCGCGTACCCGGCCGCGTTGAAATGGTTAGTCACCTGAACGGCCGTCAGCGCAGCTGGGTAGACGGCGACCTCGTCGATCGAGCCGTAGAACCACTCGCTGCCGCTCCAGTGCAGCCGCCCCAGTATCAGACCGTTGTTGTCGATGACGGTGTTCAGCGGACCGCCGAGCGTTTGGCTCCCCAGGCTTTGCCCGTCGACGTACACCGTCAGCGTCACGTTGCCGTCATAGCTGCCCACGATCTGATGCCACTGGTTGTTGGTCAGGGTGTACGGCGCGGTCCAATTCCGGTCGTCGCCGTAGGTGCCAAGCCGGATCTGGTTGGTGCTCCAGAGCCCGAAGAACAGCGCCTGGCGAGTATTGGTCGAGCCATAGCTCAGGACGACCTGCGATTGCGGTGACTGACTGGTCTTGACCCAGGCCTCCACCGTTCGGGCGCCGTTCCCCACCGGCAGCCCGCTCACCGGCTGGGTCTGCACGACCGCCCCATTGAAGTTGAGGGATGGGTCGCCGTCGTTCGCCAGGGCGCCCGGCTGGGCCAGGGTATCGGTCCCGTAGACCACCGCCGTCTGCGCCGAAGGCGACGAGTCCGCCGCCTGCTTCCCCGAGCTCTCGCTCAACCGGTAGTACGCCACCGCGCCGTCCGCCAACACGGTCGAGGCGTAGGTGCTGGCGGCGCCGCTGGTCAGCGTCACGGTGCCCGCGGTGATTCCGGCGACGCCGATACCGAAGTTGTTGATGCCCGCGACCTGGACGCTGTACGCCACCCCGGTCGGCAGCCCGCTCAGGGTAGCGCTCGTGGCATTCGCCGCGGTCGCAATGGCCTGCTGGGCCACGCTCCCCGCGAACGCCCGCACCAGGTAGCCGGTGATCGGATAGCCGGCGGCGGTTGCTGGTGACCAGCTGACCGTCACCTGGTTGGGATGGGCGGCGTCGCCCGGTGTCGCCGTCACCGTCGCCGGCGCCGTCGGTCGAGAGTTGCCCGAGGCCAGGAAGTGATTCAGCAGCTGCGCCGCGGTCAACGCCGTTGGGTAGATCGCCACCTCATCGAGCGAGCCGTAGAAATAGTCGCAGCCGCACCACGACTCGCGGCCCAGCACCAAGCCGCTGTTGTCGAGGAGAGTGTTCAGTGCAATCCCCAGGCGCTGGGTCCCCAGGCTCTGCCCGTCGAGGTAGGCCGTCAGGTTCAAGTTCCCGTCATAGGTCACCGCCACCTGGTGCCAGTTGCCACTGGTGAGGCCGGTGGAGGCGCTGCTCGCCGTCCAGGTGAACCAGTTGTTGGACAGCTCCAACCGGATCACGTTGAAGCTCTGGAACTGCAGCTGGAACTCCGTCTGGGTCCCGCCGACCACGCCGTAGCCCGCGATCGCCTGGGTCGGACAGCAGTTGGTGGTCTTGAACCACGCTTCCACCGTCCGCGCACTGTTCCCAAGCGGCAGGCCGCTGATCGGGTCGGTCTCCACCACCGCCCCACTGAATGTCAGCGAGGGGTCGCCATCGTTGGGCAACGCGCCCGCCTGGGCCAGCGTGTAGGACCCGTAGACCACGCCCGTCTGGGCGGAGGGCGACGAGTCCGCGACCTGCGTCCCCGTGCTCTCGCTCAACCGGTAGTACGCCACCGCCCCGTCACTCAGGACGGTGGAGGCGTAGGTGGTCGCGGCGCCATTGCTGAGGGTCACCGTCCCGCTGGTCGTGGTCGCTGCACCGATGCCGAAGTTGTTGATCGCCGCCACCTGGAAGCTGTATGCCACACCGGTCGGCAGCCCGCTCAGGGTGACGCTGGTGGCGCTCGCCCCGGTCCCGATCGCGTTCTGCGCCACGCTCCCCGCAAACGCCCGCACCAGGTAGCCGGTGATCGGGTAGCCACCCGCGGTCGCCGCCGACCAGCTGACCGTCACCTGGTTAGGATGGCCGGCGTCGCCCGGCGTGGCCGTCACCGTCGCCGGCGCCGTCGGCCGCGAGTTGCCCGAGGCCAGGAAGTGGGTGAGCACCTGCGCCCCCGTCAACCCCGTCGGGTAGATCGCCACCTCGTCCATCGTGCCGTAGAAGTAGTCGCAGCCGCACCACGAATCGCGGCCCAGCACCAACCCGTTGTTGTCGATCACGGTGTTCAGCGGGTTCCCCAGCCGCTGCGTCCCCAGGCTCTGCCCGTCGAGGTAGGCCGTCAGGTTCAAGTTCCCGTCATAGGTCACCACCACCTGGTGCCAGGTGCCACCGAAGAGCCCGGTGGAGGCGTCGGTCGCCGTCCAGGTGAACCATCCGTTCGACAGCTCCAGCCGGATCAGGTTGAAGCTCGTCAGCTGGACCTGGAACTCGGTCAGGTTCCCGCCCGCCGACCCGTAGCCGGCGATCGCCACGGTGTTGCAGCAGTTGGTGGCCTTGAACCAGGCCTCCACCGTCCGCGCACTGTTCCCAAGCGGCAGGCCGCTGATCGGGTCGGTCTCCACCACCGCCCCACTGAATGTCAGCGAGGGGTCGCCATCGTTGGGCAACGCGCCCGCCTGCGCCAGGGTGTAGGACCCGTAGACCACGCCCGTCTGGGCGGAGGGCGACGAGTCCGCGACCTGCGTCCCCGTGCTCTCGCTCAACCGGTAGTACGCCACCGCCCCGTCACTCAGGACGGTGGAGGCGTAGGTGGTCGCGGCGCCATTGCTGAGGGTCACCGTCCCGCTGGTCGTGGTCGCTGCACCGATGCCGAAGTTGTTGATCGCCGCCACCTGGAAGCTGTATGCCACACCGGTCGGCAGCCCGCTCAGGGTGACGCTGGTGGCGCTCGCCCCGGTCCCGATCGCGTTCTGCGCCACGCTCCCCGCAAACGCCCGCACCAGGTAGCCGGTGATCGGGTAGCCACCCGCGGTCGCCGCCGACCAGCTGACCGTCACCTGGTTAGGATGGCCGGCGTCGCCCGGCGTGGCCGTCACCGTCGCCGGCGCCGTCGGCCGCGAGTTGCCCGAGGCCAGGAAGTGGGTGAGCACCTGCGCCCCCGTCAACCCCGTCGGGTAGATCGCCACCTCGTCCATCGTGCCGTAGAAGTAGTCGCAGCCGCACCACGAATCGCGGCCCAGCACCAACCCGTTGTTGTCGATCACGGTGTTCAGCGGGTTCCCCAGCCGCTGCGTCCCCAGGCTCTGCCCGTCGAGGTAGGCCGTCAGGTTCAAGTTCCCGTCATAGGTCACCACCACCTGGTGCCAGGTGCCACCGAAGAGCCCGGTGGAGGCGTCGGTCGCCGTCCAGGTGAACCATCCGTTCGACAGCTCCAGCCGGATCAGGTTGAAGCTCGTCAGCTGGACCTGGAACTCGGTCAGGTTCCCGCCCGCCGACCCGTAGCCGGCGATCGCCACGGTGTTGCAGCAGTTGGTGGCCTTGAACCAGGCCTCCACCGTCCGCGCGCTGTTGCCCACCGGCAGGGTACCGACCCCCGTTGCCTGCACGATGGCTCCGTTGAAGGACATCGCCGAGTCTGGATCGTTGACGAGCCCACCCGGCTGCGCCAGCGTGTAACTGCCGGAGGGTGTTGCGGTCTGAGCTGAGGGGGAGGAGTCCGCCATCAACGTGCCCGACGTCTCGCTCAACCGGTAGTAGGCCACCGCCCCATCACTCAGCACCGATCCGGCGTAAGTGGATGTGGCACCGTTCGTCAATGTCACTGCCGCGCTGGTGCCGGGCGCACCTGGCCCGAAGGTGTTGACCGCCGCCACCTGGAAGCTGAACGGCACCCCGGTCGGCAACCCAGTCAGCGTCGCAGTGGTGGCGGTCGCAGGCATCACGACCGCGATCTGCGCCTGCGTCCCCCGGTACGCAGTCACCAGGTAATTGGTCACCGGATACGAGGCCGGCGCAGTAGCGGCGGTCCACGTGACGGTCGCCTGGTTGGGATGGGCGGCGTCGCCCGCCGCCGCATTGACACTCCCAGGCGCTCCGGCCGGATCGCCTGTGGCCAGGAGATGATTGCGGATTTGCGTTGGGGTCAGCGCTGTGGCATAGACCGCCACCTCATCGATGCTGCCGTTGATTCCCTGCCAGCCGCCCGCCAGGGGCCCGCCGCCGGCGATATTGAGCCCAGGCGGCACGACATTCAGAGAGCCGCCGCTGTCGCTGCCACCTGCAACGCGCACCCCATTGACGTACAGGCTCAAGACGCCGGCCGCCGTCCGGGTGCCGACCACGTGATACCACTGGCCGACCTGCGGCACGACGCCTGTCACACCGGCGTAGGTGTTGCCGATGTGGGTCCCGAACTCGAATCCGGCTCCGGGTCGATAGTTCAGCTGGTAGGCGCTGTTGTTGACGTTGGCCCCGTCCCCCTTGTAGGCAAACACCTGGAAGTTCGCGGTGCTGGCCAGCTTCACCCACGCCTCGAGCGTGAGGGCTCCGGTGATGTTGAGCGAGGAGGCGTTCGCCGTGCGAGCCATGCCGGTGCTTCCGTCGAAGGTCACGGCCTGATCCGTACCGTTGACAATCGCGCCCGGCTGCCCAAGGGTGAATCCGCCCATCAACGTCGCCGCATTGCCGTTGCCCGACGAATCAGCCGCCACCGCGCCGCTCGGATCATCGAACCGGTAGTAGGCGACCGGAAGATCGCCCCCGACCGTCGATGCGTATGTGGTCGCCGCACCCGTCGGAGTCACCGCCGCTGACATCGTGGAGGCGACGCCGGCGCCAGATCCGTTAGCCGCCTGGAGCTGCAAGGTATAGGCGGTACCGCTCTTGAGACCGGGGACCGAAGCGCTGACCGTGGTCGCGTTGACGGCAACGGAGCCCTGGGCCTGGCCCGCAGCGAACGCGGTCAGCACGTAGCCGCTCAGCGGTGTCGTTCCCGTATACGCCGGTGCGGTCCAGTTCGCGATGGCCGCGTTGGTGCCGCTGGCCACCGTCGTGATGGTCGGCGCCCCAGGGACGTAGCCGGCGGCCTGCCAGTGGCTCGAAACCTGGGCAAAACTGAGGGCGGCCGGGTAAATGGCGGCCTCGTCGATCCGCCCGTTCAGCTTGAGGGCCGCGTCGTCGCCGCGCCCCCCGATCTTCAGGGTGGCGGTCGAGCTCAGCGGCGCGAGCGTCGACGTTCCTTCCGCCTCCAGCGTGCCGTTCAGGTAGATGCGCATGTCACCAGTGGTGCTCGCGTAGGTCGCGACCACGTAGTACCAGCGGTTGGCCTGCAACCCGGTTCCACCCGCGATGCGCGTCGTGGTCTGGCCGTTGATGAGGTACAGCACGAGCACGTTGCCTTCGATACGGAAGGCGTAGCTGCCTTGCCCGCCAGTCCAGTTGTACTTCTCGAGGATGGCTTGCTGGGCACCGATGGCCGCCGGGTTGATCCACGCCTCCAGCGTCCAGGCCGTGATCGGATCAACGAACGTGCTGCTCGGCACGCTGACGTAGGCGGTCGACCCATCGAACTGGACGGCGGTGTCGGTATCGCTGGGCAGCGCACTCGCCGCTCCGAAGGTCACGGCGCCCTGATAGGTGCCCGCGGCGGCGTGGGTCGTTTGGTCGGCGGCGATCGTCGCCCCAGCGGACTCATCCAGGCGCCAGTAGGCGCCGGGGTTGTCGCCCATCACGGTGTCGTGGTAGGTGGCGGCCCCGACGGCGAAGACGCTGAAGTGCGTGACCACCGCCGTGATCAGGTGGTGGACGGTGTCGACCGTGGACGGCTCGCGCACCCAGCTGCGCGTCACCTCGCTCCAGTGGTAGATGGCAAGGCCGGCCGCTGCCGTGACCGCCATCTCGGGCGGGAGCGCAAACCGCAGCGTCGCCGGCTGGTCGAGCCCGTGCACCGCCGTTCCAGTCGAGAGGCTGCGCGCGTCGATACTGAACGCGCTGCCAACCTGTCGGATCCCAATGGGAAGGCTTTGTGGATTGCTGATCGGCGAGAGCGCGACGGCCAGGCTGGCGGCGTTCGCCTCACCCAGGGAGACGGTCAGGCCACCGTCCGCGGAGGTGATCGACGTTCCAGTCGACCCTATGATCGAGGCCACCGGCGGGCTGAAGGCCACGCCGGGCGCCGTCTCGATGACCTGGTAGGTGTAGGTGACCCCGGGCGCGAGGTCGTGATCATCGTAAAGGGGAGCTGACGTCATGCCGAGCGCCGCGAAGGGCCCCGCCGTGCCGAAGGCGGAGCGCCGGACCTGATACGAAGTGCCATCGGCGGCCCAGGTCAGATGCACACCGTTGGCGATGGGCGTCGCAGTAATGTTCAGCGCCGCCGCTGGTGGTGCCCGAGCGCCGGCCGTGACCACGGTCAGGTCTTGGACGAGGAGCGTCGTATGGCCAAGGCGGTCGGTCGCCTGCGCCCGGAGCGTGTACCGGCCGTCGCGAAGGGTGCCGGAATGAAGGGTTCCGGCCCACACCGCCGACGCTGTCAGCGCGGCCGCCGCCGGCGATGGCGGGTTCGAGAGCGGCAGTGGCAGCGAGCCGGGAATTACGGTCCAGTTTGAAGTCCCTGTCGGGGCGATCGAGAGCGTGAACGCCTGGATTCCCGCGGCGGCGTGCGCTTCGACCTCGACCAGCATGTCGGTCTCGGAGACGGCGGCCGCCGCGGCCGCGCTGGGCGCGATCCAGCTGAGCGTCGGTGGCGCCGTGTTCCAGCTCTCGGGAGTGCTTACCCAGGCCGGACGCGAAAACTGGCTCTGGTTGCCAACCGCGTCGGCGGCGGTGACGACGTAGGCGACGGTGACGGCGCCCGGCAGGTACGCGTCGGCGAAGGAGAGCCCGGTGATCCCGGTCGCCGCCTGGCTGAAGCCGGCATTGTTCGGATTGAGGCGATAGACCGAGTACGACTGTGACGACGAACCAGCCGGCGACCAGGAGACGTCGACGACCTGGCCCTTGATGGCGGCGGAGACCGATTGCGGCGCCGCGAGGGTGTGCTGGATGGTGATCGTCCCGGGTGGAGTCGCGCCAAGACTGGTTCCATCAGCCGCGATCGGGACGGCACGGACCGGGTACGAGCCCTCGGCGAGCAAGGCGGTGGCCACGGTCCCGCTGGCGATCCAACTCGCGGCTGTCCCGGCGGCCGGCAACATCCCGATCGGATGCCATTGCTCCTTGACCATGATCTCGATCTGAACATGGGCCGGATCGCCACTCGCCGTACCCGAAGCACTGACGCTCAGGCTAGATCCGGCCAGCGTTGTCCCTGGCGAGGCGCTTACCCCCAGGATCAGCCCGCCTGCCCGCGACAGTTCCGTGGGCACCTCCGTGGGGCTGGCCGCCGCGACCACGACCACCGTCTGGACGGTGGACGCCCGCGGTTGGGGCACGAGCAGCGCGGCCGCGGCCGGTGAAGGCGGCGACACGGCGTCGGCCGCGGAGGCGCGAACGCGGTAGTAGACCCGGCCTCCGGGGAGATTCGCGAGGTCTCGGTACAGGGTGAGTCCTGCCACCCGCGCGATCGGCTCGTACGGGCCGTCAAGGCGCTGCGCGCGTTCGACCACATAGCCCTGGGCGCCCGCGACCGTGTCCCAGGAGAGCGTCACACCGCCCGATCCGCTCGCCGCGCGGACATTGATCGGCGCGGCCACGGCCCGCATAACGGGGCGGCTCGCGCCCGCCACCAGCGGAAGCTCGATGGCGACGTTGGCGGACGGCAGGCCGGCATCGCCGTCGCGATTCATGGCCTGGATCCGGAACGTGAGCATGCCGGACACGCCGCTCTCGTCTTCGAACGAGACGGCCGCGACCCGAGCGATCATCCTCCAGTCGGTGTTCAACATGCGAGAGACCAGGTACCCTGCCGGCAGGGTGCTGTCAGGCGGCGCCCAGTGCAACAAGACACCGCGTGCCGTGACTTCGGCGGTTGCCAGCGTCGGTGCCGCCACCGGCGGGGCCGGCGCCACCACGAAGGTCTGCGACCGGCTGAACACATTCTCGCCAGTCCCCTCGGCCACGGCGCGCGCCTGGTAGTGACCCGCGGGAAGACCCGAGAGGTTCCAGTCGAGGCTGCAAGTCCTGGCGGCGCAGGCAAGGTCGCCCCCGATGGCATTCCAGGCCTGACCGTCGGCGCTGTACTCGAAGAACGTCGACGAGCCAGGCGGTGTCGACTCGGCTTGCAGGAGCAGCCGCTGAGCGGCGCGTCCCTCAGCGGCCAGCGCCTCTCCGGACGGCATAAGGGCACGGAAATCGAGCGTCGGGATCGATTGGTTGGCGATGCCCACCGTCACCGACGCGGTGACGCCGGCCGTCATCTTACCGAAGGCATCGCGGAGAACGAGCTGATACGTGTGCGAACCGGGGGCCACCTGGGGATCGACGTACGAGCGACGATCGGGGGCCAGCTCGGCGAGCGCTGCGGCGCTCCCGTCGCGGTAGACGAGGTAGAGGGCGGCGTCGACGCTACTCGGCTGCTGCCAGGTGAGCGCCACGCCGGTCGCGGTGGCGGCCGCGGCAAAGCCCGTCGGCTGAGCCGGTGCCGCATTCTGCACGCGATAGTGTCGCGTCACCTGCGTCCGGTTCCCGGCTCCGTCGCTCAGGGTCGCGGTCAGGACGTAGGTGCCATCGGCCACCTGGGTCGAGTCCCAGCTGCGATGGGCTTGCCAGGTGAGCTGATCTTGCGGCGTCGTCGCTCCGGCTGTCGATCCCAGCGCGGATGACCCGCGGGGTCCCGCGAGTTGCCAGTCGACGGTTCCGACCCCATCGCCCGTCCGTCCCTCGACCTGGAAGAGGACGGTACCGCCGAGCGTGGCGCTGTCGTCCGGCGCAGCCGCCACCACGAGGGGCTGGCTACTCACCGCGAGCCAGGTCACGGTGACCGGCGCCGACTGGTGGCCCTCGGTCCCATCCGGGCCGACGGCCGCGACGACGTATATATAGGATGAGCCCGCGCGGCCACCGGTGTCGATCCAGGCGAGCTGGTCGGTCGTCCCGACGAGCGCCATCGTCCCACCGGCCGTTCCGCGGTACACGCGATAGGTCGCGGCCCCGGGGACCGCGGTCCAACTGACGAGGGCGTGGCCATCGCTCGCGGCCGCGGTCGGCGAAGCGGGTGCCGCGAGGACACCAGGCGGAGGTGCCGTCGACGTTGTGGAAGGCCCCGCCACCGTTAGCGCGGCCGTTGCATAGGTCGCATCGAAGACAGGCGACGCGACGTCGCAGCCGACCTCACCCGCAGCGGTGCACACGTGCAGCGCAGTGACCCGGTACACGCTGGGACCTGGCGGAGCAGCCGCATCGAGAAATGTCAGCGGTCCGGCCGATCCGGCCGGCACGCGACCCGCCAGGACATAAGGGCCGGCTTCCGTTGGGGCTCGATACACCGCATAGCTGGTTGCACCGACCGCGGGTTGCCACGTCAGCCGTCCCGCAGAGTCGGCGACAAGCGTCGGCGGTGGGCCATACGTCGCGGCCACGATGGGAGCCGCGCTGGGCTCAGGCGTCGCGGGTACGGGTGCCGCCGGACTGCCGCACGGGGCAGCGGTCGCCGCCACGCACGTGACCTGCGGCAGGTCAGAGTACAGCTGCGAGATCGCGGCTGTGCGCGCGGAGTCGACCGCGATCACGGCCATGTTCGAAGCGTTCAGATCGATGAGGCGACCGCTGCCCGCTGCCACGATTTGTTTCACCGAGTCGGCGGCAAGCGTCTTTACGAACTGCACATACAGCAACGATTCGGTTGCGGGGGATGGCACGGTTGGGCGAGGCGCGGGCGGCGTTATGCGAGGCGCCGCCGGCCGGCTCGCCACCTGCGTGATGCGCGGGGCGTGCCAGCCGATGGGCCGCAGTAGGGTGACTCCGGTGTCGGGAACGTAACTGAGAATCGTGGCGCCGGCGCTGGCTGCCCAGCTGGCCACACGCTCACTGCTCAGTCCGGTGGGCAGCGTCGCCGACCACGTTCCCTGAAATGGGTCGACCAAGCGCGGCTCGATTTTAGGAAGCAGAACTTCCGCGACACGCACACCATCGTCATCGGGTCTCGGTCGAATCCAGCGCACCAGCCGCAGGTGATTGCTCGCGAGGTATTGGGTGATGTCGGACCCTGTGGCCAGTATCGGGAAATAGATAAGGGCGCTGTTGCCCGGTCCGGACAGGACCTCGACCTGGGGCAGCCCGTAGACGTAGCGGCCCGTCCCTGCATCTTGATTAAGGAGAGATAGGCCGAGCTTTTCGGCGGTGGCGGCGATGGCCGCCGCCGGGGTCCCGGGCGGGTAGATGATCGTGACCTGGCCGGGTTGCGGCCCTGCCTCAACCGTCGCCTGGGGCGGCGGCGCCGGTGGCGACGGTGGTCCGTAGCTACCGGACGCGCGGGCCGGCGACGTACCGGAGGCGGGAACCGGCAGGTTCTGGCCGATTACCCCGCCGACGAGGATGGCCAGGGTCAGCAGAATAAAGAAGCGGCGCGCCTGTCCAGGGCCCTTTCCGGCCGCGGGCCGAACAGGAGCGAGCCGGAGGGCGGCCGCGCCGACCACTAGGCGCGCAGCTCCGCGTTGGCGTTGTGCGTAATCTTCCCCGCCTCCCCTGCAGCAACGAGGAACCAGGGGAACAGTGCGAACCCCTGGACGGATCCCCTCCTCCTGCGTCGACTGGCCCGACTATAGGGTCGATGCCCGCCGAAGTCAAGGTGGGCGGCTCGGAGCCTTAGCCGTTCGCCATGGCTCGCGACGCGGGGATAGCACGCAATGCCCCCGGCGCAAAAAAAGAGGGCCCCCCGAAGGGGCCCTCTCGTTTTTCTCTTGCGAGTGAGCCTACTGGCCCAGACCGCCCGAGATGTTGCAGAACACGTTCTTGACCTGGTTGCCGAGGATGATCAGCACTACGATGACCACGACAGCGATCAAGACGAGGATAAGGGCGTACTCGACCATACCCTGCCCTTCCTCACGGTTGAGCAGATTGCGAATCTTGTTGTAGATGGTGGCAAACATTGATTTCACCTCCTGTGAAAGAGACTGTGCACAGTGTGGCAGCCGACTAGGTTCTGTTGGTCGAAATCCCGAATGGGCTCGGTGCGGAACTTGTCACGGATCGGTAAAAGCGGGGCCGCTCCTCATCTGACTGCCGTAGACGGGTAGGCCCTCCGGGTCGGCGCCAGGTCACAATCCGCTCCGGCCGGACCGTCCCTTGACTTTGCTCTGGGCGCCACTCATAGTCGTCCCACCACGAAGGAAGGGAAAATCGCGACACCCGCCAGGGCTCGGGGCCGGCGGCCGGCGCGCCCGCCCGCCGAGTCGGTCTGGGAGCGGCTTCGGGAGCGGATCAGCCCGGCCGATTACACCCCGGTGCTTCGCCCCGACCTGACCTGGGTTCGCACCAAAACCCGTCATGGCGACCCCTACGTGATGGTGGCCGACCGGGGGCAGGCCTATATCCGGCTTGCGGAGGAGGACGACTTCTTGGCGAGCAGGATGGACGGCACCCGCCGCATCGCCGATCTGGTGGTCGACTACTTCCATCAGTTCGGCAGCTTTGGCTACGACCGTGTTGTTCGGCTGGTGGGCGAGTTGCGCGATGCCAACATGCTCACCGACCCGCCGAAAGACATCTATGCCGAGTACCGCAACCGGCTCCACCCACCGGCCAAGCCGCTAAAGCCTCGACGGTGGGAGGGAACCTTCCTGATGCTTCGGCTGCCGGTCCACGGCATCGACGGCTTTGTGACCCGGCTCTACGACCACCTGGGGTTCGTCTTCTACAAGCGCCCCGTCCTCCTCCTCACCGTTGTGATCGCGGTGCTCGGGCTGGCGGCTTTCGTTGCCGACCTGGTCGGCGGTCACGACCTGTTCGCGCCCCTCGGCAACTCGGTCCTGCTCGGCATCGTCGCCCTCGTCGTCGCGTACTACGTAGCCACGGCCATCCACGAGGCGGCCCACGCCCTGACCGCCAAACACTTCGGGCGCCGCGTCGACCAGGGCGGCTTCATGCTCTTCTACCTGATGCCCGCCTTCTACGTCGACGTCACCGACATCTGGCTGGAGCCGTGGTGGCGGCGCATCGCAGTCTCGTGGGCCGGCCCTTATTCGGGGTTCACGGTGGCCGGCGCCTGTTCCATCCTGGTGTTCCTCTTCCCGCACGGCGGCCTCATCACGGTTCTGCTCTTCAAGTTCGCGGTAGCGTCCTATTTCACGGACGCGCTGAACTTGATGCCCCTCCTCCCGCTCGACGGCTACTACATCCTGATGGACTGGCTCGAGATCCCCCAACTGCGGCAGCGCGCCCTGGAGTTCATCAAGGCGCCGATGTGGCGAATGCTGCTCGACCGCGAGCCATTCACCCGCCGCGAGGTGCTGTTCGCCGTCTTCGGCGTGCTGGCTGCGACCTACTCAACCCTGTCCATCTTCCTCGCCATCCTGTACTGGCGACGGCGCTTGAGCCCGGTCGTTACCCCGCTGTGGGCGACGCCGGGCTTCTGGGCGAAGGCCTCCGTGGTCGTCGTGGTCGGGGCGATCGCGATTCCCCTCGGGATACGCCTCGGCCGCCGGGCCTGGCGTTACGTCAAGATGCTCGGACGGGCGCCTGCCGCGGCCAGGGCCATGGTCACGACCGTCCGGCTTCGCGACCGCGTGCGGTTGCTCGAGTCGCTTGGCTTTCTGGCCAGCCTCCCGCTCGCCGGGCTTGATCGGCTTGCCCGGGCGGCGCGCGTGCGCGAGGTTCCGCGCGGGACGAACGTCGTGCGCCAGGGCGAGCGTGGTGACGAGTTCTTCGTGGTCGCGACTGGCGAGGCCGCCGTGATGGTTCGCGAGCGCGGCGAGGACAAGACTGTTGAGGAGCTGGGGGTGGGCGACTACTTTGGCGAGCGCGCGTTGCTGGGCGACGGCCTCCGCCGGGCAACGGTCCGCGCGCTGACGCCGCTCAAGCTGCTGGCCTTTCCCGCCGACGCGTTCTGGAAGGAGCTTGCCGGGACGATGGCCTGGGAGACCCGCCTTCGGATGGCGCTGGGCGAGCGTGAGCGGCTGGAGGGGCTGCCCATCTTTAGCGGAATGGGATCCCGGCAACTCGACCTGCTCGCCGTGAAACTCGAAGTCCGGGAGGTCCCAGCGGGCGAGATTCTGATTCGCCAGGGCGATCCCGGCGATACCTTCTATATTGTCCGGGAGGGCGAACTTGAGGTGCTGGTGAGCGGGAGCGGCGCGCAACGGCGGGCGAACCTGCTGCGGCCGGGCGATTTCTTCGGCGAGATTGCCCTCCTCTACCAGGTGCCTCGCACGGCGACGGTTCAGGCACGAACGCAGGCGTCTGTCTGGGAGCTGGGCCGCCAGGACTTTCGAGACCTGGTGGGCCGCTATATGGGGCTCGAGGACGACGTGGCGAAGCTGGCCGCCTCGCGCATGCGCCGGCGCGGACGGGTCCGCGGAGCCGCCTGATGCAGTGCTGGATTTGCGCCTCGCCGGCGAACGCCGTCTGCCGTTTTTGCGGCCGGGCGGTCTGCCGCGAGGACGCCAAGTCGCACCCCTTCGTGCTCGAGGTCTATCCGGCCAACGGCACGCTCTACGGCCTGGGGGTCGAGGATGCCGTCCACTGCGGCATTTGCAAACCACAGCCCGAACCGATACGGATGGAGTTTCTCGGTGATGTGCCTGTGACGAACGACACGTCGAAAAAGTGATGTGCGGCAATGCCTGGGAACCCGCGAGGCCGCATTCTGACGACGTTAAACGCGATCCTTGGGTAAGGAGGTGAATCCATGAGCAAGCAAGCAGTCGACCAGGTGGTGCGCAAAGCATCGACCGACGCGCGTTTCAGGGCCCAGTTGGCGAAAGACTTCGAAGTCGCCGTCAGGCCATTCAAGCTGACCGCGGCGGAAAAGGCGCAGCTGCGCACGGGCGCAGGAGCCCCAGCGGCGGCAAAGGTCCCGGAGAGGCAGGCGGCGCGAGCGAACGCACGGGTCGACGCCAGGGCGGCGACCAGGGCAACGGCCCGCGCGAACGCACGCCTTGACGCGCGGGCAACAACCCGCGCAACGGCGCGGCAGGACGCCAGGGCGCAGGCGCGAGCGGCGGCCAGGTTGTCCGAACGAGCGACCGCGAGATTGACCGAACGCGCGACAGCCAGGTTGAGCGAACGTGCGGCAGCGCGATTGACCGAACGCGCGGCAGCCCGATTGACCGAACGCGCGGCAGCCCGATTGACCGAACGCGCGGCAGCCCGATTGACCGAACGCGCGGCAGCCCGATTGACCGAACGCGCGGCAGCGCGATTGACCGAACGCGTGGCCACCAGAGCGGCGACACGACAGGAGATCTAGATCCTGCTCCCACGAGCGCGCTTATGGGCAGTCCTGCGACTGCCCTTTTTTTATCTCAGCCGAGGCATCGAGTCGAGCCGCTACCACGCTTTCCAGCCGATCCGAACTGGTCGAATGCTGCGTGACCGCGGCCAGGAAGTCTCCCGATTCCAATCGCAGCAATCGTGACGGCGTCACGGCCCTGACGGTCGCGCTTCGTGCGCTGCCTCGAAGCAGCGCGATCTCGCCGAAATGGTCGCCGGCCGTCAGTCGCCGGACACGCGTTGTCCCGTGCACCACCTCCAACTCCCCCGCCTCGATCAGATAAAAGCGATCGCCCTGGTCTCCCTCGCGCATGACATCGGTGCCCGCTGCCACCTCCTCCGCCTGCAATCGGCGGGCCACGCGCTCGAGCGCGATCACGCTCAGCGGCGCAAACAGCGGGCTCTGCCGCAGTAGCGCCAGGCGTTCCGCCGGGATTACACCCACGCTATCGAGCCGGCGCAGGTGGCGCCAAGCGATCGCGACCAGCACCGGCAGCAGGGCGCCGGCCAAAAGGAAGCTCGGGCGTGGTCCGACCGCCACGACCAGGAAACCGGTGACCACGGCACCGAGCCCGGCGGTGACGCGGATCAACGCTTCGAAGACGCCCAGGATCCGGGCGATGGTCCGATCCGGGGCAATTCGCTGCAGGATGCTGAAGCCGGCCACGTCCTCGATGAGGTTGCCCACGCCCACCGTCGCGAGCAAGGCGATCGCCACCGGCAGCGCCGGCTGAAGAGCGAGGATCAGCAGCGGAAGCCCCCAGAGCGTTAGGCCGACGGCAAACCAGCTGGCCATCCGGCGCTGGCCAACCAGTCGCACCGCGACAACCGATCCGACCAGCCCGCCTACGCCAAGCGCAGCGAAGAGCCAGCCGACCCCCGGGTTCCCAAGGCGCAACCCATCGATGGCAAGCACCACAGCGAAGAGCCAGCCGACCCCCGGGTTCCCAAGGCGCAACCCATCGATGGCAAGCACCACCATCAGGACATTCAGTGCCCCTCTGACGAAGGGCTGCGCCACGAAAAGGGATACCAGAAGGCGGACATCGCGCTCCCTCGCAAGTGTCGTAAAGCCCGCGACGATCTCCTCCAGGAACTTCCGGCGTCGGCCGCGCCAGCGGACCGGCGCAGCCAGTGGAATCCCAAGGACGGAAATGGCCGCGGCGAAAGAGATCACGGCGGTCACCCAGAACACCGCGGTCGGGCTGGCAAGCCCGAGCAGGACACCGGCGAGCGCAGGTCCGATCAGCGTGGCAGCGGCCTCGACCGTGCTGCCGACAAGGTTGGAGGCGGTGAGTTCATCGGGCGTTTGAGCCAGGGTGGGCAGCAGGGCCCCCTGAAGCGCTCGGAAGGGCGCCGACACGATCGCCAGGGCAACCGCCAGCGCGTAGACCAACAGGTCCGGTCCCCGCAGCATCGTGACGATCGCCGTCGTCGCCAGGATCAACCCAATGATCAGCTCCTCCCCGGCGAGCAGGAGGCGGCGAGGGAATCGATCCCCCAGCCCGGCGGTAAAGGGCGCCGTAGCCGCCGCCGGCAGGAGACGGATCAGGGTGATCAGCCCGACGCCCGCGGCGCCGTTTCGGGAGAAGGCGAAGACGGAAATGGCGACCGTGTATGCCCAGTCCACGGTCACCCACCCTCCCCAGGCCAGTTGAAGCCCGCGCAGACCTGGGTTCCCCAGCACCGCCAGGAAAGCCCGGACGGCGACCCCTACATGGCGTGCTTGAGCGCCGATGTCCAATACCTTAGGCTGCAAGCATGCAGGGAAAGGAAGACCGGCTCAAGGCGGTCCCCTTGTTCTCGCACTGCTCGAAGCGCGAGCTCGAATTCCTCGCCAGCCGCGTCGACGAGGTCAACATCCCGGCCGGAAAGACGCTCCTGGTCCAGGGCCAGCCGACCGATACCTTCTATGTCTTGCTCGACGGCGAAGTCGAGGTTACCGTCGACGGCAAGCCGCTCAAGCACTTGAAGGCGGGTGACTTCTTCGGCGAGATTGGGATGCTCGATCGGGGCCTCGCCACGGCCAGTGTGACCACCACGAAGCCGGCCCAGACGCTGGCGCTGAGCCATGCCCAGTTTCGCGACGCCATCAAGGGAAATGACGCCCTGGTGCTGCAGGTCATGGCGGCCATGGCGCAGCGGCTCCGCGAGAACGCCACCCAGCTGGTCTAGCGGGAAAGGGCCATGCCGGATGGCGTCCGACTGCTTGCCAGCACGACGCTCTTCCGTGGGTTTTCTGAACAGGAGCTGGAGCCGCTAGCCGCCCGGCTGCAACCTCGCAGCTTTCCCCGGGGGACCTATGTCTTTCGCGAAGGCGACCCCGGACATACCTTCTATGTGATCGCTAGCGGCCAGGTGAAGATCGCCCACCTGGGCCGCCAGGGTGAGGAAATCGTGTTCGCGCTGCT
>Ga0209471_1000509_pt1 | contig 25996 bp, 25 predicted proteins | sample GraSoiAngelo_128_FD_185885 | JGI IMG/M metagenome (GOLD analysis project Ga0209471, IMG submission 185885) | Grasslands soil microbial communities from the Angelo Coastal Reserve, California, USA - 14_0927_12_20cm (SPAdes) (version 2) | ecosystem: Environmental > Terrestrial > Soil > Grasslands ... | reverse complement strand
CTCGTCGCCCTCAGCCTTGACCTTGTCGAGCGCCTTGATCGCGTTGATGAGAGTGATCTCACCGCCGGGGACCATGCCCTCTTCGATGCCCGCGCGGGCTGCGGAGAGCGCGTCCTCGACACGGTGCTTCTTCTCTTTGAGCTCCACCTCGGTGGCCGCGCCGACCTTGATGACGGCGACGCCGCCGGCGAGCTTCGCGAGACGCTCCTGGAGCTTCTCCTTGTCGAAGTCGCTGGTGGTCTCCTCGATCTGGGCCTTGATCTGCTTCACGCGGGCGAGGATCTGCTCCTGCTTGCCGTGACCTTCGACGAACGTGGTGTCGTCCTTGTTCGCCGTGACGCGGCGCGCGCGGCCGAGGTCCTGGATCGTCGTCGCGTCGAGCTTGCGGCCGGCCTCTTCGGTGATGACCGCGCCGCCGGTGAGCGTCGCGATGTCCTCGAGCATCGCCTTGCGGCGATCGCCGAAGCCGGGGGCCTTGACGCCGAGGATGTTCAGCGTGCCGCGGAGCTTGTTCACGACGAGGGTCGCGAGGGCCTCGCCGTCGATGTCCTCCGCGACGATCACGAGGTTCTTGGAGACCTGCACGAGCTTCTCGAGCACGGGCAGGATGTCGGTGATCGCCGAGATCTTCTTATCGGTGATGAGGATGTAGGGATCCTCGATGATCGCTTCCATGCGGTCGGCGTTCGTAACGAAGTACGCCGAGATGTAGCCGCGGTCGATCTGCATTCCTTCGACGAATTCCGTCTCGAACTGCAGACCCTTCGATTCCTCGACCGTGATCACGCCTTCCTTGCCGACCTTCTCCATCACGTCAGCGATGAGGGTGCCGATCTGCTTGTCGGCTGCGGAGATGGTCGCGATCTGCGCGATCTGCTCTTTCTGGTGCTCGCCCTCGACCTTGGTCGACTGCGCCTTCATCTCTTCGACGACGGCGACGACGCCACGCTCGAGACCGCGCTTCAGGAGCATCGGATTTGCGCCAGCGGCGATGTTCTTCAGGCCCTCGTGCACGATGGCCTGCGCGAGGACGACGGACGTCGTGGTGCCGTCACCGGCGATGTCGTTGGTCTTGGTCGCCGCTTCCTTGAGAAGCTGGGCGCCCATGTTCTCGAAGGGATCCTCGAGCTCGACCTCACGGGCGACCGTGACGCCGTCGTGGGTGACGGTCGGCGAGCCGAACTTCTTGTCGAGGGCGACGTTCCGACCCTTAGGCCCGAGCGTCGTCTTCACGGCGTTGGCCATGACGTCGATGCCGTTCTTGAGCTTCTTGCGCGCTTCGTCGGTAAATGCGAGCTGCTTTGCCATGCGTACCTCCCCTTATTCGGCGACGAGACCGAGGACGTCTTTCTCACTGAGGATGAGAAGCTCCTCGTCGTCGAGCTTGAATTCGGTCCCGGCGTACTTCTGGAACAGAACGCGGTCACCCTCTTTGAGGTCCACCGGGATGCGCTGGCCGGTGTCGGGGTGGCGGTCGCCGGGTCCGACGGCAAGGACGCGGCCCTCCTGGGGCTTCTCCTTCGCGGTGTCCGGCAGGACGATCCCGCTCTTTGTGATTTCCTCGCGCTCGAGGGCCTTGATGACGACGCGAGAACCGAGTGGCTTGAGCTTCGTCTTCGTCTTCGGATTGGGCTTGGGCGCTGTTGCGACTGCCATGTCTCTCCCCTTCATTTGGAGTTGTTTTGGGCGCGGCGAACGGCCGCAGACCCACGGTTTCGGATTAGCACTCTCCGAGCGTGACTGCTAAGGACTCTAGAAGACTAGGAGAAAGGCTGTCAAGCCGCGCCCTCGCCGTCCCCGGCCGCGACGAGCCCGGCTTCCGCGACAACGCGGTCCTTGCCTGCTCGCTTGGCCGCATAAAGCATCGCGTCGGCGGCCTCGAGGACCTGCTCGGCGCTCCGGCCGGGACGCCACGCGGCAACTCCGGCGCTCACGGTGAGGGCGATCTTGGGATCGGCCCGTCCCTGAAGCTCGACCGCCTCGCGCACGCGTTCCGCGGCGATCCGTGATTCCTTGAGTCCCGACTGCGCCATGAGCACGAGGAACTCGTCGCCGCCCGTACGCACGCCGACATCCGACGCGCGGAGCGTCTTTCGCATCGTGTTCGCAAGTCCGCGAAGCGCAAGGTCGCCCTGCTCGTGACCGAACGTGTCGTTGATGTTCTTCAGTCCGTCGACGTCGATAGCGACAACGCTGTAGGGCTGGCCGTGCCGCACCGCGAGCGAATGCATGAGGCGCAGCTGCTCCGCGAGAAAGTGGCGATTGTGAAGGCCGGTGAGGCCGTCGGTCGTCGCCTGCCGCTGCGCCGTCTCGAGCACCCGCCGTGTCGCGAGGCTGAGCGCGACGCGGTCGGCGGCGGCGCGCAGCACTGTGACGTCGAGGATCGACGATTTGTCGGGCTCGAGAAAGAGCGCACCGACCGTGTCCCCGCCGGCGACCAGCGGCACACACGAGTAGTGGGAGCGAAACGGCATGTACGGGCAGACGACGGGGTCGTTCGCCGACGTGACCTCGAAGAAACGGCCGCTCCGGATCGCCGGGCAGCTCGTCGGTCCGTTGACCACAGGGTGCGGCGTCGCGCGTCCTGCGGTCCCGACCGGTTCGAGGATCGCGACGGACGGATCGGTGAAGAGGACGGTGGCTGCGGGCAGATGAAAGCCCTGCTGGAGGGATCGTGCGCCGGTCTGGGCGAGGCTCGCCTCGTCGGTGGTCAGGGCGAGCGCATCGACGAGGTTGTCCATGCTCTCGAGAACCTTCATGCGCGCCTCGAGACGCTCGCTCTGGCCGCGGACCTCCTCAAACGCGAAGAACGACGCCACGGCCGCGGCCGACGCGTCCGCGATGACCTCGGCCACGCGGATCTCGTGAGCCGTCCACTCGCGCTTCTCGTGGCTGGAGACGGCCATGAGTCCGATGACCTCGCTGCGGTGCACCAGCGGGACGAAGAGCCCCGCCGCGAAATGCTGATGCTCGCGGCGATCCGAGGTCTTGCCGTCGCCCGAGTTATTCACCGCGACGGTCCGCTTCTCGCGGACCGCACGGCGCCGCGGCGTGTCCTCCGGAAGGGTCGGGTCTGCGTGGAACTCCTCGACCGCGCCGTCCGGTCCGACGGTGAAGCCATCGGCGAAGTCAGGCTTCGAGGCGAAGAGATAGAGGCGATCCACGGCGAGCGCGTTCTTGGCCGATTCATACACGACGCGAACGAGCTCGTGGAGGTCGCTCACCCGCGCGAGTCCGACCGCGGTGTTCCGAGCGACCGACAGCTCCGCGTTTTGCGTCGCGAGCTCCTCGGTGCGCTGGCGGAGCGTGAAGCGCGTCTCCTGAATGGTGCGCGAGATGAGCGCGGTCATCGCGATAACGGAGAGGAGCGCGAACAGGCGGATCACGCCGACGTCGATCTCCGCACGCTCGCCTCCCAAGAAGACCTCGGCGACGAGCGTCGCGAGGTATGCGACGACGGCGATCGTTCCCGTGAACAGGGTCCCGGAGATGCGCATGCCGAAGACCGTGGCGAGGATCGGAAGGACGTAGTACGGGAAGTACCGGGAGTCGATCCCGCCGGTCAGAACAAGGAGGATCGCGGCGATGACCTGGGTGATGGCGGCGCCGACGGCGAAACGGCTCTTGCCGAGCCAGTTGTCGGGGAACACGTGAAACCAGAGGGTGGCGAAGAGGAAGAGCAGGAGCGAGCTCGCGACGAGTCCGATCCGGGAGGCCTGGTCCGTCGTCGGCAGTGCCGCGGTCCCGAGCAGGGCCGCGCCGATGCCCCAGCTCGCAGCCTCGGAGGCGATACGAATCCGGCGCTCATAAGAGGCCCGCGACCGCGGGTCACCAACCACCAATTCGCCGCCATGGTGCGTCAACCCGGTTGGCCTGTCGCCCCCTCAGCAGGAAACCGAGCCTGAAACTAGACAACCTCGCCACTTAGGCCGTTAACGGGCTCTTTCAAGCGCCGGAACGGCCCGTCGACCGCTTGGCACTGGACCGCAAGACCCTTCTCCGCGCCGTGGGTACCGTCAGAGCGACCCCGGCGAGGGGCCGACTTTCAGCTAGGGAGCTTGGAGCAGGCCGAGCGGATCGATCGGGGCGCCGTCCTTCATCACGGCAAAGTGAAGGTGCGCTCCGGTCGTGATCCCGGTCAGTCCGATGAACCCGACCACCTGCCCGGCCTTCACGGCCTGGCCCGCCTTGACCCTCGGCAGCGCGAACGTGTCGTCGAGGTGCGCGTACTCCGACACGAAACCGCCGGCGTGCGCGATGAGCACGATCATCGCGCCGTCGGGAAGGTGGCCGACGAACGCGACGACGCCGTCGCTCGCCGCGGTCACGGGGGTGCCGAGCGGCGCCGCGAGATCGATCGCGCCGTGGAAGTGCGCGTACGACACTCCCTTGTAGGTTGCCGGCGGCTCGAGCTCGAACGACGTGGGCCCGAACGGCTGCGTGAGCACGCCTCGGACCGGAAGCGACCACGCCCCCGCTGCGCCGTCGCGGACCATCGCCGAGGCGACGAGCTGAGCAAGGGCGGTTTGCGCGTTGGTCGCGTCCTGCGCGAGCGCGGTGAGGACCGCGATCTGCGCGGCCTTCGCATCGGCGTCACTCGACGCGGCCGCGGTCGCGAGCGAACGCGCCCTGTCGCGCAGCCGCGCGATGTACGTCTGCTTCGCGCCGACCGATCCTTTCAGCGTGGTAAGCAGATCGACGCGTTCGGCAAGCTTCGTTTGCGCCTCCAGCAATCCGCTCTGCAGCGAGCGAAGCTCGTCGAGAGCATCGCGCTGAGCGTCGCTCAGGTCGGTCGGTACATTGGTCGGGAGGGCGGCAAGACGAAGCGCATCGCGCTCCACCCGATCCTGCAGAGACCGCCTCGCGTCGGATTTCGCCTGAAGCGCGGCGATCTCCGCTTTGACCGCGTCGAGGTCGTCCCCCACCTGCTGGATCTGCGGATCGAGACCCGCGAGCTCGTCCTGGGCGACGCGGGCCTGGGCCTCGATGATCTGCGCGAGCGAGCGCGCATTCGCGAGCAGCGCCGCGTCGCGGGCCCGTGCCTTCTCGGCCTCCGCCCGCGCGGCTTCGGGGTCGGGTGAGGCCACGGCCGGCGAGGCCGTGGCTGAGGCTGTCACATCAGATGGAGACGCCGACGGCGAGCCGGACGCGCGGGAAGACGGCGATGCTGAGGGCGGCGACGGCGACGAAGATTGTGTCGAGGTGGGAGTTGGGGACGGCCTCGCGGAAGGCGGGGGCGTGAGCCCATCGGCCATCGCCGGCGTCGCGAGGAACGACGCCACGATGGCGACCGCGAGAAGTGGCGGCGCCAAGAGACGGTGCGGCAGCAACTCTTTCCCGAAAGATTGCCCGAGGTACCTCAGAGACCGGACACCCGTCTACTCAGCAAGCGTGCGAGCCTCAGTCACATCTTTCTCAATGCCCGCTCTGCGTCCCGCAGGCCGTGCCAGCTAGGACTGAGGCGTCATCTCGCCGGCGCGGATCGCTACCACGAGTCGATTCTCGGGCGGCGGCACCGGGCAGTTGTAGTGGGGCGAGAACGCACAGGCCGGGTTGTAGGAACGGTTGAAGTCGACGAGATAGCCGCCGTCCTCAAGGGGATCGATATCAAGGTAACGACCGATGTAATAGGACTCGCGGCCGTTCGTTCGGTCTTTGAAGAGGATCTGTAATGAATCCTGAGGAACGCCCGGCTCGAGAAGGCGGATCGCGGCGACACGGCATTCCCGGTCCTCAACGGCGAACGTGAACCATCCGACTCGTTCCGCCGAGCGATCGCGTTCGCGCGTCGACTCGAGGGCGATCTTCTCGGGGTCGGGCTCGAGCGCGAGGATGAATCGCAGATTCGGCGCGTAGGGAAACCATCGCGGCGCCAAGCGCTCGCGCTTGGCCTCGGGGTCGATGATCACCACGGCCGGTGCGTTCTGATGCGAGAGGCGTAACCGGTAGCGGCCGAGCCGCACCATCCCAGGGCCGCGCTTGAACCCGTCGACGCGGAAGCCGTCCTCGGTTGCCGCGACGGTCACGACCGAGCCCGCGTCCGGAAGATCGATGTCGCCTTTGACGCCGAAGCGAAGCGACTGTCCGACCGGAAGCTCGTGTCGGGCGACCGCGGCAAGAAAGGACTCGGGACCCGAGAGCCATTCGCGATAGCTCTCGCGGCTCTCCTCGACCTCTCGAACATTCTCGTCCGTCGGAGTCACGGCGGGAGTATCGCTAGCCAACGCGTCGCGGTCGAGCGAGGCCGCCGGAGGACCGAGCGCCGTCGCGACGCTCGGGCTCCGGCGACGCTAAGCGTTAGGCGCGGGCAGCCTGCTGTTCGGTTTCCATCGTGACGCTCGGATCGTTCTGGTAGAGAGAGAACTTGTTTCCCTCGGTGTCGACGCATCCTGAGAACCAGCCCTGGCCGGGGATCGGCAGCTTGTCGTCAGCCTTCCCGCCGAGCTCACGGACCTTGCCGATCGACGCGTCGATGTCGTCGGTGTCGAAGTACACGACGGGACCGGGGTTTTCCTGCATCGGGTTGATCGCGCCACCGGGATTCACTCCGTCGATCAGGTAGTACTCGATCCCCGGTACCTCCGAGTCCTTGTACTTCCATCCGAAAAGGGAGCTGTAGAAACGCTTCGCGCGATTCGCGTCCTTGGCGTTGATCTCGAAATGCACAATGTTTCCAGCCATGTGGTTCCTCCCCCGTGTTGGTCGTCCAAGGGTAGACCTTCCGTTCGCCCACGCTCTGGGTAACGCCGGCGTAACTGGCACGCCATCCGCCGCATAACGGGAAATGGACGATCTGGTTCACGAGTTCAAAAGTGACGTTCGAGATGAAGACGGCCACGTCTACTCGGCGCGCGCGATGGGGCGCCAGCGGAAGGGAACGACTGTGTGGGAAGGCTGGCTCGAGTTCTCCCCGCGCGGTGGCGGTGGAGTGATCCGGAAGAGCCCGATCGAGACGACGCAACCGAACCGCGAGGCGCTCGTCTACTGGGCGAGCGGACTCGAGCGGGTCTACCTCGAGGGCGCACTGGAGCGGGCCATCACCACGCGTTCCGAGGGCCGCGCGCGGTCGAGGTAGGTCGACACCGCGCGGTGCTATAACGCTCGGCGTGAAAGCGATCTGGCCCTCGGTCCTTGCGTTGCTGTTGGTCGCGAGCCTATGCGCGGGTTGCGGTGGTGGAAACGCTCCGAGCCCGTCCCCGTCGCTGTACGGGCGAGGGATGGCCGCGCGCTGAGTCAGGCCGCGTCAGGGAGATCGAGGTCCTCCGGACGGAACAGATCGGATAACGATTCTGCCCTCGCGAGCTGCTCCGCGGCTTCGGTGACGTCCCCGACGCACAGCGCGTCGATCGCGAGCTCGACCTGGATCGCCATGAACTGGCGCTCGCATCCGCCGCAGATCACCTCGAGGAGTCGCGTCTCCTCGTAATGCCGCACCTCGCGCACGAATGCCCGCCGCAGCGTCGTGCCGCAGACCTTGCAGCTTCCGGTGAGACCTTCGGCGCCGTTCATGACGTCGGTACAGGCATGGCCGGTGCCAAGCGAGCGTGGCCCATCTTGACGGTTCGGTAACGGACCGGCGCCCCGCCGTCAGCGCATCGTCACCTGACGCGCGAGGCACTCCGCGAAATCCTGGATGAGCTGATCCGCCTTCCGCTTGATCGACGCTTGTCCGAACTCGCCCAGGCGTCCCATCACGGTGAGATCCGTGCTGATTCGCAGCTGCGTCTCGGCCTCTCGCTCGGCGAGCGTGAAGTCCAGGGTCGCGCGGATCGCGCCACCGACGCGCGAGTCCTTCGCATCCGCACGGATCGACGCCGTGCCTGCGGTCTCGTCGCGCGCAACGATGGAAAAGTCACCGTCGAGAACCAGACGGACCGGACCGATCTGCACCGCAAGCGTCCCGAGGTACCGGTCTTTGCCGTTCGGACGCACCGAGGCGACGCCGGGGACGCAGCGCGCGGCGGCTGGGATGTCCATGAGCCGCGCCCAGACCTTGTCCTTCGGCGCCGCGACCATCGCCGTGTGCGTGAACTTCACGCGCTAGACGTTAATCCGGCGGCGCGCGGGTCGTCGGTCGCTAGTTGGAGACGGACTCCTGGACCCAACGGACCGACTTCGCGCATGGGCAGCCCCCACCCACGCGGGCGAGCCGAGGCATCGAGCCGATGGCCTCCTTGAGCGGCATCTCGCCGCGACTGACCTTTCGCTGCAGGTCGGCCCAGTGCTTCACGTCGATCGAAGCACGGTAGGCCTCGGGCAGATTCGCAAGCACGTGCGCGACGTACTGCTCGACGTCGCTGAAGGTTTCTCCCTTGGTACCGACCATCTGGTACGCGTACTCGCCGCGGCGACGGAAGAAGCGGCGGTCAGGTAGGCGCAGCAGCTCCTCGGGACCTACGCCATCAATGCGCTCACCGGCCTTGATGCGCGCGAATCGCTTCTCCGACTCGTCACGCCCGGCGCTCGGGAAGCGGGCGCGCACGTATCGCTCATTCAGATCGTCGAGCATCCGCTGAAGCTCGTCGACGTACAGGTCCTGCGCCTCGCGGTTCGCCATGTCTTTGAGGCCGTACTTCACATTCGTCTGGCCGCCCCGTTCGTCGCCAAACATCTCCAAGCCTCGACCAAACCACTTCCCGATCGCCTTCTGGATGTCTTGCATCGTGATGTACCCGTCGCCACGCGCGGCGGCCTCGACCCATCGCCGCAGCGGGATCACTCCCGCGGCGAGGTGGAACGCCTCCTCGCGGAGCATCGGCGGCATGCTCGAGGCGTACGGCTTATACGCCGAGATCTTCTGCATCGTGAGCTGGTACTTCCCCACCCGGTCGATGAACGCCGCGAACACCACGTTGTCGAGGAAGCTGTCGTACTCGAGGTTGAATGCGGCGAGGAGGTGCGAGCCCGTCTGCATCGAGAGGATCTCCTCGACCATGTCCGCGGCCTTGGTGTTCGTGACCGGCGACCAGTCGGCGCTCGTCAGGAGATGGACCATTTGGTAGCCGTGACGCAGCTCCTCGGCCATGACCCGAAGGGCCCAGGCGTGGTCCTGCGGCTCCTGCGCGCGAGCGAGCGTGCCCTGGTGCTGTTGGATCGAGCCGAACTCGGTCGACGCCTGCGCCTTGATCTGCATGAGCAGGTGCTGCGCGGCTTCGTCAGGCAGGTCCTTCGGCGCGAGCGCCTTCGCCTCGCCCTTCCGCTCGCCGACCTCGATCTCCGCGGGGATGTCCTCGGCGATCTTGGCGCAGAGGCAGAAGGGCTCGTCCTTTGGAAAGAAGCGGTCCCATTCCTCGGCAAGCTTCGGAAAATCCGGGAAGTTGTGCCGCCGCCAATGCTCGATCGCGTCGTGATAAGCCTTCGGCAGCGTGCGGACTTCGTCTTTCACACCACTAGCGTACCGAGTCCGGCCCGGAATGGTCATACCGTTCGCCCGAGCGCACGCACTAGGGGCGGCGCACGCCTGCGCGACTAGAGCTGGATCTTTTCGTCCTTCGCGTTGGGATCGTCGGCGGCGCCGCGACGCTTCACAACGAACGAGCCGGCCTGGGTCGCGGCTTCGCGCACGAACTCGTTGCCGTCGAACTCGCCGGCGCGTGCATTCTTGATCGATCGGTCGAGCCGCTTCTCAAGCTCAGCGAGGCGCTGGCGCTCGGCGGAGCTGCCGAACCCCGACTGGGAGAGCCGCAAATGGACGATGACGGCGTGCTCGGCCAAGGCTGTGCAGTCTCGCACGGTCGAGCGCGCCAGAGTTTGTCGGAGGTGAGGAAACCGCTCGGCGCGTGGCCCAACACATGCAACAACCGGCCCGGTGCAGATCGGGTTTTGGATTTCGAGCGAGGAGCACGGCCCGCTGGACATCGTGCAAGCGGCGCAGCGAGCCGAGCAAGCCGGCTTCCCGTACGTCCAGCTTTCGGACCACTTTCATCCGTGGATCGATCGGCAGGGGCAGAGCCCGTTCGTGTGGTCGGTTATCGGCGCGATCGCGGCGACGACGAAGCTCACGGTCGGCACCGGCGTCACTTGTCCGATCATCCGTACGCATCCAGCGATCGTCGCGCAAGCCGCGGCGACATCGGCGGTGATGCTCGATGGCCGCTTCTTCCTCGGCGTCGGGACCGGTGAGAACCTCAACGAGCACATCGTCGGCCGTGGTTGGCCGCCGCTCGAAACGCGCCGAGAGATGCTGGAGGAGGCAATCGAGGTCCTGCGTCTCCTTTTCCGCGGCGGGGAGCGAAGCTACCGCGGCACCTACTTCACCGTCGACGACGCCCGGCTCTACACGCTCGGCGAGACGCCGCCGCCGATCTACGTCGCGGCCGGCGGGCCGAAGATGGCTCAGATCGCGGGCCACATCGCCGACGGCTTGATCTCGACGAAGCCCGACAAGGAAATCATCGCGAAATACGAAGCCTCGGGCGGCGCGGGGAAACCGAAATACGTCGAGATCCAGGTCTGCTGGGGACGCGACGCGAACGCCGCGCGTCGACTCGTGCACGAACTGTGGCCGACCGGTGCCCTCGGCGGTCAGCTCGCGCAGGAGATCCGCCGCCCCGCCGATTTCGAGGCCGCGGTCGAGCCGATCACGATGGAGAAATCGACGAAGCATGCGCCGGTCGGTCCCGATCCCGAGCCCTATGTGCGGGCGATCCAGAAATTCGCCGACGCGGGATTCGATCACATCGGCCTGCACCAGGTCGGCCCGGATCAGGAGGGCTTCCTCAAGTTCTGGGAGAAGGAGCTGCGGCCGGTCCTCGAGCGGGACATGGCGGCGGCCGGGAGCTAGAGCCGCTTCTCCAGCGCCGTGAGCGGTGCCGGCGCGAAGCCCATTGCCGCGATGAACGCGGCGATGTCCTTGTCCTGCGCCGCGACCATCGTGCGCGCGACGTGCGCGCCCTTCGCGCGAAAGTGGCCGAGCAGCGCTTCGATGAGCCGGCGGCCGACGCCCTTCTCACGGGCGGACGGATCGACTCCGAAAAACTCGACCCAGCCGGTCGGCTCCTCGAGGCCGAACTCGCCGCCGCGCACCTCACCGAGCATGAAGCCAAGGACGCGGCCATCGACCTCCGCGACCTGCGAGGAATCCGGATCGCGGCGGAGGTAATACGCGGCGCGCTGCTCCCAGACCTCGGGCCGGTATTTCCCGGTGATGCGCTCGTCGATGCGGCAGATGCCTTCGATGTCGAGCTCGGTCATCGGCCGCACGCGCACGTCGGACATCGCCGCGAAGTTTAAGGGGCGAGCCTCGCGCGACGGCGCCGGGCTAGGTCGGTTGGGGTGACCTCTCCGCGCCGACGCGGAGCCGCAACCCGGACGCCGACGGGAGGACGGCGAGGATGTAGCACGCCGCCGCTATGAAACCGACGCCGGTGAAACCGATCGTGAGCGCGGCGACCACCGCGAGGATGGACCCGATGACCGACGCTGCGCCGTTGACCGCCCAGGCCCACGCGACGAGACCATCGTCGTGGGCGCCCGCCGACGCGATGACGCTCGGGAAGACTGAGCCGAGCGGAAGCCCGATCGCGATGGACACGACACAAGCTGTCGCGCCTCGGGCCAGGAGCGGCCACGGGAGCGTGGCGGCCGCGATGCGATCGAACGCGAGAAACGCGACGGTGACCACGATGGCGCTCGCCAGGGCCGCGCGGGAGACGCCGATCCTGGCCCGTGCAGATGCGGCCGATCCGGCCGCCGCTCCCACGAGAAGCGCGGCGAGGCCGACGGCGAGCGCGAGCGCGGGCTGGCCCAGATAGAGCGTGAGTCGCTGGAGCAGAACGATCTCCGCGGCGATGAAGCCGAAGCCGACCGCGAGCGCCTGCACCGTGGTGCGTCGGCCGATCGACGTGACGAGCGCCGCGCCCATGACCCTCCGGAGCGGGAGCAGGAGCAGCCCCCACGACAGCACGACCGCCGGGATCAGCGCGCCGAAGAGGATCAGATAAGCGATCGGCACGTTAGTGCCCGGATTCGCGAAGAAGAACGGCCGGTCGTCGGTGGCCGGCACCGGCGTGCCGGCGAGGCCCTCGGCGAACGGTCCGGTCCGGTCGAGTGGGTCGAACGCCACGGTGAAGTGGTGGTCCGCTGCGAACCGGCGGATGGCGGCCGCCGACGACGCATCGAACGCGTCGTCCCGAACGATGAGCAGACCGAAGTCGAGATATCGGAGCACCGCGATGTGTGCGAGCGGGTCGGCGACCCCGCGCCCGCGCAGCGCCTCGACCCCGAGCGCAGCAGTGTTCAACATCTCGATCGGCGGCTCGCGATAGAAGCGCCCGACCGCGAGGACGCCGTGGTCCGCGATGTGACCGAGGTAATCGTGGAAGGCCTCGGCGGTATATAGGTAGCTCTCGGAAAGCGCATACGCCCCGCTCGCGAGGGCGGCGTAGCTGTCGACGACGGTCATCAGGATGAGGTCGTACCGGTCCGCCGAGCGCCTGATGTAGCTCCGGGCCTCGTCCTCGACGACGTTCACGCGCGCTGCGGAGTACACATGCCCGTTGTAGTCGGACAGCGGGCCACGCATCAGGCTCGACACCGCGCGATTCACCTCGACGGCGTCGACCTGGGAAGCGTCGTGAACGAGCGCATTCTGGATGTCGATGCCGCCCCCCGGACCGATGATCAGAACGTGCGGCCGCGACAACAGCTCGTACGGCGCCGCGATGATGCTCGCGCGAAGAACGCTCAGGTCGCCGGAGCCGTCGAGGATCTGAGTCGCGGCACTTTGGTCGAGGAGCATGAAGGCTGCGTCCGGTCGCGGAGCGGTGTACGCCGGGTCGATGAAATTGAGATACAACGCCCCGGCCGGAAGGCCCTCGTAATGAATGACGTCGACTCGGGCGTGTGGATCCCAACGCGTCTCCAGGTGGGTGATGTTTGTGCCGTACACCGGTCGCTTCGCGGGACCGCTCTGCGGGGGCGCCATCGCGTCACCGTTCAGGGTCAGGGCCACGGTCAGCGCGAATGCCGAGACGACGCCGACCACGGGGCGTAGGCGCGGGCCGGCGATGACGACGGCGGCGAGCGCGGAGAGGCACGCCGAAACGCCGTACAGCCCGGGAGCTCCGAGCGACGGCAGGGCGGCGAACGCGAAGAGGCTTCCCGCCGCGGCGCCGGCAAGGTCCACGGAGTAGAGGCGACCCGCGCGGCTCGGCGCCTCGCGAAGGCTCCGAACGACGATCCAGCTTGCGAAGACGAAGGGCAGCGCGCCGGCGACATATGCGACGAGGATCGCGGCGGGAAGCGCGAGGCCCGGGTCGATGTGCGTCTCGAGGAAGAGCGCCGCGAGCGCGCTGGCGGCCGCGGCGAGTGCGAGCGTGCTGAGCGAGGGCCGTCGCGAGCGTCGATCGAACACTCCGCTCAGGGTCGCCCCGCTCCCAACTCCGAGAAGCGAAACGCTGATCACCAGGTAGGTGAGGTGATAGCCGTATGAAGAGCTGAAAAGCCGTGTCTGCGCGACCTGGAAGAAGAGCGCCGCCGCGGAAACCAACGCGATGCACACGTAGCGGGACACGGGCATCGCCGGAGGCTAGGTCCGGCTCAGTTCAACCAGTTGTCAAACCCGACTCAACGCCGCAGGACACATTGCGGCGTCTGTCTGCTCGTTTACTTGCGGGTGAGGAGGAACGTGGTGAGGTCGTCGAGCTCCGACGGCGTCACGCTTCCGGCGAAGGCGGGCATGCCTCCGCCCCCGGTCGCGATCCGCGCCGTGATCTGGTCGCGATTCAGGTGTGTGGCCACATGACTCAGGTCCGGCCCGCGCCGACCACCCGCGCCTTCGATCGCGTGGCAGGCGAAGCACGCCTTGGATAGAAATAGATCCGCGCCGCGGCGCGCGCTGTCGCTCAAGCCCTGGGTCACACCGGCCGGCAGCGCTCCGCCCTCGAGCTTCGGTACCCACGGCGACGCGATGCCCGCGACGGTGAGCGACGCATACGCGATGAGCGGAAGCGCGACGGCCGCGATGGCCGCGGGCCGCCGCGACCAGTGCCGCTCACCGTCGGGCCAGAGGAGCGGCACGAGGAAGAGGAATACGAACGCGAAGAGCGGGAGCCCGATGATGACGATCGATTCGGTCGCGGGAGGGATCAGCGCGAGGATCGCGAAGTAGCCGAGGAAGTACCAGTCCGGGCGCGGGTCGGCGACGACGTTGGTCGGGTCCGGAGGCTTGCCGAGCTGGGGCGCGCCGAAGATCGCCGCGAGCACCACGACCACTACCACCGCGGCAGTGGCGATAACCGCGTCGCGCCACGCCGCGTCAGGCCAGAACGGGATGCCACGATGAAGCATCTCCGCGTAGCGCGCGCGGTAGGTCGGCCGATCCACGGGAATACCCGGCACCGGCGGCTCGGAGATCCCGCGCTTCACCACGAGATACAGGTGCATGCCGATGAGTCCGAAGATCGCCGCGGGTATCAGGAAGACGTGCGTGGCGTAGAACCGCGTGAGGGTCGCACCGCCTACGTTGCTGCCGGCGACGACGAGACTCGCGAGCCAATTGCCGATCAGCGGCGCGCGCGCCGCTTGTTCGGCCGCGACCACGATCGACCAGAACGCATCCTGATCCCAGCGCAGGAGCTGTCCGGTGAACGCCATGGCCAGCGTCGCGAGCAGAAGCAGCGATCCGGTGAGCCAGTTCGCCTCGCGGGGGAACTTGAACGCCCCAAACAAGTAGACCTGCGTCATGTGCGCGAGCACGAGGACGACCATCGCGCCCGCGCCGAAGTAGTGCATCCCGCGAACGACCCCGCCGAGCGTCGCATCGTGACTGATGAACTGGAGCGAGTCGTACGCCGAGTTCGGCGCGGGGACGTACGTCATCGCAAGGCCGACGCCCGTCACGACCTGCATCACGAAGATCCCGAGGGTCGCGCTGCCGAGCACGTACCACCAGCCGATGGGCCGCTCGAGATCCCGCGGCACCGGATGGCGGAGGACCGCCATGACGCTGTCCTCGAGCTCGAAGCGTTCGCCGAGCCAGCTCGCGATCTCGCCCGGGATTTTCCCGATGGCGCGGAGCGATCTCATCCCTGCTTCACGGTCGGAAGCGGCTGCTGCCGCACCAGCAGTCGATCGCCGCTCACCTGCCACTCGCGTTCGAAGAGCGGACGCGGCGGCGGGCCGCCGGCCACCGTGCCGTCGCTGTAGTACACCCCGCCGTGGCAGGGACAGAGGAAGAGCTTCGCTCCAGCCTGCCAGTTCACGGGGCACCCGAGATGCGTGCAGTTCACGTTGAAGATCTGGAACATCTGCGGTCCGCTCTGCTCACGGCGCCGCACCCACAGCGCGGTGTCCGCCGTCTGACCCGCCCACGCGAGCGGACTCGGGTCGCGGACCGACACGAGCTTCGTTTCGCCGACCGGGAAATCGGCGATCGCGCCGACCGGCACGAGCTCGTCCGGTGGTGCGCGGAAGAGCGGCGCGAGCAGATACCCGAGGATCGGAAGCCCGACGAGCGCGCCGATGATGGCGGTGAGCATGACCGTGAGGCGCGACAGGAACCGTCGGCGCGTCATCTCGTTCACGGCGCGGCCTCGTCGAGCGCCTGGCGAATCCATCCGATCAAGGCGAACGCGGCAACGAGCAGTCCTGCGCCCAGGATGAGCGGGCTCGTGAGGACGCCGACCGCGGCGAGACCGATCCCGGTCGCGAGCGTCACCGGCCATATCGATGGGGCGGGCTGGTGGGTCGTGCGGTGCTCCTTCACAGCAGAGTTCCGAGGTAGATCACGGAAAACACGACGACCCACACCGCGTCGACGAAATGCCAATACATGCTGACGCCCTCCCACGCCACCGCGCGCACCGCCCCCGGACGTCGAAGGTTCGCCGTCACGAGCGCGACCAGCGCGACAAGGCCGACGAGCACGTGCAGTCCATGAAGACCGGTGAGCGTGAAGAAGGCGGTGCCGAAGAGCGCGCTGCCTGGGCCGATCCCCTCGCCCAGAAGCCGCGCGTATTCGCTTCCCTGGCCGGCGAGGAAGATCGCGCCGAGAACGATCGTCGCCGCCAGCCAGCGACCGCTCTCGGCTCGCACCGCGAAAGCCATGGTTCCGCTGCTCGCGAAGAGCGCGATGGAGAAGATCGCCGTCCGGCCGACATCGAGGGTGGCTTTCGCCGTCGCCAATCCCGGGTCGCGGTACGCGACATAAGCGAGCACGACCGCAAGGAAGAAGACCGACTCCGACGCGATGAAGATGGCAACGCCCAGGAGGTTCCGGTCCTGACTAATCTTTGGGCTCCGCCCAAGAGACACGCCCAAGGCTGGCGGCTTTCGCTCGGCCGGGATGAACGCGGTCTCGCTCATCTCCCATCCCTCGACTCGGGATGCTTGCGATCCCAGAGCGGACGTCGCCCCGTCACGGCAGGAATGGTCGCGAAGTTCTCCGGTGGCGGCGGCGACGTCGTGGACCACTCGAGCGTGAATGCGTCCCACGGATCGTCGCCGGCGACCTCTCCCGAGCGCAGGCTTCGCAGCACGTTGACGAAGAAGATGACCATGGCAATGGCCAGGATCGCCGCGCCGATCGTCGATATGAGATTGAGCGGACCCCAGCCGGTGCTCGCGGCGTACGTGAACACCCGCCGCGGCATCCCGACCGCGCCGAGCCAGTGCTGCGGCAGGAACGTGAGATTGAACCCCACGAACGTCGTCCAGAAATGCCATCTGCCTAGGACCTCGCTCAAGAGGCGGCCGCTCATCTTCGGGAACCAGTAGTACGCGCCGGCGAAGATGCCGAGCATCGTCCCGCCGAAGAGGACGTAGTGAAGGTGGGCCACGACGTAATAGCTGTCGGTGACGGCGAGGTCGATCGGCACGACGGCGAGCGAAACGCCGGAGAGCCCGCCGATCACGAACATCGCGATGAAGCCGACCGCGAAGAGCATCGCGGTCGTCAAGCGCAGGCGGCCACCGACCATCGTCGCGATCCAGTTGAAGATCTTCACGCCCGTGGGGATGGCGATGAGCATGCTCGTCGCGGAGAAGATCGCGTTCTCGGTGTCGCCGAGCCCGACCGCGAACATGTGGTGCGCCCACACGCTGAACGATAGGAAAGCGATCGCGACGCTCGAGCCGGCGACGAACGCGTAGCCGAAGATGGGCTTTCGGCTGAAGACCGGGATGACCTCGGAGATCATCCCCATGGCCGGCAGGACCATGATGTAGACCTCGGGGTGCCCGAAGAACCAGAAGAGGTGCTGCCATAGCACCGCCTGGCCACCGCCGGCCGGATCGAAGAAGTGGCCGCCGAGCTGCCGGTCGACGAAGAGCATGACGAGCGCCGCGGTGAGCGCGGGATAGGCGCCGAGAATGAGCACGCTCGTGATCAGGGTCATCCACACGAACAGCGGAACGCGGGAAATCGCCATGCCTGGGCAGCGCATGAGGAGGATCGTCACGGCGATGTTGATCGCCCCGATGATCGTGCCGGCCCCGTTCACCGCCAGACCGAGGATGTAGTAGTCCACCCCCGTACCCGGCGCGAACGCGCGCTCCGAGAGCGGCGCGTACGAGAACCATCCGGTGTCGGGCGCGCCGCCGGCAAGGAAGCTGAAGTAGAGGACGACCCCTCCGATGAGGGACAGCCAGAACGACAGCGCGTTGAGCCGCGGGAAGGCGACGTCGCGCGCGCCGATCATGAGCGGCACGAGATAGTTCGCGAAGCCGACGAGGAGCGGGACGATCGCGAGCAGGATCATCGTCACGCCGTGGACGGTGAAGGCCTGATTGAAGGTCTCGGGATCCAGGAGGCGCGCTTCCGGCGTGGCGAGCTGCGCGCGTATGAGCAACGCCTCGAGCCCGCCGAACGCGAAGAACGCGACGCCCATGCCGATATAGAGGACGCCGATCTCCTTGTGATCGACGGTTCGCAGCCATCCGACGCGCTCGCCGGCCGGCCGTCGGACCCAGAGCGGGATCGCCGTCATTTGAGGCTCACGAGGTAGTTCGCAAGCGCGTCGAGGTCGGTAGTGGACAGCGGCACGCTCGGCATGAGCGCGCCCGGCTTGTATCGCTGCGGGTCGGCAAGCCATGCCCGCATGCTCGCGACGTCATTCGGAATCACCCCGGCCCCGAGCGTCGCCCGACCGCCCACGTGCGTGAGGTCCGGGCCTGCCGTGCCCGCGGCGGTGGTCCCGCGAATCGTGTGGCAGCTCACGCAGATGTTGGCGAGCAATATCTGCTCGGCCTTCGTGTCGCTCGTGGTTCGCGGCTCCGCCTGCGTCCGGAGCCACGCGTCGAACTCGGTCTGCGATTGGGCGACGACGCGAATGCGCATCCACGCATGCTCGATGCCGCAGAACTCGGCGCACTGCCCTTCGTACGAGCCGGCGCGAGGCGCGAGGAGGCGGAGGCGGTTCGTGACGCCGGGCAGCATGTCCTTCTTCGGTCCGAGGTCCGGCACCCAGAAGCTGTGGATCACGTCCGCTGAGCTGACCTCGAGGTCGATCGGCGTGCCGACCGGGATGTGAAGCTCGTTCGCTGTTTTGACGCCGCCATAGCTGAACTCCCACCACCACTGGTGACCGGTGGCCGTGATGCGCATCGCCGCCGGGACGCCCGCGCCGTTTATCTCAGCCATCGTGCCGAGCGTCAGGATGAAGATCACCGCGAGGATGAGCGCCGGCGCCGCGGTCCACGCGATCTCGAGGCGCCTGTTGCGCTCGAAGGTCGCGGCCTCTCCACCAAGGTGTCGCGACGCGCGATACCGCCAGATCGCGAAGACGAGCGCGCCCTCGACGCCGATGAAGATGAGAAGCGCGATGACGCCGACGATGATCGATAGGGTCCCGATCGCGTCAGCGGGTGGTCGCACGGTCGCAGGGTAGGACTGCACGAATCGGATGCAAACGAAGAGCCCGCCTCCGTGAGAGGCGGGCCCGTCGTCAAGGCGCGACGCGCTTGGTTACACGGTCGGTGCGGGAGGTGCCGTCGGCCGGCGCGCGCGGGTCACGAAGACCGCGGCGGCGAGCGCGAGCAGCGGGAGCCAACCGAAGACGAGGAGCCAGATCACGACGTCCGCGAAGACCTGGAGCATCGCGCCGAGAGCGGCGAGTGCGCGGGTCACGGTCTTCGCCGGGTCCCAGGCCTTGGTCGTGGTGTCGCCTGGGAGCACCGCGATCGTCGAGATCGACATCGAGATCGTCGAGAAATCGGTGCGCTGCTTGATGCTGTTGATCTGACCGGTGAGCTGCTCGATCTGCGTGCGAACGTTGGCGAGCGACGCATCCACTTTGAGAATCTCGTCGATCGTGTTCGCCCTGTTCAGAATTGCAAGGTAGCGCTGCTCCTCCGCCTGCTTGGCGGTGAGGCGCGCCTGGAGGTCGACGAACTGGTCGGTGACGTCCTGAGCGCTCACGCCCGAGGTCTCGACCTCGCCCTCGAGCGTCCGCAGCTGCTGTAGCGCGTCGGCGAAGCGGCTCGACGGAACACGGATGGTCAGGCTGGCACTTCGCGTATCGCCGCTGCCGCTTTGGGTCAGGTTGAGGACGTCGCCGCCGAGGCCGTTCGCGATGGCCTGAGCGCGGTCGCTTGTCGCCCACGGATCCTTCGAGCGCATGTCGATCTTCGCGGTGAGGATGAGGTTGCGGTCGGCGCTGACGACGACCGTTGGGATGCCTTTTTCGGGCGCCGCGTTTGCGCCGAAGCCAGAGGCCGCGTCAACTGCCGGCGCCGGAGCGCCCACGGCACGTCCTGAAGCGCTCGTTGCGCTCGGCGCGGACTGCGCGCACGCGGCGAGAAAAAGCGGAGCGGCGAGAAGAACGGCGAGCTTGCGCATCGTCTTCACCAGCTTTCAGCGGTCTTGCTTGCGTAGACGTCAGCCAGGCTGGCTAGGTTCCCCAGCGCTCCCCGAAGAGGTCCCGGGCGTTCCGGGCGATCTGCCCGGCGAGGTCCCCGATCTCGGCGCCGCGCTCCCGGGCCAGCGCGGCGTGCGTCGCGGCGACGTACAGCGGCTCGTTTCGCCGCCCGCGCGCGTTTTGGGGCGCCAGATAGGGGGCGTCGGTCTCCGCGAGGAGCCGGTCGGCGGGAACCCGCCTGGCCGCGGCGCGCTGCGCGTCGCTGCCGGGGTACGTGATCGTGCCCGCGAACGAGATGTGGACACCGAGGGCGAGCCATGCCGGGAGCTCGTCGACCCCCTCGCTGTAGCAATGGACCATGCCCCGGACGCCGGGGGCCTCGCCGAGGATCGCGCGCACACGCTCGCCGGCGTCGCGGACGTGAATGACGACGGGCAGCTCGACGAGCGAGGCGAGCGCGAGCTGGCCGCGGAACGCGGCCTCCTGGACCCGCGGAGCCGAGCTTCGGCCCGAGAAGTCCATCCCGATCTCGCCGATGGCGACGACCCGCGGATCGCGCGCGAGGTCCCGCATTCGCGAGAGCGCCGTCGCGTTCCAGGACTCCGCGCGATGCGGGTGCACGCCGACGGCAACACGCACGTCAGCGTGCCGCGCGGCGAGCGCGACTGCCTCATCGCTCGAGGCCACATCCTCCGCAGCGGTGAGGATCCGGTCGATGCCGGCTTTCCTCGCGCGCTCGAGGACGTCGGCGATATCGCCTGCGAAGCGGCGATCGGTGAGATGCGCGTGGGCGTCGATCACTGCGGGAGGGTAACGTTCACTGATGGCGGAGCGCATTTTTGTCGCAGTGGCATGGCCCTACACGAATGGTCCGCGCCATCTGGGGCACGTCGCCGGGTTCGGTGTCCCTGCCGATGTCTTCGCGCGCTATCACCGCCTCGTGGGCAACGACGTGCTCATGGTGAGCGGCACGGATGAGCACGGGACCCCGAACCTCATCCAGGCGGACGCCGAGGGCCTCACTCCAAAGGAGGCCGTCGACAAATACAGCCGGATCATCAGCGAAGACCTGCGGGCACTCGGGCTTTCCTACGATCTCTTCACGCGAACGACGACGCGGAATCATTGCGTCGTCGTGCAGGACGTCTTCAAGACCCTCTACGACAAGGGCCACCTGATCAAGAAGACCGCCATGGGCGCATTCCAGGCCGCGACCGGCCGCACGTTGCCCGACCGCTATATCGAAGGGACCTGCCCGATCTGCGGATTTCCGAGCGCGCGCGGCGATCAGTGCGACAACTGCGGCAACCAGCTGGACCCCGATCAGCTCATCGACCCGCGTTCAAAGATCGACGGCTCGAAGCCGATCTTCAAGCAGACCGAGCATTTCTATCTCGACCTTCCCGCGTTCGCAGAGCCGCTCGCGCGCTGGATCTCGGAGCAATCGCACTGGCGGCCGAACGTACGCAATTTTTCGCTCAACTACATCGCGAACCTCAAGCCGCGCGCGATCACGCGCGACATTGATTGGGGTGTGCCGATCCCCCTGCCGGGTTGGCAAGACCGGCCCGACAAGCGGATGTACGTGTGGTTCGACGCGGTCATTGGCTACTTCTCCGCGGCCGTCGAGTGGGCCGGGATGGTCGGCCGGCCCGACGCCTGGCGCGAGTGGTGGCAGGACCCGAAGTCGCGCCACTTTTACTTCATGGGCAAGGACAACATCGTTTTCCACACGACAATCTGGCCCGCGATCCTTCTGGGGTACGGAAACGGCGGCAAGATCGCGGGGGGTAAGGGCGAGCCGCTCCAGCTCCCATACAACGTCGTCTCGAGCGAGTTCCTCACAATGGAGGGCCGGAGGTTCTCCACCAGCCGCGGGGTCGTCATCTACGTGAACGACTTCCTCTCGCGCTATGACGCGGACGCGCTGCGCTTCTATCTGATGCTCGCCGGGCCGGAGACGCAGGACACGGATTTCACCTGGGCCGATTTCGTTCGCCGAAACAACGACGAGCTTGTCGCGACGTGGGGGAACCTCGCTCATCGCACGCTCGTGAACGCGCATCGCCGATTCGGCGAGGTCCCGCGGCCCGGCACGCTCTCTCCGAATGACGAGAGCCTCATCCAGACCGTCGAGTCCGGCTTCGCGAAGGTCGGCGAGCATCTCGAAGCGGCGCGATTTCGCGCGGCGCTCCAGGAGCTCCTGCACCTTTCGGCGCTGGTCAACCAGTACCTCACCGAGAACGAGCCCTGGAAGCTCATCGCGACGGATCGAGATAGGGCCGGCACCGTTCTGTACGTCGCGCTCCGCTCGGTCGATTCGCTGAAGGTGATGTTCGCCCCCTTCCTCCCCTTCTCAAGCCAGAAGCTGCACGAGTACCTCGGCTATGAAGGAACGGTCGCCGGCGAGCCGGAGCGCCGTACAGTCCGCGAATCCGACGGCTCGACGCACGACGTGCTCACCGGCGATTACACGAAGTCGGTCGGGTCCTGGGCGCCGCCGGGGTTGCCCGTCGGGCAAAAGCTCCGCGCGCCGGAGCCGCTGTTCAAGAAGCTCGACCCTGCTGTCGTTGTGGCCGAGGAGCTCCGCCGCATGGAGCAAAACGGAAGGAAGTGATCCGCCTCGCGGCGGTCATCGCCACTGCGACCCTGGTCTGCGCGTGCGCGTCACCAGCCCCCACGAGCGGCACGCCGACCGCCTCGGTCGTCGTCGCGCCACCCGCGACCGACTTCGACGCTGCCAGGGCGAAGGCACACGTCAACTACCTCGCGGACGCGGCCCGGGGCGGCCGCTACACGGGCTCGGCGGGCTATCGCGATGCCGCGACCTACGTCGCCGATCGCTTCCGGGAGATCGGGCTCGAGCCACTCGGCAACGACGGCACGTTCTTTCAGCACTTCGTCATGCCCATCGTCGACCTCACCGAGATGTCGACGCTGACCATCGCGGGCGGAAGGACGTACCAGCCGCGCGTGGATTTCACGGAGAGCGTCGGCGGCCGGTCGGGTTCGGGCACGGCCGAAGCCGAGATCGCCGCGGTCGGTGGCGCCGCACGCAGCGGTGGCCTCAACGACTTCGCGGGTACGAACGTGCGTGGGAAGATCGCGCTTGTCACCGGTCCCCCGGCGCCGAACGGCGGGAACAACGTCGAGAACGCGTATCAGGAAGGGGCGATCGGAGTGCTCCTCGTGGGTGGCGCGACGATCCGCTATTCGTACATCCCGCGTCTGCAAACCCAGACCATCCCGACCTTCGTGATCAGCGAGGCTGTGGCGAATCAGCTGCTCGCCCCTGCCGGGAAGACGTTGAGCGCGGCGCAGGCCCTCGTACGGTCGCATCGCGCCGACGCGAGCGCGCCGGCATCGGGGTTCGACGTTCCGACGACCGTGCGCATGAGCGTGTCGCTCACCCCGGTCCACGACGTCGACGCGATCAACGTCGTCGGCGTGCTGCGCGCTCCGGACCCGAACAACGCCGCGCGTGCTGTCCTGGTTGGAGGACATCTCGATGGAGTCGGTACCGATCCCAACGGTGCGGTCTTCCAGGCGGCGAACGACAACGCCTCGGGTCCATCCGTCGCGATCGAGGTCGCGCGAGCGCTCGCCGCGTCGCGATCGTCCCTCAACCACTCGGTCGTGTTCGTGGCGTTCGCCGGCGAAGAGGAGGGCCTCTTCGGTTCGGAGGCGTACATCGCGCAGATGGCGGTCGCTCCCGGCCGCGTCGAGAGTCTCGTCGCGGTGCTGAACCTCGACGTGATCGGCTGCTGCAGCGACACCCTCATCGTCTCGAACGAAGCCCCGGACCTGCAGCGTCGCGTGCTGGACGCCGCGAAAAGCCTCGGCGTCTCGACGGAAGCGGTCGGGTCAGGCGGCAGCGACCAGACGAGCTTCGCCCGTCGGCGCGTCCCCGCCGTCCTCATCGGCACTCGCGAGTACATCCTGCACGTCTATGCGGACAGGCCGGCGGTTGTGGAGGAGAGCCGCCTGAAGAAAGCGGGCGACGTCGTCACGCAGGTGGCGAAGGAGCTCGCGACAGCACCCTAGGCGCCGATCTCTTCGGCGCGCTCCCAGATGGTCTTGGCGACTTCATCGCGTTCCCTATGGCCGAACGCGGTCGACGAAAGCATCTCGACGGCCGCGAGATCGCGGTACAGAACGCGCACGAGGCGCCGCGCCTCCGTCGGCGCGCGATCGATCCACACGAGCGTCTTATCCACCTGCACGGTGTGCTGGATCATGTGGGCTTCGAAGCGATGCAGGCGGAACCGGATCGGCTTCGGGCCGTCCCAATAGAACGAGCTCCGTTCGAGCTCGGCATCCGAAAGATCGCCGAGCTCGCGCAGAGCACGGCCATGGATCTCGTAGAGCGCATTGCGAACCGCGGCGACGCCACCTTCGATGGTCGCCGGGCCGCGGTATCCGTGCTCGTCACGCCACGAGCTCATACGTTCCTCGGCATCTTTCGCATCACGCGGCCGCTCCGGCGAGAGCTCGAGGCGGATGACTCCGAGGAACCCGTAGTCGGCACCGAGCATGTGCCGCACCACCTCGCGGAGCGGCCACTCACCCTCTCGTGGCACCTTGTCGAGGTCCTCATCGAGTAGCCCTGCGAGGGCGCCCGTCAGGTCGCGATATGCGTGGTGGTACTGGCCGAGGATTCGCTGGACCTGCGTCGGTGGCGCGGGCCGCAGTGCGGCAAGCCGCACCGCGAGGTCGCGCAGCTCGTGCTGCGTCATCAAAAGGGAGAACCGAAGGCCCTCGTCGTCGTACTCGCGCCAGACCCAGGTGCGGCCCATCTCCGAGTCGGGCAGATCGACGGTCGCGCGAACGAGCGCCTCGACGGCTTCGGTGACGTTTGGCAGCAGAGCGCGACCGCGGGGACACCCGCGACGGTCTCGGACGCGACGAGGTCGACGACCTTGTGGAGGTGCCCGGTCTCCTTCCAGACGCGGATCTGACGATCCGCGCTCGTGCCCTCGCGCACGATCGTCTCGAGGTATTCGACCTCCCTGCGCGAGCCAAGCGCATCCACGACATCGTCGACGAACTCGAGCAGCTCGACCGAGAGATCCTTCATCGGCACTTCGGTCTGTTTGCCGAAGTCGATGAGCTTCGCATCCATCCCGCCGCGCATCGCGCGCCACTTGTTCTCCTGGATGAGGCTGGGCAGGTAGCGCCGGAAGCCCTGGTTCTTCTCGCGGAGGACCAGCAGCTTCGCGCAGATGGCCTGTATGAGCGCGGCGATACAGAGCGTCTCCTCGACACGCGTGGCCGCGTCGCAGACGCGGAACTCGATCGTGGGAAAGAACGCGTGCGGCCGCAGATCCCACCAGATCTTCCTGCCGTTGTCGATCGACGCGGTCTTCACGAGGAGCTCGACGAAGTTCTCGTACTCGTCGTAGCTCGAGAAGTCCGGCGGGATCCCGGTGCGCGGGAAGCGGCCCCAGATGACCTGCCGGTACGACTTCAAGCCGGTATTGCGTGCGAGCCAGAACGGCGATGACGTCGAGATGGCGAGCAGATGCGGAAGGAAGTAGCGCGCTTCGTTCATCACCTCGACGCGGCTCTCGCGGTCGGGGATCCCGACATGCACGTGCAGGCCGAAGATGAGGAGCTCGCGGATGACGTCCTGGAGCTCGTCCTCGAGGATCTTGTAGCGCTCGGCCTCGGTGACCTGCTGGTCCTGCCAATGGGAGAACGGGTGCGTGCCAGCGGAGGCGATCCGGAGCCCGGCCGGCTGAAGGAGCGCGGCGAGCGTGCCGCGCAGGGTCGTGATCTCGGCGCGCGCTTCGCTGATGTCGGCGCAGATCTTCGTGCCCGCCTCGATGACCGACTGCATCATCTCGGCCTTGATCTGCTCGCCGAGTCGCGGCGCCGCGGCCGCGAGCAGTGTCTCGCTGTGGCTTTTCAGCTGTCCCTCGCCGTCGACGATCTGGAACTCCTCCTCGATCCCGATCGTGAGGCGCGGGACGTTGGTTTGCCTCATCGGGTACTCACCGAGCCTGCTCCTTGGCGTCCTGGATGATCCCGTGCACCCGACTCGCATCGGGAATCGCGCGAAACGCAGGCAAGGTGGTCGTTCCCATCCATGGGGCCCAGCTTGCCTGCATCATCCAACCGACGGGCGTCGGGCCGAAGTTGATCGTGCCGACGCCGTCGCCCGCGCTTCGCACGTCGATCGCCGAGATGCTCCGGCGATC
>Ga0209471_1000508_pt1 | contig 26103 bp, 28 predicted proteins | sample GraSoiAngelo_128_FD_185885 | JGI IMG/M metagenome (GOLD analysis project Ga0209471, IMG submission 185885) | Grasslands soil microbial communities from the Angelo Coastal Reserve, California, USA - 14_0927_12_20cm (SPAdes) (version 2) | ecosystem: Environmental > Terrestrial > Soil > Grasslands ... | reverse complement strand
TGTGCTCGCGCCCACCACCGTTCTCGCCCAGCAACATTTCGAGGTCTTTCGCCAGCGCATGCTCGACTATCCGGTGCGGATCGAAATGCTCAGCCGTTTCCGATCGCAAGGCGAACAAAAGAAAATTCTCGATCTCTTGCGCCAAGGCGGCGTCGATATCGTGATCGGCACACACCGGCTAATCTCCGGAGACGTCGTCTGCAAAGATCTTGGTCTAGTCGTGATCGACGAAGAGCAGCGCTTCGGCGTTTTGCACAAGGAAAAATTCAAAGAGCTCTTCAAAGTTGTCGATGTTCTGACTCTTTCGGCGACGCCAATTCCGCGCACGCTCTACCTTTCGCTTGTCGGCGTGAAAGACATGTCGACGATTGAGACGCCGCCGCTCAATCGGCTGCCGGTGGAAACAGTAGTCTGCGGTTACGACGAGCGAATCATTCGCGGCGCGATCAATCGCGAACTCGAGCGCCAGGGCCAGGTTTTCTTTTTGCACAATCGAGTAATGACCATCGAGCGGATGCGCGACCGCATCGTCTATCTTTGCCCGGCCGCGCGGGTGGAGATCGGCCACGGCCGGATGGACGCGGAGGAACTCGAGGCGGTGATGGCGCGGTTCGTGGCCGGAAAGATCGACGTGCTCGTGTGCACGACAATTATCGAAAGCGGTCTCGATATCCCGAACGCCAACACCATCATCATCGATCGGGCGGACCGATTTGGTCTGGCCGATCTTTACCAATTGCGCGGCCGTGTCGGTCGGGCCGAGCACAAGGCCTACGCTTATTTGCTGCTCCCGCGTGAGATGATGACAATCGGCGCCGCCCGCAAACGAATCAACGCGATCAAGCAATACAGCTCGTTAGGCGCGGGGTTCCGGATCGCGATGCGCGACCTGGAGATTCGCGGCGCGGGCAGTATTCTTGGCACGGCGCAAAGCGGCCACATCATGGCCGTCGGTTTCGATCTTTACTGCCAGTTGCTCAAGCAGGCCGTGGCACAACGCAAAGGTGAAAAATTGCGGCTCCGCCTCGACGTCGATCTTCGCCTGAATTTCGTGGCGACGAATGAAGCGGAATTTGTTCACCTCGGGCTCAAGACATGCGTGCCGGCATTTATCCCTGCTGGTTTTATCGGCGAAGCCACTTTGCGCATCCAGGCCTACCGTCGCATCGCAGAAATAACGGCGCGCGACCAAGCGGAGCGCCTGAAGCGCGAGTGGCGAGACCGCTTTGGCCAATTCCCACCCGCGGTTGACAATTTGTTTCTTCTCACCGAAATCAGGCTCGCTGCCGCCGAGGCCGGCATCAGTCGCGTAGAAGTACGCGAGGACAAATTGATGCTGACACGGCGCGGGGATTTTATACTTGTGGGTGGCAAATTTCCCCGTTTAGTAGCGGGTAGAATCGAACAGCGTCTCCGGGAAATTCAGGAGCTGATCAAGAGACTATGAAGCGGATCATCCGTCGTTTTGCTATCGTGTCGCTGGCAATTTTTGGCCTGGCGCTGTCGCCGCTTTGCCGCGCTGCCTTTGCCGCGGAGCCGGAAGTTATCGATGGCATTGCCGCGATCGTGAATGGAGACACGATCACATACTCGGAAGTCCGCGCTGTGTCCACGCCGCGCGAAAAGCTGTTGCGTTCCCAGTACGCCGGTGACGAGCTCGTGAACAAGATCAAGGAAACGCGGCAAGCCGCACTCCAGGACCTGATCGATCGTGAGCTGATCATCCAGGCATTTAAGAAAGAGAGCTACCAGGTTCCAGATCACTATGTAGAGGAGCGGCTGCACGAAATCATCCAGGAATCATTCGGTGGCGACCGCAATACTTTTATCAAGACGCTCGAAGCGCAAAATTACACTCTGGGCGAATTCAAAAAATTGGAGACCGAGAGAATGATCGTGCAGGCGATGCGAAGCAAGAACGTGAAGCGGAACATGATCGTTTCCCCCACGAAAGTTGAAGAATATTACAAAGCGCATCGCGACGAATTTACCTCGAAGGAACAGATCAAGCTTCGCATGATCATGATCCCCAGCCATGCCGAGAGCGGTAACTCCGCGGCACAAAAAGCGATGGTCGAGGAGGTCCTTGGCAAGCTGGCGGGCGGCGCCGAGTTCGATCGCATGGCGCAGATTTATTCCGAGGACAGCACGCGCGACCAGGGCGGCGATTGGGGATGGATCGAACGCAAGACCCTGGCCGCTCCGCTTGAAAGAGTCGCGTTCAATCTGCCAATTGGAAGAATTAGCAGCATCGTAGAATTTTCCGGGAATTATTACATCCTCAAAGTCGACGAGAAACGCGGCGGCAACACGCGCTCGCTCGCTGAAGTTCGGCCAGAGATCGAGAAACAACTGATCCAACTGGAAGCGCAGCATCTGCAGGAACGCTGGCTAGCCAGTTTACGCTCGAAAGCTTACATCCGGACTTTTTAGTGGCGCAAGCGTCCAGCTTGCGAATCTTTGGTGCGCAACTTTCGAAGTTGCGCCACTTTGAAACGCATCGGCATTACGCTCGGTGATTGCGCCGGTATCGGACCGGAGATTGTCGACCTTGCTCTGAAGTCTGCTCGCCTGCCTGACTCGGCCGATTATATCGTTGTCGGCAAATATCCCGATTGCTCGTTAGGCAAACCGACCCTCGAAACTGCCCGCGCGGCCGCGGCCGCACTGGAAGAGGCGGTGACGCGCGCGCGGCGCGATGAGCTCGATGCCGTTGTTACCGGCCCAGTGCACAAGGCGCAGATGTACCAAGCCGGCTTCAAGTTTCCCGGACAAACCGAATTTTTCGCCGAACGCTGTGGCGTGAAAAATTTCGCCATGTGTCTGACGGGCGGAAAAATCACCGTCGCACTCGTCACCACGCATATTCCACTGAACGAAGTTTCAGGCGCGCTCAAACAAGACGAGATCGTTCGAGTCGGTCAATTGCTTGTCGATTTTCTTCGATGTCGATCTTATGAGTCGCCGCGAATCGCCGTCGCCGGATTAAATCCGCATGCCGGCGAATCGGGAAAACTCGGCCGCGAAGAAATCGAAATCATCGAACCGGCCGTTGCTGAGCTTCAATCCGCAATCCGCAATCCGCAATCCGCAATAGAAGGTCCGCTTTCGCCCGATACAGTTTTTCATCGGGCGGCCGAAGGTGAATTCGATGCCGTTCTTTGCATGTATCACGATCAAGGTCTCATTCCGCTAAAATTGCACGCTTTTCATGAAGGCGTGAATGTGACCCTGGGCTTACCGTTTCCACGCACCAGCCCCGACCACGGCACAGCCTTCGAGATTGCAGGCAAAGGCGTCGCGCGAGCCGACAGCATGATCGCGGCAATTAATCTCGCCGTTGAGCTCGCCAAGAAAAGGAAACGCGCGTGAATCGAACGAACCGGGACGAGCGAGACGCACGGCGGGTCGGGATCACGACTAGGGAGGAGTGCCGTAGCGGTGATTTTTCGGGAGAAAAATCATGAAGATCGACAAGTACATCTCGGTCTTCAACATTGGCCTGCAGAACACATTCGTTTATCGCTGGAATTATTTTCTGCGCGCGCTCTTCGGGTTGATCCCGCTCGCCGGCACCGTTTTTCTTTGGCGCGCTATCTTTCACGAGCGCGGTGGCGGACTACACGGCTACGACTACGGCTCGATGATTTATTACTATTTGCTCGCACTCCTGGTCAGCAACCTCGTCACGCCTACCGAAGACGAATGGCAAATCGCGGCCGATATTCGCGAAGGTCAGATCAACTCTCTCCTGACCAAGCCGATGAGCTATCTCTCTTATCGACTCAGCATTTTTTTGAGCGGCCGTCTCGTTTACACCGCCGTCACCCTGCCGCCCATCGTCCTCATCTTTATTTATTTCCGGCACTACATCGCGCCGCCTGAGCACGTGACAACCTACGTGCTGGCTTGCATCTCAATGGTAATGGCTGCCTTCATGCAATTTTTCATCACCTACAGCCTGGCCATGATGGCCTTTTGGATCCTGGAAATCTCCACCATCGTCTTCATCGTTTACTCGTTCGAATATTTTCTGGGCGGCCAAATGTTTCCCATCGACATCATGCCGGCCGGAATCCAGGCGGTGATGAAATGGCTGCCCTTTTACTACGAGTTGTTTTGCCCCATCGCGATTTTTCTTGGCAGGTTACAGGGCACGGCACTCGCGCAAGCACTCGCAATTCAAACAGGTTGGCTTTTGCTCACCTGGGCCGCGGCGCGCGCCATGTGGAGACGCGGTCTCGGCCATTACCAGGCCGTCGGCGGGTAAATCCGACCGCGCGGGTGTAGCGGCATTTGTGTCAAATGCCGAATTAAGAGAAAGGCGCTCGCCCCGGCGAGCGCCTCTACAACAGTTTCGACGTCGGCAACCCGGCAGCTTTCCAGGCTTGAAAGCCGCCGGCGAGCGAACGCACATTTTTGTAGCCCATCTTCTGCAAACTCTCGGCAGCGAGCGCGGAGCGGCTGCCGCCGCCGCAGTGACAAATGATGGTTGTGTTCAGATCTGGAAATTTTTCTTCCACTTCAAGCTCAATTGTTCCGCGGCTCAGATGAGTTGCGCCTGCAACATGTTCTTCATCCCATTCGTCTTTCTCCCGCACATCGACAATCACGGCTTCACCCCTTTTCAATTTTGCGGCGGCATCTTCGGGTGAAATTTCACGGATATTCTTTTTCGCGTCCGCTACCAGCTCTTCGAAACGTGTGTGTTCTCCCATATCAGTTAAAGGTAGGGATGGCTCTCCGAGCCGTCCGACTTAGTTAGCGCCTCATATAAGATAATTCGACGGACGCCCCGGAGGTGCGTCCCTACCAATTATTCGTAGCGTAATGCTTCAATCGGGTCGAGCCGGGCGGCTTCGCGCGCCGGATAAAATCCAAAAAAGACGCCCACCCCGGCGCTAACGAAAAAGGAGAGAGCGATTGAGCCGATCGAAATCAGCGTCGGCCAATGCGCGTAGATCGACAATAGCTTTGAGGCGCCAACGCCGAAAATAATTCCGATCAGGCCGCCGATCGAGCTCAATGAAACGGCTTCGATCAAAAACTGCGTGAGAATATCGCGACCGTGCGCACCAACGGCGAGCCGCACGCCAATTTCGCGAGTTCGTTCTGTCACGCTTACGAGCATGATGTTCATGATCCCGATGCCGCCGACCACGAGCGAAACGCCCGCGATCGCGCCAAGTAGAAGCGTCATCACGCGCGACGTCGCGGTGGCCGCTTCGGCGATTTCCTGTTGATTGCGGACCGTAAAGTCGTCGTCGCGGCCGGGACGAATGTTATGCCTTTGCCGAAGCAGCGAAACGATCTGCTGCTGTGCCGCATCGATTTGATGGGCGTCGCCCGCCTGCACATTGATGTTCCGCAGAGTCGTGCCGCCCACCACGCGTTTCATCGCGCTTGTGTACGGCATCACCACCACATCGTCCTGGTCGACACCCTGTGTGCTCAGCCCTCTCGGCGTCAAAACCCCCGTGATCGTGAACGGCACATTCTTGATACGCAAAATCTGACCGACCGGATCGTCGTTTCCGTAAATCTGCGTCGCAGTCGTGTGACCAACGACACAAACTTTGTTTGCGCTGCGCACGTCCTGTGGGGTGAACGGCGCGCCATCGGCGAGCGGCCATTGCCGGAGATCGAAATAATCGGCCGATTCGCCGTAAATTCGCGTGAACCAATTTTGATTTCCCGCCGCCACTTGTGTGGTCGAGGCAACTTCTTCGCTCACCGCGGTAACCCCAGGCACCTCACGCCGAATCGCCTCGGCATCTTCGATTTTCAACGTTCCGGCGCCGCCCCACCCGGTCCGGATCCCGCTCGAAGTTGTGCTGCCGGAAAAAATCAGGATCACATTTTGCCCGAGACTCGCGATCTGCGCTTCCACCTGCGCTTTCGCGCCGTTGCCAATCCCAACCATCGCGATCACGGCGGCGACGCCAATGATGATGCCGAGCGCCGTCAGCACCGAGCGCAATTTGTTCCGCCGCAGCGCACGGAACGCAATGTTCAAGGTCGATCCAAGTCTCATCGCTCAGTTGTCGATCTTGTAATTCTTTCGAGTTCCGTTTGCGCATCGAGTCGTCGCGTGACCGCAGAATCATTCAACACAACTCCGTCCCGCATGATCACGTTGCGCCGTGCATAAGCGGCGATGTCCGTCTCGTGCGTCACCATCACGATCGTGATGCCGCGATCATTCAACTGTTGAAAAATACCCATGATTTCGACGCTTGTTCGACTGTCGAGATTCCCAGTCGGCTCGTCGGCCAGCACGACTTCCGGGTCGTTGACCAGGGCACGCGCAATCGCCACCCGCTGTTGTTGACCGCCGGACAGCTGGCTCGGATGATGGTCCTCACGGCCTTCGAGTCCGACCGAGGCCAGAACGCGATCGGCTTTTTCCCGAAGTTGCGCATTGCTTAGGCGATGATCGCCATAAAGCAACGGCAACTCCACGTTTTCCCGTGCCGATGTGCGCGGCAACAGATTGAAGTTTTGAAAAACAAAACCGATTTGGCGATTGCGAATGTCCGCGAGTTGGTCTCGCTCCAATCCGGACACATCCGCTCCGTCGAGCAGGTAGCGGCCTGCGCTTGGCCGATCGAGACAGCCGACAATATTCATCAAAGTCGATTTGCCGGAGCCGCTCGCGCCCATCAAGGCGACGAATTCACCGCGCTGGATCTGGAGCGAAACGCCGCGCACCGCCCGCACTTCCATCTCGCCGGTGCGATACGTTTTCTCTACGTCGATCAATCGGACAACTTCCCCGTTCTTCATGTTGATCCTAGCATCACATCATGGGAAACGGCGCGGCCCGCCGCCAAATGGATTGGCGGGCGGAGAAGCGGCCGCAGTTGTTGCTGTCAGCTCAGCCGTCACGACGCGATCGCCTTCCTTCAAACCGTCGGCAACTTCGGTAATGACTCCGTCGCTGATTCCGGTCCTGATCTGCACCGCGTGCGGGCGGCTTCCCGATAAAACGTAAACCGTGCGCTCATTTCGGCGTTCTCGACCTCCGCTTGATCCGACTCCCTTGGGCGACGGTGTCGATCTTGTCTCGGCCGGCGTTGGCGCGTCTGCTGGCCGATAACGCAGCGCCGCGTTTTTGATTTGCAGGGCATCGTCGCGGTGCGCAACGATAATGGAGACGTTGGCCGTCATGCCCGGTTTCAGTTTCAAATCCGGATTGCTCACGCCGATGACCGTGTCGTAAGTGACGACGTTCTGAACTGCGATCGGCGCGTTGCGGACCTGCACCACCTTTCCGTGAAACGTTCGATTAGGAAAAGCGTCCACTGTGAAATCGACCGTTTGATCGACGACCACTGCGCCCACATCGGCCTCCGCCACGTTCGAATCGATCTGCATTTTTGTCAGATCGTTCGCGATCGTAAAAATCACCGGCGCTTGCAGGCTCGCCGCAACCGTCTGGCCGACATCGACATTGCGCGAGATAACCACGCCGTCGACCGGCGATGTAATGCTGCAATGGTCAAGATCCGCTTTCGCTTTGTCGAGAGCGCCTTGTTTAATTTTCACGTTGGCTTCTGCCTGATGCAGATTCGCCATCGCCTGATCGAGATCTGCTTGCGACGAATTTTTTTTCGCGAACAACTCCTGCGTACGCGTCGCATTCACTTTCGCCAGCTCAAGCGCGGCCTGCGCGCTCGCCAAATCGCCTTCGGCCTGCGTAACTGTCGCTTGAAAAAGTGCTGGATCGATTTGCGCGACTACCTGCCCGGCTTTGACCTGCGAATTAAAATCCGCGAACAATTTTGCGACGTTGCCGGAAACCTGGCTGCCCACCTGCACGTTCACCACCGGGTTCAATGTGCCCGTCGCAGTGACTGCTTGCGTGATTGCCCCGCGCGAAACCGCCGTGGTCTGGTAATTTGCAGCGCCTCGTTGCTGGCACTGATGCACGGCAAACAAAAGAACGAACAGGCCAATGACGGCAACGAGCAGTGGAAAAAAACGCCTCATGCGGGCGAGGGTTGACTTCGCATATAACTAAAGACAGGAAAAGACGGTGCGCCGTTACATCGACATCTACTCCATCATGCTGCGGAATTCGCTCATCCGCGAGATGAGTTTCAAAGCCAACTTCCTGCTTTGGCTGATCGTAGAGGTTCTCTGGTTCTGCGGGCAAATCGTTTTCTTCAGCATTATTTTTGGGCAGGTCGATCGCATCGGCGATTGGACGAAATGGGAAGTGGTGTTGCTTGTCGGGACGCATCAGATCATCGCACAGCTTTTCCAGGCGTTCTTTTTTGTGAATGTCGCAAATATTCCTGAACTGGTTCGCACCGGGAAACTCGATTCGCTTCTCGTCCTGCCGATCGACAGCCAATTTGCGGTTTCGACCAAACAATTCGGCCTCGACAGCGTGATCAACGCGGCGCTAGGCGGATTGGTCGTTTGTTTTTCACTCGCGCGGCTGGGCATCGTTCCCGGTCCGATGTCGATCTTGCTTTACCTGACGGCCCTCGGATTTGGCGTCGCCGTGCATTACTCGATCATGCTCAGCCTGGCGGCCGTGAGTTTTTGGATCGTCCGCGCGCAAGGGCTCGTTTACGGCTACTTCAACTTTCTCAACATCGCCCGCTATCCAGACGTAATTTATCCGAGGCTTTTTCGGTTCGTTTTTGGCTGGATCATTCCCGTTGTCATCGTCGCAAATATTCCAGCTCGGTTACTCATCAAATCACTCGGACAACCGGGCCGATTGATGCTGCAATTGGTCACCGCGTCCACTATCGTCTTCTGGTTGTCGCGCGTTTTCTGGCGTTTTGCCCTGAGGCATTACTCCAGCGCCAGCTCGTAAGATCGACCCGAACACGCGCCCTCTAATTGGTCGAATCTTTGCGTGAAATCTCCGCTTGCGCGTTTGGCGAAATGTTCTTAATTAAGCCTCCGTTTTTGGCGCCGGAAACTGCAAGCGCCTTCAATTATGCCTAAATCGAAGAAAAAGAAGGCCCCCGCTAGAAGACCGGCCACACCTAAGGCAAAGGCGAAGCGGGGGATTTCCGTCAAAAGATCGACATCGAAGACGCGAGAACATTCGGCAAAACGCTCGCCCAATCCCGCGAAATCCGGAAGAGGAAGGAACAACTCGCGCGGCACGCTCGAGCTGCTCGGCCGGAATCATCGCGAACGGAGACTCGATTCCTTCACCCGCAGGCAGAAAGAGAGACTGCTGCAGCTGCGCGATGCCATGGTCGATTCCATGGCCGGCGTGGCGCAGGACACATTGCGTTCGCGCGCCGAAGGCAGCGAAGCGTCCGCCTTTGGCATGCATCAGGCCGATGCCGGCTCGGATGCCTACGATCGCGACTTCGCCTTGAGTTTGCTCTCGCAGGAGCAGGACGCGCTTTACGAAATCGATCAGGCCCTGAAACGCATCGAACTCGGCACCTACGGGGTGTGCGAAATGTCGGGCAAACCGATCCCCCACACGCGACTTGAAGCGATTCCATTCGCGCGTTTCACGGTCGAGTGCCAGTCGCAGCTCGAGAAACAAAATAAAGCCTCCCGTGTCCGACAATCGGTGACTTCGCTCTTCGGTTTGACCGAGGAAGAAGGCGGCGAAGCCGAGGAAGAAGAAGCCGCGCCGGCCGAAAATAAAGAATAATCATCATGGCGCAGGAAATCATCACTCTCGAGTGCACCGAAGCAAAGGCGCTCGGCAAACCGGTCTCGCGTTACATGTCTTCTCGAAACAAGAAGAGTCCGCGCACGCCCAATCGTCTTGAGAAAAAGAAATACAATCCATTTCTCAAGCGTCATACTCTGCACCGCGAGACCAGGTAATTGTCGATGCAACCTAAAACCGCCAAACGCCGTTCCGCTTTCCGCCGCGCCAATCGCATCATGCCGCGGCGCCGGATCGACATCGCCGTGGAAGCGATCGATTACAAAAATCCCGATCTCCTGAAAAAATTCGTTACCGAAAGCGGCAAAATTCTCCCCCGCCGCGTCACCGGCATGCCTGCGCACATGCACCGCAAAATCACCCGTGAAATCAAGCGCAGCCGCTCAGTGCTGCTGATGAAATGACTGTAGGGGACGCTGTTAGCGTCCCAACCCGGGAAGCAAACGGCTTCCCCCTGCAGTTGCAGCCGCGGCCCTGCGGCGCGTTCACGCGTCGCACAGCGACCCGGCTTCAAGCCCTCACACCTTCCGGGTTCGCTCGCCTTGTTCGATCAATTTCCAGAACTCGCGCGTCTCACCAAGTTGCGCGTCTTCCGACGTCGGCAGTTTGCTCCGGAAAAGAAAATCGCGCAGCGTGTTTTTGTGCAGAACGCGGTGCACGGTGATTCCTTCGTCGGTCTTTGCGAAATAAATGCGGTAATCTTTCGCGCGGTAGCGGTGTAACTTTTTTCCCTCGCGCTCGATTACGCCAAATCGCCTGGCATCGAGATGATCGAGGTCTTCCGGCAAAATTTGAAACTCGGCCAGCAGATCGAGCTGCAACGACTTCGGCAAAGCCGAGATTTCTGCCGCGCTCAACTCGTTAAAAATGATCTGGAACATCGACAATCAAATGTAAATGCGCCGCACACGGCTGCCAATGCGCGTCGTGATCTCCCAAGGGATCGTGCCGGCCCGCTCCGCCAGTTCGGCCGCCGAAATTTCCTGATCGCCCTGGCTGCCCATTAAAATCACTTCATCGCCCACTTGCACATTGTCGATATTGCTCACGTCGATCATCATGAGGTCCATTGTCACGCGGCCAAGCAACGCACAGCGCCGGCCGCGCACCAAAACCGCGGCGTCGCGGTTGGAAAGATGCCGCGGATAACCATCGGCATAACCGGCCGCGAGCGTCGCGACGCGCATTCTTCTCGGCGTGATAAATGTGCGCCCATAACTGATGGAACTGCCCTTTGGCATGTCGCGAATGAGACCGACCCGCGTTTTCCAGGTCATCACGGGTTTCAAAATCTTTTGAAACTCAGGCAGCGGCGAAATGCCGTAAAGTATTAAACCGGCCCGCACCATGTCGAAGACTGGATCGCAAAATGCGAGAACGCCGGCGCTCTGGAGCACGTGAACCTTGTAATTGCCCGGCACTTCAGCGCGAAATCGCCTGATGAGTTTTCCAAATCGCAAAAGCTCCTCGCGCGTATGTTCCGCGTCTTCGTTTGCAACCGGCAGATGCGAGGAAACGCTGTGCACTTTGATGTTCGGTAGCGCGGCCACTTTTTTGAAAACAGCGAGCGCGTCGTTTTCCAGAACACCCATGCGTCCCATTCCCGTGTCGATCTTAAAATTGATTGCGACCGCGCCGACACGCGCGAGACGACTAAAATCTCCCGCTTCTTCAAGGGTTGAGATCGACGGAATGAAAGCGCGCTCGACGATTGTCGATCTTTCATCCGGCAGCGCTGGACTAAGAATGATGATCGGATGAGCGAGTGAATTTCGAAGCGCGATCGCTTCCTCCAGATTGGCCACGCCGAACATTTGCGCGTCATTCGCGAGCGCTTCGGCCACGCCCACCATGCCGTGCCCGTAGCCGTTCGCTTTCACGACCGCGAGCAGCTCGGCTGATCCGATTCGCTCGCGGACCGCCGCCGCGTTATGTCGCAGCGAGCTACGGTCGATCTCAGCCCAACATCGATATCTCTCCGTGGTCATAGAACAACTCTCGCTCTTTTCGGCATCGTGATGTGCGGCTCGCGCAAATAAATTGGCTCAAGCGGCGGCGATGCAAAATTGCGATGCGAATCCTGTGCAAGGCCAGCCAGCACGATTGCGGAAGGATAAGCAATCGCCGCGCGCTTAAACTGCGGAAGTTTCTCCGAGACAAAGATCGACATGTTGTCTTCCAACTTGTCGATCTTGTCTCGCAATTCAATTTCGCTGAGTAACGTCGGACCTTCGATTAAATCGTTGGCCCGAACGCGCGCAAAGAAAAACGATTGCCGGCGCGCGTCACCGACGACGCAATACTCGTCTTCGCCAGTCTCCATCGCACAGATCGAAGGAAACCCGATGAGTCGCGCATTCGATGCGGTCCGTAAACCAATCGCAGCTGAGATCGCAATTCGGACTCCAGCATACGAGCCAGGTCCCAACCCGACGACAATCGTGTCAGGCGCCCCAAACTGTTTTTGCGCATCCGCGAGATTTTCAAAAAACGTTCCGGAGTTTTTCCGATCGTTCGGCCACTCGCGCGCAAGGCTTGTCCTGAACTCAGTCGAAGGGGCGATATCGTCATTCAAGCGGGCGATGCTGCCGCGCACAGTAGAAAGCTCCAGAGCCAGCACTCTCATTTCATTTGGTGCGGCTTCAATGGTATACGTGATTCACGTATAGCATCGTCCTCCCGGGTATTGATTATTCGCTCGTTTTCCGATTTCATCTCGAAGAAAACCCATTGCGCCGGTTCTGGAATTAATTCCGGAAACTTGTCTGCCCATTCGATGACCGAAAGGCCCGCGCCAAAAAAATAATCGTCGAGACCGAGCCGCACGGCGGATTGCCGATCTTGCAGCCGGAAAAAATCAAAATGATAAATGGGCAAGTGCCCGCCAGCGTATTCGTGCAAAATCGTAAACGTGGGACTTGTGACCGGCGCCTTGCTGCCTAATCCGGCGACGAGACCTTTGACGAATTGCGTTTTCCCCGAGCCGAGCTCGCCTTTCAGCGCAAGCACCGTCCCCGGGCCTACACGTTTGGCCAATCGCCGGCCGAACGCCTCCGTTTCCGCCGGGCTATTTGAAATGAACGTAGCCACCGGGCAATTTTCGATTTTCGATCTTCGATCTTCGATTGAAGTGACCAATCTTCGTCAGCAGGAGCTTGGGAAATTTTCGGCGCCACCTCATTTGCAAACGATCGCTGTCGCGCGGCGAAATGGCGAAGAGCAGTTCGTAATCTTCCCCGTCTGAAATTGCATTGTCGATCGTGGCGGCGCGATTGAGCGGCAGGTTCTTCTTGTCGATCTTGAAACCGACTTTGCTGGCGCGCGCAAGTCTCGGAAGATCGGCGCCAAGGCCGTCGCTCAGATCGATCATGGCGTGAAGCGCGAAATTTTTTGTCAGCCAGCGGGACTCCTCGATCCGCGGAACGAATCTTAAATGTCTTCTCCGATTCGCTCCACCAAGGCGGCCGCTCACGAAAAGATCATCGCCGATTTTGCCGCCGCTGCGCAATACGCATCGGTCTCTCTCGACAAACCCCGCAACGCTGACCGAAATGACGGCGGGACCTCGAGTGCCGCTGGTCTCGCCTCCAACAATGCTGACGCGAAACCGCGCCGCGGCCCGGCTTAAACCGCGATAAATCTTCTTCACCCAGTCGTTCTTTGTTTGCATGGAGACGATGAGCGTAATCAAGGCAAACTGGGGCACAGCGGAAGTCGCGGCGAAATCGCTTAGCGGGCGCATCATTGCCTTCCATCCAACATCGAGTGCGTTGGCCTGGCTCAAAAAGTGGACGCCTTCGACCACGCAATCGGTTTTGAGCACAAGAAAATTTCGGCCGACGGAATTTTCTACTAATGCGCAGTCATCTCCTGCGCCTGCGAAAACGGACCTTCCGGGCGGGAGTTGCGGCAAGAGTTGAGCGAGCAACCGGTCCTCGCCGAGCTCTTTCAATTTCATTGCGAGAAGAGTTCTGGAAATGCAAGTAAGGTGAGCGACACGGAATTAAAAAGCGCGTGCATCGTCATCGAAACGAGAATGGAGCCGCTCCATTCGTAGGCAATTGTGAAACAGCTTCCCAGAACAAAGAGCGGCGCGAAGGAAGGCAGATGGGTGTGCACGGCGGCGAAGAGCAGAGCATTTGCCGTGAGCCCGAAAAAGCGCCCGAAAAAGCGCTTGAGCACGCCATAAAGAAAGAAGCGAAAAAGAAATTCCTCGGCGGCGGGGGCGACCGCGACGGCGAAGATAATGATTATGATCCGCTGCTCGATAGTGCGCGAGCCGTTGAAAAGCTCGACGATGCTCTGCTTGCTAGAACCGCTGCCGAGAAGGCGCTGCGTGATCGCATCGGCCAGGGCAATTAAAGGGTAAGCCGCCAGCATGAGGATTGTTCCCGTGCTGAGAGCGCGAAGAAAACTGGTTTGGGAAAAACCGCCCAACAAATTCAGATCGAACCCGCGCAACCTCAAAAAGGCGACAACAACTAAAACAATGCCGAGGGTGAAGAGAAGATTTTCTACGAGAACGCGGCCGCTAAACTGAACCGATGGTTTTGAAACCGACACCAGAACGCCAAGCAAAAGCAAAAAGGTTAGTCCGGCGGCAAGAATCGCTTCCGGAAGACCAAATCCCGCTGTCGATCCGTTTGGAGATGTCGATCTTCGCCCGCTGATCTGGCGAATGAGCGAAACGTAAATATACAGCCCGACAACGAGAAGCAGCGCGTTGGTGACGCTTCCAAGCGCCATTAGGAAGGTGGCGGACAGCATGCTCCGCCTACGGAGCGTAATAGCTCGGCAGGAAATACGCGCGCCCCGTTTCCAATTGCGGGACGAGCTGCTTTGGAAGCTGGAGCTCGATCTTCGAATCCGCTTGACCGAATGCGCGAATGAAACGACTCAGGCTGAAGGGCGGGCCGTACTTCACAATTTTTGCTTCCGGCGCGTTACCCAATTGCTTCGCTTTGACGAATGCATCTTCCAATTGGCCAAGCGCATCGACCAGCTTGTGATCGAGGGCATCCCTGCCCGAGAGAATCCGGCCGTCGGCGATCGTATTGCGCAAGAAATCGGCGGGGAGATTTCTCTCCTTTGCGACGATGCCGAGAAATTTGTCATAGGTTTTCATAATGAAGCTTTGAACAAGATCGCGCTCCTCCGGAGTGATCGGTCGCGCGCCGTTGAGCATGTCCTTAAACTTTCCGCTTTTGAAAACGACGGAGGCGAGCCCAACTTTATTGAATAATTGCTCGTAGTTCAGAGTTTGAATGATGACACCGATGCTGCCGGTAATGGTGGTTTCGTTTGCGATCAAGAACTTGCCGCCGCAGGAGATGTAGTAACCACCCGAAGCGGCAAGTGAATCCATGTAGACAACGACCGGTTTTTTGGCGCGCGCTTTGACCACAGCGTTGTAAATCACATCAGAAGCGGTGACTTCCCCGCCGGGCGAATCGATTTCCAGCACGATCGCCTTGACGTGATTGTCCTCGCCGGCCTGTTGCAACGCCGCTCGGATGTCGTCGACCATCGAATCGCTAATGTTTCCGGGAATTGACGAGCTGATCAAGCCTCGCAACAAGATCACCGCGATCTTGTCGGAAATTCCCCGGCTGCCTCGCTGCAAAACGGTCTCGCGGAAGCGGGCGATAGGTTCTTCTTCACTCACGACGCCTCCAAGCCGCTGAAAAATAAGGGCCACCAGCACAAAATTGACGAAGAGGCTGACGCAAAGTGCGACGAACAAGAAGATATTGAGGAAACCGAGTTTGCGATCTGCCATGACGGTTGAAAAGTGGCGGAGAAGCCGCAGGCACACAAGCGGCTTTTCACGCGGAGAGGTATTGGCCGCTGTCCTCAGCGGCATGTCATAATCTTCGCCGCCGAGACGGCCGCCGCCACAATGGCTTGGAAATTGCTCAATCCCAGCTCAAGCAATCATGCATAGCAGCGGCCATCTTCCCATGAGCGAATCGGCGACTCGCCGCGTCCGGGACTCGAAAGCGCGGCGAAAAAGACGGGACCGGCCAAAAAACGCCGCGACTGCTCACTCGGACGGCGAGCGCGAACTTGCGTCTGTGGGCGGCCTCACCCGGACGAAGGCCCTCCTCCTCTCGGCCCTGCGCGTCTGGGAACTAAAGTACCGGATACGCAAATAGAGTGGCGCAAGCTACCAGCTTGCAATTTTATTAGAGCAGCAACCCGGAAGGTTGCTCTACTTCTTCGGCTCCACCTTCACGTAAATCTCACGCGGCGCGGCTTGGAAATATTTAAACAGAGCCGAACAAAGCCAGCCTTCCATTTTGAAATGATCGCTGTAGTACCAATTGCCGCCTGCTTCTTCGCGGCGCCATTCCAATTTAAATTGAGAACCGGGAAACGGCGCGGCGCTAAAAATCGCGCGAAATCCGCGCGCAGCGTGTGGGATGTTGACCACCGCCTTGTCGATCATCGTGTCGATGCCGGCAATGAAAGGTTCTTTGGCAAGACCGGCCGCCGGATCATCAAACACCCATAGGCCTTCGTATTTGTAAGGTGCGATGACAAAGAGCGAATTCATCGGCTCCATCGTCCTGCTGCGCTGCATAAAAATCAATCCGGCGAGGACAGCGACGCCGATGATGATTGCAGTGAATACGCGCACAGCTACTCTTCTATTCGATCTGCGCCCGTAGCTCAGCCGGATAGAGCAACGGATTTCTAATTCAAGAAAGAGTTTTTGCGCGTGTTTTCAGTGTATTGCACATCGTCGCAGAAGCTACGTGTTTCCGGCCAATACGGTTCCCACAGCGTTATGCAGAGTTGCGTGTTTTTGCAGCAAAAAATCGTCAGACCGTAGAAAGAGACCGTGAAAAATTTCTTAGCTCGGATTCTTTTTCTCGGGCGCAGAGTCAGGCAACACCAGCCCCACCCTCTGCAGCCTTTTTGCTTCTGTCTGGCTGGCTGGGAGAATGATTTTTCTCGGCCAACAAAAGCCGGTCTGGGAGTCCGCCCCGCGTGGCCGACATAACCAGCCGATAAAGGCGCCCTCAGCGACTGATGGTGAACGCGCGCAGGTACTGATCCGGCCCGGCGAGATATAGCACGCCATTTGCGACCACCGGGACCGCGTTGGCGCAGCTGCCGCCGCATCCACTGCCAACAGTGACCGACCACAGCAGCGCTCCGTTGCGTTCGTCGAACGCATCCCACTCTCCATTGAGTGAGGATGCATAGACGACACCGTTCGCGACCACCGGACCCCAGCCACTAGTCGCCGGCGCCGTCCAGACCACCGCACCAGTGGCAGCATTCAGCGCTACCAGGTTGGACTGCGTTACAAACACCAGCCCGTCCGCCACCGCCGGCGCGCCAGTCGTCGAAGCCGTCACTACGGGCGTGGCCCACAGCTGCGCGCCAGTCGCTTCATCCAACGCAACGACGTTCGGGTAGTCATTGTAGAACAGCGTGCCGTGCGATGCGGCGACCGTCCCAACCGCGAAAGCGGCTTTGCTCCAGAGCTGCGTGCCGTCCCTCGCGTCGTACGCCGTCAACGTGTGGTCCGTCCGCATTTGAAAAACCCTCCCGCTATCAACCACCGGTGCCTGGTCGTAAACACAGCAGCGCCCCGGAGCCGACCAAATCGGAACGCCCGTCGCCGCGTCCAGCGCGTTCAGCGTTCCGTCGAAACTCGCGACATAGAGCACGCCGCGCGCAAGTGTCGGCGACGCGCGTACGTCCGAGACCGCCGGCGACGTCCACACGATCGATCCTGTCTCCGCGTCATACGCCACCAGCGCCTGATAAAGTGCGCTGGCAAATACCAGCCCTTCCCCTCCCGCAGCGGAGTCGACGAAAAAAAGCGGTTGTTGCTCGCCGATCCAGAGCGTCGCGCCGGTGGCCGCGTCGAATGCGTACATTCGGCCATCCCCACTGCCAATACAGACGCGCCCGGCGCAGACGGTGGGGGAGGCGTAGAGCGTGCCGGCGCCGACTGGTGACGCCCACGCCTGCGTAAGATGCCCCACGTTCGAGGGCGAGAGGAACTGCTCCAATCGATTATGCGCCGTGTGCGCCGCATCGAACCCAGCCTGGCGCCAGGGCGAAACCGACTTGCGATGCGCGTTGGAGGGAGCCAGCTGCGCATTATCACTCCCAGCAGGTGTCGCCTCGCACAGCGCGAGCAACGCGACAACCGCAATAGCCCGCGCGCTGATCGCCGGAACCGATGCTGTGAACCTGCTCGTTCGGCTGCGTTTCATTTCTCTGGTCGCCGGTCTGCCCGTACGAAAGACCGAGTTGACCCTACCGCCGCCCCTGGCCGAAATGTCGAGACAAATCTTCACCGCGCAGGCTGGCTGCAAAACCTATTTCACCGGCTCGCTTGTCATTTTCTCGTCCGCGCGGAGTCGAGCGGCAAATGCAGCCTCTGCGGCCTTTTTGCTGCTGTCTAGCTGACTGTGGGAATGCATTCCTCATTATGAACCTGAAGGGGTCGTGGAGATATACTATGATGTCGAGATCATTAAGAATGTGCATTTAGCGATCGACTATCAGTTCGTGGCGAATCCCGCCTACAATTCGGACCGTGGTCCGGTGAATATCTTCACGAGCCGGTTTCACTTTCAGTTCTAAGATATGTGGCTGCGGCCGTTTTCGGGCGATTTTGATCAATGAAAAACCGAGAGTTATCGGTACCGGAGTTGAATCGAGAACCCTTTCGCATCCGGCGCGGTCGGATTGGCGCGCTTCAGCCGTCGCGGCCTCTGTCGATTCTCATCGCATTGCTTCTGGTTCTGGTTGTGGGAGTGGCCGACTACTTTTCCGGCTACCAGATTTATTGGTCGATCTTTTACCTGGTGGCAATTGCATTTGCGCTCTGGAACGTTGGAACGCTGTTTGCGTTACTTATCTCCGTATTAAGCGTTATCAGCTGGCTGCTGGGTGACTGGGCGGCCGGAGTTGCTTATCCAAACCGATTCGTTCCAGCATGGAATGCGCTGATCACCTTCGGCTCCTACGTTGTCGTCATCTGGTTGCTCGCATATCTGAAGTCGTTTTATCGGGGGCTCGAAACACGCATCCGTCAGCGCACGGCGGCGCTGCGCGAAGAAATGGAAAAACGCGAACGCCTCGAAAAAGAAGTAGCCGAGGTAACAGAACGCGAACGGCGCCGCATCGGCCACGAGCTTCACGACAGTCTGGGGCAGCATCTCACCGCCACTTCTCTTGCTTTGCAGGTGCTGCGCGGCAAACTCGAAACTGAACCCTCGCCTCGCTCGAACGATCTTGATCAAGCGGTCGAATTGGTTGAACAGGGAATTGATCTGACACGAAAGATAGCCAAGGGCCTCTTCCCATTGGAACTGGAAGGTGAAGGTCTGGCCGCCGCTCTGCTGGAACTTTCCAGAGTCACGGCGCAAAATCACCATGTGGCTTGCGAACTGAAATGCGATTCATCGGTTCGCCTGTCAGATTCGACCGTTGCGACCCATTTGTATCGCATCGCGCAAGAAGCTGTCATCAACGCAATCAAACACGGTCATGTCAATCGAATCGTGATTGAACTTTCACGCAGAGATGCGAACCTCACGCTCTCTATTAAAGATGATGGCATCGGTTTAGCTGCGCCTTTGCCGGAGAACCGCGGGATCGGTTTGCAGATCATGTCGAGCCGCGCCGGAATGATTGGCGGCACGCTTTCGGTTAGGAACCAGGCCGAAGGAGGAACGATCGTTACCTGCGATTTATCGCTGGCGAACGACGGATCGACAACCGGTTCATTATCTTGAGCACACAAGCTTCCAAAGCCGGCAAACAGAAAACGCGGATCTTCCTAGTGGACGATCATCCCCTCGTTCGAGAGTGGTTAACGAACTTGGTCAATCAACAATCGGATTTGGAAGTATGCGGGGAAGCAGAAAATGCTGCTGATGCCTTGCATGGGATCGCGGCCACGAAACCGAAGCTGGCGGTGATTGACATCTCGCTCAACGCCGCCTCGGGCCTTAAATTGGTTAAAGATCTTTGCATTCAACATCCTTCGGTCGCGCCGCTCGTGTTGTCGATGCATGAAGAAGAGCTTTACGCTGAGCGGGCCATGCGCGCTGGCGCGCGGGGTTATGTCCGTAAAAGAGAGACTAGCAAAAACATTCTGGCGGCGATCCGCCGCGTGCTTGAAGGAGGAATTTACATCAGTGAAAAGCTCTCGAACGCCATGGCTCTAAAATTCTTGAAGGGCCAGAAGGGAATTGGCGTTGCGCAATCGCGAGTTGAACAACTCAGCGACCGCGAGCTGGAAGTATTCCACCTTCTTGGACAGGGAAGATCGACATCGCAAATTGCGGAACAACTGCACATCAGCTTGAAAACTGTTCAAGCCTACTGCGTTCGGGCGAAGGAAAAGCTCGGTTTGACAACCGCAGCGGAACTCGCTCGAGAAGCGATTCTCTGGGAAGAAAACGCGCATTTGAGATAAAGCTCAACCGTTCGCGCGCCTACCTGTAAGGCTTCGCCTACTGCAGAAAAGTAGGCGCAGCCTAATGGTTCTTCGAAGTCGCTTGCGCTAAATTATCAACGAAAGCGACTCGCATTTACAGGGAGGATCAATGAAGTTACAACCTAAAAAAGGAACTGGAAATATAATCAAATCGTCGTCGGACAGACTGATGGCGCACCTCGGCGTGCCGCTGGTGATCGCGGCTCTAATGTGTTCAGCGCTCTTCGCCACCGCTGTCCAAGCGGCAACCCTGCTCGATCCGAGACCGGAATCTTCTACGACATACTTTGGATTTTCTATCGCGGTCGTTGGGGACGTGGACGGTGACGGAGTTCCCGATCTCGCAGTTGGGGCTCCGTTCCAGGATGGAGATTTTGCAGTTAATAACGGGTTTGGCCCGCCCCAGGATGTGGGAAAGGTTTGGCTTATCAGCGGTGCCACTTTGGGCGTCATCACTCAGCTCAATGACCCATATTTTCAGACCCCCAACCCAACAAAGTTTGGTGGTTTTTTTGGCTTTTCGGTAGCTGGTGTCGGAGATCTTAACCACGACGGTGTCCCGGACGTTCTCGTTGGGGTTCCGCACCACACCAATTTCGCAGCGGACCGCGTAAACTGTGGTGAGGCTTTTGTGTTCAGCGGCAGAGATGGCAGTATCATCTTTACTCTTAACGATCCCGATGAAGCAGAGGGTAACAGAATGGGTTATGCTGTCGCCAGCTTGGGAGACGTTAACGGCGATGGAATTCCCGATCTGCTGGTTGGCGTTCCAAAGAAGGATACGCCAGCTGGCCTGCCCGACGTGGGCAGTGCTTACATTTTCAGTGGCGCGGATGGAAGCTTCATTCGTTCATTAGATCCTCCCGCTCAAGGGGGGCGGAGGCAAACGGCAGGTTCGGCGCAGCCGTGGCTAATGCCGGGGATGTTAACGGTGATGGCGTATCCGATATTCTTATTGGCGCGCCGGGGCAAGGTCGGGCTTACGTTTTTGACGGCGCGACTGGCGCGCTTATCCGCACAATAACGAGCCCGGTTGCTGAGACACTGCCTTCGTTTGGGTTTGCTGTGGCAGGCGGTCGGGATGTCAATGGCGATGGCATTCCCGACTTCGTTATCGGTGCACCACAGGCAGGCGGCAAAGGAGCAGCTTTCGTTTTCAACGGCGCCAATGGAACCCTGCTATATACGTTACGCGCCGCTCCACAGGCGTTCGCCAAATTCGGCTCTTCGGTAGCTTTAATCCCAGATGTTACTGGCGATGGGCGCCCGGATATTATGGTTGGCGCCCCTGATCACACTGTGAACGGACTGCTCAATGCGGGAGAAGCTTTTATTTTTCGCGGCAACAACGGGAAGCTGTTCAAGACAGTAACCAGCGCAATGCCTAAGGCGTTTGCCGGTTTTGGTTACGCCGTGACGACGGCAGATTTCAAAAACAATGGGACCCAAGAGACCGTCGTCGGGACTCCCTTTGAAGACGCAGATCTAATTGAAAATGGAGATACTGTGACTCATCTCCAGATTGGTCAGATTGAGGTTCAGTAAAAGTGGATAAAAAACTATGAAAAAACTACAATTCTCAACCCTGGCTTGCTTAGTCCTTTCCGCCGCGTTTCTGCCCTCGGCGTGGGCCAACCATCGAACCGGCAGCATAATAGCCCCAGAACTGCTCGTGGCCGGCGATTTCAACGAGGACGGCAAAATGGACCTGGCTGTCAACTGCACCGGATTCGACGTCGTCGCCATCTTGTTTGGAGACGGGAATGGCGGGTTCACTTTGGGGGGGCATTTTCCGGTCGATACTCTCACAAAGGGGCTTCAGGTGGGGGATGTGAATCGGGATGGACATCTCGACCTCGTGAATTGCGCCAACTGGGGTTACGACGAGGCTATTCTCTTAGGCGATGGTTTAGGTGCATTCCACCGCGCTAGCCCGCCAACCGAAATTGACGGCGATGGCGAGCCGGTTCGTCTTCTTTTGCGTGACTTCAACAACGACGGCAAACTTGATCTCGCAGTAAATGCCCCCCAAGACGACAAAATCGTCCTTTATTTTGGCGATGGGAAAGGGAATTTCCCTGGCCCTGACTTGGAAGTGGAAGGAGTGCTAAACCCCTACGGTATGGATGCCGGCGATTTCAACAACGATGGAAATCTGGACATGGCAATCACGGGTGCGTCCATGCTGGCAGGTCAGAGTGTAGTCTCGATCTTGCTCGGAGATGGGGCAGGGGGATTCCGTGTTAGCACGTTCCCAGTCAACGATTTGCCAGCTAGTGTGAAGGTTGCCGACCTGAACAACGACGGCGTCTTAGACCTGGTCGTGGCGGGAGCGCTGCCAGGCAATACTACCGGTAACTTCATTTCCACATACCTTGGCAACGGGAGGGGTGTCTTTGCCCTAACACAGACAATAAATTTGGGCCCTGGGAACCTAAAAGGCGACATAGCCATTGGGGACTTCAATGAGGACGGATTCCTGGACGTGGCGTTTCCTGTGACCGGAATTCAGGATCCGCACAACCATAGCACCCATGTTCTCACATTCTTCGGCAACGGTACCGGAGATTTGGTAGCCGGACCGACTTTAACCGTTGGACAGGAACCTCACACTGTTATTGCCGTCGATGTTAACCACGATGGCCATCTGGACCTGGCTGTCACCAATAGGACCGATGGAACGGTTACGGTGCTGTTGGGTGACGGGCACGGGAACTTCACCGTTTCATCGACAACCTCGGTCCTCTCCCCGATTCCGTAAATCGCTCGCGCTGTGAAATCAACCATAGTCATCTTCCTATCGTTAGCGAAATAGCAACAAAATAGCAACTTAGAGGATAATACTTGGTAACACAGCGCCCTTTGGAGGCGTTATTCTTGGTTCGAATCCAAGCGGGGTAGCCACTCTCTCAAACAGTGATTTACCTATGAAAAAAGGTAATTAATCGAACGCGCAACGACCCGAACGAAAACGCAGTCTATTCGACAAGTATTCGTCAACACGCTATGGCAGAGGGGAGAGACTCAATTCTTTTTCTCGTCAGCGCGGAGTCGGGCAGGAAATGCAGTAGCCTTTTTGCTGCTGTTTGGCTGTGTGAATGCATTGCCGGGGCAGTATTGGATGCATCTACGGGCATTGCTGCGGCAGCTAGGGGCATTGTCGGTGCAGCATTGGCATTGTCTGTGTTGTCTTGCTGTTCTGTTTGAGACAAAGAGGGAACGATGGGAGTGGTGAGCGTGGACTGCGATGCGTTGGCGTTGGAAGGGTCTCGGGCGGCTGGTGGAGCGTCTGGGAGGGCGTCCAGGATAGCGTCCCACGTTTCGCGGGTGATAGGTTGGAAGTGGTGGGCGTGAGCGTGGAGGTGCTGGTGTTCGTGGCGGATGATTACGGCTGGGTCGGCGGAGAGGGCAAGCACTTTGTCCGTCGTCACTCCGAAGGCCACGACCGCCTGCGGTAGAGTGGTACCGTCGATCTGGTCTTCGACGCGATCCGCAGCGAGCTTAGCAATGTGAGCGGCTTGCTCCATCAGCGTTTGTTTTCGTGTGGCTATAGGAATCGCCTCACGCTGCTCAACGGCTTTGACCGTGTCATCCGTCACGTGGCAGCGGCGACAGATTTCCCGATAGCTGACGTGCTGGCGCGGTTCGGCTAATAGCTGCACAACGCGGCGATAGGTTTCGGGGCGCAGCACTTTCAGGCGTTCGCCGGTATAATTGCCCTTTGGCTTACCGCGATCGGGCTGGCCGTTTGATGATTGATTCATGGTCAAATGAACGTATAAGCTGACATCGAGGCAAACGCAAAGCGTTTCGTTGTGGTATGACAGGCATCGAAATCAAACCGCATGGTAACGGTTGGAAAGTCTTCGAAGCGCCCGGTGTCGAACCGGTCTTTTTAATGAAAGAACAGGCGGTCAATTAGCGCAAAACCGTGCGAGTTTTCGCTCTGGCGAGATTCGCATTTTCGATTCGAGCGGCAATGTCGAACGCATCATCGCGTTCAAAGAGACGGAAAGAAAGCTGTGACGCTCTGATTCGCGTTTACGATGAAGCGGGTAACGTGATTGAAACGCACAAGCACGCAGGCGATTTCAGAGAGTGGTGAGCGGTGATGTTTGTTCGAAAACGCGGCTGGCTGGAGGTCGGCTGCCTTGCTAATCCCTTGCGACGACTCGCGCTGCAGGTTTCGTCAGGTCAACCTGATTACTTACTTTTTCCAAACCAGCGGTGAGAACTTTGATTTCGTTCTGCTGCTGTGCCAGCGCGGTCTTCAGTTCGGCGATTGTCCCTTGTTGTTTCTCTACTTTGCGGTGCTCTTTAATAGCGGCGATGCCCCGAAATCGTCGCGCCTAGTGCAGGATCAGATATGATCCACCCTGGGCGCCCCTCGCCACAAAAGATTCCTTAAAACAAACAACTCCAGCGCAAACGGCACGTACCCGCCATAACCAAGCAGCGGCATCTCGAATACATGTAGAAACTGAGCTCCCGGCGTGTGATAAATCCACTTCGGCCACGAATAATAATTCCACATCTCCCAAAAAAATCCGCAAATCAACGCCCCAACCGATAGCGACACGATCGGCCGCCAATCCCCCCGTTCCAAATATTCCATGAAATGCTCTCTTCCCAACCAGCGATTCAGCGGTTCCAATATCAACACCAGCGACGTCCAAACAAACGGATAACAGTATTTCGGCCAAGCCAGCGTCAGCAGCAGCATTCCTGCTCCTGCTAAAAAGAACCCCGCTTCCAATGCCGCAGTCTCCCGAACCCGGGGTCCAAAAGCGAACCGCTCCACCCACTTAAAGCTGCCTGCCAACTCCGCCGTCTCAAACACCGCCGGCATCACCGTCGAAAACGAAATCGTGCAAAGCAGATAATGCTCGAATGTCGTAAAATGGTTACTTCCCAGGTACTCCCAGTTCGCCGTGCGGTCGTTGATCACCTCAAACATCCACCAAACCGGCGAAGAAGCCACAAACAGCAGCACGAACTCTTTCCGCGACCGCGTCCACATCGAACTCCCCGTCCGCGCCGCCACCAACGCGTCCACCACCAGCACGTACCCGAGCCATAAGGGAAAAAAGAGATACTCCGTAACGCCTTTCAGCGTCCAGTTCAACGGCCAACATGTGGCAATGAGCAACAGCCCTACCCATCTCTGCGTCCGCCAGCGGCTCCGATGGGCGCTGGCTGCGCTCGGCAAATTCCTCAGTTCTTCCATCCTTGCCTATCATCCAATAATCGGAGCCAAGCCACCAGATCGTTGCCGAAGCCAACACGGTGCGGCAAAATCGCTCAGTGAGTCGTCGACTGCCCGTCGTCGATTCGTGCCTCAGAGAAGACGTAAGTGATGTAGTCTCGCAGCTATGCTCTCGACTATCGGCAGATGAATTGAGATTATTTTTCCGGCGCAGCCCACCTCTCCTCCGAGCACCGAAATGTCCACTGAGATCAAAAAAGAGATCCAACTTGAGATTGCCCATGTCTTGTTCATTGACATCGTCGGTTACTCCAAGCTTTCGATTAACGAACAGCGTGCAGTCGTTGACGAGCTGACCGAAGTGGTCCGCGGTTCGGAGCAATTTCAGAGGGCTGAACCCGCGGGTCGCTTAATTAAAATTCCAACCGGCGACGGCATGGCATTGGTTTTTTACACCAGTCCAGAAGCGCCAGCACAATGCGCAATTGAAATCAGCCGTATTCTCAAAGAGCATCCACGCCTACAACTCCGGATGGGCGTGCACAGCGGTCCGGTGAGCGGCGTGATAGATGTGAATGGTCATGCCAACCTCGCCGGTGCTGGCCTCAACATGGCGCGGCGGGTGATGGATTGCGGGGACGCGGGCCACATTCTTCTGTCCAAACACGTCGCCGAAGATTTAGAAGAATACGAACAGTGGCGGCCACTCCTGCACGACCTTGGCACATGCGAAGTGAAACATGGCGTGCGCGTCGGCATTGC
>Ga0209471_1000506_pt1 | contig 26194 bp, 28 predicted proteins | sample GraSoiAngelo_128_FD_185885 | JGI IMG/M metagenome (GOLD analysis project Ga0209471, IMG submission 185885) | Grasslands soil microbial communities from the Angelo Coastal Reserve, California, USA - 14_0927_12_20cm (SPAdes) (version 2) | ecosystem: Environmental > Terrestrial > Soil > Grasslands ... | reverse complement strand
TCTCGGATATAGCGCCACGACGCCGGTCCAAGTCAGCAACTGCTCAGGCCGGAATGCCGAGGTGGAGCAGTCAACAGATCCCAAAGCGACGGTCGAAGCTCCGACCGGTTACATCTACGAGGAATGGATGGCGGCCGGCTGCCAGGGCATCGCCTTTTCCCGATCACTCGATGGCGGGCAACACTGGTCCGACCCGGTCCGGGTCTCGGGCGCAACCGGATCCACCTTCAACTCGTGGGATCCGGACGTCGTGGTCGGGCCCGATGGCACGGTCTACGCCGCCTACATGACCAGCAATGGCAGCCAGTGGTACCCCGTTGTGGCCACGTCGTTCGACCACGGCCAGACGTTCCCGCAGGTCAGTTCCCTTGTTCCGCCGGATCCGAAGAACTGGGGCGACCGGGTATTCCTTGCGACCGATCCAACCCAACCGGGCACGGTTTACCTGACCTATGACTATGGTCCAAACCGCACCTCGGTCACCTTCGTCTGCGCCTCGAGCGGCAGCTGTGGCTTTTCAACCGGCGACGTGAACGTCGTGATGCAGACCTCGACCGACCATGGGAAGACATGGGGGCCAATGTCCCACGTCAGCCCTGGCTTTCAAGCAAGCGGCGCCGACAGCGGGCCCATCTTTGTCGAACCAGGCGGCCGGATCGATGTGCTGCTCCAGGACTACCCGATCACCAACACCACAACCTATGCGATGGGCAACGGCGTCGAGGAATTCACATCGTCAACCAATGGCGGCCAGACCTGGTCGACGCCTGTCGTCGTTGGGCCAAACAACGGCACCATGTCGCTCGACGAATGGTGGATCGACGGGGCGCTCGCCGTCGACTCGGCCGGCAACCTTTATGCCAGCTGGGATACGCAGGCTGGCGGCGCCTTCGGGCTTGGCACGCCGGACACCGGCTGGCTTTCCTTCTCGACGAATCACGGCGCCAGCTGGTCGTCGCCGCTCCAGGTCACCAACAATGCGCCCGTCCCGCACATCATGGAGGTGACGGCCGGCCCGCGTGGAACGGTCTATGTCAGTTGGCTGACCCAAGTTCCCGTCCCGGGCAACTCTTCACTCGGCTACGCCGAATTCCTGCGACCGTACTCCATTGGCGCCGGCTGGCTCGCCGGCCCCGTTCAAGTTTCGGGCAACACCTACGGCGACCCGAACACCTGGCCCGGCGACACCACCGGCCTATCGACTTACACCTCGCTGAACCAGGTAGTCCTCAGCTGGGGCAGCGGTGTACCCATGAACAACCAGCCGAAGTCCGAGATCTTCTCTAGCGTCGTCACGTTCAGTCGCGGCTGATCCACTGAACCGACCGTAAGTCGCGCGTTCGCGCCGGCCCCGTGGGCTGGCGCGAACCTTTCCAAGGTCTAGGAGGTTCGCTCATCCTGGATTGGTGAGTCGAGTGTGCTGTGCGATAAACCCCGCGGATCGTAGGTCACCACCGTGTACGACGAGTCGAGGTGTCCGGCGATCTGGCGGAATGCCGATGCGCCCGCCGGTCCGCCAGGCATCATGAGCAGTACCGGACCTGATCCGCGAACCTCGTAATAGATGCTCGCGCCGGGCACTTTCAAGCTCTCCGTCTTGATCGGCACAGTCCTATTGCCTAAGAGTACCCATGCCGCCAGCCGATCGCGGCAATATGCCTGAGTAGACTGGGAAACGCCTGCTCGTGCCTGCAAACTCGTTCGAATCCAGCTATCTCGGAACGCCCCCCTGGGACATTGGCCGCCCGCAGCCCGCCATCAAGCGGCTTGCCGAGACGGGCCAGCTCACTGGGACGGTCCTTGACGTCGGGTGTGGGACCGGCGAAAACGCCCTCTACCTGGCCGAGCGTGGCTTTGCCGTAGTCGGCATCGACGGCGCGCCGACCGCGGTCAAGAAGGCTCGGGCCAAAGCGAAACGGCGAGGTCTCAACGCGCTGTTCGAGGTCGCCGACGCGCTCGACCTCTCGATGCCGCAGAAGTTCGACACCGTGCTTGATTCCGGGCTGTTTCACGTGTTCTCCGACGAAGAGCGTGACCGCTTCAGAGATAGCCTCACGCGGGTGGTTAAGCCCGGCGGCACCTACTTCCTGATGTGCTTCAGCGACCAGGAGCCCGGCGATTGGGGACCGCGCCGGGTCACCCAGGCCGAGATCCGGTCAGTCTTTAGCGATGGCTGGCGCGTCAACCACATCGAGCCTTCCGCCTTCGACACGAACATGGGTCATGCCCAAGCATGGCTCGCATCCGTATCCCGCTTATGAAAGGGGCGTGAGATCAGCTGGCGCGCTGATAGCGCAGGTAAACCACTCCAGAGCCGAAGGTGCGGGTTTCGACGAGCGTCAGACTGATTCTGTTGTCCAACGCCGGGAAGAATGGCGTGCCGCCGCCCAGGACGACCGGGTGAACGACGGGCCCGTATTCATCGATCAGACCGAGCCGCATGAGGGTCGAGGCGAGGGTGGGGCCAGCGACTTCCATATTCTTGCCGACTTGCGCCTTCAGCTTCGCGACCTCTTCCGCGACGTTGTCCCTGACCAGCCGGCTATTCCAGTCGACCTTCTCCAGGGTGGTCGAGAAGACGATCTTCGGCTTGTCCCTCCAGATTCGGGCGAACTCGACCACGTAGTCTGGGGCCGAGGGATCCGTATCCGCGGTTGGCCAGTAGGCAGCCATGAGCTCGTACAGCCGCCGGCCGTACAGGGAGGTGCCCATTTCCCGCTCCTGATCGTTCCAGAACCTGTGCAGCTCCTCGTCGGGGGTGGACCAGTCGAGCTCTCGGTTCGGACCCTCCACGAACCCATCGAGGGACACGTTCATCGAGTAGATGACCTTCCTCATCGCCTTCTCCTTCGTGTCCAGTAGCTCTTGGCAATTGTATTGACCCGCGGCCTGAACGAGATCGATATTTGAGATTCCCGGCCCTAGCTGGTACGAGTCGTTTTCTCCGGGGCCTGAGCAGCGAGCGCCAAGTAAGCCTGGACGCGGTCGGATGAGGCATTGGGTGACTCCGCGAGCTCCAAGGCGGTCATTGCCGCGAAGGCGCTGCACCATTCGATTAGGTGGCCGGAGTCTGCGCCTATGGCCGGAGCGAGCAGCTTGGCACGCGACGCGATCATGTCGACGTCGTCTGCCTGCCAGAGAACCAGGTCGATAGCCTCGAACGCTATGTCGTCACCGAGACACGGGGCAGGATCGATCGCCACGAGTCCGCGCTGGTGTAAAGCTGTGTAAAGCCCCGAAACCCTCCTCGAACCCTGTGGCGGTGGCAGCCACGGATGGGCGAGTCGATTGCCGCCCATTGCCCTCAAACCTTACGCCCAAATGAGTCAAGCAGGAGCTCGATCGCTTTGTTAGGAAAAGCGAAATGGTTGGTGAGTAGCCTCACTTCGACGGGTTGCCCGTTGACCTTCCGGTCGGTCGAGGCCACCGTCAAAGGCAGGGATGTTCATGATCGTCAGGCGATTCGTATTGGCATGCGCCCTCCTCGCCATAAGCGGCCTTTCAACGCCGGTGGCCGCCGATGCCAGTAGCAGTCGCACTCCTGCCACTCTCAACACCGAGACACTTGTCGGCCTGGAGCAGAATGTCACGGCTAGCTGCAACCCCGATGGCACATCGACTATCACCTACTGGGTGGCGGGTAAGGCCGGCGCTTTGGACGCAAGCGGAAGCTTCAGTGCCAACAAAGGGCCTTATCCGGGAACATTTATCGAGCAAGGGACGCTGACGATGGGGCCCCAGGCGGTCAGCGGAACCTCGGTTACCCCCGCATCAGTTCTCACCTGGACCGCGAGCTTCACCATCGTGTCGAGCGCCGGAATCGTCAACGGGACAGCGACCCTCACCGGACCAGGCAGCACAGGTCTCTGCCTCCTCGAACCCAACGGCCAGCTTACGCAGGCGGCCTGGGGCACATCGCCTCCCTACAACTACTCGTACGCCGCCACCATCTCCAGTACGCGACTACAGGGGACGTTCGCGGATACGGGTAAGTCATATCCGCAGCTGTTTGCCCCTTATCCCTGGAGCAGCTCGCCCAACTCCTTCTTCGAGCAGATGACGTCCTCGCAAACCACAACCACCGCCCTGAGCAGCTAAGCCGTTGGCTAAGGGAAGCGGGCACAGCGCCCGCTCCCTAGACCCGAGTGCATCGCTTTGCTCTAGTGCACGGTGGAAGACGGCGTCCAAGGGGCTACTGCCGGGCCTGTAGCCAGCCTCAACACCGAACGCCGACTGCGGTGGGAAGGAATGCAGCAGTTGCCCACTTTTGTCCCGCCCAAGGATGCTGTCGAAGCCTTCTTCGATTAGCAGCGCCTCGACTACTTCCTCGGCAAAGATCGGACCGTGAGAGTGTCGTGTACCTGAGCACGAAGACGCTTCGAGCGCACTTCTCGGACGAGAAGCGATTCTGGCGCCGTCGCAGGCAGCTGCTGGAATGGACGATGCGAGACTTTCGTCGACGCTGCTGATCACCGTCAACGAGGGCCACGCCTTTAAATGCCGACGAGAACAAAGAGGCGCCGCCCTGAGAGGTTAGGCGTGACGAGCCGCGGCTTTAGATCGGGCACGCGCTGGAAATGTCGCAAGACGTGCTGAGTGGCCGGCGGCTGCCGTCACGGTTGCCGTCAACGCCCGCTGACGGTGCCGGCGTCACTAATTATGTTTGATAGCTATGACGTAGGGATCGTATTCGACATTGGCGGAGGGAGAGGGATTCGAACCCCCGAAGGCTTGCACCTTAGTGGTTTTCAAGACCACCGCCATCGACCACTCGGCCATCCCTCCGGCGATCATCAATGATACGTGCGCCTAGGAACGAAACACGCTCTTCAAGAACGCGGACCCAACCTCGTCGCTGTTCACACGGTATGGTCCAAATCGCTTCGTAAGTGGGTCGAGGGTAATCGTCTCCGAGTACCCGAGGCTAGGTAACTGCTCCGACGGAATGAGCAGGCAGAAGTCGTGAATCTGATCGTCGGGTTTGAGCAGCACCAGTAGAACGTGCAGCCTCTTATCGATAAAGAATGGCGGGCGTTGCACCTCGAAATGAACTGTCCGGCCCGGAGTAATCTTTCCGGTCCTGATGTGCAACCCGGCGATGTGCCGACTGGAAAGGTCGTGAAGCAAGAGCGTCACCGTGTCGAGCCGCACCCGATCTTCCGCAAGGACAATCGAGCCACCGCCGGCCCGCTCGAGCTCGGTCGCCGTCCAGAGACGGCCGATGTCGCCGCGCCACATCGTCAGTGCATTGCCCACTACCACCGACTGCGGGCGCATAGGTTGAGGAACTGGGGGAATCGGCACCGCCCAGCCTGGCACGGAGCCGAGCCACTCTGGTAGGCGGTCGATGTCGATGAGGTAATCGCGCCACAGACCGTTCAGGTCGCCCAAGAAGTTTCCCGTGAAGGAGAAACATTCTCGACCATGCACCAGGGCGCGCGGGCAGCGCTCACGGAAAACCTCGAAGGGAATGAGGAACAGTCGCCGGTAGAGCTGATCGTAGGGCGCCGGGACGTGGACGATGACGAGATAGCCGTTTTGATCGTCGCCGATGTCGGTGACGGGAAGATCGAGATTCCCGGCTCCATCCGCACTGAGGTGTTGAAAGGCCTTGACCTGGATGGATAGCGTGAGCAGCGATCGAAGGCGCCGCAAAAAGAGGTCGATGCCGCGATCCACGATGGGGCGAGCGATGGTAGCAGTACCGCCGCCCGCGGCCTCGAGACTTACGGCAACAAGATCCTCGGCCATCGGACCGAACTGGGCGGTGGTGAGCGCCGTTCGCCAGTCAGGACGATGCGGTGGATCGAGGCTGCTCTGGGGATTCGGGAGAGCCATCTGCCAATGCAAACCGGCGAAAGGCGGTTTCCTTCCGCCGTCGGGAAGCTAGCCGATCCGGCTGCTGATTGCGTAGCCGCCGCCACCTCGCGGGCCGCCGGCCCGCACGAGTTCGGCCTGCAGCGATAGTTGCCGCCAACCCGGGAAGGCGGCAAGGACGAGGAGAAGCCCTCGGTACTCTCTCGCGGGTGGCACCGCCGGGACCCCCCAACTACTCCAAGCGAAGAAATCGTCCGCCGATCCGCCGACGCGCCCCCAGCCTGCCGCCTCGAGTTGTTTGGCGAAGTAGGCCTCGAGCTCCATTGGAGCCATCTCGGTCTGTGCGCGAGCATCGGATTTCCAGTTGCCTCCGCCGCCCGCCGTGCCCTCCGGTCGGAACCTCACTCCAGGCGGCGGCTTTAATCGCGGAAGGACCGATTCCTCGTGCCGCATGCCGTGGCCCATGTTCGCCACCATCTCCTGGGCGTTCGCTGGGTCGTAGCGAACTCGCAGCTCGCTACCGCCATCCTCTCGATCCCGGGCGTGAAGAAAGACGATGGCCGACTCGTTCTGGTTGACGAGCAAGGTCATCGTTCCGAGAGCCGGGCTGTCGAAACCACCACCGCCCGGGGGCCGCGGTTGTTCCACGCGATGCCAACCAAGACCGACCAGTGCCGCCTCGAAGCCTTCTGCGGCGACGTCGGGCTCGCCCGGACCATCGAAGACCAACTCGGCATTGACCAGTTGGCCGGCCCGACGGCGAACCACGCTCCCCAAGAACCTGAGCTCGGTTCGATCGACGAGTTCCGGTGGTAGATCGTCGGGATATCCCACCGGGATCAGATCGGTTGTCACGGGCCCCTCCGGATCGGGCCAGCTCAGGAAGCGGCTGGCAAGCTGACGCAACTGTCGCTCGCGCTCAGTCTCCGGCGCCGGTCCGCTCACCGGATGACGTCGAGACCGCCCATGTAAGTGCGCAGCGCCGTGGGAACCCGGATGGTGCCGTCCTCCTGCTGGTAATTCTCGAGGATCGCGACCATCGTGCGCGGGAGCGCCAGACCTGAGCCATTCAGCGTGTGGACAAAGTCGACCTTGCCATCTTTGCGCCGGTAACGGATGTTGGCCCGGCGCGCCTGGAAGTCGTTGTAGTTGGAGCAGGACGAGACCTCGAGGAAGCGCTTTTCGCCCGGGGACCATGCCTCGAGGTCATACGTCTTCGACTGGCCGAAGCCCATGTCCCCGGTGCACAGCACGATCACGCGGTACGGGATCTCCAGCCGCTGCAACACGTCTTCGGCGTCCCCGACCAGCAGCTCGAGCTCCTCGTTGGAGCGTTCGGGTTCGACGAACTTAACCATCTCGACCTTGTTGAACTGGTGCAACCGGATGTAGCCGCGGGTATCCTTGCCCGCCGCGCCCGCCTCGCTGCGAAAGTTGGTCGACCAGGCCACGTGCTTGATGGGGAGCGCCGAGACGGACAGGATCTCTTCTCGGTACATGTTGGTGACCGGGACCTCCGCTGTTGGGACGAGAAACAGATCTCGGCTCTCGATTCGAAAGGCATCGTCCTCGAACTTGGGCAGCTGGCCGGTGCCGGTCATGGCCGCACGGTTGAGCAGAAACGGTGGCAAGACTTCTATGTACTCGTGCTCTCGAATGTGGAGGTCGATCATGAAGTTGATCAGCGCGCGCTCGAGACGCGCGCCGGCGCCCTTCAGGAACAAGAAACGCGAGGTCGCGACTTTGACCCCTCGCTCGAAGTCGAACAGACCTAGCTGGGTACCGAGCTCGTAGTGCGACTTCGGCGTGAATGGAAATTCCTTGCCCAGACCCCACTCGCGGATCGTCGGGTTAGCGGACGCGTCCTTTCCCTCGGGGACAGACGGATCGGGGAGATTGGGCACTTCCAGCAGCAGGGCGTTGAGCCGCGCATCGATCGGCGCCAGCCTCTGCTCGAGCCCCCTGATCTCATCCTTCAATGCGCGCATGGCGTCGATGCCAGCCTGGTCTCGAGTCTTGGCCATGGCCGCCGATCGCTTGTTCTGCTCCGCTTTCAGCTGCTCGACCTTGGTCAGCGTTTCACGCCGCTCCGCGTCCAACTTCAGGATCTCGTCGACCGGAGCCTTCTCGCCCTTCTTGCGCGCGCCCTCTTTAACGAGGTCCGGGTGCTCGCGGATGAAGTTAAGGCTCAGCATGGCGAGCCCGCAGGTGCGGGAACAGAATGACGTCGCGAACCGACGGTTGATCGGTAATGATGGCCGCGAGGCGGTCGATGCCCAATCCCATGCCCCCGGTCGGGGGGAATCCGTACTCGAGCGCGGCGAGGAAGTCCTCATCCATCGGATGGGTCTCATCATCCCCGGCCGCCCTGGCACGCGCCTGTTCGACGAAGCGGCTGCGCTGGTCATCCGGATCGTTGAGCTCGGAAAAGGCGTTGGCGATCTCCTCCCCCGCGATGAAGAGCTCGAAGCGATCCGTCAGTCGCGTGTCGCTGGTTCGACGCCGTGCAAGCGGTGATACCTCGACCGGATGGCCGAGGACGAACGTCGGCTGCAGCAGCGTGTCCTGCACCAGCTCTTCGAACAGCTCGGCCACCAGCCCACCCCAGCCAAGCCTGGGTTTGGGCTCGATGTTGTGCTTTTTGATCAGCCCCACGAGCGTCGGCACATCGGCCTTCGACAGGTCCTCGTCCACCACCTGGCTGACGGCCTCCACCATCTCGATCCGTTTGAAGGGCCGGCTGAAGTTGATCTCCTGCCCCTGGTACTGGATGGTGGGCGTGCCCCTCACGCGCTCCACCAGGTGGATGGCGAGCGATTCGGTGAGCTCGATCATGCCCTCGACGTCGGTGTAGGCCTGGTACAGCTCGAGCATCGTGTATTCCGGGCTATGCCACTGATCCATCCCCTCGTTGCGAAAGATGCGGCCGATCTCGTAAACCCGGTCGAAGCCGCCGATGATCAATCGCTTGAGGTACAGCTCAAGGGCAATGCGCAGGTAGAGGTCCATATCGAGCGCGTTGTGATGGGTGCGAAAGGGCCGCGCCGCCGCGCCACCCGCCAGCGACTGCAGCACCGGCGTCTCTACCTCGACGAAGCCGCGACCCTTGAGGAATGTGCGGGTCTCCTCGACCATCCGGCTACGGGCGAGGAAAACATCCATTACCTCCGGGTTGGCGATCAAGTCCAGGTACCGCTGCCGGTAGCGGAGCTCCTTGTCTTTCAGGCCGTGATATTTCTCCGGCAGCGGCCGCAGGGCCTTCGCCAGTAGCACGAAGTCCTCGATCTCGCAGGTGATCTCACCCCGCTTGGTTCGAAACAGGGTGCCGTGCACGCCAATGATGTCCCCCAGGTCGAGGTCCGTGAACCGCTTGTAGGGCTCCTCACCGAGCCTGTCCACCTTGGCGAGCAGCTGGATCCGTCCGGCGAAATCCTGGACGTGCGCGAAGGTCGCTTTGCCCATGACGCGGATCGCCACCAGTCGGCCGGCCAGCGCAACGCGCTCGGTGCGCGCCTCGGCTCCGCCGCTTTTCTCCGCCTGCTCAAAGAAAGCGAGCGCCTCTGCTGAGCTGTGCGTGCGATCGAATCGGCTCTGGTACGGCTCGATGCCCTGCGAGCGAAGCGTCGTGAGCTTCTGGCGGCGCTGCAGTTCCTGCTCGGTTCGCTCCCCTTCCATTCCGCGAAAGTCTAAAGGGTCGCGGCGCCGGACCCGCTAGAGAACGTCGAAGGCGCGCGTTTCCATCGGCCGGTCGGCACGGAATGGATTGTCGGCCGGCGGGAGCTTGCCCGTGATCGCATCGACCGCCCGCCGGCTGCCGCCGATGCTTCCCATGATGCCGTGACCGCTGTAGCCCGTGTTGACGGCAAGACCAGGGATGCGGGTTGGCCCAAGCAGCGGCCGTCGATCGGGCGTGTAGGTGTACTGGCCGGCCTGAAGCCACCACTGCAGCCGCGACGACGCCCACACCTCTTTCCAGAAGGGGACGATGCGCGCCAGCGCGTGGTCGCTGGTGGGATTGAGCAGGCCGAACGCGAATTCCGCGGTCGTCGGCACATCGTCGAGTGGCGGTCCGGCCGGCGCGGGTGCTGTCCACAAAGCGTGGGCCCCAGTGCCCGCCGGTCGCCAGTGCGCCCCTGTCTCGAATTCGATCGTCATGGGAGCCTCGGCAGGCACCTGCGGCACATCCGGCAGAATCAATTTCTGCCGCCGCACGGTCGCGAGCGGCAAATCGAGGCCGGCGAGCTTGGCGACCGGGCCCGAGAGCGGGCCCGCCGCGATCAGGACGTTGTCGGCGTGGACGGCTCCAGAGGTTGTCGTTACGCCGCGTGCCCTGTCGCCATCGATCCTGAACCCGGTTACGGTGACGCCGGTCTCGATTCGGGCGCCACTCGCCCGGGCGAGTTCAAGCGCGAGATGGCGAGGCTCGAGCCAGCCATCGCCCTGCCGAAAGCGCGCATTGACGATGTCTGGCGCCAAGTAGGGAAAGCGCCGGCGGGCATCCGCGCCGTCCATCAGCTCGACGTCGGTGAGTCCCCAGCCGCGCTGGGCGGAAACCAGTTCCTGCTGGGCCCGGGCTCCGTCATCGGTGCGAGCCACAAAGAGGTAGCCCTGGTGCCGAAGCCCAACATCGACGCGCGACTGCAGGTCGTCGAAGAATGTCACGCTCTCCCGGACCAGCTCGACCTCCTCGAGGTTGTCGAACTGCAGCCGGAAAGCCCCGGTGGCGACCGGCGTCGTCAGGGTTGCCAGCGCCGGACGCTTCTCGAGGACAACAGTTTTCAGTCCGGCGCGTTCCGCGAAGTAGGCGGTGGCGCAGCCGATGATGCCGCCGCCGATAACGACGAGGTCGGCGGTATCGGCCGCTAGCGCACCTCGACGATCAGCATCTTGGTGGAGCCGCCGGGCGTCATCACCGAGACGTCGTCACCGACATGCTTGCCGAGCAGCGCCTTGCCAACCGGTGACTCGAGCGAGATGCGGCCCTTGCTTGGTTCGGCCTCGGCCGATCCAACGATGGTGAAAGCCTCGTCGCCGTACTCGTCGTGCACTTTGACGGTCGACCCGACTTCCACGATGCCTTTGACGTGCTTGCCCTCGATGATGCTGGCGTTTCGGACCAGCTTCTCGAGGAGGAGGACGCGCCCCTCGACGAAGCCCTGCTCGTTCTTGGCGTCGTCGTATTCGGCGTTCTCGTTGATATCGCCGAATTCTTTGGCCTGCCGGATGCGCTCCGCAACCTCGGGGCGGCGCTTGTTGCGCAGCACCTCGAGCTCCGCCTGGAGCCGGTTCAACCCTTCCTGCGTGAGATAGACAACCTTGTCGTTTTCCATAGTTCTCCCTTCCCGGAACCGCTAGGCGGCCCCCAGAGCCGCCGTATTATACGGGATTCCCGCCGCGAGTTCGCTACCCCAGAATTTGAATCGAAAGGGGCGGCAAATTCTCGCGGACCCGCGCCCCGGCGCCCATCGGCAGAACGACCCGAAAGAGGCCGTGGAGCGTGTAGCTCCCGGGTGCCAGCTGGCTCGAAGTGGGCCAATCGGCTGTAAAGGCGGCGGTGTCACCGGCGGCGAGCTGCTTGTGGCCGAACGCCATGCACATGATCGCGGGGACCGGCTGCTCCCACACCGTCTTGCGCTGGCTGTCCTCCGCCCAGATATGGAGCGTCTGTACGCAGCCGATCTCGTAGTCGATCGGCCCGGTCACAGTCAGCGTCAGGTGCACCGTGCCGCCGGCCGGCAGCGAGGCCGGTGTTGCCTGCGCCTGGAATGGACCATTCGTTCCCGACACGGTGCCGGACGGGCCAGGTCCCGCCGCCTGGGCTCCGCAGCCGGCGACGATCAGAGCGGCGAAGAGCAGCCAGATACGTTCCATGCCCATATGACGCCGCCCGGACGGAAAAGTTCCCCGGGTCAGGCGGCTTCGCAGGAGGGGGGCGCGTCATCGATCTCGCCATCCAGCGAGTACGGGCCGGGATCGATGGCGAGGGCGGCGTCGAGCACGACCGTCACGTCGGCCGGACTGCTGACCGACTGCACCATGGTGCGCAGCCGCGCCGCGCCCCTGAACCCGCGAAGTCCCCAGGCGATGAACTTCCGCAACAGGCGGGGCCCCCGCTCGGGGCCGTAATAGTCGAGCACCAGGTCGCAATGACGCCGGACCAGCTCAATCTGCTCTTGCCAGGACAGCGACGCGATCGACTCACCGGTCGTCAGCCGGACGACGGTCTGCCGAACCAGCCACAGGTTGCCCAGGATGCCTCGACCGAGCATCACCGCGTCCACCCCGCTCTCGCGCTGGCGCCGGGCGGCATCGTCCGCCGTGCGCAGATCGCCGCTGCCGGCCACCGGGATCGTGACCGCGGCCTTGACTTCGGCGATCGCCTCCCAGTCCGCTGAGGGATCGTACCGTTGCGACCGGGTGCGGCCGTGCACCGCGAGACCCTGGATACCGGTTGCTTGCAGACGCGTCGCCATCTCCAGGTGGTTGCGGGTCGCGAAGTCCCAACCCAGCCGGATCTTGACGGTCACCGGCACGGACACCGCGCCAACTACCGCTTCGGCGACGCGCGAGGCCAGATCAGGATCGCGCAGCAGCGATGAGCCACCCGAGGTCTTGACCACCTTGGGGACGGGGCAGCCCATGTTGATGTCGACGATGTCGGCCCCGGCGGCCTCGGCCACGCGTGCCGCCTCCGCCATCACCGCCGGGTCGCCACCCATCAGCTGGACCGAAACCGGTCGCTGGTCCCACCGAAGGTCCATCAACCGGAAGGACTCGCGGTGCTGGCGGACGAGCGCCTCGCTGCTGATCATCTCCGTGCAGGCCATACCCGCGCCGAACTCGCGGGCGATCTTGCGGAAGGGCGCGTCCGTCACGCCCGCCATGGGGGCGACGTAAACAGGTGAGATGAGGGTATGCCGGCCGATGTTCACGGGGCTACCAGCCTATCAGTCTTTCGGGCGCAACCGGAGCTCGAGGAGGAGCGCAATCACGCCCAGCATCAGGATCGGACCGACGTTTTGCGAGTTGATGAAGATCGCGAACAGCGTGGCGGCGGCGATGAAGATGGCCGCCGGGTCGCTGACGGGCGAGGGGCGATTGGGACGCGGCCCCGGTGTGATCTCGTCAGGCATTGAGGTCATAGATGAGGCGCAGCCCCTCGAGCATAAGGCGTTGGTCCACCAGCTCGATCACCGGCGTCTCGGCCGCGATCAATCCCGCCAGCCCGCCGGTGGCAATCACCCTGGGGTTTTCGCCAAGCTCCTTCTTGATGCGGGCCACCATGCCCTCGACCTGAGCGGTGAAGCCGAAGATGATCCCCGCCTGCATGCTCTCGGCGGTGGTGCGGCCGATGACGTTGGCCGGCGCCTTGAGCTCCACCCGCTGCAGCCGGGCCGCCCGCTCGTAGAGCGCATCCACCGAGATCCCCATCCCCGGCGAGATGGCGCCGCCGAGGTAGTCACCTTCCTTGGAGACGACGTCGTAGGTCGTGGCGGTGCCGAAATCGATGATGATCAGCGGCCCGCCGTACTTCTTGAAGGCGGCCATGGCCGCCACGATGCGATCGGCGCCGACCTCCTTGGGATCGCGATAGTGGATCTTCAGGCCGGTCTTGATTCCGGGGCCGACCATCATCGGCTCCTTACCGAAATAGCGCTCGATCGCCTGGACCAGGCTGCTATTCAGCGGAGGAACGACGCTGGCCACCACCACGGCATCGACGCTCTTCGGATTGATCCCCTCTTGCCGCATGAGCTGCACCATCAGCAGGCCGAGCTCGTCGGGCATGCTGTCCCGCCGGGTCGCGAGGCGCCAGTCGTGCCGCAGCTCATCTCCCTCGAAGAGCCCGAACGCCAGGTTCGTGTTCCCGAGGTCGATCGCCAGCAACATCGCCGTCAGTCTACCCGCGCTGAACGACGGCTTTGGTTTTTACAATGAGGCGTGGCCACGGCCTTCCGGAACGCGGCTGCCGAGGAGATGCGGAAGCTGCGCCCGTTCTGGCGGGACGGCCGGATCGTCCAATGGCCGGCTCGCGAAAGCCGACGCCGGCTCGTCCTCGCTGAGGTGGCACGGGCGTTTCCACCCTGCAGGCGCCTGGCTGAGGTCGAGGTGGACGCCATCCTGCGGGAGTTCTGGCCCGACCACTGCCAGCTGCGCCGTGCGCTGGTCGAGCGCGAGTTGCTGAACCGGAAAGACGGCGTCTACTGGCGCGTCGGCTAGTAGACGTCCTCTTTGCGGGAGTCTTCGTCGGACTCGGGGACTTCCACCTCGTCCTCGGCGGACTCCACCGTATGCATGCCGTCCAGTTCCTCGGCGGGCTCTTCGCCGTCCTCCTCGGTCTCCTCGGCATCGGCGGCGCGGTTGAGCAGCGAATCCTTGGCGTAGGGCCGGAACTCGTCACGGCCTGCCTTCTTGATCGGGAATGACGGCCGCCCGAAGAACTTTGGATCCTGGTAGGTCTCGCGGACGATGACCTTGACCCCGCCGGTGTCACAGGAGGCGACGGCGCCGGAGTAGCGGTTGCCACCTTCGAGGAACTTGATCAGGCGACGCCCGAGGGCATGCTCGAGGTGGCCCAGGTAGACGCCCCGCGATGTCTCGACGTTCATGGTGTCGCCGGCCACGATCAGCTTCACCGGTTCGCCGCCGGAGACCTTGGCGCAGGGATCACCCTCGGCGTGCAGGTGGAGTGCCGTGAGGGCGGTCTTGCCGGTCTCCTCGATGAAGGCATCGACATTCACCTTCGCCTTCGAACTGGGAGCCGGCTGGCCGCCGCGAAGCGCCTGGAGCTTGGCCAGGTTCTTGACGGCGATCGGGTTCAGGGGGTTGAGCTTGAGAGTGCTCTTGTAGGCATCGACGGCGTTCTCGGGCTGCCCAAGCTCGGTGTATGCCTTGCCCAACCGGTTGAGGGTGTCCTCGTCCGGGCCGAACCGATCCATGATCCCTCGATTGACCTGGACCGCTTCCGTCCATTTACTCGCCAGGGCTAGCTCGATCGCCTCGTCGACGTACTGGGCCCGGGGTTTGATGCGCTCTGCGAATTCGGCCAACGCTTGCCCTCCTGAATGCGTCGTATACCCTACGCGCGGTTGAAAAGCATTGTCAAGCCCGCGTACAACTTGCCAGGCATCACAACGGGGGACACGCTTGATGCTTGTGCAAAAGGCCCCCGATTATTAAGTGGTATTAGAAGACTTGCCCATTTAGTTGCAGGGGCTGGGGCAAGGTTGTATAAAGAGCACGCCTTCGGGCAGCGGGAGTTCGGGAAGCATTTCACCATTTGGAAGGAGGACGTATATGAGATTGCCGAAGTTGCTCGCCGGGCTTGCCGTCGCGAGCGTGGCGCTGGCGGCCTGCGGCACGTCAGGCGGAACCGGTCAGACGATCAAGGGAACCATCAAGATCGGCATCGACCTGCCGGTCAGCGGTTCCGACGCCTCGGATGGACAACCGACCCAGAACGGCGCCAAGCTGGCCGTCAAGCTGACCGGGAAGGTGTGCGGGGCCTCGAGTCACTCCGATGCCTGTTTCACCCTCGCGTCGTTCCCGCTGGATGACGCCGTCAACGGGGCGCACGATCCCGGGCAGGGCGCCAAGAACGTCCAGCAGTTCGTCGCCGACTCGGCGGTGCTCGGCATGGTCGGGCCTTTCAACAGCAGCGTGGCCCGCGCCGAGATGCCGATCGCGAACACCGCCGGCCTGGCCATGATCAGCCCGGCCAATACCAACGAATGCCTGACCCAGGAGCCGACGGACGGCCACTGCGCCGGGCAGGCCGCCAAGCTGCGCCCCAAGGGCGGCAACAACTACTTCCGCGTTTGCACCACCGACCTGATCCAGGGCCCGGCCGCCGCCGACTACGCCTACAACAAGCTGGGCAAGAAGAAGGTCTACGTCTTCAATGACCAGCAGACCTACGGGCTCGGCATCGCCAAGAACTTCGCGGCGCAGTTCGCGAAGGACGGCGGCACCGTGCTGAACTCGGACCTGGGCGGCTTCGATCCGGGCTCGACCAACGACTTCAAGAACCAGATCAACCGCGCCAAGTCGCTGGGCGCCGACGTCATCTTCTTCGGCGGCACCACCGCCACCAAGGGCGGCCAGATCCGCAAGCAGATGCTCGGCCTCCTGGATGTCCCCTACGTCGCGGGGGACGGTATCTCCGGCAACCAGTTCGCCAAGGACGCGGGCGACAACGCCAACAACAGCTACTTCACGGTTGCGGGCCCCTACCCGCAGAAGCTGTCGACCGCCCAGCAGTTCAACGCTGACTACAAGAAGGAGTACAGCCAGGACGTGGGGGCCTATAGCGCGCAGGCCTACGACGCGGCCAAAATCATCATCGCGGCCCTCGGCCGGGCGATCGATGACGCCGGCGGCAGCATGCCGACCCGTGACCAGGTGACGGCCCAGGTGGCCAAGACCCAGAACTACAAAGGGGTCATCGGGACCACGAGCTTCGACGCCAACGGCGACACCAGCTTGAAGATCATCACGATCTACAAGTGGGCCTCCGCCAACGACACCGGCGGGACCTTCGTCGACCAGGTCACCGTCTCCTAAGAGGCAGATGTCATGAGGGGTAGGGCACCGCGCCCTGCCCCTCATCCTTGAACCCGACGGGCCGGCTGGCTACACTGTTCGGCAGCCGACCGATCGCGGCGCCGGACGGCCAAGAGAAGGGATGAGGTTCTTTGCCGACCAGCTGATCCTGGGCCTGACCGACGGGGCCATCTTCGCCCTGATCGCGCTGGGCTACACCATGGTCTACGGGATCATCGAGCTGATCAACTTCGCCCATGGCGACATCTTCACCGTCGGCGGCTTCATCGGCCTGACGCTGATCGGCATTCTCGGCCTGCAGCACGCACCGCCGGCGCTGCTGATCCCGGGCGTCATCCTGGTGTTCCTGGTGGCCATGAGCCTCAATGGGTTGCTCGGCGTGGCCATCGAGCGGGTGGCCTACCGCCCGCTGCGCAACGCCCCTCGACTGGCGCCGCTGATCACGGCGGTCGGCATCTCATTCATCCTCGAGGGCATCCTCTTCCTGCTGAAGGGGCCCAACCAGATCTCGTATCCCAACCTGCTGCCCGGCGGCAGCCTCAACCTTGGGTTTGCCTCGATCGGCGTCGGCAACATCTTCATCATCCTGATCGCGCTCGGGTTGATGATCGCGCTCAACCAGTTCATCCAGCGCACCCGCGTCGGCCGCGCGATGCGGGCGACGGCCCAGGATCGCGATGCTGCCCGTCTGATGGGTATCAACATCAACCGGACCATCGGCATCACCTTCTTCATCGGCTCCGCGCTGGCGGCAGCCGGCGGCATCATCTACGGCTTCGATTACCAGACGATCGACTTCAGCCTCGGATTCCGCAACGGCCTGGTCGCCTTCACCGCCGCGGTCTTCGGCGGCATCGGGAACGTCGTGGGGGCCGCGCTCGGTGGATTCATCATCGGCATCATCATCGACTTCGTCGGCGGCTACTTCCAGGGTGGCCAGCAATGGTCCGATGTGGTGGTCTTCAGCATCCTGATCCTGGTGCTGGTGTTCCGGCCGACCGGGCTGCTCGGCATGCGAGTACCGGAGAAATGAGTCAGCGAAGCGGGCCTCCGGCGGCCGCGGGTGCTCGCAAGCCGAGCCACTTCGGCGCTCTGGGCCGGGCACGCTACATCCCGTACCTCTTGCTGGGCGTGGGCCTGCTGCTCTTCCCCATCCTCGACGGGAACCGCTCCCAGGTCGACGTGGCGGCCTTCGCCGGGGTCTGGGTGCTGCTGGCGCTCGGCCTGAACATCGTGGTCGGATACGCGGGGCTGCTCGACCTCGGCTATGCGGCCTTCTTTGCCATCGGCTCCTACGCGTTTGCCATCCTGGCGTCCGGCCAGTTCAACATCCACATCTCGTTCTGGTTCCTCCTGTTCGCCTCGGCGTTTATCGCCGCTATCTTCGGGGTTCTCCTTGGAGCCCCGACCCTCCGCCTTCGTGGCGACTATCTCGCGATCGTCACGCTGGGATTCGGCGAGATCGTCCCCCGGGTCTTTCGGAATGCCTCGGTCTTCACCGGCGGGGTCAACGGCATCGTCGGCGTCGACCAGCCCAAGCTGCCGGCGGTCTTCGGCTGGAGTGGGAACTTTGGTTTCAACCCGATTCCGTACTACTACCTGATCCTCGGCGTGATCGTGCTGTCACTCTTCCTCATCAACAACCTGCGTAACTCGCGGCTGGGGCGGGCCTGGATGGCCATTCGCGAGGACGAGGTGGCGGCGGCGGCAACCGGGATCAACACGGTGACGACCAAACTGCTCGCTTTCGCGCTGGGCGCCTCGTTCAGTGGCTTCGCCGGGACCTACTACGCGTCGAAGCTCTTCATCGTGAGCCCCGAGTCGTTCAGCTTCCAGGCGGTGTCGGTGGTGGTGCTGGTGATGGTGGTCCTCGGCGGCATGGGCAGCATGCGCGGCGTGATCGTGGGCGCGCTACTGATCTATTTCATCCAGTCCTATGTCCTGATCCAGCTGCCGGGCTGGATCGTCAGCGCCACCGATGCCCTGAACATCGACTTTCTGACGAAGCTCGATATCGGCAGCTATGTCCAGCGCTCGAACTTCCTGATCTTCGGCATCATCCTCGCGGGCATCATGCTGTTGCGACCGCAGGGCCTGCTCCCGAGCGCGCAGCGCAAGGTTGAGCTGGAGGGCGGCACCTCGGATGAGGCCGTCGCCGATCTGCGTGGAACCGCCTGAGCATATCCATGCCGATCCTTGAAACGCGCGGGTTGACCAAGCGCTTCGGCGGCCTGGTCGCCGTCAACAGCATCGACCTGAGCGTGGAACAGGGCGAGATCTTCGCCATGATCGGTCCCAACGGCGCCGGCAAGACGACGGTCTTCAACCTGGTGGCCGGCCTCTACAAGCCGACGTCGGGTCAAATCCTCTTCAACGGCAAGTCGGTCTACCCGGTCCGCGAGTACTGGCGCAACTACCTCCCTCCGCTCGCCGCCTACTACACCGTGGCCGATGCGGCCCGCCGGCGGCTGGGGCTGGGCCCGATGCCGCTGGGGCTTCGCCCGCACGCCGTCACGACGCTGGGCATTGCCCGCACCTTTCAGAACATCCGGCTCTTTTCCTACATGACGGCGCTGGAGAACGTCATGGTTGGCGAGCACCCGCGGATGCACGCCAAGGTCTGGGACTCCCTGCTTCGGACGCCGTTCGCTCGGCGCGAGGAGCGCAAGGTCCGCGATCGAGCCAGGGAGCTGCTGCGCTTTGTCGGACTCGAGCGCCACCAGGACCAGTACGCGCGCAACCTTCCTTATGGGTTCCAGCGGCGGCTGGAAATCGCCCGCGCGCTGGGCACCCAGCCCAAGCTCTTGATGCTCGACGAGCCGGCGGCCGGCTTCAATCCGCAGGAAAAGAACGAGTTGATGCAGCTCATCCAGGACATCCGCGGCCAGGGGATCACCGTGTTCCTCATCGAACACGACATGAAAGTCGTCATGGAGGTCTCGGAGCGGATCGTCGTGCTGGATTACGGTGAGAAGATCGCCGAAGGCCCGCCCCAGAAAGTGCGCACCGATCCCCGGGTCATCGAGGCGTATCTCGGGAAGAGCGCCTGATGGGGGTCCTGCTCGAGGTCGATCGGATCGACGTCTTCTACGGTCGGATCCAGGCATTGCGTGGGGTCAGCCTCCACGTCGACGAGGGCGAGATCGTCACCTTGATCGGCGCCAATGGCGCGGGCAAGACGACGACCCTCCGAGCGATTTCCGGGCTGACACCGGCCAGCTCCGGCAGCATCCGGATCCGCGGCCAGGACATCACGCGCATGCAGGCGGAAGACATCGTCGCCAAGGGTATCGGCCACGCGCCCGAAGGCCGCCGGATCTTCGCCCGCATGAGCGTGCGGGAGAACCTGGACCTGGGCGCCTATATCCGGCGCGACGGCGAAACGCGTTCGGACATGGAGCGGGTCTACACGCTCTTTCCGCGTCTCAAGGAACGGCAAGCACAGCTCGCCGGCACGCTTTCCGGCGGCGAGCAGCAGATGCTCTGCATCGGCCGGGCCATGATGTCACGTCCGAAAGTCCTCCTCCTCGACGAGCCTTCACTGGGACTCGCGCCGCTGATGGTCGACACCATCTTCCAGGTTATCCGCGAGATCAATACCGAGGGGACGACCATCCTGCTGATCGAGCAAAACGCGCTCAAGGCGCTGGGTGTCGCGGCGCGTGGTTACGTGCTGGAAACCGGCCGGATCGTCAAAGAAGGGCCGTCGAAACAATTGATGGAAAGCCCCGACGTCCAGAAGGCGTACTTAGGGATCTAGCCGATCGGGCGACCGGTCACCAGTGCGAGCGCGATCAGGTAGACGCAGATCACGGCGAACAGCCCGTACTCGAACATGATCCGGCGGCTCAATGAGTCGTCGAGCGCATGGACGGTCAGCCCCTGCCACGCATACCAGGCGAAGGCGAGGATGACCGCAACATACTGGCTGCCCTGGTTGAGGTAGGTCACCATTCCGAAGGCGCCAAAGGTGACCGTGCCCGCGGTGAGGAAGGCGGAGAGCAGAGCGAGGCCTTCGCGCTTGGTGGCAAAGCGGAAGCTGCGATAACCGCTCAGCAGCGCGACCACGAAGACCGCGCTGAACTTGATGACGTTGGGCAGATCGTTGGACTGCAGGATCAGGAAGAAGAGCGCGAGCAGCGCGCAGAAGGTGGTCGCGTCTCGCAGGAAGCGGTGCAGCGGACGCTCGCGGCCCATCCCACGCGAGAGGTCGACGAAACAGCTGGCGAAGATGAAGGCGCCCATGGTCAGCATCGCCAGCGCGTGCACCCGATAGTCGGGGGCCAGAATCGAGAAGGCGGACGCGGCGATGATGATCAGCACCGGTGAGATGTAGTGATCGAGGCTCATCCACGCCGGGGTGCGGTTTCGCACGTGAAGGAAGACGAGGCCGAGCGTCGTCAGGGCCGCCAGCCCGGCCGTGGCCTGCCAGACCTGGGTGGGAGACAGCATTTCTGACTTGAAGCTGAGGCCGATCGCGACCGCCCAGGCGGAGAGCAACCCGAGGTAGCGGGTGCCGAGCTGGACGGGGCGGGGGGCAGGGCGCGACCGAGGTCTCGCCCGCAGTTGTCCTGGCGGAAGGGTTGCGGAAGAACTCGCCAGGGCTTCCGACATGGCGGCTAGTCTAGCAGGGAAACGTCCGTTTGGGGCTGGGGAAAGCCATCAGATGCAACCCCGAATTTGTATTCGAAAACAAATGTTCGACGCCGATCGTGGGTTCTGTGGAAACTGTGGAAAGACGCGGGTCGAATTAGGCCGTGCTGGTGCCCTGCCGGCCGTATTTGTCCTCCAATCGGACGACGTCATCGATCTCCGGGGTTGAGACCTCGAAGAATTCGCACTCCTCGACGCCGATCATCCGGTGCTTGCGCCCGGGGGTGACCCGTCGCGACATCCCGGGAGTCAGCCGGTGGGTCTCCATCTGACCCCTGTCGTTCTCGAGCTGGAGGTCCATCGCCCCCTTGACCACCAGCAGGGTTTCATCCTTCTGCTGGTGATACTGCAGGCTGAGCATCTCCCCGGTGTTGATGTGGATTACCTTGCCCAGGTATTTGTCGGTGATGGCGAAGCGGTTTTCCCAGCCCCAGGGCTTCTTGACGATCTCAGACAAGCTGGCGCAGTCCCAGACGTTCTTCGAGCGCGGCCAGCAGCTGGTCGACGCGCTCCTTGGAGCCCGCCTCGCTATAGACCCGGATCAACGGCTCGGTGCCGGAGAACCGAACCAGCACCCAGCTGCCGTCCTCGAGGTAGTACTTGAAGCCGTCATCGGTCCGCGACCGCGCCACGCGGGCGCCGGCGATCTCGGTCGGCGGCTCCTTTTCCAGCCGCGCGTAGAGTTCGGTCCGGCGGGCCGCGTACTCCTGACGGTCGAGATGCAGGTCGTGGCGGGCGTAGAAGTGCGGTCCCACCAGCTCGGTCAGGTGTTCCATGATCTTCGACAGCGGCTGGCCATACTTCACGATCATGTCGGCGAAGGTGATACCCGACAGGATGCCGTCGCGCTCGGGGATGTGGCCGCGGAAGGCGAAGCCGCCGCTTTCCTCGCCGCCGAGCATCGCGTTGCTCTCGGCCATCTTGGGCCCGATGAACTTGAAACCGACCTTGAGCTCGTGCACCGTGACCCCGAACCGCTCCCCGAGCTTGTCGACCATCGAGGTCGAGGTGAGCGAACGGACGACGTCACCTTTCTGGCCTCGTTTCTCGACGAGGTACATCATGAGCAGCGCCATCACCTGCAGCTGGTTGATGAAGGTACCGCGCTCATCGATGATGCCGACCCGGTCGGCGTCGCCGTCGTTGGCGATGCAGAGGTCGAACCCACCCTTGCGCATCCGCTCCATGGCTTGCGGCATCCACTGGGCGATGGGCTCGGGGTGCATGCCGCCAAAGCCCGGGTTCCGCTCGCCGTGGATCTCTTCCACGGTCGTCTTGCCGCCGGAGAGCAACGCCCGCACGTAGCCCTGGCTGGCGCCGTACATGGGCTCATGGAGAATCTTGAGCCCGGCGGCCTTGATGGCGTTAAGGTCCACCAGGCGATTGATCTGCGCCGCGTACGCGGGTTGGGGGTCGAAGACCTCGATCTTCCCCTCGCGCTGCGCATCGTCGAAGCGCACCTGCTTCACGCGCCCGCCGCGCTGCACCCGCTGGATCTCTTGCTCCAGCCGGGCGGTGACCTCGGGCGACGCCGAGCCAGCGTACTCCGGCTTGTACTTCAGGCCACTGAAGTAGTACGGGTTATGGCTGGCCGTGATCACGAGACCGCCGCTCGCCTTCTTGTCGAGGATGGCATAGGTCGCCACCTGGGTCGGTGCCGGGGCGTTGATGATGAAGACCTTGACCCCGTTGGCGGCCAGGACCTGGGCAACCTCGCGGGCGAAGAGGTCGGAGGCGAAGCGCGTGTCGTAGCCGATGATCGCGGACGGGTTCGGCCGGCTGGTCAGGTACTGGGCAATGCCCTGGGTCGCGATGCGAACCGACTCGTAGGTGAAGTCGTCGGCGATGATGCCGCGCCAGCCATCGGTCCCAAACGTGATTTCGACGTTCGCCACGGTTGACCCTATCGTACTGGGCTACGGAGGACGTCGGCCGGTCGCACGCCGAGCGCGGCGAGATCCGACTCCAGCATCTCTCGGATCATCTGCTCGAAGCTGATCTTTGGCCGCCAGCCCAGCTTGGCGCGAGCCTTACTCGGGTCGCCGCAGAGGTCGGGGACTTCGGCGGGACGGAAGTAGGCGCGATCCACCTCCACGTGCTTCTCCCAGTCCAGGCCGACCAGACCAAAGGCGAGCTCAACCAGCTGGCGAATGCTCCACTGGATGCCGGTGGCGATGACGTAGTCATCGGGCTTGTCCTGCTGCAGCATCATCCACATCGCCTCGACGTAGTCCCGGGCATGGCCCCAGTCGCGTTTGGATTCGAGGTTACCGAGGCGCAGTTTGGTCGAACGCTTGGCGATGATGGCCGATACGCCGCGCGTCACTTTTCGCGTCACGAAGTTCTCGCCACGCCGGGGGGATTCGTGATTGAAGAGGATGCCGCTGCAGGCGAACATGCCGTAGGCCTCGCGAAAGTTGACGGTCATCCAGTGCGCGTAGAGCTTGGCGACGCCATAGGGGCTGCGCGGATAGAACGGCGTCTGCTCGTTCTGCGGCGGTGGCGTCAGGCCGAACATCTCCGAGGTCGACGCCTGGTAGAAGCGCGTTGGACGTCCGCTGGCCCGAATCGCCTCCAGCAACCGGGTCGTGCCCAGCCCGTCGGTGTTGCCGGTGTACTCCGGTTGGTCGAACGAAATGTGGACCTGGCTCTGGGCGGCCAGGTTGTAGATCTCATCGGGCTGCACCGTCATCACCAGCCGGTTCAGGCCACCGGAGTCGGTCATGTCGCCGTAGTTCAGCGTAAAGCGGGCGCCCTCGAGGTGCGACGGATGCGCGTGCTCGAGGTGATCGATGCGGCTGCGGTTCATGCTGGACGAGCGCCGCACCACGCCGTGCACCTCGTATCCCTTCTCCAGCAACAGCTCGGCGAGGTAGGACCCATCCTGGCCGGTGATGCCGGTGATCAGCGCGCGCTTTGCCACGGCCACAGTGTACTGACGGTCAGAGGTATTCGGTCTTGCCCATTTGCTTGAGGCGTTCGACGATCAGCTTCACGTCCTGCGAGCGCGCCTTGGGACAGATCAGGATGGCGTCCTCGGTCTCGATGACCACCATGTCCTCCAGGCCGACCGCCGCCACCAGCTTCTTGGGGGAGTGGATCATGCAGTTCTTGGAGTCGATCAGGACCGAGTCGCCCTCCACGAAGTTGCCGGCCTCGTCCTGCTGCAGGATGTCGTGAAGGTCCGCCCACGATCCCAGGTCGTGCCACTCGAAGGTTGCCCCCACCACCAGCAGGTTGTGGGTGCGTTCGAGCACGGCGTAATCGATCGCCTCGGTCGGCAGGGCCTCGTAAGCGACATCGGCCTCCTCCCATGCTCCGGCCCGCCGCAATTGTTTCACCTGCTCCAGCCCGGCAAACAGCTCAGGGGCGTGGGCGGCCATCTCGCTGAAGAGCACTTCGACCGGCCAGCTGAAGAGACCGAGGTTCCAGAGGTAGCCGCCTCCCTTGACGTAGCGCTGCGCGGTCTTCAGGTCCGGTTTCTCGACGAAAGCCTTGACCCGGTAGACCGGCGCCGCGTGATCGCCGTCGACGCGCGCACCAGTCTGGATGTAGCCGAAGGCGGTGGAGGCATACGGCGGATGCAGGCCGACCGTGACTAAGGAGCGCTTCGCCTCGGCCCAGCGCGCCTCCGCTTCCAGCGTTTGCAGGTACGCCTCTTCGTCGTGGCCGAGGTAATGATCGGCGTGGACCGAGAGCATGGTGGCGTTCAGGTCGCGCTCGGCGATGCGAAGCGCGGCGAGGCCCAGCGCCGAGGCCGTCCCGCGCCGCGCCGGCTCGATGATGAAGTGCTCGCCATCGAGCTCGGGTAACTGCTCGCGGATACTCTCCACCTGCGACCGTTCGGTGACGACGTACACGTTCTCCGTCAGCCGGCGGACCCGCTCGAAGGTCGACTGCAGCAGCGAGAGGCGGCCGGCGAGGGCGAGCAGGTGCTTCGGCGACTTCTCGCGAGAGCGTGGCCAGAGCCGCGTGCCGCTGCCACCCGCCAGGATGACGATGTGCCGGCCCATCAGGCGGCGCGTCGCTCGCAGCGGCGCCAGTACTCGAGGGTGTCCCGCAGCGTGCGATCCAGCGAGATTTGCGGCGCCCAGCCGGTGAGCCGCCGGAAACGGAGCGCGTCGCAGAGATAGACGTCGGCCTCGACCGCATGCCGCCTGCCGGCATCCACCTCCAGCGTGATGCTCGCCCGTGTCATCGTCAGGAGCCGGGCGATCAGATCGCGCAGCCGGGGCGCCGTGCCCGACCCGACGTTGTAGACCTCGCCCGGCTTGCCCTTCTCTGCCGCCATCAGGTAGGCGCGCACGATGTCGCGCACGTCCGTGAAATCGCGTCGGGCATCGAGGTTGCCCACCTTCAGGACCGGCGGCTGGGCGCCCAGTTCAATCCTCGCGATCTGCTGCGCGAAGCTGGCGATGGCGAAGTGCGGGGCCTGTCGCGGTCCCGTGTGGTTGAAGGGTCGCAGCCGGATCGCGGGAAGGCCATGGCTGAGGTGATATTGCAGTGCCAGCAGGTCCTGCGTCACCTTGCTGACCCCGTAGGGGGTGACCGGCTGCAGCGGCGTCGCTTCGTTGAGGCGGCGGGCGCGGCCGGGCGGTCGCCCGTACTCATCGCTGGAGCCGACGACGACCACACGCGGCATCGGATCGAGCTGCACCGCCGCCGCCAGCAGGTTGGCCTCGAGTCCGGCATTGGTGGCAATCGTTCCCGCCGGATCCTCCCAGGACGCGGCCGGGCTGCTCAAGGCAGCCAGGTGGAACACCCACTGCGGCCGGGTGGTGCGCACCAGCTCGTCCACGCGCGACCGGTCGAGCAAGTCGACGCGGTGCGTCGTCACCGTGGGCCCCAGCTCCGCCCGCGCGTCCGGCTGTGCACCACGGATGGTCCCGTGGACGGTGTGGCGGCGACGAGTTAGCAGATCGGAGAGGTGACTGCCCGCGAAACCGTCGATCCCCGTGACAAGGACGGTCTTAGCCGTCCTGCGACTCCACCACCTGGAGCCGCTGGACGCCCGCCTCGGCGGCCAGCAGGTCCGCCTTGTCGGTCCGTTCCCAGGGCAGGTCGAGGTCGGCGCGACCAAAGTGCCCGTAGGCCGCGGTTTGCTTGTAGATGGGGCGTCGCAGCTCCAGCTGGCGGATGATCTCCAGTGGGCTGAGGTCGA
>Ga0209471_1000504_pt1 | contig 26266 bp, 34 predicted proteins | sample GraSoiAngelo_128_FD_185885 | JGI IMG/M metagenome (GOLD analysis project Ga0209471, IMG submission 185885) | Grasslands soil microbial communities from the Angelo Coastal Reserve, California, USA - 14_0927_12_20cm (SPAdes) (version 2) | ecosystem: Environmental > Terrestrial > Soil > Grasslands ... | reverse complement strand
CACCGGGTGGGTGATGGACCCCGTTCACGTCCCGCAGGTAGACGTCCCTCGGGGGCAGCGTGTCTCCCACAAACACGGAGTCCAGGATCGGTGCCACGATGAGCAACAACGATGGGTTGTTGTCCGAGACGTTGATGCACCCGAGCGCCGTCGCGGCGGCGAGAGACAGCGCGAACACGTATCGTTTCATAGCGCCTAAGTGTAAGGGGAGGCGGTCGCGGCGGACCAGGGCCGTCGGGACCCATATGGAACACCGACGGCCGGCGATTGCTCCGGGATCCTTAAAACATCGACATCGCGAGGAACGACCGGAGGTTGTCGTTGGTCACGCGCAACCGGGCCGACAACAGCCGCACGACCGACCACAGCACCTTGTAGGCGATGTCGCGGTTGAAATCGAGCAGCAATTCGAAGTCGGAGCGGGCGATCGTGAGCAGGGTGCAGGAGGTGTTGGCGATCGCGTCGGTGGAGCGCTCGGACCGGTCGAAGATCGCCATCTCCCCGAAGCAGGCGCCCGGCTTGAGGACGGCCAGCGCTTCCTCTCCCGACCCGGGGATCGTGCGGGAGATGCGAACCTCGCCTTCGGAGATAATGAAGAGCCGGTTGCCGGGCTCGCCTTCCTTGAACACCTGCTGGCTGACGGCGAACTTCTGCTCCCGGCAGACCTCGGACACGCGGGCCAGCTCGCCGTCGTCCAAGTCTTGGAAGATCGCCGCTTGCTTCAGCAGATTGAGGTTCACGCGGACGAAGGTATGACGCACCGGAGGGAGGGGCAAGTGAAACCGTGGGTAACCCGGGCCGATCTCCTGACGGCGCTTCGGCTTCCTCTGGCCGCAGCGTTTCCGTTCGTGCACCAGCCGGCGTGGCAGCTCGCACTGGTGGGCGCGGCCGCTGCGTCGGATTTTTTCGACGGGATGCTGGCACGCCGGTTCGGCGGGTCGCGCGCCGGCGCCGTCCTCGACCCGACGGCCGACAAAGTCTTCATGGCGGCAGCGTTCCTCACCGTCGCCCGCGCCGGTCTGCTGCATCCTCTGGAGATCATCGGCGTCGTGGCCCGGGACATCGTGGCAGCGCTGGGGTACGTGGGAGCGTGGCTGTGGCGGCGGCCGACCGCACTGCCGGCCCGCGCCGGCGGGAAAGCGGTCACGGTGCTGCAGCTGCTCACATTGGTGGCGTTCATCGCCCGCTCCCCGCTGGTGCGGCCCCTCGCCTGGGCCACCGCGGCGGTAGGGTTGTACGCCATCTGGGACTACGGGCGGGCCGCCGCCCGGGCGCGCGCAACGCCGACGCGGGGGAAGGGGACGTGATGCGGCGGGTGTGGCTGACCGTGCTACTCGCGGCGGGCGGACTCACGGGGCTCGCCGCTCAGGAGTTCCATCCGCCTCAGGTTCGACCGGCCGGGCGTCGGGGCACGCACCTCGGCCTGTTCGGGTTCGGGGTGCGCGGCGGCATCGACCTGGCCGGCAGCCAGATGGTGTTCGGCGTGACGCTCGACGCCGGGGATCTCGTCTCCCCCCGCTTCCGGGTCCGTCCCTCCGGCGAGATCGGCTTCTTCAAAGGTCGCAACAGCTACGTCGGCAGTCTCGAGGCGTTGTATCGCTTCACCGGGGATGAGGTGGCGACGCCGTACGTGGGTGCGGGTTTCAGCCTCGCGGGACACCAGTCCTGCGGAGCCGACCCCGACTGTCCTGATGTGTGGGCCAACCTGGTGGTCGGTTTCGAGCTCCACTACCGGTCCACGTTCAACTGGCTGCTCGAATACCACGGCATGGGTGGCTTCCGCCACAACCGGCTGTACGTGGGACTGACGACGCGGCGAGGCAACTGACGTGGCCGGCGACAGTCGCGAGATCACCATGCGATGGCGCGCGGGCGCGGGCGCGGAGGGCGGGTTGCTGTTCGACGCCGGCGCAACGGGCCGGCCCTCCGTGGTGGTGGATGGCGACGGTGTGGTGGCCCAGACGCCGGTCGAGATGTTGTTGGTCGCGGCGGCTACGTGCTCCGCGTCGGACGTCGTGCTGATCCTCCAGAAGCAACGTGTGACGCTCGAGGCCCTCGAGGTTGCGCTCCGGGGGACGCGTCGGGAAGAGCAGCCGCGGCGCTACACCGCTCTCCACTTCGTCTTCACCATGTCGGGCGTCGGCGTGGACGAGACCAAGGCCCGCCGCGCGATCGACCTCTCGCTCGAGAAGTATTGCTCGGTCGTCGCGTCCCTCGCCTCCGACATCCAAGTCACTTACGACGTCGCGCTTCGCTAGGGCCGTGCTGGCCGCAACCGGGGTGGCCGCGGGCGTCGTGCTGCCGGTGCGTGCTCAGGTTGCGAGAGCCACGGAGATCGGCGCCGGCGCGACGGCGGTCTTGGCGCACCGCGGCTTCTGGGGTCCGGAGTTGGGAGTGGCACGGCGCTCCGGGGGTCAGGGACGCTTGGCCTTCGCGGCCGCGTGCGGGGATTACGAGCGGGCGCTGGGCGTCCGCGTCGAGGCGACCGCGCAGTTCCTGCTCCGCCCGCTCGAGCGCAGCGGCGTCGGACCGTACGGTGGGCTGGGGTTGGCGTTCGTCGGTTCGGAAGGGGCGCGCGGCGCGAGCTACCTCACTGCCCTGCTTGGCGTCGATCAGGGGCCGGGCGCCCGGGCGGGGTGGTACGCGGAGCTGGGGCTGGGCGGCGGTGTGCGGCTCGCATTGGGTCGGCGGTTCCGGCGCTTCCCGGCCTGGTGGCCGCCGTAAAAAGGGCGCCGGCGACCCTCAGACGCTCGCGCCCACGGGTGCGCTCCGTCCCACAACGGGTCGGCAATAGCGCTCCCCCAGCACGCGCAACTCCGCCAGCTGCTGCTCGTCCAACGCATCGTAGCGCTCGGCGAGGTACAACATCGTGTCGTCGAACCATTCTTTCTGGTGCTCGGGCGTCGCTTCCAGCACGCCGCAGCGCAGGATGTGAGAGAACAGCTCGTCGCGGGCCTGTTCGAAGAGGGTGGGGGTGGACATTCTGCGGGGTTCCGAACGCTTCTTGGTCATGCGTGGGGAGCTCCTCTCTGCGCTTGGGACCGGGAACGCGGGGACTAGGGAGGCGGCTCGGGTTGCGCGAGCCGCCGATCAATCGGCGCCGCAATGTAATAGAGCGCTTTGCGTCACGCAAAGGCCGACCACGGCCGCCGGGGGTGGTATTATCATGGACGGGGAGGTGGGCGGGGCGTGGACACATCAGGGAAGGCTGGCCTATGAGCGATCACTCGGAAGAAGTCTATGGACCGGAGCGCGCGGAGCGCCTGCTCGCCATGCTGCGCGCGCTGGCTGAGCGCATTCAGGCGCTGGACCGAACGGGCGGGCTGCTGGAGCGAGCGCCGGAGCTCCAGAAGCTACTGGGAAACGCGCGGAGCGAGTTGTTTCATTATGAGGTGCGCGTGACGTACGATACGCCGGAGATCGCGGAGGGTCGGCGCATCGTGGACGAGGCGGAGCGCAGGGCGCGCGACGCGGCTGCTGGTTTCGACGAAGACGAGGACGACGAACCGTGGCGGAGGGCCGGGGACGAATGAAACGGTTCTACCTGTTGCTCGTGGCGGTGGCCGTGATCGGCGGGGGGGCGCTATGGTACGGATCGCAGCGAAGTCCCGCGCCCCCCGCGCCGAGTGCGCCGCTCCCGGTCGCGACGGCGGATGCGTTCCACGGCTATACGCTGGGGTCGGACTCGGCGCCGATCGAGGTCACGGAGTACTCGGATTTCGAGTGTCCCTTCTGCGCGTCGTTCGCGACGGTGCAGATGCCGGTGATCCGCGAGCAGCTGATCGCCACCGGGAAGCTGCGGTGGCGCTTTCGCGACTTTCCGCTGCCCTCGCACAAGTACTCCCGCTATGGGGCGCTGGCCGCCCAGTGCGCCGGAGAGCAGGGCAAGTTCTGGGAGATGCACGACCAGCTGTTCACCAACCACCAATGGGCTCAGACGGGGAAGAACCCGCGCTCCCTGTTCCGCGACTTCGCGAGGGCCATCGGGCTCGACCTCGACAAGTACGACGCGTGCATGGACGGCCAACGCTATGCCGCGCGGCTCGACGCGAGCGTGCAGGAAGGCGAGGCGCTCGGCGTGCGGGGAACGCCGAGCTTCTTCGTGAACGGGCGTCCGTACACGGGACGCGGCACCTCGGACGATTTCAAGGCTCTCGTCGATAGCCTAACCAAGAAACGCAAGTGATCCGGCGCCAGGCGGTCGTGCTCCTCACGCTCGTGGGGCTGCTCGTCGCGACCTATCTCTGGCTCTACAAGATCGGCGTGCTCGGCCAGCTGCAATGCGGGACCGGCAGCTGCGAGCTAGTCCAGGCGAGCCGCTACGCCGAGCTGTTCGGTCTGCCGGTGGCGCTGTACGGGGTCGGCGGATACGCGGCGCTGTTCGTCGTGGGACTCGCGGGACTGCAGCCGCGGTTCGTCGCAGACCGCCGCGTGGCGTGGCTCTTGGCGACCCTCGCCACGGTGGGGTTCGCCTTCACGGTGTACCTGACGGGCGTCGAGCTCTTCGTGCTGCACGCGGTCTGCCGCTGGTGCGTGGCCTCGGCGGCGATCATGACGACCGTGTGGCTGCTGTCCGTCGCGGGGCTGCGCGCGACGCCCTCGGGGACGGCGCCGAGCCGTTAGTATTCACGGCCATGACCTCCGCTATGCAACCTGTCGTTCCCCAGCAACCGCACGGCCGCTATCTCGTCACGCTCGCCCTCACGGCGCTGGGCGTCGTGTACGGCGACATCGGCACGAGCCCACTGTACGCGATTCGCTACTCGTTCTACGGGCCGCACGGCCTCGCGGTCACGCCGGGCAACGTGCTGGGGGTGCTGTCGCTGGTCTTCTGGGCGCTCGTGATCGTGGTGACGATCAAGTACCACATCGTCATCATCCGGGCGGACAACAAGGGCGAAGGAGGCGTGCTCGCCTTGATGGCCCTCGTCAACGGCAGCCGTGTGGCCCGGGGCCTGTCGCCCCGCCGCGTCATGATCGTCCTCGGGATCTTCGGGTCGGCGCTCTTGTACGCGGACGGGGGCCTCACGCCGGCGATCTCGGTGCTGAGCGCCGTCGAAGGGCTCGAGATCGCGACGCCGGCGCTGGCCTCGTGGGTGATCCCCGTGACCCTCGTGATCCTGATCGGTCTGTTCCTGGTGCAAAGTCGCGGGACCGCCCGGATCGGGGCGGTGTTCGGCCCCGTGATGCTCGTCTGGTTCGCCACGATCGGCGTGCTTGGTCTGAGCCAGATCATTCGGCAACCCTCGGTGCTGGCGGCGGTCCTGCCGTACCACGCGGCGCGCTTTTTCGCCGAAGATGTGCATCGCGGATTCGTGGTGCTGGGCGCCGTGTTTCTCGTGGTCACCGGCGGCGAGGCGCTGTATGCGGACCTGGGGCACTTCGGTCATCGCGCGATTCAGATCGCTTGGTTCGGCGTCGCGCTCCCCTGCCTGCTGCTCAACTACTTCGGGCAAGGGGCGCTCCTGTTACGCGATGCCTCGGCGGCGGAGAACCCGTTCTATCATCTCGCGCCCGGCTGGGCGCTGTACCCGCTGATCGCGCTGGCGACCGCGGCGACCGTCATCGCGTCCCAAGCGGTGATCTCCGGGGCGTTTTCCCTCACCCGCCAGGCGGTGCAGCTCGGCTATAGCCCGCGGCTTCAGATCGCGCATACATCGTCGCGCGAGATCGGCCAGATCTACGTACCCCTGGTCAACTGGGGGCTCATGCTGCTCACGTGCGTGCTGGTGATCGGGTTCCACGCGGCCGACACGGCGCAGCCCACCTCCAGCAACATCGCCGGCGCGTACGGCGTGGCCCTCTCGACCCTGATGCTCATCACAACCCTGATGTTCTACGTGATGAGCCGTGAGGTGTGGCGCTGGAGCTTCGCGCGCGCGGCGATCGTCTCCGGCCTGTTCCTGTGCGTGGATGTGCCGTTCTTCGGCGCGAACATGTTGAAGATCCGCTCCGGCGGCTGGGTCCCCTTGGCGATCGCCGCGGCCATCTTCCTGCTGATGACGACGTGGCAGCGAGGACGCGAGATCCTCGGGAAGCGGATGCAGGAGAAGACGGTCGCCCTCAAGATGCTGCTCGCCGATCTCGCCGCCGAGCCGCCGCTCCGCGTCCCGGGGACGGCGGTGTTCTTGTATGGCACGACGGACGGCACGCCGCCGGCGCTGGTGCACAACCTGACGCACAATAAAGTGCTGCACGAGCGAGTCGTATTCCTGACCATGGTGACCCAGGACGTGCCCCACGTCTCGACCGCGGAACGCGTGACCGTGAAGGCCATCGGCAAGGGGTTTTACCGGGTGGTCGCGAGCTACGGCTTCATGGACGACCCGGACATCGACGACGTGCTGGCCGCGTGCCAGGTGAAGTCGCTCGAGATTCCTATCGCGGGGACGACGTTCTTCCTCGGTCGCGAGACGCTGGTCGCCTCCGACCGGCCCGGCATGCGCCACTGGCGCGCGGAGCTGTTCGCGTTCATGTCGCGCAACGCCCTGCGGGCGACCGCCTTCTTCAAGATCCCGGCGGACCAGGTGTTCGAGGTGGGGGCGCAAGTGGAACTCTAGGGACTCGGGACTCGGGGTTAGGGGCTCGGGGTGCGCCCGCCAGCCCTAGCCCCGAGCCCCGAGCCCCTATTCGACCTGGCCGTACTTCGCGATGTCTTCCGGCAATTCTCCCTGCGTAGCCGTCACTTTGTCCTTGCCTTGCACCATGATGCGGATCTGCTCGACCACGTCCGGGTTGGCGAGGGTCGTCACGTCACCGACGTCCCTGCGGTTGGAGATTGCCGCGAGCACGCGCCGCATGATCTTTCCGGAGCGCGTCTTGGGCATGTCCGGCACGATGTACACGTGCTTCGGGCGCGCGATCTTGCCGATCACCTCTTCGTTCGCCTTGATCACGCGATCGATGACGTCCTGGCTCGCCTGCACCCCCGGCTTGACCGCGATGTAGACCTCGGGCACGCGACCCTTCACCTCGTCCTGGACAGGGACGACCGCGGCCTCGGCCACTTCCGGGACCGTCAGACAGGCGGACTCGATCTCTTTGGTACCGAGGCGGTGACCGGCGACGTTGATCACGTCGTCGATACGGCCGAGGATGCGGTAGTAGCCATCGGCCGCCTGCACCGCGCCATCGCCGCACATGAAAGGCCAGTCGCGCCAGTCCTTGCTGCGGGGATTCTTGTTGTACTTGCCGTAGTACGTCTTGACATAACGGTCGGGGTCGCCCCAAATCGTCTGCATGATGCCCGGCCACGGATTGCGGATGCAGATGTTGCCCGCCCGCCCGGAGCCCTTGGGAACTTCGACCCCGGTCTCGTCATAGATCACCGGATGAATTCCGGGCGCGGCGGGACCGCAGCTGCCCGGCTTCATCGCGTGAATCGCCGGCACCGTGGTGGCGAGAAAGCCCCCGGTCTCCGTCATCCACCACGTATCGGTGATGACGGCTTCTCCCTTGCCGACCTCGTCGTAATACCAGCGCCACGCTTCCGGCTCGATCGGCTCTCCCACCGTGGTCATCGACTTGAAATGGTACTTGTACTTGCGAGGCTCCTGCGGACCGAGCTTGCGCAGCATCCGAATCGCCGTCGGCGCGGTATGGAAGATGTTCACGCCCAGCCGCTCGGCGATGCGCCAGGGCCGGCCTGCGTCGGGGAATGTCGGCACGCCCTCGTACAGCACGCTGGTCGCCGCGTTCGCCAGCGGGCCATAGACGATGTAGGAATGCCCGGTGATCCAGCCGATGTCCGCCATGCACCAGTAGACATCGTCCGGATGAATGTCGAGAACCCACGTCGACGTAGCCGTCACGTAGGACAGATAACCCGCGATGCCGTGCTGTGCACCCTTGGGCTTGCCCGTCGTGCCGCTCGAGTACATCAGGAACAACGGCGCTTCCCCCGGCAGAGGAACCGGGTCCACTTTCTTGCCCCGGTGCTCCTTGAGCAGATCGTTCACGAAAACGTCGCGACCCGCGACCATCGGCGTTGTGGCGGAATATTTTCCGGGATAGCGCTGCCACACCAAGACCTTGTCGACGTCCTGCCCCAACTCTTTCGCCGCCCGCACTGCGATGTCCGCGTTCGCCTTGTGATCGCCCAGCGTGCCGTTCCGCCAGTAGCTGTCCATCGTGATCAGCACGCGGCTGCCCGAATCCTGGATGCGCGAGCCACAGGCCTGACCGCTGAAGCCGCCGAAGACCTGGGAGTGGATCACGCCGAGTCGCGCACACGCCAGCATCGTGACCGGCAGCTCCGGGACCATCGGCATATGCAGGGTGACTCGGTCGCCCGCCTTGAGGCCCAAGCCACGGAGCAGCGCGGCCACTTCGTTGACGCGCGTGTGGAGCTCCTGATAGGTGATGACCACATCCCGCTCGCCTTCCGGCTCGGGCACAAAAATGAACGCTGCTTTGCTCCCGTATTTGGCCAGATTGCGGTCCACGCAGTTGTACGACGCGTTGATCTTGCCGCCGACGAACCACTTCCAGAACGGTGCGTTGCTGACGTCGAGGACCGTGTGATACGGCTCGAACCAGGTCAGCATATCCGCATAGGTCTTGAAGCAGTCGGGGAACTTGTCGAGCCCGAATTTTTCGAAGATGCGCGGGTCGCGGAGATTCGCCTGCGCCTTGAATTTCTCGGACGGCTGATAGTACTCCTCTTCCTTCCAGTGGACGGCAATCTGCGCTTCGCTGACCTCAGTGAGCTCGTTCGTCTTAACCGTCTTCGCCATGTGACCTTGCCTCCTAGCGAGCACACGCCCCTCGTTGCTCCAAACCAGCTAGATCTCGTGCGTTCAGGGGGAGAGGCTAAGGTATGTCCCCGGGACGGACGGCGGTCAAGGCGGCCCTTGCAAACTGCGCCTCAGGCAGTCGGTCTGCGGTAGGCAAGCGGGTGAGACGCCTCACCCGGCTTTGACAAGCGGTTGACGGCCCGCAGGTTAGCTGTATGGCACCGGAGTCGCATAACCCCCGGTCGGTGAACTACTGGAGCCGACTGTGGAGGAGCTGGTGACAATGTCCATGCGTCCGAGCGAGAAGGTGTTGGCCGCTCCCGAGGAGCTGGGGCTCGACTCACGCACGACGTTTCGTCGTGCGGCCACCGAGCTGCTGGCACAGCTGGAGGAGGGTGCCGGGCGCCTGGTCATCGACCTCGCGAGCACGCGTCAGATCGACAGCGCGGGCCTCGGTGCCCTGATGTTGATCCAACGGAAGGCGGCGGAGCGCCGGCTGACGGTGTGCCTGCGCGGGGCCAACGAGGAGCTGCGATTCCTGCTGGTGCTGACCAAGCTCGACGACCTGTTCGAGCTGGAGGGCAGTCCGAGCTGAGCAGCCCGTAGACGGCGTGGGGGACCCGCATATATTGGCCCACCATGGGTTCCCCCACCCTCGGCCCGCGGCGCAAAGTGCTGTTCGTCGAGGACGAGTCGACGCTGCGGCGAACCTACCAGCGATTCTTCGCCGACCGCTACCACCTGGCCTTCGCGGCGAGCGGGACCGAGGCACGCCGCCAGATGGACGAGTTCCACCCCGAAGTGCTGGTACTCGATCTCCGCCTGCCCGACACCGACGGCGTCACCCTACTGCAGGAGATCCGACAGTCGCAGCCTTCCCTTCCGGTGATCGTGACAACGTCGTACGTGAGCATGGAGCCGCTCATTAACGTCCTCGACCTCGGCCACTCGGGGTACCTCGTCAAGCCGTTCGATCTGGAAGACCTCGCCGCCCGTATCGATGCTCTCGGCTGAGGGATTGCGGCACGTCTTCGGCGAGGGCAGGGGACAGGTGGTCGCGCTCGACGGCGTGTCGTTCACCCTCACGTCGGGACAGACGCTCGCGATCTTCGGGCCGAATGGCGCTGGCAAGACCACGCTACTCAAGGTGCTGGCGGGCCTGATCCGGCCTCGGGCGGGGTCGGTGCGTGTAGCCGGGGGGCGGCGCGCGATCGGCTGGATCGGCCACCAATCCCACCTCTACGAACACCTTACGGTACGTGAGAACCTGCTCTTCTGGGCGACGCTCTACGGGGTGCCTGCCGCGCGCCGCGCTCCCCGCGCCGCCGAGGTGCTGGGGCGCCTCGGCATGGGCGATCGGGCGGATCAGCCCGTGTGGTCGCTCTCCCGGGGTCTGGCGCAGCGCGCGGCGATTGCCAAGGCCCTGATCCACGATCCGTCCGTGCTGCTCCTGGACGAGCCGTTCACCGGGCTCGATCTCGCCGCGGCGGCCGAGCTGCGGGCGCTCCTGGGCGAGCTGCGTGGTGGTGGCGCAGCCGGCCGCGTGCTCGTGCTGGCGACGCACAACGTGGACGAGGGGGTCGAGCTCGCGACCGACGTCGCGTTCCAGCGACGCGGCCGGTTCGTGCACTTCGCGCCGCGGGCGGGGCGAGGACCCGCGGAGATCGCGGAGGCGTACCGGAGGGCGGTCGCGGGAGGGACCGATGGGTGACCTGCTCGCGCAGGCGTGGGCCGTCGCACGCAAGGACCTGGTGCTCGAGTTCCGCACACGCACGGCGCTCGTCTCGGCCGTCGTGTTCACCGCGCTCGTGCTCACCGTGTTCAACTTCGGACGCGACCCGACCGCCGTCCCTACCGTCGATCTCGCCCCCACCATTCTGTGGGTAACGTTCACGTTCGCCGCGATGCTCGCCTTGAACCGCGCCTTCCAGCTCGAGCTCGAAAACCAGGCGCTCGAGGGGCTGCTGGTGTCGCCGCTCAGCCGCACCGGCCTGTATTGGGGCAAACTCGTCGCAAATCTGGTGTTCGTGGCCGTGGTGGAAGCCGTCGGTCTGCCGCTGTTCGTCCTGTTTTTCGACGTGCCCGTCGGTCGCGTGCTGGTCCCTCTCGTCGGCGTCATCGCGCTCGCGACACTCGGGTTCGTCGCGGTGGGCACGCTGTTCAGTGCGCTGGTGATTCGAACCCGGTTCGCGGAGCTGCTCCTCGTCGTGATTCTGCTGCCGTTTCTCGTCCCCCCGCTCATCGGCGCCGTGCAGGTCACGGCGCGGCTCCTGGGTGGGCGTCCCTTGAGCGAGTCGGTGGGGTACCTTAAGTTGCTCGCCGCGTACGACATCGTGTTCGTGTCGCTCGCGAGCTTCCTGTTTCGCTTCACGGTGGACGAATGAGCCTGGCGCACAAAGGTCGCTGGATCACGCTGGTCGGGCTGGTGTGCCTCGCCGGCGTGTACGTTCGGGCGCTGGCGTTCACGCCGGTGGAGCGGTTGCAGGGACCGGCCCAAAAGATCTTCTACCTGCACGTGCCAGCCGCGCTCTGGACGGAAGCGGCGATGATCCTCGTGGGCCTGGCCGGGATCTTCTACCTGTTCCTCAAAGATCCGCGGCTGGACCGGTTCGCCGCGGCGTCGGCGGAGGTGGGTACGGTGTTTGCGACCATCGTGCTCACGACCGGCCCTATCTGGGGAAAGCCGATTTGGGGGACGTGGTGGACCTGGGATGCCCGGCTGACGTCCACGCTGTTCCTCTTCTTCCTGTACGTGGGATATCTGCTGGTGCGGGGGGCCGTGCGGGATCCGCGGCTCCGCGCCCGCTACGCCGCCGTGCTCGGTATCTGCGGACTATGTCTCGTGCCCTTCATCCACCTGAGCGTCTTTCTGTTCCGCACGCTGCATCCCCAGCCCATTATCGTGAAGCCGAGCGCGCCGTCGCTGCCGGGCAGCATGCTGGCGACGTGGCTCTTTTCCCTCGCGGCGTTCACCCTGTTGTACGTGGGGTTCGTGACGCAGCGCTACGCATTGTCGCTCGCACGCGACGCGCAGCAGGGGGAGCACGCCGACCATGCCTGACGTGCCCCAGAACGCCGGCTACATGGTGGCGGCGTACATCGTGACGGCGGTTATCCTGCTGATTTACGCCATTTCTCTGCACCGCCGCACTGCAAAGCCTTAACCGTCGCGCTTCTGAGGAAACAGCTCGGCGCGAGCCTCGGACAGACGCGCCAGCCCATCGGGCACCTGCGTGGCCCAGAGATGCAGCGCCTCATCGGCAGCACGCAAGTCGCCCGCCTGGAACAGCGCTTGAGCATTGAGCCACAGCGCCTCCGCGCCGCCGCCGGCGGCATACGCGCGGGCAAACCGCGCGGCGGCATCGGCGTGGCGACCGGCCCGGCGATACAGATCCCCCGCGGCGAGCGCGGCATCGGGCCGCTCTTCGATCGCGAGCACCTGCTCGTACGCCACGAGCGCATCCTGCTGGCGGAACACCATTTGCCAGGCTTCGCCCAGCAGCATCCAGGCGTCGGGATTCGCGGGGAAGCGCTGCGCCGCTTCCTGCGCCGCGGCCACCGCGCCCCAGCGGTCCTCGACGGCGCGCCGCAGCCGCACCAGCGCCGGATGGGATTCGGCGAACGTCGGGGCAAGCGCGCAGCCGAGTCGCAGCCACAGGTCGGCGCGTTTGGGCGCTTCGCGTTGACAGGCCGCGGCCCGCCGCACGGCGAAACGAGCGAGCGCGGAGCGCAGGGAGCGGAGCATGGTAGATTGCACCAATCTATGGCACACGAGCCGCGTCCGCCGGGTCCCGCGCGCGCCCCCCCTCGCGCGCTCGCGGGCCGGCGCGTCGTGGTCACGCGCGCGCGGGAGCAGGCCGACGAGCTGATGCGGGAGCTGGAGGCACTCGGCGCCGAGGTCGTCGGCGCGCCGACGATTCGTATCGCCCCGCTCGCCGATCTCACCGCGCTCCGCGTCGCGCTCACGCGCAACCCACCCTACGACTGGATCGTGTTCACCAGTCAGAACGCCGTCCAGGCGGTGTGCGATCGGTTGCTGGAGTGGGAGCTCGCGCCGCGCGATGTGGCGCGCGCCGCGGTCGCGGCGATCGGACCCGCCACGGCGGAAGCACTGGTGCGCCGCGGTGTCATCCCCGACCTCGTGCCCGACCGGTTCATTGCCGAGGCGGTCGTGACGTCGCTCGCGGCACGGGGCGACGTGCGCGGGAAGACCATCCTGCTGCCGCGCGCGCGTGAGGCCCGCGACGCGCTACCCGACGGGTTGCGCGCGTTAGGTGCGCTGGTCGACGTGATCCCGGTCTACGAGACCATCCGCGAGACGGGGGACGGGAGCGGCCTGGCGGCAGAGCTCCTCACCGGGAGGATCGACCTCGTCACGTTCACCTCCTCCTCGACCGTACGGGGTTTCGTGGACCTGGTGGGCCGGCCGGCCGCGGCGTCCGGCCGGTTCGCGGCGGCGGCGATCGGCCCCGTCACGGCCGGGACGGCGCGCGAGCTCGGGATCACGGTCGCCATCGAGGCGCTGGACTACACGGTTCCCGGGCTCGTGGCGGCGATCGTTCGGTACTACGGGGACGAGGGACGAGGGGCGAGGGAAGGGTGACCGCCGCGCTGAGGCTGGGCACGCGGGGAAGCAAGCTGGCGCTCTGGCAAGCCCAGTGGGTGAAGACCGCGCTCGCGCGGTCCGGGGTTCCCGCCGAGCTCGTGATCATCAAGACGCGCGGCGATGCGGAGGTCGATCGGCCGTTGCACGAGCTCGAGGGGAAGGGCTTCTTCACGAAGGAGATCGAGGAGGCGCTGCACGACGGTCGCATCGACGTGGCGGTACACTCGCTCAAGGATCTACCCACCACCCTGCCGGCCGGTCTGGCGCTGGCGGCGGTGCCCGAGCGGGCCGACCCGGCCGAAGTGTTGGTGACGCGCGACGCGGGCGTCACGTCGATCGCCGGCCTGGCCGCGGGCGCCAAGCTCGGCACGTCCAGCCTGCGGCGGGTGGCGCAGATCCGCTACCTCCGGGCCGACCTCGACATCGTGCCGCTGCGGGGCAACGTGCCGACGCGGGTGCAGAAGGTGAAGGAAGGGCGCGACGGCCTCGACGCGGCACTCCTCGCCGGAGCGGGGCTCGAGCGACTCGATCTCGGGGGACAGATCGCCGCGTGGCTCGACCCGCTGGACGTCATGCCGGCGCCGGGTCAGGGCGCCCTCGGGCTCGAGGTCCGCACCGACGACCGCAAGGCCCGCGACGCACTCGCGCCGCTCGAGGATCCGCCGAGTGCGTGCCAGGTGGCGGCCGAGCGGAGCCTCCTCGCCTCGCTCGAGGGCGGATGTCAGGCGCCGGTGGCGGCGTGGGTCGGGATGCGGGATGCCCTAAAGGACTCCCTGACGGTCGCGGGAAGTGGGATGCGCCTGTTTGGGCGCGTGACGGGGCAGGATGGCTCGGTTCAGCTCACGGCGTCTGCCGATATCGACGAGAGCGATCCGGCGGCGGCGGGCGTCGCCGTGGCGGACTTGCTGCGGGCCCAGGGCGCGTCGAGATTGCTCGGCCGATGAGCCAGTTCCCGATCCGCCGCATGCGCCGACTGCGCCGCACGCAGGCGTTGCGCCGCCTGGTGCAGGAGACGCATCTCGTGCCCTCGCAGCTCGTATGGCCCTTGTTCGCATGCCACGGGGAGGGCGTCCGGCGGGAAGTCGCCGCGTTGCCGGGCGTCTGTCAGACCTCGCTCGACGAGCTGGTGAAGGACGCGGAGCGGGCGCGGCGGCTCGGGCTCGGCGGCATCATTCTCTTCGGTCTTCCCGCGGCAAAGGACGCGACCGGCTCGGAGGCGTACGATGAGCAGGGGATCGTGCAGCAGGCGGCGCGGGCGGTGAAGCGGGCCGTGCCGGAGCTGCTGGTGATCGGAGACGCCTGCCTGTGCGAGTACACCGACCACGGCCACTGCGGCGTGGTGCAGGACGGCGAGGTCGACAACGACGCGTCGGTGTACCTACTCGGCAAGGTCGCCGTGACGCAGGCACGCGCCGGCATCGACATCGTCGCGCCCAGCGATATGATGGACGGCCGGGTGGCAGGGATCCGTAAAGCGCTCGACGCCGCGGGATTCTCGCGCGTCCCGATCATGTCGTACGCCGCGAAAATGGCGTCGGCGTTCTACGGGCCGTTCCGGGAGGCGGCCGGCTCGACTCCCCAGTTTGGCGACCGCCAGTCCTACCAGATGCAGGGGACCAACGCCGACGAAGCGATGCGCGAGATCGGGCTGGATGTCGAGGAAGGGGCGGACATCGTCATGGTGAAGCCGGCACTGCCGTGCTTGGACCTAATCCGGCGGGCCAAGCAGGAGTTCGGCTCGCCGCTCGCGGCGTACCAGGTCAGCGGGGAGTACGCGATGATCAAGGCCGCGGCGGCGCGCGGCATGCTCGACGAGGCGCGCGCCATGTGGGAAACGCTGTACGCGATACGCCGGGCGGGCGCCGACATCATCCTCAGCTATTTCGCGCCGGCGGTCGCCGACGCCCTCTAGCCGCGCGGGAGCAGCACGGTCCTCCACACGAGTCCAGCCACGCCCGCGCCGATCACGGGGCCGATCCAGTAGACGGCGTGGGCGTTCCATTGCCACGCGACCAGCGCAGGTCCGATCGCGCGTGCCGGATTCATCATGGCTCCGGTGAAGCTTCCGCCCACCAGCGCGTCCACGAAGATCGCAAGGCCGATACCGAAGCCGCCGATTTTCGGAGCCTCTGACGAAACGGCCGTCCCGAACACGGCGCTCACCAGGAAGAAGGTGAGCAGTGCCTCGATCCAGACGCCCTGCATGAAGCCCACTTCGGTCGCGAGCCGTGGCGTGCCCACGAGTGCCAGACCCACGGCCATGGCCGGGAACACGGCCTTCACGAGCGCCGCGCCGGCCACCGCGCCCAGGATCTGGACCACGATATACGGCCCCACCAGCCGACCCGCGAACCGGTCCCCGAGCCACAAGCCCAGCGTGACGGCGGGATTCATGTGACCGCCGGAAATACTCATCGTCATCGACACGATGACCGCCATCCCGACGCCGTGTGCGAGGGCCACGCCGAGCGGGCCGATGCTGCCGGTCGTGGGGCCGTTGGCGATGAACGCGACGACGCTTCCCGCGCCCAAGAATACGAACAGCAGCGTTCCGACGAACTCGGCCGTGAGCGACCGCAAAAGCTTGGGCATGACGGGGTCCTCGAGTTTGTGGGCCGCGGCAATCTACCCGAATCCGGCCCAATCTGCGCGACGTACTAGGCGCGGCGCAACACCAACGCGGCGTTGATCCCGCCGAACCCGAACGAGTTGGTGAGCACCACCTCCGGCGCCGCCGTGCGGCCCTCACCGCGCATGCAGTCCAGGTCGCACGCGGGATCCGGACGCTCGAGATTGATCGTGGGGGGAAGCCAGCGCCGCTCCATCGCGAGCGCGCAGATCGCCACCTCGATCGCGCCGCTCGCGCCGAGCGCGTGGCCGTAGTAGCCCTTTGTGCCGCTGACGCTGAGCCGGTAGGCGTGGTCGCCGAAGACTTGTTTGATCGCCTGAGTCTCCGTGGAGTCGTTGAGCGGCGTGGACGACCCATGGGCGTTGATGTAACCGACCTCGACCGCCGCGACGCGGGCGTCGGCGAGGGCGAGCTGCATCGCCCGGGCCGCCTGGCGGCCGTCGGGACGCGGGGCGGTCATGTGGTAGGCGTCGTTGGTGAAGGCGTAGCCCGCGAGCTCGGCGTAGATCTTGGCGCCCCGCACGACAGCCCGCTCCCGCTCCTCGAGCACCAGCACGGCCGCCCCCTCGCCCATTACGAATCCGTCGCGGTCCTCATCGAATGGGCGCGACGCGTGCGCGGGATCGTTGTTGCGCGTGCTCATCGCGCGGATCACACTGAACGCCCCGTACGTCATGGGGGCGAGCGGCGCCTCGGCACCGCCCGCGAGCATCACGTCGGCGCGTCCCTCGCGGATTGCGTGGAACGCGTCCCCGACGGCGATGGTGCCGGAGGCGCAGCTCATGGCGTTGGTCGAGTTCGGGCCCGTGAACCCGAACTCGATCGCGATATTGCAGCTCGCCGCGCCCGGGAATACGGCGAGCGCGAGCGCCGGGTCGAGCCCACGGGGGCCCTCCGCGCGAAACTGTTCCACCTGCGACTCGGCGAACGCCACGCCCCCGAGCGCCGATCCCATCATTGCCCCGACCCGGTCGCGGTCCTCACGCGCGGGGTCGAGGTCGGCATCGGTGAGCGCGAACCGCGCGCTCGTCACCGCCAGCTGGGAGAAGCGGTCCAGTCGTTTGGCCCGTTTGGCGTCGAGGTGGTCCTGAGGGCGGAAATCGGGGATCTCCGCGGCGATCCGGCTCCTGAACGGCGTGGGATCGAAGCGCGTGAGCTCCCGGACAGCCGACGTCCGGGCCGCGAGCCCTGCCCACAGGCCGTCAGCCCCCGTGCCGATCGGCGTGACGGCGCCGACGCCGGTGATTACGACCCTCCGTCCACCGTTCTTCACGCTTGGCTCCCCGTTGGTCTGCGCTCACGCGGGCACTTCACACACGCTCCAGCACACGTTTTAGTCCGGCAAGGGTCCGCGACGCGATCCCGTGGACGAACACCGGCCCGATCACGAGCCGGGCCGCCAACGGACCGACGAGCGGCCATGCCGGCCCCGTCCACTCGTGTACGATCGTTACCGCCACGCCGTCCGACTCTCGCACCAGCCGCCAGACCACGTCCATCCCGGTCGTGATACCCCGGACATGCCGGTAGCGGATTTCTCGCGCCGCCGGGTCCAGCGTCATCTCCGAGACCCACCAGGTGGGGTAGCGGAACAGGCCGAAGGGGCGCCAAGCCGCCATTTCCACGGTACCACCGCTCCGGTGGCGGTCCAGAAACCTGACCCATCGATAGTGAGACAGGATTTCAGGCCAGCGCCCCACGTCGGAGGCGACTTGAAACGCGCGCTCAATCGGCGCACGGATCCGGATCCAGTCGACGGTTCGCATTGCAGTGCTCAGGCGTCTGTCAACTTCACTGAAGACCGGCTCCTGGCGACCACGAAGCGACTATGCGACACCCCGGCCGGTATCTCGCCACCGCCCGCACGCCGGCATCCCGGAGCATCTCGTCGAACTCTCCCTTCGCGTATCCCCGCTCGAGGGACACCACCGCGTCGTGACGGGTCACCCTGCTCATCCCAAGGCAGACCGATGCCGCCCACACGCCCGCCATGGCCACACGGGACCGGCGCAGGTCCGCGAGCACCACGGCGCGCCGGGCTACACGGTCGAACCCGGCGATGCAGCGCACGGCGACCGCCCGCGGCACGTGGTGCAGTACCTGGCTCGCGACGACCACGTCCACCGAGCGCGGCCCGAGCGGCAGCGCCGCGCCGTCGGCGAGCGCGACCGCGAGTGGCGCGCCGCGCCCGTCGTCGGCTCCCTGCGCCAGCCGCGCGGCGGTCCGGTTCAGCTCGATCCCGACGAGGCGCAGCGTGATCCCGTGGCGCCGGGCCGCGGCGGCCGCCGCGCGGGGGATATCGCCGAGCCCCGTTCCGACGTCGAGCAGCGTCCAGGCCTGCCGTTTCCCGCGTTCGAAGAACGGTTCCAGCTCGCGCACCACCGCTCTCGTCCCTCCGAACAACGCGTTCAGGCGTGCGATGTCGCGGAGCTCTCTCCCGACGAGCTCGGGATCGGCACGCGGGTCGTCCAGCAGCTCGGTCCCGATCATGGGCTTCCGCCGCCGAGGCCGGCGTATCCTCCGCGGTAGTAGAGCAGGGGCCGGCGGTCCGAGACGGTGCCGCCGGTGACCAAGCCGAAGAACACGGTGTGATCCCCGCCCGGGGCTTCCGCCTGTTTTTCGCACTCGATGCTCGCGAGGACGCCTTCGAGCACCGGCATGCCGTGCCTCGTCTCTTGGTAGCCGATGCCGTGGAAGCGGTTCGGGTGGTCCTCGGCGAACCGCCGCGAGACGGCCTCCTGGTCCGCCGCGAGCACGTTCAACACGAAGCGTTGAGCCGCGCTGAGCGCGGGATACATGTCGTTTTTCCGATCCACGGACACGAGAACCAGTGGCGGCTCGAGCGACACCGAGGCGACCGAGCTCGCCGTCATACCGATCGGCCGGCCGGCCGGGTCGCGCGTGGTCAGGACGGTCACGCCCGTCGCGAAGCGACCGAGCAGCTGGCGGAACTGAGCGGGATCGACGCCGGACATATCGGTCACCACAGGAATTGGGCCAGGACGCTCGCTGTAAGGACTCGACGCGCCGGGACGATATTCCCGGTCGCGCTCACGAGAAGATCTGCGAGGTCTGGCCGCCCCGCCAGGCGGCGTACGACGCGGTCGGTGAGCGCAGGCCAGCCCACGCCCACCCCGATGAGCCGCTCGAGCACCCACTTGCCGAAGAACGCCTCCCGCCGGGCGCGCATATAGGGCCGCAACGCCGACGCGGGAATGGGTGCGCGGACCCCGCGTGCGAGCGCGGGGATCAGGCTGTGGGCCGCGAGCTCGGCGCCCCGTAGCGCCGCATAGATTCCCTGGCCCGTGAACGGGTCGAAGAAGTCCGCCGCATCGCCCACGAGAAGGGCCCCCCCGGCCGGCGCGACGGTCGTGCGCGACCACTGCGCGAACGGACCCGTGGCCAGCACGTTGCGGACCAGGCGCCGCGGGTCAAACCGCCCTGCGAGTCCGGGAAATCGCTCGAGCTCGGCAAAAAACCTTTGGCGGAAATCCCGGCCCTCGCTCCTGGCGGTGCGTACCGCCTCGAGCGGCACCACCAGCGCCACCGTGGTCACGCCGCCGCCGATCGGGCCAAGGCCCACGTAGCCACGCTCGCCGACATGCAGCTCACCGACGCCGTCGATCCCCGCCACGTCCGCCACATGTGCGCTGAACGCGACGCGCCGCGGCGGCGACGAGCGGACCAGGCCGAGGCGGCGCGCGACGACCGAACGCAATCCGTCGGCGCCGACCACGACCCGGCTGGGGTACGTTTCCCGTTTCCCGTTTCCCGAGCGCCCGACGACACCGGACACGGCCCCGCAGTCGGAGACCAGGTTTTCGACGCTGATGCCTTCCCGCACGACGGCGCCCGCTCGCGCGGCCGCGGCCACGAGGATGGTGTCGAACGCGGTCCGCGGCAGGGCGAAGCTGTACGGGCGGGGACCGCCGCGAAACCGTCCGCACATCGCCGCGCCGCCGGGCGCCACCACCTTCATCCCGTACAGCTTGGCGTGCGCCGAACCCTCAACGGCGTCGACGATGCCCCCGCCCAACCGCTCGAGGATTTCCGTGGTCGCGGGGCTCAAGTACTCGGAGCACGCCTTGTCCCGGGGGAACCGCGCGCGATCGACCAGCAGTACGGACGCCCCCGCGCGGGCCAGCAGCAACGCCGTCGTCGCTCCGGCCGGACCGGCTCCGACGACCACGACGTCCCAGCGGTCGGTCATGAGGGCGTCGCGCTCAGGGTGGCGAACCGTGCGATGCGAGCACGGCCACGGCCGCGCCCACGAGCGTCGCCGCAAGGTTCACACCGTCGTTGTCGAGCCACCGCCAACCACTCGCAAGCCGCACCGGCTCGTGGCACACCGTCTGGCCGCGCTCGAAGCGCGCGTCGCATGCGGGACATTCGTACTTTCCTTGGAGCATCGCGCCCAGAACAGAGTCTGCGAGCATGCCGGCCACGCCGGCGGCGGTGAGTATGACGAACCCCGGGGCCATGTCGCGGGGTGCCAGCGCGGCCGTCAATCCGGCAATGGCCGCTGCCCCGGCCACGCCGCCCAGCGTCCCCAGCGCGGTGATACCCCCAGACGAGCCACGCGTCACCCGCCTCCCGGAGGTGATGAGGCGCGGCGGGAACGGTGAGAAGGCTCCGATTTCGGTGGCCCATGTGTCGGCGGCCGCCGCCGCGATGGCGCCGGCGGCCGCCGGCCACGACCCGAGCAGGGCCGCGACCAGAACGACGCCGCCGTTCGCCAACACTTGCCGCGCGCTCCGGTTCGGGCCCCGGCGCTGGGCGATCTGGGTGAGAATGCTACCGGTAAGAAAGAAAGAAAGGAGCAGCGCGAGCCCTGGCCAGCCAAAACCCCACGTCACGCCGGCCCCGACGGCGCAGGCCGCGCCGAGCCCGCCGGGGGTGAGCCACTTCACTCGTCGAGCAGCTCGTCCAGGATCCGGCGCTTGAGGTCGGCGGGTGCACCCTGGGCCCGGCAGCGGGCCTTTAGGAAACCGAGGAACAGCTTTTCGAAGTCGAACTCTTCGCCGCATGGCGGGCAGTCGGCGATGTGCTGACGGATCTCCTGCTCCACCGCGGGCGTCAGCTCGCGGTCGAGGTACTCATACAGCTGATCCTTGCACTCGCGGCAATTCATTTGGCGGACCCCTTGATATACCCCATCCCGACGGCGTAGTCGTACAGCTTCTGCTGCAGCAGACGCCGCGCTCGGAACAGGCGCGACTTCACCGTTCCGACCGGCACTTCCAGGATCCGGGCGATCTCATCGTACGACATACCCTCCACGTCGCTCAACACCACGGTCTCCCGGAATTGTTCCGGGAGCAGGTCGATGGCCCGGAGGACCTCGTCGTCCACGATGCGGTCGAAGAAGGTCCCCTGCGGGTCGTCGTCCTGCAGCTCCTCGAACACGGAGAACGGCTCGATCGCGTCGATGTCGACGGTCTCCGGGTGCCGGGTGCGCCGCCGGTATTCATTAATGAAGGCGTGGCGCAGGATCGTGAGCAGCCATCCCTTGGCGTTCGTCCCCCGCTCGAACTGGTGCCAGGCGCGGTAGGCTTTGAGCATCGTCTCCTGCACGAGGTCGTCGGCTTCCGCGGGATTGCCGGTCAGCCGGAGGGCCACGCGGTACAGGCTGTCGAGGTGCACGAGCGCTTCGCGCTCGAAGCTCGCCCGCTTGTCGGCATCGGCCGTCGGGCTGGGTGCGGGAGCAGGAGGGGTCCGGGGGGGCGTGGGCGGGGTCATAGCGTCACGTAACCTCTCCCCGCGCGCCCGGGTTCCGCAATAGGGCGTGGAACGCTAGCCCCGTTCCAACGGGCCTCGTCGACCGCCGCGTTGCCATTCCCACGGAGTTGGAACGGGGCTAGGTTTCGCGCGCCGTGGTCCACAGCATCGTCCCTCTCGCCGTCCTCGAGGCGGTCAGGAACCTCGACACGCCGGTCGAGGACGGGTTGTCGGAATTCGCCGAGGAGCTGCTGTCCAAGCGGCTCGGCCTCTCGGCCACGGTGGCGATGCAGCTGCGCGAATACGAGGGCATGGTGCGGCGGGACGCGCCGGCCGACCGGTCGCACGTCGAGGCGCTGCTCCGGCTGGTGGGGCGGCGGCCCGATGCGGACCTGGTATTCGCGGACGCCGGCCGGCGCGCGGCGCGACGCGCCGTCCGGCGCCTCTTCGTGCTCACCCGGCTCGCCGCGCGCGCCGGCCCGCGGGCCCTCGCATACGTGGCCGCTCGGCGCGCGGCCCGCGCGGTCTTCTCCGGTGAGCTGCGCCGCGAGAGCCACGTCCCGGTGGCGCGTGTGGGCGACGCCCTCGCCGTGCAGGCGACGCCCGACGGCGCCGCGTGCGCGCTGTACGGCGCCGGATTCACGGAGCTGCTCCGGCTCCTCATGGGCTTCGAGGGGGCCATGCTCCACGTCTCCTGCCGCGCGCTCGGCGGCGAGGTGTGCGAGTGGCGGGCCTCCCCACCAGATCCTCGACACGACTGATGCCGTTGCTGGACGGGTTCGACTTCCCTGCGCTCGCGCCCGCGCTCGGCGCGCTCCGGGCGGACGGCTGGCTGCTGTACGACTTCCGTAAGCTCAACCCGATCGCCGGTCGCATCCTCGGAGACACGGGGATGGGAACGCGGCGCCTGTTCGTCCTGCTGCCGCGCTCGGGCCGTCCGGTCGCGGTAGCGCATCGCATCGAGCTCCAAGCTCTCGCCGATTTTCCCGGCGAAGTGCGGCCCTACGGTGCCTGGCGCGAGCTCCACGGGCACCTCGAGGCCCTGGTCCGCGACCGCACCCTCGCGATCGAGATCTCGCCGCGGGACCAGGTGCCCTACTTGGATCGCGTGCCCCACGGCGTGGTCCAGCTGCTCGAGTCCTTCGGCGCGCGGCTGGTGTCGTCCGCGCCGCTCGTGTCCCGCTTCGCGGCGCGCTGGTCGGCGCAGGAGCTGGCGGGTCACCGCAAGGCGGCGGAGGTCCTCGCGGGCGTCGCGCGCGACACGCTGACATGGCTGGGAAGCGAGGCCGCCCGCGGCGCCGAGGTGCGGGAGACCGGCGTCCAGCAGCGCGTGCTCGAGACGCTGCAGCGCGCGGGGCTCTGGACCAACGACGGACCCATCGTGGCGTTCGGGCCGACCAGCGCGATGCCTCACTACGAGCCGCATCCGGGGGCCGACCGGCGCCTCGCGGCGGGCGACGTCGTCCTGCTCGATCTGTGGGCCGGGCCGGGGAAGGGCTCGGTGTTCGCCGACCAGACATGGATGGGGTTCGTGGGGCAGTCGCCCGATGCGGACGTGCGGCGGGTGTGGCAGGCGGTGAAGGGGGCGCGCGACGCCGCCGTGCGCTTCCTACAGGAGCGCTGGCGGCCGGACGGCGCCGTGACGGGCGCTCAGGTGGATGACGCCGCGCGCGCGGTGATCCGCGACGCCGGGCTCGCCGATTACTTCGTGCATCGAACGGGGCATTCGATCGATCGCGACCTGCACGGCTCCGGGCCGCACATCGATAACTTCGAGACCGAGGACGCGCGGGCCCTCGTGCCCGGCGTGGGCTTCTCTATCGAGCCGGGTGTCTATCTTCCGGGGCGTTTCGGGATGCGCAGCGAGATCAACGTGTACATCGACACCGCGGGCCCCGAGGTAAATCCCTCGCGCCCGCAGGACGAGCTGATCTTGGTCTGACCGTCGGACGGGTCAGAGTATGGCCAGCACCAGGCTGGCCCACACCGCCGTGCCCACCGCCACGTGGGCGGCCTGGAGCGGTGGAGGAAGCGCGAGCAGCACCATCGCCGCGGCGACCGCGACCTGTAGGCTGACGAGAGCGGTCACCAACCACGCTCCACGCGTCCTGGTACGCAGCGTCCACCACCAGACGTATCCGAACAGCGTGTAGGCGAGCAGCCGGTGGACCCAATGGACGTGCTGCAGAGAGTTCCCCACCGGGATGACCTGGCCGTTGCAGAGCGGGAATCCGAGGCACGCACTCGCGGCGCCCAGGTTGGCCGTAAGTGCGCCGAGCAGCACGGTGACGAATCCGAGAACGAGCACCACGATCCCCACTAACCCCGGGCTTGCGCCCGGGGTCAGCCTTGCCGCAAGGATCAAGGTCGCCAGGAGCAGCATCGCCGTCCCGAGGTGCAGGATGACAGTCCACGGAGGCAGCCTCAGCTTCACCGTCACGGCGCCGAGCAAGACCTGCAGGATGAGCAGCCCAAGCGCGACGTAGGCAGTCCCGTCGGGAGGGTACCGCTCCCCGGGACCGCCAGGGACTCCTTTAGGGCTCCCCGCTCCCCGCTGCAGCCACCAGGCATAGGCGGCGAGCGCCAGCACCAAGACACTCACCGCCGCCGCCGCGAGCCGGTGCCCGTACTCGATCATGGTCGGGAGGTCGAGCGGCGGGAGCAACTTGCCGTTGCAGAGCGGCCAGTGCTCGCCGCAGCCCAGTCCCGATCCGGTGATCCGCACGATGGCGCCGAGGATGATGAGCAGGTAGGTGAAGGTCGCCGCGGTCCAGGCGAGTCGCGTGAAGCGTCGGGTCATGGGTGGGGAAATGTATCATCGGGTGTGGGCGGGACCATCTGCTGGCGGTCGACCGAGAGTGACGTGTCACGCGTCACTTGACAACGGGCGACCGCGCGCCGTACTGATATGGAACTGCACAAACTGACCGGTGGGGGGATGAGACGCTCAGTTCTCTGGGCCTCGCAACGCACCGAGGTGCTCGCGGTGATCAAGACGACAACGGACTTGAACGTCCGTGACTTTCGCTGGGCGGTGGTGCACAGCCGGAAAACCGGAGGAATGCAAGTAGCCAGGCTCGAGTACGATCGGTCCGGCCGTCATCATTTCTTTCAATTCGACCGCCATCAGGGTCAGCATTACGCGATCTACACCGCCGGGAGCGACGGCGACGTGGAGGAGCACTTTCCCGGAACCTGGGAGCGCCAGGCGCTCTACTTTGCGAGCTGGGCCGCCCGCGTCGATGCCGAGGCGCGCGGGAGGCGAGTCCCGCGGTAGCTCGTCAACCCCCAATCGTGCGGACCTCTTGTACCGAGGCCATTGAATGACCCGTCGACTCACGCCTGATGTTCGACTTGTAGCGCGCATGGCCGCAGGCGACCGTGACGCATACGAAGAATTCTGCGAGCGCCACCGTCTCTCCCTGTACGCTCAAGCCTACGCGCTGCTGGCGGACGCGGTGTGGGCCGAGCGGGTCGTAGCGGAGACGCTCGAACACGCGTGGCAGGCGGCAAAGGACTTCAATCCAGGCGCCGGGAGCGCGTTCGCCTGGCTGTCGGAGATCGCCCGGTCCGTCGCGAAGCGTCGCCGGCATCCGCCTCAGGACCCGACGATGTCGCCTTCCGCCGCGCTCTAGGCCGTCGGGCGGCTCGAAGGGGTCGACGCGCTGTATATTCGGCCTCTCATGTCTACCTCCCCCCTGGCCACCCCGACGGACCGCTGGGGCGACCGGCTGCCACGCCGGCTCGGCTTCTGGAGCGCGGTCGCCGTGCTGGTCGGGTCCACCATCGGCGGCGGGATCTTTCGCACCCCCGCCGTGATCGCCGAGCGCGTCCCGGCGCCGCTGCCGATGTTCGGCGTGTGGGTGCTGGGTGGCCTGCTCGCGTTGTGCGGCGCACTCACCTACGCGGAGCTCGCGGCGCTGTTCCCACGCTCGGGCGGCGTATACGTGTACATCCGCGAGGGCTTCGGCCGGCTGCCGGCGTTCCTGTTCGGGTGGACCGAGCTGGTGTTGATCCGGGCGTCCGCACTGGGCGCGATTGCCACGCCGTTTGCCGAGTACCTGCTGCGCTCGATCGGCAGGAACCCGGGGCTACCCGAGAATGCCGGACTGGTACACTACGTCGCCGCGGCGGCCATCGCGGTCACCGCGGCGCTGAATTACTACGGCGTGCGCTGGAGCGCGCTCGTCTTGAATCTCACCACCGGCGCAAAGTACGGCGCGCTGCTGGTGCTCGTGCTCCTGGCGTTCCTCGTAGGCCAGGGCGACTGGACGCACTTCACTACCGCGACGGGTCCGGTCACGCCCGGCCTGTTCGGCCTCGCGCTGGTCTCGGTGCTGTGGGCGTACGACGGCTGGGGCGATCTCTCGTTCGTGGGCGGCGAGGTGCGTGATCCCGAGCGGAACCTGCCGCGGGCGCTGGTGATGGGGACCGCCGGTATCATCGCGATCTACCTGCTCGTCAACGCGGCGTATCTCTATCTGCTGCCGCTCGGCCAAATGGCCCGGTCGCCGCTCGTGGCCGCCGACGCCGCGCAGGCGGTGCTGGGCCGGATCGGCGTCGGTGCCGTGACGGTCG
>Ga0209471_1000503_pt1 | contig 26330 bp, 27 predicted proteins | sample GraSoiAngelo_128_FD_185885 | JGI IMG/M metagenome (GOLD analysis project Ga0209471, IMG submission 185885) | Grasslands soil microbial communities from the Angelo Coastal Reserve, California, USA - 14_0927_12_20cm (SPAdes) (version 2) | ecosystem: Environmental > Terrestrial > Soil > Grasslands ... | reverse complement strand
CCCGACTACATCGATCCCGCCTATCTTGCGCACGTGAGCGGCCGACCCTGCCGCAACCTCGATTCCTGGATGTTGGGCGAGGGTGCCCTGCGCCAGGTGCTCGCCCAGGGGGCGCTCGGCGCCGACTTGGCCCTGGTCGAGGGCATGATGGGATTGTTCGACGGACGGGGTGCAACGAGCGACGGCAGTACTGCCGATGTGGCTCGCATCATCAAGGCCCCGGTGCTGCTGGTGATCGACGTGGGCAGCATGGGGGAGAGCGCGGCCGCCGTTGCGCTCGGCTTCAAGAACTATGCGGAGTCGCCGAAGATCGCTGGCGTCCTGCTCAATAACGTTGGCTCAGAAGGTCATCGGCGCAGCGTGGAAGATGCCATCTGGAACACGGCCAAGCTGCCGGTGCTGGGCGCGCTTCGGACCATGCCGGCGCTCGACATCCCACAGCGGCAACTGGGGTTGCTGCCGGTCACGGAGAACAAGGAGTGGCAGCGCATGATCGGCGTGCTCTCGGAGGCGATCGCCAGCGACGTCGACCTCGATCTCCTGCTGCGGATCGCGAACAAGGCGGAGTTGGTACCCCTGGTCCCCAAGAAGGTCTTCCTCGGAAAGCGCGACGCTGGTCCGCGGGTGCGGCTCGCCGTCGCTTATGACGATGCCTTCAACTTCTATTACCCCGAGAACCTGGAGTTGCTCGAGGAGCACGGCGTAGAGATTGTGCCCTTCAGCCCGTTGGAGGACGCGAATCTGCCCCAGGATGCGGCCGGCGTCTACCTCGGCGGTGGCTTTCCCGAGATCTTTGTGGAGCCGCTCGCGAGGAATCGCTCGATGGCCGAGTCGATCCAGCGGGCCTACTTGAATGGAACCCCGATCTACGCTGAGTGCGGCGGGTTGATGTATCTCGGTCGCTCGCTCCGGTCCGAGTCGGGGACCACCTACGAGATGGCGGACGTGATCCCGGTCGACGTCGAAATGGATGGGGAGATTCACCGCTTCGGCTACCGCCAGCTGCTCACCCTGGAGGAGAACATCCTGTCACCGCGTGGGCAGTTCTACCGCGGGCATGAGTTCCACTGGAGCCGTATTACGGGGCACAACGGCGACCTCAAGCCCGCCTACCAGATGCAGAATGCGGAGGGTGATGTGATCGGCTACGAGGGCTTTGTCGCACCGAACCTACTGGCCAGCTACGTGCATCTTCACTTTGGGCAGAATCCGCTGCTGGTTGACAAGTTCGTGCAGCACTGCCGCGAATACACCGCCGTTCACAGCGGCGCCTGACCGGGCGTCAGCGGTAACCGTCGGGCGCCGGGTCGCCGGCCTTCCAGGCCTCGGCGCCAACGACACCCAAATTACTGGCTGAGATATCGTGGGCGGTCATCCGCGCTGCTCGGTCGAAGACCGCCATCGCCTGCTCGACGGCATCCGCCTCAGTTGGCGCTTCAAAGCTCATGACCAACCGCACCAGGTCGTCGCCGGCGCCGTTGACTCGGATGGGCTGAAGGTCTGCACGGTTGGCCTCGATCCATACCGCTCGCCGCTCCACTTTCGGCGAAACAGCGACGCCTACCCGGTACTCAGCCACCCGCGCGAGTCTAGTCAAGACCAGTGGTCCACGCATCGGCAAACTTACCTAGGGTGCGGTCACAGCGCCGAGTTTGAGCCATGCTCAGAATGGGCATGACCCGGGAAACGCAAATATGGCAACCCCTGAGTACAAGGACTACTACCAGACCCTCGGGGTCTCGCGGACGGCATCCGAAAAGGAGATCAAGTCCGCCTATCGCCGGCTGGCTCGCCAGTACCACCCCGACGTCAATAAGGACCCCAAGGCCACCGATCGCTTCAAGCTGATCAACGAAGCCTATGAGGTGTTGAGCGATTCCAAGAAGCGGTCGAAGTACGACCAGATGGGTGCCGATTGGGAGCGCATCGAGCGCGAGCAGGAGTTCGCTCGGCAGTACCAGACCCAGGCCGGTGGCCAGCCTGCCGGCGGAGCCGCGGGCTTCGGCGATTTCAGCGACTTCTTCAACACCTACTTCGCGGGCGAGGCCGGTGGGTTCTCAGGCTTTGGGTTCGAAGGCGCACGGGGCCGGACTGCGACGCGTGAGCGGGGCGAAGACATCGAGCATCCGATCGAGATCACATTGGAGGAAGCCGCGCGTGGTGGCGAGCGGACGATTCAAACCGAGGTGCCGGAAACTTGCCCCACCTGTGGAGGTTCGGGCTTCGTCGCCGAGCGGCGCAAAGTTGGTAATCGCACCGTCATGGAAAGCGTGACCTGCCCGACCTGTGGCGGCGCCGGGGTGCGGGCGACGCGCCGGCAGATCCAGGTCAAGATTCCGGCCGGGGTCACCGAGGGCTCACGCATTCGGGTCAAGGGCGAGGGCCAGCGGGCCGCCGAAGCCGGTGACCTCTACTTGCGCGTCCATCTGCAGCCGCATCCGCGGTTTGCGGCCAAGGGTCGCGACCTCTACACGCCGCTACCGGTGCTCGACGACCAGGCGGCGCTGGGAGACGAGGTCAAGGTCGAGACGCTCACCGGCGCCCAGCTCCAGCTCCGCGTTCCGCCAGGAAGCCAGGCCGGCAAGGTGTTTCGCCTCAAGGGAAAGGGACTCCCGGCGCTGCGGGATGGCGTCCCGGGTGACCTGTATGCCACCCTGGAGATTCGCATCCCCGAGCTGATCACACCGCCGCTGCAGAGCCTCTACGAGGAAATCCGAAAGGCGCGGACCAGCTAGCTCAGCGGCGAAAGAAGGCGTTCAACAGCAACGTCAGCACCAGGCTCAATAGCAAGCAGGTGACGATCGGGAAGTAGAAGTGGACATTGCCGCGGTCGACCGAGATGTCACCGGGTAATTTCCCGAGATAGGGGATTCGGAGCCCGAGGGTGAGGAAGAGCCCGACGATGACGATGAAGCCGCCAACAATGATGAGCAGCTTGCCAATCTCAGGCATGCACTGATCCTAACGGCGGACAGGGAGTTTTAGAAGCCGATCCAGCCGATCGCTTGCTCGATCTGCGCCTGCTGTAGGCCGGCGATCGGCACGCCGTCGATCACCGTCAGTGGAACCTGCTTGACATCGATGTCGAGGGTCCGGAGGTCCTTCCCGTCGAGCTTTCCATCGGCGCACACGTGCTCCTGGAACGCGACGCCGCGGTCAGCCAGGATCTCCTTGATCCGGCGGCTGCTCTCGCAATCGGGTCGGGTGTAAACGATCACTTCCATAGCTTTACAGCCAGACTATCCAGGGACGTGGTATTTGTCCAATTCATTTCTCCGATGCGTTCGATCGGCTCTGTTGATATCAGGTTCGCAGCCGCACCGACCGTTGATCTGCGCCGAGTCGTTCGGATATGCTCCTCGCACGGGCCATGGGGCTTCCGGCGGGAGGAGGGAGATGGGCACAAGGCGGCGACATGCGTTCGCTCTGTTGATCGGGCTCGTGCTCCCCGTGAGCGTCGCTCTCGCCCCCGGGCTGATCAGCTCGGCCTCGACCACCGTCGATCTCGGCATCGGCAATGTGGCCCAGGGCACCCAATCCGATCAGGCCTACAGTGACAGCTTCGGGGCCAACCACGTTACCAACGTCTTCGTGACCAGCCAGCAGGTCAGTTGTTATCGACCGGAGGTGCCGTTTCTGGTCAGCAACGGACCCAACGACGGTTACACCGGCGAACTGCCCTGCACCCGTGCGACAACCGGCGAGGACATCGGTACGGCCCCCTATCTCCCACAGCGCACCAGCCAGTTTCCATATCCCGCCGCTGAACCGAAGCTCGTGACAGACCACTCGGAGTCGGATATCCGCGTGGATCCCACGAATCCAAATCATCTGATTGGCTCGTCCAAATGGTTCTCGGCCCCCGAAGGCTACAACCACCTGCTCGGCTTTTACGAGTCCTTCGACGGCGGCAAGGCCTGGCCAACGATGGGCCACATCCCCGGCTACGAGGGCTTCACCGACAACACCGATCCCGTCGGCGCCTTCGACGCGTTCGGCAACTACTACCAGGCGCTCCTTCCCTACCAGTTCTTCTACGACAAATCGGGTTTCCATAAGTTCCAGGTCGGCAACGAACCGAATCCCGGAATTCCAAATGAAGCGGTCGCGGTCGCCGTCCGTTGGCATGGAGCAACCCTGCCGACTGACTGGATCACGACCCATAACGGGAGTCCCGACTACGTCTTCACGACCAACGCCGGCTTTGGCCAGGAACCGGACAAGGAATGGATCGCGATTGACCGCACGATCCGCTTCGACGGATCGAGAAACTACAACCGCGTCTACATGATGTACGTCAACTTCAATGGTGCCGGCAGCAAACCCTACGTCCAAACGGCGAAGGCGTTCCAGGACGCCACCCACAGCGACTGGACGCCGGCGGTACAGCTGCCGAATCAGAACTCGACCAACAACGACACCTATCTCTTTCCCCACGTCGACCCGAACGGCGTGGTATACACGTCCATGATCAACTACGACAGCGAGCAAGGCGGCTGCTGCGTTGACGTGCTCATGGATTACTCGATCGATGGCGGCCTCACATGGATCGGGCCGTCGGTCGCCGCCAGCGACGTGCACGTCCCGCCACTGACGGGCGCGGGCTACATCAACACCACCTTCGAGGACGGGATTGAAGAAACATCGGCCGTCGGCAACCAGCTGGTCAACGGCCACTATCCCGTCTATATCGCCTATGAATCAAAGAGCACCGGCTTCGGCAACATCTTGCTCACCGCAACCTACGACCAGGGCAAAACCTGGAGCCGGCCGATCCAGGTCAACGACAACAGTGTCGCCAGCGTGGATGAGTTCCAGCCGAATCTCGCGGTCGCGCCGAATGGGACGGTCAGTGTCAACTTCTACGACCGTCGGCTGGCCTGTCCAACCAGCGGCAGCCTGGATGCCCGACACGCCGGGCTCGCGCTCGACCAGACGAATCCGAACTACGGGGGCGCGCAAGGCCAATTGCCCCCGTACGGCTTCAAGGACTATTGCGTCAACGCCAGCATTCAGTTCTACAACGCCGACCTGTCTCCACTCGGCCACAACATCAGGCTGACGGCGCACACCTGGGATCCACAGCTCAACAGTCCCGATCGCGCCTGCGCCTGCAACCAGACCGACACGTTCTTGGGCGATTATTTCGGGAACGATTTCTCCGGGACTGTCGACTATTCGAGCTTCGTCAGCACCTACGACGACGGCATGAACTTGCCGCACTACCAGGAGCAGGTGGTCGCCGCGGTATCCCCGCCTAAACGCTAGCCTGGGACGCTGCGCCCGACCGGTTTGACATCCGGTGCGCCGGTCCCTAAACTAGCCGGGACCGTCGTCCTTTAACCCGGCCCAGCGAGGCCGAAAGGAGATTCGGATGCGCGACACCCTGACCGCTCCGCCCGCGCGGACGCAGGTCCCCCTTCGACACCTGACCAGCGCGAATGACCTCGACCGTCCCCTGATCGAGCAATTTCTCGAACGCGCCGCGGCGTTCGAGCAAGACGGTTCGGACCGTGCGCCGCTCCGCGGCCGGCTGCTGGCGACGCTGTTCTACGAGCCCAGCACTCGGACCCGCTTCTCGTTCGAAGCCGCCATGTACCGGCTTGGAGGCGAGGTCCTCAGCGCCGAGAATGCCGCAGGGGCGTCATCGGCGGCGAAGGGCGAGTCGCTCGAGGACACTATCGAGGTGGTCGGCGGCTATGCCGACGCGATCGTGCTGCGGCACCCTGAGGTCGGAGCGGTCGAGCGGGTGGCGCGCGTCGCGAAGGTGCCGGTGCTCAGCGCCGGCGACGGGGCCGGGCAGCACCCCACTCAGGCGCTCCTCGATCTGTACACCATCAAAAAGGAGCTCGGCCGTCTCGATCATCTGCGGGTGGGCCTCGCCGGGGATTTACGGTACGGCCGCACCGCCCGCTCTCTCGCCCTCCTGCTCTCCCGCTTTCCGGGCAACGAGCTGGTCATGATCTCGCCGGCCGAGCTGCGCATGGGCACGGACATCATGGATCAGTTGAAAGATCAGCGGGTCGTCGAGACCGACGACTTCGACGCCGCGATTGCGGGCCTCGACGTGCTGTACCAGACCCGGATCCAGGCCGAGCGCTTCGCGTCGGCCGACAAATACGAGCGCCACCGTGGCGTCTACGTCGTCAACCTGGACGTGATGCATCGCCTGCCGGAAGGCGCCATCCTGATGCATCCCCTGCCGCGCGTGGGGGAGATCGACCCTCTGGTCGATGCCGACCCACGCGCCGCCTACTTCCGCCAGGCCCGCAACGGGCTGTGGACCCGGATGGCGGTGCTCGACTGGGCCATGGAGCGCTGATGTTGCAGACCCCAGCCGCCAAGGCGGTGATCTTGGACGCCGAGGGCGTGCGTCGCGCCTGGCGTCGGATCGCCCACGAGATCATCGAGCGCCAACCGAACCTGGCGCAGCTGAGCCTGCTGGGCATCGTCACCCGCGGCCTTCCGCTCGCCGAGCGGTTGGCGGCTACGCTCGAGCAGCTCGAAGGCGTGCGGCTACCGGTCATGGCGCTCGACGTGCGCGCCTATCGCGATGATTTGCCTAAAGCATTTACCACCCCCCTAGCGGTGCTACCGGCGGCGGCGGTGGAAGGTCGCCCGGTACTGCTGGTCGACGACGTGCTCTTCAACGGGCGGACCGTGCGGGCCGCGATCGACGCGGTGATCGAGGCGGGTCGCCCCACCCAGATCCAACTGGCCGTGCTGGTGGACCGCGGTCACCGCGAACTCCCGATCCGTCCCGATTACATCGGCAAGAACGTGCCGACCTCGCGGCAGGAATGGGTCGAGGTCCATCTGACCGAGACCGACGGGGAAGATTCGGTTCGCATTCTCGAGCGGTTGGACGGCTGATGCGCCTGCACCACGTCCGCGTGCTGGGACCGGGCGGCCTCTCGATGCCGCAAACGGTCGAAGTCAACGCCGAGGGTGCCCGCGATCGCGATGCAACCGGGCTCGTGCTCTCGCCGGGCTGGATGGATCTGCACGCGCACCTGCGTGATCCAGGCTTCCCGCAGAAAGAGACGTTGCTGTCAGGCGCGACCAGCGCGGCTGTCGGTGGTTTCACCCACGTCCTGGCGATGGCGAACACCGACCCGGTGACAGACCGCCCGGCCCGGCTGCAGAGCCTGGTAGCGCGGAGCGAGGCGTTGCCGATCCGGATCAGTTTTGTCGGAGCGGTAACTGTCGGGCTTGAAGGTCAGGAGCTTACCGACGCGGACGCGCTGAAGGCGGCCGGGGCGGTCGCGCTGTCTGACGATGGGCGGCACGCGATGACCGGCCTTGTGCTCTGCCGTGCCCTCGAGGCGGCGGCTGAGGCTGGATTGCCGGTGCTGATCCACGGCCAGGCGGAACACCTGGGGAATGGTCCCGATGCCGAGGCTGCCGCCGTGGCGGACGCGCTCGAGGCCGTGCGCAACCTCCCGGGCGCACGCCTCCATGTCCAGCACGTGAGCACCCGGCGCGCCGTCGAGCTGATTCGCGCCGCGAAGGCGCAGGGACTGCCGGTCACCGCCGAGGCCACGCCGCACCACCTGGCGCTCACCGAGCAAGATGCCTGGGCCATGGGACCGCACGGCAATGTCAATCCGCCGTTGAGATCGCCCGATGACCGTGATGCCCTCCGCCATGCCCTGGTGGATGGCGTGATCGACGTGATCGCCACCGACCACGCGCCGCATGAGCGGGCAGCCAAGGAAGCGGGCGCCAACGGCTTCCATGGCTTCGAGACCGCCGTCGGCGTCATCCTCGGCCTCGGCCTGGATGGTCGGGTCGTCTACCGCGCCTGCGTATCCCGGCCGCGAGAGATCGCCGGCCAGTCGTTGGAAGACGAATGGATCCTGATCGATCCCCATGAAGAGTGGACGGTCGATGCGCCGTCCTTCAAGAGTCGCGGCAAGAACACCCCGTTCCAGGGTCGGCGATTGCGCGGACGGGTCATCATGACCATCTGTCGCGGTCAGGTGGTGACGGAGCGGGTGCTGCAGCATGCCTGAGCCGATGGTCCTCGTCCTCGAGGACGGATTCACCGTCTTTGGTGATCGCGGCGGCCAGGCGACCCAGGCCACCGGCGAAGTCGTCATCAACACCTGCATGACGGGATATCAGGAGGTGCTCTCCGACCCGTCGTACGCCGGCCAGATGGTCGTGATGACTTATCCGCTGATCGGCAACTACGGCGCGACGCCCGACTTCCTGGAGTCCGGGCGTCCCTGGGTGCGCGCTTTGATCACGCGTCAACTCAGCCCCTTTCACCAGCACTGGCGCAGCCAGCAGTCCCTGGCCGAGTGGCTCGACGGCTACGGCGTTCCCATCATCACCGGATGCGATACCAGGCGGCTGGCGCGGCACCTGCGGGGAACCGGCGCGCAACGGGCGATCATCGGGCCGGCCGCCGAGCTCCCCACGCTGCGCGAGCGTGTCCATCGGGTGACGCGGCTCGAGGAGCAAGACCTCGTGCGCCAGGTCTCCGAGGGATTCAGCGACCTCGTCGAAGGACTCGACCCGGCGCTCCATACACCCTCCCCCTGGACCGGGCTCAAGGTCGTGGTCGTCGACTATGGCGTCAAACGCAACATCCTTCGATCATTGCGCTCGCGCGGAGTGGAGGTCGAGGTGCTGCCGCACGACAGCGATGTCGACACCATCCTCGCGCGTAAGCCGGACGCCGTCGTGTTGTCGAACGGACCGGGTGACCCGTCGCAGCTGCAATCCGCCGTTGCGATGACTCGCCAGTTGATCCGGCGCCTGCCGGTGCTGGGCATTTGCCTTGGGCATCAACTCGTCGGACAGGCGGCCGGTGCGCGCACGTCGCGCCTGCGATTCGGTCACCACGGCGGGAACCACCCGGTGCTCGATCTGCGGACAGGCAGGGTGACCATGACCTCGCAGAATCATGAGTTCGAGGTCGATGCCGACAGCCTTCCCGCGAACAGCGGCTTTCGGGTCAGTCATCGGAATCTGCACGATGGCTCGGTCGAGGGCCTGGTGCACGACCACCTGCCGGTCCGCTCGGTGCAGTTCCATCCCGAAGGCGGAGCCGGTCCCCAGGACAACCAGGTGATCTTCGATGAGTTCCTCGACCTGGTCAGGGGCATCCAACCGGCGCCGATCACCGTGCGCGAGCCGGTCCGCCGTCCCACCAGCGTCCTGGTCATCGGGTCCGGGCCGATCGTGATCGGCCAGGCTGCCGAGTTCGACTACGCGGGAACCCAGGCCTGCAAGGCGCTTCGCGAAGAAGGCGTGCGCACCATCCTGGTGAACTCCAATCCCGCGACCATCATGACCGACGAGGGCATCGCGGACCGCGTCTATATCGAGCCGCTGACTGTCGAGGCCATCAGCGCGATCATCGAGCGCGAGCGACCGGATGGATTGCTGCCGACACTCGGTGGACAAACTGGTCTCAACCTGGCCGTGGCGCTGGCCGACGCCGGAGTGCTCGAACGCTGCCAGGTTCGTGTCCTCGGGACGCCGCTCGCCTCCATTCGCGAGGCGGAGGATCGGGAAGCCTTCAAAGCCGTCCTGGTCCGCATCGGTGAGCCGGTGCCGGACAGCGCCACCGTCACGGCGATTGAGGAGGCCCGGGACTTCGCGGCGTCGATCGGGTTTCCCCTGGTGGTGCGGCCGGCGTACACCCTCGGCGGCACCGGCGGCGGGATGGCGGAGAGCCCGTTGGAGCTTGAAGCCGTGGTTCGCGACGGCCTCGCGGCCAGCCCGATCCGCCAGGTGCTGGTGGAGCGCTCACTCGCCGGCTGGAAAGAGATCGAGTACGAGGTCATGCGGGACGCCAACGACACCTGCATCGCCATTTGCAACATGGAGAACATCGACCCGATGGGCGTCCACACCGGTGACAGCATTGTGGTCGCCCCCAGCCAGACGCTGTCCGATCGGCAATACCAGATGCTGCGCTCGGCGTCGCTGCGCATCATCCGAGCGCTACGCATCGAGGGCGGCTGCAACGTGCAGTTCGCACTCGACCCGGCGTCCGATCAGTACTACGTCATCGAGGTCAATCCGCGCGTGAGCCGGTCGTCGGCGCTGGCGTCGAAAGCAACCGGATATCCGATCGCGCGGGTGGCCGCCAAGATCGCGGCCGGGCGAGGGCTGCATGAGATCGCCAACGCCGTCACCGGGCAGACGAGCGCGGCCTTCGAGCCGGCCCTCGACTACTGCGTGGTCAAGATTCCGCGCTGGCCGTTTGACAAGTTCCCGGCCGCCGACCGGACGCTGGGCACGCAGATGAAGTCGACCGGTGAGGTGATGGCGATCGAGCGCACCTTTGAGGCCGCCCTCAACAAAGCCCTCCGCGCCCTCGAGCAGCGGCTGCCCGACGCCTCGCAACTGCGAGGTCGTCCTGACCTGCTGCATCAGCCAAACGACCGCCGCCTGATGGCGGCCCTCCAGGCCCTCCGCGACGGCGCAAGGCACGACGAGGTGATCGCCGCCACCGGCTATGCGCCGTGGTTCGTCGATCGTCTCGCGTACATCAGCGCGCTCGAAACCGAGCTGGCGGATCAAAATCCCGACCCCGACATCACGCGCCGCGCGAAGCGAGCCGGTCTCGATGACGGACGAATCGCCGAGCTCAGTGCCGGCCGGCTACCGGCAACGTCGATGGAGCCAACCTTCCGCCAGGTCGATACCTGCGCCGCCGAGTTCGAGGCGGTCACCCCGTACTACTACGCGACTTACGAGGATGAGGACGAGATCATCGCGGGCACCAAGCAGGCGGTGGCCGTGATCGGCTCCGGCCCCATCCGGATCGGCCAGGGGATCGAGTTCGACTACTGCAGCGTCCACGCCTCGGCCGCGATCCGGGAGGCGGGCTACGACAGCGTGCTCATCAATAGCAACCCGGAGACGGTCAGCACCGACTTCGATGCCTCTACGCGCCTCTATTTCGAACCGCTCGACCTTGAAGGCGTGCGCAACGTGCTGCGACGCGACCCGGTGCTTGGCGTGATGGTCCAGTTCGGCGGCCAGACGGGGCTCAACCTCGCGGATGCCCTGGCCGCGGACGGGGTTCGGATCCTTGGATCGTCGGTCGAGACCATCGACCTGGCCGAAGACCGGCGCCGCTGCGAGGCCCTGTTGCGGGACGCCGGCATCCCGCAGTCGCCCGGCGGTTCGGCCACCAGCGTGGAGCAGGCGCTCGGCATCGCCGTCCGCGTTGGCTACCCCGTGCTGGTCCGACCCTCCTACGTGCTAGGCGGCCGCGGCATGGAAATCGTCCACGCGCCCAACGACCTGCGACGTTATGTCGAGGCGGCCATCGCGTTCGGCCTGCGCGGCCCGATCCTCGTCGACAAGTACCTGCTTGGTCGTGAGCTCGATGTCGACGCCGTTTGCGATGAGCGCACGGTGCTGATCCCGGGCATCCTCGAGCACATCGAACGCGCCGGCATCCACTCGGGTGACTCTTTCGCCGTCTATCCCCCGATCACCCTCACGCCGGCCGAGACCGACCGCGTGGCCGAGGCGACCACCACCATCGCCCGATTGTTCAAGGCCGTGGGACTTATCAACATCCAGTTCGTGATCCAGGACGGCGTCCCCTACGTGCTCGAGGTGAATCCGAGAGCAAGCCGGACGGTGCCCTTCCTCAGCAAGGTGACGGGGGTGCCAATGGTCACACTCGCCACCCAGGCGTCGCTCGGCCGCTCCCTCACGGAGTTGGGATTCGACGGCGGCCTGCAGCCGAGCAGGGCGCTGTACGCGGTAAAGGCCCCGGTCTTTTCCATGGCGAAGCTGCCCGCGGTCGACGCCGTGCTCGGACCCGAGATGAAGTCGACCGGTGAGGCGATGGGCATCGCGCACGACTGGCCGATGGCGCAGTACAAAGCCTTCCTTTCGACCATGCAGGAGCTGCCGCCCGACGGCGCGGCGCTCTGCTCGATCGCCGACGCCGACAAGGAAGAGGCGCTGCCGATCCTCCGCGCGATTCACGGGCTGGGCCTGCGGCTGTTCGCCACGGCCGGCACGGCTGCGTTCCTGCGCGAGTCCGCGATCCCGGCGACGACCGTGCAAAAACTCCGGGACGGTCATCCGAACGTTGTGGACGTCATCCATTCGGGCCAGGTGCATCTCGTCGTCAATACCGTGTCCGCATCTGCGCCAGTGGCCGATCAGGGCGCCGGCGTCCCGCTGCGGGACGGGTACGAGATCCGTCGCGCCTCGGTCGAGCGCCGCATTCCCTGTCTCACCTCGCTGGACACCGCGAGGGCGCTGGTGCAGGCGCTCGGAGCGTCGCGTCGTGAGCACCGCTCGAGCGTCGCCACCCTCGGCGAGTATGTGGGCGCGGTCGCCCCTGAGGCCGTGCGCGCGTGAGTATTGCGGTCGCGCCTGCGATCGTGGTGGAGCGCTCGGTCCCCATGGCCGGGGCGGTTGAGCTCGTGCTCTACCACCCGCCCTCTGCGGTCGCGGTCGCCCCGGGGCAGTTCTTTCAGCTCGCCGTCAGCGCTCCACACACGATCCTCCGCAGGCCCTACAGTGCCGCCTGGTCTGACCCGGCCAGCGGGCGACTCGGCTTCATCTTCAACGTGGTTGGCGCCGGGAGCTCCTGGCTATCGGGCCTCGATGAAGGTGACGAGCTGGACCTGCTGGGACCGCTCGGCCAGGGCTTCGATCTGGAGGGAGACCGGCCCGCGATCTGCGTCGCCGGCGGCCTCGGTGTTGCGGTCTTTCCCGGCGTCGTCCGGGCCCTGATCGCCCGTGGTCGCACTGTCATCGTGCTGGAAGGCGCGCGCATCGCAACGCAACTGCTGCCAGCGTCGCGATTCCATGGTGCGGACGTTCGTCTCGCAACCGATGACGGCAGCGCCGGCCATTCCGGCTCCGTCGTTGACCTGCTGGCTCAATATTTCCCTCCCCCTGTGGGGGAGGGCAGGGTGGGGGCCGTTGACATCCTCACCTGCGGCCCCACTCCGATGCTCACCGCATTAATCGACGCTGCCCGTCGCCAGGAGATTTCGCTCTCGTCCATCCAGGTGGCGCTCGAAACGCCGATGGGTTGCGGGATCGGCACCTGCCTTGGCTGCGCGGCGCCGCGCGCAGGTGGCGGCTATTTACTCACCTGCCAAGACGGACCGTGCCTGCGCGCCGACCGGATCGGTTGGGATCTGATGACGGATGCGTTCCATGGCTGAGCGTCCTGATATGACCGTCGACCTCGGCCGCGGACTTGTTCTCCGGAGCCCTGTCATGGTCGCTTCCGGTACCTTCGGCTACGGCTTCGATGCGCCCCAGGTAGATCGGACGGCACTCGGCGCGATCGTAAGCAAGGGCACGACGTTACGACCGCGCGAAGGCAATGCGCCGACTCGCATCGCCGAGACGCCGTCGGGGATGTTGAATGCCATCGGCCTGCAGAACCCGGGCGTGGACTCCGTGGCCCGCGTCTACGCTCCGCGATGGGCGACCTGGGATGTGCCAGTCATCGTCAACGTGGCCGGCGACTCCGTCGACGAATACGTGGCGGTCGCCAGCCGTCTCGACGGGGTGGCGGGCGTCGCGGGGCTCGAGCTCAACATCTCGTGTCCGAATGTCGAGAGTGGCTTGCAGTTCGGAATCGACCCGAAAATGGCGGCGGAGGTAACCCGCGCGGTCCGCTCCGTGACCGAGCTGCTCCTGATTGTCAAACTCACCCCGAACGTCACCGACATTGTCGCCATCGCCAGAGCTGTCGAGGACGCGGGGGCTGACGCGGTGTCCGCGATCAACACCTATGTCGGCACGGCCATCGACGTTCGCCGCCGACACCCCATCCTTTCGCGCGGGAGTGGCGGTCTCAGCGGACCCGCGATCAAGCCGCTCGCCTTGCATGCCGTCTGGCAGGTGGCGGCCGAGGTTCACATCCCCGTGATCGGCGTCGGCGGGATCATGGGTGCCGAGGACGCCCTCGAATTCCTTCTCGCGGGCGCTGCGGCGGTGCAGCTGGGTACCGTGAACTACGTTCGGCCGCAGGCGGCAGCCGAAGTCCACGATGGCATCGGCGCCTACCTGGTGGAGCATGATCTGCCCAATATGCGGGCGCTGCCGATCCGGCGGGCGGGTGTGTTGTCCCATGTCTGACCGCGACGCGCGCCACGCCTGCGAGTCGGCCGGGGCGTTCTTACGCGGTCACTTCATCTACACCAGCGGCCGGCACGGCGCCGACTATCTGGAGAAGTTCCGGATCCTCGAAGACCCCCGAGCGACGACTGAACTGGCCGAGATGATCGCGGACCGATTCCGCTCCATCAAGCCTGAGCTGGTCGCGGGTCCAACAACGGGTGGCATCATCCTTGCCTTTGAGGTTGCCCGCCAGCTGGGTGTCGACGCCGTCTACGTCGAGCGCGGTGAGTCGGGCGGCCGCGTCCTGCGCCGTGGCTTCGAGATCTTGCCTGACACTCGCGTCCTGGTGGTCGACGATGTGGTGACTACCGGTGGGTCACTGGTCGAAACGCAGGCCTGCGTCGCGAACGCCGGCGGTGTCGTCATCGGGATCGGCGTGCTTGCCGATCGAACCGCCGGCCGGGTAACCACGGAGGTACCCTTCTACGCCTGTTTAACGGTCGACTTCCCCTCGTACCCGCCGGAAGCCTGCCCCCTATGTGCGAGCGGCATCCCCGTGGCCGCCCTGCGCGGCAGCAAGAAGGTCCTCGCCTAACTCAAACTCCCTCCCCCCTTGCGGGGTGGTCGGGGTGGGGGGTCTTGCCCTACTGCAACCAGGAGGGCGCGGCGCCTGAGGTGTGGTGCAGTTGCTCCCGCATCTCGCGCCGGTGGGCGCGGCGCGTAGCGGCCTGATCGCCAGGCCGTATTGGGCTAGCCGCCGGCTGCGACCGGGCCGAACCCTGCTGAGCCTGTTCATCGACGCTACTGCCCCTTGCCGCGCGGAGCACGTGGCGTAGTCGCACCGTCCAAGCCACCTTGCCGAAGTCCCATTGGCCGAGACTGGGTTCGCGGTCCGGCTGGCGATCGATCCGCGCTGTGAGACTCTGTTCGTGATCGATGTCTGCGAGCTGGAGCCCTGCCGCGGATCCGCTAACGGGCGCGATCAGGGCAACCGCTGAGGCCGCTGTGTCACGCAGGATCCGCATGATGGCATGGGTCGGCACGAGATTATCGAGTGCGGCTTCGGGATCGAGCAAGAGCTGGACGGCGGGCTCAGTTGCCGAGCGTGCCATTGGCAGATGATCGAGGTCCCAGGTCGATTCCTTACCGCTCGGGCCGATCACGAGGACGATCGTCGCCAGAAGGTCCGACGATTGGAGGTTCTTGACGCGCTCGCGCGTGATGCCGTCCGCGAGTTCTTGTAATCGATCAAGCTGCGAACGCTGCGTAAGGCAGCCAATATCTTCAGTTTGTTGCATGTTGTGCCTGCCCTTCTGAAACTAGGACGCTGCAATCACGCAGCGTTGAAAACGATTCTATCAGCGTCAGCCCGCGATGCAAAGAGCTTTCTTGCGATTTAGGCAATTAAGGGCCGAGGCGCCGTGCAGGTTCATAAAACGGGGCCGCCAGCGAAAAGTTATGCACAACATCTAGGTCGAGTGGTTTCGTATCGATCCGCGACGCCGCGGCGTTGTGCGGGCGACGATGAAGATCGGCAGACTGGCGGTCCTCGTGGGCGGAATCACCTTCGGTGCGGTAGCAGGCGCTGCCCTTCAGTTCAGCTCGGTCAGCGCGGCGACGCCGAACATCGGCCACGCCTTGGCTGCCGACCCGGCACCGGTCGCCCCGCCGACGCCGCGCCCGTCCCCGAGCTCATCGTGCGCGCCGAGGACACTCGCCATCGCCTTCACGAGCAATGTCACTGACCCCTCACTTCTCCGTCTTCATCTCCCCTGGGGACGGCCGGGCGATCCCGAGGGAAGGATGGTCGAGGATTACGGCGCCTACAACGGCGCATCGATTCGTGAGCAGCTTCCAGTGCATGACGCGTCGAGCGGTACGTTGCAGGAGATGTTGGGACATAACGCCATCGACATCGTGCTCGACAGCGGCACTCCACTTTATGCGGTCACATCCGGTACCGCTTACCGGATGACCAATTGGACGATTCCCGGCGGACCCCAGGGGTACGCCGCGGTCGTCGTCTCCGATATCCTTCGCGACGACAACGGCGACGCTATCGCATTCCTCTACGGTCACGTGCGCGAGTTCGTCTCGCAGGACGGTCAGCACGTCGAAGCCGGCGCCTTGATCGCCAGGAGCGGCGGCGATCCGGATGACCCGGGCGCGGGTTTCAGCGACATGGCCAACGTCCACTTCGAGGTGATCGAGTCCCCCCACCCGCTAACCGCCCATGCGGGCACCGTGAACCCGCACCAGTTCCTCGAGAACCTCTATACGTACGCGGCGACAAACCCCGCCGGCTGCTTGTAACCAGTTCCGCGGCGGTGCCGTTCTCCTGCTGTGGCGGGTCCGCGTCGGCTACCAAAACTCGTGCTCTCCGGCCTCGGCGCCGTCGCCTTCATCATGGTCGGTGCCGCCGCGCTCGTGACGTCGTCCGTCGACGGGGCCGTTCGTGGGCGGATCTATGCCAGCCCCGCCAATGCACCGTCTACCCCGATCGCCCTCGTGCTTGGTGCCGAGGTCTATGCCAATGGAAACCCGAGCCCGGCGCTGGTCAACCGCCTGGACACGAGTATTGAGCTCTATCGGTCCGGAAAGGTTCGTGCGCTCTTGATGAGCGGCGGCCATGGCAGCATCGAGACCTCCGCCATGCGACGCTATGCGCTCGCGGCGGGGGTGCCGGACGCCGCGATCCAACTCGACGATGGCGGATTGCGGACGCTCAGCAGCTGCCAGCGCGCCCGCGATGTCTTTCATGCAACGAGAGTCACGGTGATCAGCCAGACCGAACACCTCACCCGTGCGGTCTACATTTGCGACAAGTTCGGGCTGGATGCGATCGGCGTAGTTGCGCCCGACTTCCCCGGTCCGGCGTTGTGGACCTATCGGATCCGGGAGCGGGCCGCGGTTCTGCTCGCCTGGTGGGAGGTCAACGCTCCTGGGTGGGCTCAGGCTGATGAAGGCCAAGCGTCCCGAAAATAGGCGGGAGCTCAATGTCAAACGCGCGGCAAAGCGCAAGAACATCTCGGTAATCCGTCTCATCTGGCGTGTAGGTCGTGTGGCCCCGTACTTGGAATTCCGCCGTCTCGCACTTGACTGGTTTGTCGGCGATAATCCCTCGTCCTTCGAGCGAGCCGACCTCGAACGGCAAGCCAGCCGGACCATAAATGGCTGCGCCGGCCCCATCAACGATCGTTTCGCTGAAATCGACTAGATGTACGTCAACGGAACGCCCACGGCCGTCAATGAGCACCCAGTTGAAAGCGTTGTCCACACGAAAGGTGCGAAAGCCCACCACTTCCATGGCCGCTGTGTACGCGGCGCGATCTCCCGCCGAGATAGTTATATCGAGATCTTCGTGCTCGCGGCTTTGATGACCGAGTAGCGCGTCAACCCCCCAGCCGCCGTTGAGCCAGACGTTAACCCCGCACGCTTCAAGCCGGCCAAGTAGCTCCACTACATCCGAAGCATTCACCATCGCCACTGTCCAATTGTGCTTGCTGACCGGGTGATCGAGGCGGCAGGTCTCGGAATGAGGATCCGTCATACCAGTGTGAGGCGGTTCGCTCCGTTGCTTGCCGGTCTGCTGGTTGCTGCTGGAATAGCCGGCTACCTGCTCCTGTCTGGGGATCCCTCGTATCGCATCGCGGCCTATCCAATGCCGTACGGTCGAGCGGGCATGCAGGCTGGGCTTGGCGGTCGACTTGAAGGGCAGGCTAACCACGATGGCACGGCGTGCTTCTGGATTGCTACCGAGCAAGGTCGGATGTACCTGATCTGGCCAGCTGGCTACTCCGCCCGGACCAACCCTCTGAGGATCATCGATGACCGCGGCCGTGTGCTCGCGCTTTCTGGCGACTACTCGCAGGCCGCCGGCCTGGGTGGCGGTCTCGGCCCGGACGATCCGGCCGGTAGGTCGATCGTCGGCTGTCCGACGGCTCACTTGACTTGGATCGTCGCTCCCGACTAGCTCGCTCGTGAAACGGAAGGGGCGTCCAATCCCAGGTCACCTCGGGCTAGGCTCCGGTGTGTCGATAAGACGGGTCGCCAGCTAATCCGGCGGAGGACCCAAGATCTCGATGCCGTACTTTGCGGCGACCGCCGCGATCCTGGCGACGTCGGGTGGCTCATCCGGAGGCAGGGTCCGTCGTGGAGCGGGTGAGCCCAGTTCGTTGACAAATCCCTCGAAACCTGCTGGGAAGGTGAAGGTCAGCATCCGAGCGGGCTGCGCACCCCGGACCTTGTAGGCGTGAGCGAGATCGCGGGGAAGCAATACCCAGCTTCCCGGGCCTAAGTGGAAGGTCTGCCCATCGCAGACGAAATCCACCTGTCCTTCAAGGATGTAAAAACCTTCATCCTCCCGGCGGTGGACATGCAGTGGCGGGCCAAATCCCGCGGGAGCAAGCTGGTCGAGAAAGGCGACGCCGCCGACACCGTCAGTCGCGCCCGCCTTCCGGGTCATCAGAGTGCCGATAAACCAGGTCGCGTCGCCCTCGCCGTCGTGCAGGACCACTGGCTTCGACGTCTGCGCTTTCATATGCCCTCCTTCGGATGATTGTCAGCGCATCGATCGTAGTTATAGGGGCGGAGAGGATCGAACCTCGACACCCTGCTTAAAAGGTAGCACGGGTTGAGCGCCGTAGCTCCGAGTTTGGAAGGCCAAGCGAAATGGGCGCAGTTATGGTGTGGGAAATTGGGACCGGCGGCGGATGGAGTCAGGCCTGGTCGGTGGGCATGATCCAGAGCTCGCTGATGGCTGTGTGGCGAGGGCGGGTGACCATGTAGGCGACGCCGTCGGCGATGTCCTCGGGGGCGAGGACCTCGGTCCGCTCGTAGAACGGGTCGATCATCTTCTCGCGGATCTGGGCGTCGTTGTGCGAGCCCAGCTCAGTCGCCACGCCACCTGGCTCGAGGATACCGACGCGCACGTGCCGCTGGGTGACTTCCTGACGCAGAGCCTCGGTGAATCCGTTCACGCCGAACTTTGTCAGGTTGTATACCGCGTAGCCGTTCCATGCGACGCGCCCGGCGATCGAGCTGATGTTGACGATATCGGCGACACGGCGCGGGCCCTCCTCGGCGGCCTGCAGCAGGTGCGGTAGGGCGGCATGGGTGGCGTAGAGCATGCCCTGGACGTTGATGGCGATCATGCGCTCCCACTCCTCGGGGTCCGTACCCACGACCGCCCCCAGGAGCATGAGGCCCGCGTTATTGACCAGCGTGTCGAGCCGGCCGAACCGCTCGACGGCATGGCGTACGGCCGCCTCTGCCTGGGTGCGGTCGGTGATGTCGGCTTCCACGACCAGCGCGGTGCCTCCCGCCTTGTCGATCTCGGCAGCGATGTCTTCGAGACGGTCCCGGCGGCGGGCGACGAGCGCGACGCCAGCACCGAGCTCTGCGAGCTGGCGGGCGGTCGCGGCACCGATACCACTGCTCGCGCCGGTGACGAGAGCGGCCGTGCCGGTCAGTTTCTTTGGTGTCATCGGGGTCTCCCCCGGACGGGACTCAACGCATCGTCGAGGGCCAACGACGAGGACAGCTCGCGGTTGGCGTCGGTTTGGGCGAGCAGGTCGCGGGCCTTCCGCTCGACGGTTTCGATCGCGTCGGCGCCGGCGACGAAGCGCAGCGGCGTCTCGTCCTGGCCCGCGAGGCGGACAATTGCCGCGGCGAGCTTGGCTGGATCCCCGCCCTGCTGACCGTTCATACTGTTCCAGGCGGCGATCGTCTGCCGGGTGCGTTCGGCGTAGTCGTCGATCGACGGCTCGGCGTAGATAGTCGACTCCGGTGTTAGCAGGTCAGTGCGGAAGAAGCCGGGTTCGACGAGCATCGTGCGAATGCCGAACGGTGCGACTTCCGGGGTTAGAGACTCGATCCAACCCTCGATCCCGAACTTGCTGGAGGAGTATGCGGAGCAGAACTCCTGCCCGACGATTCCGCCGGTCGACGAGATCGTCACCACGAGCCCCGAGCGTTGCCGGCGCATTACGGGCAGCACCGCCCGGGTGACGTTCATCGGGCCGAAGAGGTTGGTCTCGATCTGCCAGCGGAACTGCTCCGGGCCGATCTCTTCGAAGAAGCCGGCGATGAAGTTCCCGGCGTTGTTCACGAGCACATCGATGCGGCCGAACCGCTCGATGGCAGCCTGCGCGGCGGCCTGAGCGTCGGTGGGGTCTGTGATGTCGAGCTTGACGACGAGCAGGTCGTCGGCCTCGCCCAGCACGCTCCTTATCGTGTCGGTGTTGCGTCCGGTGGCCACTACGGCGTTGCCGGCGGCCAGGGCAGCCTTGGTGATGTCCACACCCATGCCGCGGCCGGCGCCGGTGATGAACCAAACCGTCTTTTCCGTCATGTCCTCAGACCTCCGTTGGTGATCAGCGTCCCGGTGTAGCTTGTTGTCTATGGAAGCAGGCTTCGGTTCGGTGTGGAAGTCTCCACTGTGAGGGGTACCGGCAGGGACTCTCTCCGCTGGCTGGTTAAGCTCTAGGGTTCAGGCATGGACAACCGGACCGAGATCCGTGAGTTCCTAGCGTCGCGGCGGGCCAGGATCACGCCGGAACAGGCAGGGCTACCCTCCTACGCGGGTACCCGACGGGTACCGGGGTTGCGCCGTGGGGAGGTCGCGGAGATGGCCGCGGTCAGCATCGAGTACTACACCCGCCTCGAGCGAGGCAACCTTGCGGGGGCGTCGGAGGCTGTGCTCGAGGGGCTGTCGCGGGCGCTGCAGCTTGACGAGGCGGAACGGGCACATCTCTTTGACCTTGCCCGCGCCTCTGGGATGGGCAGCCGGTGGCGCCGCCGCCCGGCCCCGAAACAGCGCATCCGACCGGGCGTGCAGCTGGCGCTCGACGCGATCACCGGCGCCCCGGCATTCGTCGGCAACGAGCGCCTCGACATCCTCGCTGCGAATCAGCTGGGGTATGCCCTGTATTCGGAAATGTTCGCCAACCCGGCGCGTCCGGCGAACCACGCCCGGTTCATCTTCTTCGACGACCGTGCCCGGTCCTTCTATCGCGACTGGGACCGGGCGGCCGACGACACCGTGGCGATCCTGCACACAGGAGCTGGCCGCGACCCGAACGACCGCGCAATGACCGACCTCGTCGGTGAGCTGTCCACCCGCAGCGAGGAGTTCCGCACGCGCTGGGCGACGCACAATGTCCGCCAGCACTTTACGGGAGTCAAACACTTTCACCACCCGGTCGTCGGAGAGCTCCACCTACTGTTTGAGTCCATGCAACTATCAGCCGACACCGGGTTGTCGCTTTATGTCTACAGCCCCGAGCCCGGCACCCCTTCCGTCGAGGCGATCCGCCTCCTTGCAAGCTGGGCCGCGGCGAACCAGCAGCTCACCTCAAGAAGGTCGGCCTGACCGTCGTATGAGGGGTTTCACGCGCTGCCGCCGGGTAGCCACGCTCATTTCTCTCATGAGCGAAGTGAGACACATCAGCCGAACCAGCTGGGACACATCACCCGAAGCTGTGAGACACATCAGCCGAAGCCCCAATGGGACACCTCAGCCGAATCCCTACAGATCTGAAATAGGGGCGGAGAGGATCGAACTCTCGACACCCTGCTTAAAAGGCAGGTGCTCTACCACTGAGCTACACCCCCGCCGACGATTATAGGAAGGGGTCTGCGCCCAGCTTGGCCGTCAGGTCAGAACTTGTTGAAGAGGTTGAAGACCGGGGAATAGGCCTGCGTCAGCGCCTGCCAGGTGATCCAGGCGATGGCGAGCAGGATCCCGATGATCAACAACGCTTCCACCATTTCGATCCAGTGGTGGAGATGCCGTGCCATGGAAACCAAGCCTCCTTCCAATAGCCTAGGTGCCTTACGCAAGCTCGTCAATAGTCCGAATGGCTGTTAGACTCGACCACCGATGCCGAGCAGCCGGGCGGAGGCCTGGGCGACCCTCAACGAGTTCACCAAGACCCCCCATCTGATCAAGCACGGGCTCGGGGTGGAGTCGGCCATGCGCCACTACGCCCCCAACTACGGCGGCGACCCGGAGGTCTGGGGGATTACCGGCTTGCTCCACGACTTCGACTACGAGCGGTACCCGGAGGTTGGCGGGCACGCCATCAAGGGCGCCGAAATTCTGAAGGAGCGGGGCTGGCCAGAGGAGATCTGGTACGGCGTCCTCTCCCACGCCGACTACGCCAACGCGCCGCGGACGACACCGATGCAGAAGGTGCTCTATGCCGTCGATGAGCTGGTCGGGTTCGTCGCGGCGGTCGCCCTGGTGCGGCCCAGTAAGGCGGTCGCCGACGTAGACGTCCAGTCAGTGAAGAAGAAGTTCAAGGACAAAGCCTTCGCTCGCGGCGTCCACCGGGAGCAGATCTTCACGGGGGCTGAACAGCTCGGTGTCGAGCTCGACGGGCACATCCAGATGGTGATCGACGCGATGAAGGGCGACGCCGCCGCCCTCGGGCTGGCTGGAACGGCGGCCTAAGCCGAATTCAGGCGGCCGTCGCGCATCTGCAGGACGCGGTCGGCATCGGTCAGCATCGCCGGGTCGTGGGTGACCACCACGACACTCCCGCCCCCGCGGCGCCGGTAGTCGCCCAGCAGGTCGATCACCTCGCGGCCGGTCGCCTGGTCGAGCGACGCCGTCGGCTCGTCCGCGAAGACAATGGCGGGCCGGTGCACCAGGGCGCGCGCCACTGCTACCCGCTGCCGCTCGCCGATTGAGAGCTGGTAGGGCCGCTGGCGCAACTTGTCGCCGAGGCCAACCCGGCGCAGCAGCTCCTGCGCATAGGCGGCCACGTCGTGATTGCGTTTCACCGCGCCCACCATGACATTCTCGAGCGCGGTCAGGTAGTTGATCAGGAAGTGCTGCTGGAACACGAAGCCGTACCGCTGGCGGCGCAGCCGCATCAGGCCGGGCGTCGTGATCTGGCGGTAATCCTGGCCCTCGAAGGCGACCGTCCCCCGGGTGGGGCGCTTGAGTCCCGACAGAAGGTACATCAATGAGCTCTTTCCCGAGCCAGAAGGTCCGATCAGCCCGACAAAGCTGCCCTGCTCGACCGATAGGGAAACGGTATCAACGGCGTGGGCGACACTGCTGCCGCTTCGGTAGTCGAGGGCGAGGTCCTGGCCGCTCAGCATCAGTCTCTCCGTTCGATGATGGAAATTGGGTCCAGGCGGAGCAGCTGCCAGGCGACGGTGCCCATTCCAAAGGCGAACACCATCAGCGGGATCGGCAGCGTGTGGAGTGCCAGCACATTCCAGTCGAAGATGTTCATCAGGAGGCCGTGCGGCACGATGAAGGTCAGGTTGAACCAGCTGAGTACGGCGACCCCGAGGCCGACGCCGATGAGCCACGCGGCCAGGCTGACCCCTAACGACTCCCAGGCGACCCGCATGATCAGGCCCCAGCGGCTGTAGCCGACCGCTGCTAATAGCCCGAACTCGTTCATCCGCTGTCGGAAGAAAAGGTTGTTGAGCAGGCCGACAACCAGCGATAGCACGATCGTCACCAGCAGGATCAAGAAGGTGTTGATGGCGTCGAGGTTCGCGATCAGGCTGTCGATTTTGGACTTGATGTACGCCCAGTCGAAGAGGCGGAAGGCGCTGCCGGCGGTCAATTTCTGCAGCTGGTCGTGCACGGCCTGTTCATGTCCTGGTTGCGGAACCACGACCAGGCCCTGGTATCGCCGCTCGAAGAGATAGTGCTCGGTCATGTAGTCCAGCGGGATGACGCCCAGGCGAGTCGGCCCTTGAATGATGCCGACCACAGTAAAAGTGTCCGGCAGCCGGTCAAGCTCGTCCAGCGCGTTGCCGAGCTTGCCGCCGACCGACACGTGACGTGAGCGGGCGATTTCTTCTGAGATCGCGATCTCGTTGGCGTTCGCCGCCGGCAAGCGGCCGGCCACAATCCGGTCGCCGTAGAGGGAGAGCAACTGCCCCATGCCCGGGGGGTCGAACCCATAGAGATCGAACTGCGCATTGCCGGCGAGAAGATTGATGTCGAGGTTGGAGTAGGCGTCGCGTTTGACGAAGGCGACGCCGGGGATCCGCTCGCTGTCGGCTACCAGCTTGTCCAGACCCGGCTGCGGCGCCTGAATCGCCCCCAGGCTCGAGGTCAGGCGATCAAGAGCGCCCTTGAACTGGTCGATGGTGGCGCTCGGCGACGGTGGGATGGGAATGTTGGCCACGCTCTGGCCCGCGGTATTGAGATTCGCGGTATCCCGGTTCATCGCCTGCAACGATTGCTGCAGGCCCGCGGCATCGGACGAGGCATTCGAGACGGCGCTCTGCAGCCGTCCCAACTGGGCGCTATCCGGGAGTACCGACTGGAGCCACGTCTGATGCTGCTGCAGGTAGGTGAGGAGTGGTCGTGGGTCATTGGGATTCTGGGCGAGTTGCTGCACGAGCTGATCGAAGGATTTTTGCTCTGCCTGCAATCGCTGCACCCGGACGATCAGGTCGCCGAGCGGAACCAGGTCGCCGCGAAGGCGCGCGGCGTAGTACCGGGCGTTGGCGGCGTCGACCTGGAGTTGCTGCACCGCCGGCAGCTGCGCCCGAACTCGCGCCGGGATGCCGATGACGGCGTCGTAATAGGCGGAGAGGCCGCCCGGTCCGTCAAGGGTATCGACCTTCAGCTTGACATCGCGGAGCTGGCTGAGCGACTGCGCCAGGGGGTTGGCCAGGTCCTGTTCGCGGGTCGCCCTGGGGGCGACCAGGATCAGCTTCTGATAGCTGCCGTAGGTGGCGTAGGCGGTCTCACGGGCGGAGGCCAGCAGGGAATCCGTGACGACGACGCCCAGGATCGCCAGCGCCAGGATGCCGATGACAGGAAGCACCTTGCGCTTGTTTCGCAAGTAAAAGTGCCACAGCGAGAGGGGATTTTCCATGCACGCTCCTCCAATGATAAGTGGCGTCCATGAGGCGACATTAGAATGAGCTCTCGTTGGCTGAGACGGTCGATTTTTATCGCATCGACGATCTCCTGACTGATGAGGAGCGACTCGTTCGGTCGACTGTCAGTCGCTTTGTTGACGAGCGTTTCCTCCCGGTTGTGGCCGACCATTACGAGCGCGCGTCGTTTCCGATGGAGATCGTGCCCGAGCTCGCCAAGCTTGGCGTTTTTGGCATGCACCTGCAGGGCTACGGTGCGGCCGGCATGAGTAACGTCATGTATGGGCTCGCCTGCCAGGAGCTGGAGCGCGGCGATAGCGGGCTGCGCAGCTTTGTCTCGGTCCAGGGATCGCTGTGCATGTTTCCCATCCATCGTTATGGCTCCGAGGAACAAAAGCAGCGCTGGCTGCCGTTCATGGCCAGGGGCGAGGTGATCGGGTGCTTCGGCCTGACCGAGCCGGAATTTGGCTCGAACCCGGCCGGCATGGCGACGCGGGCCCGCCGTGACGGTGGCGACTGGGTGATCAACGGCAACAAGCGCTGGATTACCAACGGCAATGTCGCCCACCTCGCCATCGTGTGGGCTCGCACGGAGGATGGCATTCGCGGTTTCCTGGTGGAAACGGCCACCAAGGGGTTCCAGGCGCGCGAGATCCATCACAAGCTGTCGATGCGCGCCTCGGTGACGTCTGAGCTGATCCTCGATGATGTGCGCGTTCCGGCGCGCAACGAGCTGCCCGGTGCCCAGGGTCTCAAAGCGCCGCTGTCGTGCCTCAACGAGGCCCGCTATGGCATCGTCTGGGGTGTCCTGGGCGCCGCCATCGCCTGCTATCGCACCGCCGTCGATTATGCGAAGGCGCGGGTCCAATTCGACCGGCCAATCGCCGCCTACCAGCTGACGCAAGAGAAATTGGTCAACATGCTGACCGAGATCACGAAGGGGCAGCTACTGGCCTTGCAGCTCGGTCGCTTGAAGGACCAGGGCAATGTGACGGCGACACAGATCTCGATGGCCAAGCTGAACAACGTGCGTGAGGCGCTGCAGATCGCCCGCGAGGCGCGCACCGTCCTCGGCGCCAACGGGATCAGCCTCGAGTATCCGGTGATGCGCCACATGAACAATCTCGAAACCGTCCTGACTTATGAAGGGACCAGCGAGATCCACATGCTCGCCATTGGCGAGGAGATCACGGGCCTCAGCGCCTTCAAGTAGTCGTCAGGCGCTTTTCTTTTCGATTCCGAACATCGGAAGGCAGGGCTCCAGTCCATGGATTTGGATGTCGTGGCGACGGTTCCTTTCCCACGCCTGATGCGTTAGGAGCAGCCGGATTTGCCGCATGGGCGTGCCGCGCGGGGCGCCGATATCGTCGCCATTTTCGACATAGCCGAGA
>Ga0209471_1000500_pt1 | contig 26385 bp, 19 predicted proteins | sample GraSoiAngelo_128_FD_185885 | JGI IMG/M metagenome (GOLD analysis project Ga0209471, IMG submission 185885) | Grasslands soil microbial communities from the Angelo Coastal Reserve, California, USA - 14_0927_12_20cm (SPAdes) (version 2) | ecosystem: Environmental > Terrestrial > Soil > Grasslands ... | reverse complement strand
ATCCGAGTGCCGCACGCTCCACAGGCCGACCAGCTGTCCGGCGTGGTACAGTGGGAGCAGCAACTCCGAGCCGGGTGTTTCCCGCCCCGGCACGACCACCTGCTCGGGAGAGAGCGCGCGGGCGACCACCGGCCGCCGCAGCCGTACGGCCTCGCCGGAGAGCCCGGCATTCGCGTCGAAGCGGAACAGGCTCCCCCTGCGATCACTGGTCGCCGTGTCCGCGACGAGCTCCATTTCGTTCGTCCCTGCGTCGTAGCGCGCGAAGCCCATGTGCTCCCACGGGACCAACCGTCGGGCGAGCTCCTGAATCCGCGGGAAGCTCTTCGCCAGGCTGATGTCCCGAGCGATCGCCTGTGACAGGCTCTGAATGAGCGCGAGTTCGTCGGCATGAACGCCGCGCCGGATGACCGACACGCTCGCGACCGCGGCGCTCACGAGCACGGCGCCGATCACGAGGAACCCGATCATGTCGAGGGTCGCATGCGCGAGCCCGAGGCACGCGAGGGCGAGGCCCGCCGAGCAGGCGTATACGACCGCCTCCCACCGCGCGGTGAGGGCGGCGTCCACCCAGGCGAGCGTACGTCCGAGCGCCAGTTCAATGTAGAAGGTGCCGTTCACGACGCAGGGAAGGAGGACGAGGAACGCAACGAGGGGCACGAGGTTGCCCGCGGCGAGCGCCTGGGCGCCTGTAGCTCCGCCGAGCCGCTCATAGGCGAGCCCTGCGACGGCCGCGCCCGTCGTGAGGTGTGCGGCGTTGTCGAGCGCCGCCGCCACGGGCAGGCGGCGCAGCGCGACGTCGCCAGCGACCATCGCCAGCGGCGCGACCACGACGCCGAACGGCCAGCCACGATCGAGGATGGCATACGCCGTGACGCCGAGGATGAAGGAGGCAAAGCCGTTGCCCGGGAGAGCGATGCCGTAGCGGCGGGTCAGCGCGCCCACCACGACAAGCATCACGATTTCTCTCGCGTCATCCGCGCCGGGCGGCACCCCTCGAGACGCGAGCGTCGCCAGGCTTGCGGCAATGGCCGCGGCGGCACCGAGCGCGACGAGCGCGCGTACCATCAGGCCCGGCGACGCTTTGAGGCGGGAGAGGGCACTCATGAGCAAGCTCGGAGCAAAGTCGGCCCCTTGGCGTGGCCTGTCAAGCGCGACTATCGTTTACGGCATGCGAGTCACGATCGAATACTGCGTCGTCTGAAACTACGAGCCGCGAGCCGCCGGTCTGGCGGCCGAAATCCGCAAGACCTACCCCCACGCCGACGTGAAGTTGATCCAATCGTCGGGCGGCGTGTTCGAAGTGGAGGTCGATGGTCGCCGCATCTTCTCCAAGAAGGCGCTGGGACGCCACGCCGAGCCCGGAGAAGTCGTCCAGCTGATGCGGCAGGTCGCCCCCCCGCCGCCTCCACGCCCAGCGTCCTAAGTCCTCTCAGTAGCGCACACCTCCCGCTTTCTTTTCTCGGGGGCCGGTCAGAGCTTCGCCGCGGCGTCAGCCGGCTTGCGGCGGAACAGCTTGCGGAGGAATGCCGCGGCCGCGACCAGTCCCAGCGCGATGACCTTCTTCAGGGCGATGAGCGCCCCGAGCAACAGCTTGAACAGCCCGGCCTTCGCCGCGAGACCACCAGCGATAAGGGCCGCGATGCCATACTCCGCCACTTTGTCCGTGCCGGGAATGAAGTCGGTGTAGCGATGCCCCCCGCTGAACTCGACGGAGCCGATCACCTTCGCCATGTCCCGCCTGACAGGCTCGAGCTGGTCCATCGATGCGACGGCGTTGAGCACCAGGACGCCCCGCCTGCCCAGGACGCGGACGCTGTAGTTGAGCGTGTGCGCCGAATCGTCCGTGAACTTGAGGTCCTTCGCCCAGTAGAGCTTGTGGGCCAGACTGTCGTAGTGCGGGGGCTCGGCCCACCCGACGAGCTCTACCGTCGCGTACCCGGCCTTCGCGCGCTCGGGATTCGCGTCGCGCGTCGCCTGCTGCATGCTCGTGAGGAGCTTGCGGTAGTCGATCTTGGCTGCGTCGTCGTCCTTGACGTAACCGTCGTCGCTGAAGGTGATGATGACGCCCCAGCCCTCGGGTGCAAGTACGCGGACGCCCGCGGGCACGAGCATCCCGAGGGTCTCGTGGCCGGCCGGGTTGCCCCACGCGCGCAGCACGACGTCTGTCTCCTGGGCATCGAGGTATCGGAAGTCCGCGGGCAGGTCGAGGGTCGCGAGACCGCCGCGCAGGGTGACCCGGCCGGTCCGATACCGGAGCTGGGCCTCGACTTGCTCCCGGGTGGGTTTCTCGGGAGTGCGTTCGAGCCGCTGCGCGAGTACGACGAGCGGCGCGACCGTGAGCAAGAGCATGACCAGCGAGTACGTTAGCGATCGATAGATCATCTCTCCTCCTCCGCTAATCTATATTGCGACGGTGCGAATATCCCGCGACCATTTCCTCCCCCCCGATCCCAACGCCTTCCTCGCCGCGGAACCCGCCACCGGGCGGGTCGTGGTGATCGCCCCGACGCGCGCCGCTTGCGAAACCATCGAGCTGGCGATGAGCCTCGATATCGACACTCTGCTTGCGCGAGAGCACGGCGACGACATCCGCCGCCTCGCGGCGTCCGGGCGGGGGTTCGGCATCGTTGCGGGGACGGGCACCGGCAAGACGCTCGCGATCCGGTCGATCGCGACGACTATCCTGCAGGCCCCGCTGAAAGTCGGGGTTGTGAACCGCGAGCGCGAAGCGACGCCCGAGACGCCGACCTGGAACGTCGTGATCGTGACCACCGGGATCGCGCGCCGCTGGTTCGAGGACGGCCTCATCACCACGCGGGACACGCTGGTGGTGGACGAGATCCACCAGACGTCCGCGGAGCTCGAGCTGTGCCTGGCCCTCGGCAAGCGAGCCGGCTGCCGTTTCATCTGGCTCTCCGCTACCGTAGATCCGGCCTTCTATGCCCGCTACCTCGGGTCGGTCGAGGTACTCGAGACCCGGGCCTTCGATCCCGCGCGGGCGGCCGATGTGCGCGTCCTGCCGCAGCAGCCGCTCGAGTTCCTGAACGATCGTTTCATGAAGGGCGTCCTGCGTGAGCGGCGTGGCGTGGCGGTGTTCGTGCCCACCCGAGCCGAAGTCGAGCAGATCGCGAAGGAGCTCGGCGACCGCTGGCAGGGACTGCCCACCGCATTCTACCACGGGGGCGAGCCGATCCGGGTCATCCGGCCGTTTCTCGACGGGCAGGTACGCCGGCCGTTCCTGCTGGCGATGACGGCGGCGGGCCAGTCCGCCCTCAACATCCGCGGCCTCGACACCGTGGTGATCTACGACGCGCGCTACGCCAACGTCGTCGAGCGCGGTCGGAACGTCCTGACCCGGCTCTACCTCGGCGCGAACGAGATCCTCCAGATGGCGGGGCGCGTGCACGGGCGCGTGGAAGCCGGCCAGGTCTACATCCTGAGCGACCGCGAGCTCGTGTTCGACCAGCTCAAGCCGACGCCGCCGGAGTTCCAACTGGCGGGGGATGCCGAGCGCGTCGCAATCACGTGCGCGGCCCTCGGCGTGGATGCGGGCGAGCTCGATCTGCCGGTGCCGCTCGACCGCAAGGCCTACCGCAACGCCGTCGAGCTGCTCACCGAGCGTGGTTTGATCGAGCACGGGCGGCTGACCCGCTACGGCCGCGAGGTCGAAGCGATGCCGGTCGAGCGCCCCTGGGGCGAGCTGCTCTATCACGCCGATCCCGATCTCGTGCCAGTGGTGGCCGTCGCAGCGAGTGGCGAGTCGCTGCACCGCATGACGCGCGAAGAGCGGGACCTGCGGGGCCTGATCGTGACCGGAAGTGATCACCTCACGGCGTACAACGTCTACGCCGAGGCGGTCAACAAGCACGGCCACCTGGGGGAGGTGTACGGCCTCCCACGCCACCTGTTCCGCGAAGGCGTCGATGATTGGGCCGAAGGCCGTGGCGTGCTCGTCAAGGCGATCGAGGACGTGGCGCTGGGGATGGCCTCCGTGTACCGCCAGCTCGAGCTGCCACTGCCCGAGCGGCTGCCTCACGCGGGCGAGAAGACCCTGGCGGGGTTCGCCGACCTCGTGGCCAGGATTCAGCCGTTCGACCTCGTTATCGACGAGGAAACGGCCGACGGCCGCGAGGCCCGTGTGAGCCGCGGATCGGTGTGCTCGAGCTGGGGCGCCGTCGCCGGCACGCTGCGCTACTTCGCGGACCGCTTCGGCGTGCCGCGCGCGAGCATCGAGGGAACGCAGCTCCCCGAGCGCGCGATCCGGCGCTACGCGCGGCGCGGCGCGCCTGCGGTCGCGTTCGAGCGACAACGCCGGCACGAGGGCTTGATGCGGGTCCAGACGGTGAGCTATTTCGGCTTCCTGCTCGAGCGCGACATCGAGCCGCTCCCGAGCCCGTTTCCGCCGGAGCTTGCCGACGCCGCGCGGGCAGCCCTGGTCGAGGCCTTGCTCGCCGGCCACACGCCGCATCCCGACCAGGTACGTGTGCGGCGCGCGCTCGAGCGGCTCGGCTTCTACTGGCGGCGCTCGGGGGGACGGCTGACCCAGGCGGCCACGGAGCACGTGAGCGCCCGACTGGCGGCCCAGCTCGCGCGGGTCGGCTCGTGGGACGAGTTTATCAACGCGCGCCTGGTGCTCGACGTAGACGAGATAGTGCCCGAGGCGGAACGCCGTGTCCTCGAGGCACTCCCGGCGTCCGTCCACCTGTACGGTGATCGCGTGCCGGTGGATTACGAAGTGGAGCAGGGGATCGGCGTCGTCCGGCTGCGCCTCAAGGAGGGCCAGGCGCGACGCTTGCAACCACGGGATCTGCCCCCGCTCGACCGACCGGTCCGCTTTACGGTCATCCGGGGCAAGCGTGAGGCGGTGCGGTCGGATTCGTTGGAGGAGTTGCGCCGCCAGCTGAGCGGTCTGTCCCGGGGGGAACGGCAGCGCCTGGCGCGGGGCGGCAGGCGGGGCCGGCGTCGCTAAAACCCGTGCCCGCGCGCTGTGACCTCCGGACGCTCCGCGGGTCTAGCTTATGGTGATGCCGTTTGGAACTTTGACCCGCCCACTGGGCTATGCAAGGACGTATGGCTGCGAGAGAAAAAAACCCTAGTCTTCCACCCCCGCTGAGCTTCGCCCCTCTCGGGCAGGCCGTCATGGAGACATTCAGCGAGGGTGTAGTCGTCTTTGACCCCTACGGTCGGATGGTGTACGCGAACCAGCGGGCGCGGCGTACCCTGGACGCCCTCGGGGACGGGGTGTCGCATCGGGGTGACAACGTGCGCGAGCGCCTCGTTGCGTTCGGTGGCCGGGCCCGCACCCTCAAGCAGGGCTCGCTCGAGCTCGGCGAAGTCGTGTTCCTCCCGGAGGGCGCCGACAGCCCGACGCTGGCCGCGCGAGAGCGCCAGGCCATCCTCGACACCCTCGACGTGACGCACGGTAAGCTTGCCGAGACCGCGCGACGCCTCGGCATCAGCCGCACTACGCTGTGGCGCCGGTTGCGTGCCTATGGGCTCCGGCCGAACGGGCACGGAGGGTCGGGCGCGACGACGCGCGTTTAACGCCCACTGCTGTGCTGGCGTGGGGGTTTGACGCCCCCTAGCTTCCCGCTCCGACTCCACCGTTCGGGAAGCGATGCCCGCCAAGCCGTACATCATCGAAGAGTATGTCCGGTGGTCCGACGTGGACTTCGCCGGCATCATTTTCTACGGGTCCTACGTTCGCTTCTTCGAGATCGCCGAGACGGAGCTGTTCCGTGCCTGCGGCCTCGCCTACGCTCGGGTCTTCGACCGCTACGACATCTTTCTGCCGCGCAAGGCCGTCCATAGCGAGTTCTACTTCCCCGCGCGGCTGGACGACCGGCTGCGTGTCGCGACGTACATCGGCCGCGTCGGCACCAAGTCCATGACACTCAACTTCGATGTGCTGCGCGACGATCCGCCGAGGCTCGGTGCCGCGGGGTGGATGGTGCTGGTATGCGTCGACCGGAAGGGGCTGAAACCGCGCCCGCTGCCTTCGGGGCTGGTCGAGGCGCTCGCTCCGCACACCTTGACGAGCGCCGCGGCGCGCAGCGTCCTCGGCATCACCACCCCGCCCGGCGCGCGAGAGTCTCCCTGAGGCCGCCTCGGATCGCCGCGCTCGTGCTTGCGCTGCTGGGCGCCGCCTGTGGCAGCGCATCCGAGCAGGCGGGCCGAGTGCACGCGCGCGTGACCCGACCGCCCAAGGACACCATCCGATTCGAAGCCCCCGCACGCGCTCGGCGCTGTCACGGCGGTCCCGGGAGTGGGGCGCTGCTGCTGCAAGGGTCGAGCGACGGGAACGGCGTGGTGGTGTGGCTACGCGAGGGCAGGGGGGGAGCGGACTCGCTGCCGGGTGGCGCGTGGCCGCTTTTGCAGCGGGGCGACACGGTGTCGCCGCGCGGCGCGACCGTGGGCGTTCGCTACATGATGGGCGATGTGCCGCACGGCCTGCCGCTCGATAGCGGCGCGGTCGAGGTGCGGAGGGCGGATGGCGTCCTCACGGTCGTCGCGCGCGGCACGGGGCTTGACGTGACCGCTGCCGGGCGCGTCGGACTCGAGGCCTCGTTCGACGCGGTGCCGCTCGAGACGGACACGGTTTCCTGCCGGCCGCGGCCGTGACGCTCCGGGTGGGCCCGCCACGTTCCTCGCGGTGCAGCGCGTCATGGCCGCCGTACGCGGCGGGCGAGGCGCCCGGTTAGATTGACCTCGTGGAGCAGACCTACTTCCGACGCGGCTTCGGGCTCAAGGGCGACATCGAGGGCGCGCTCGCGGCCGACTATCACAGCCAGGTGGTGGATCGCATCCGCGCCCATGGGTACGTTCTCGCGGTCGGCGACTTGACGTTCAGGCTGGCGCGCGAGTTTGGGTTCTGCTACGGCGTGGACCGAGCAGTCGAATACGCCTACGAAACCCGCACCAAGTTCCCCGAGCGGCGTGTGTTCCTGGTGGGTGAAATCATCCACAATCCGCACGTCAACAAGAAACTGCATGGGATGGGCGTCGAGTTCCTGCAGCGGCCGGACGACGGCGAGTTCGACCTGCACGGGGTCACGCCGGCGGACGTCGTGATTCTTCCGGCCTTCGGGGTTACGGTGAAGGATTTCGAGCGGTTGCGGGCGGTCGGGTGCGTGCTCGTGGACACGACGTGCGGATCCGTGCTCAACGTGTGGAAGCGCGTGGACTCCTATGCGAAGGACGGCTTCACGGCCGTGATCCATGGTAAGTACTACCACGAGGAGACGAAGGCGACGTCCAGTCAGGTCACGAAGTATCCGGCCGGTCGCTACCTCGTGGTGCGCGACATGGAGGACGCGCGCGAAGTATGCGTGTATATCGAGGGAGCGGGGAGCGCGGAGCTGTTCCTGCGGCGCTTCGCCGGCAAGATGTCGCCTGGCTTCGATCCCGATCGAGATTTGATACGCGTCGGCGTGGCGAATCAGACCACGATGCTCTCCGGGGAGTCGCTCGCCATCGCGGCCGAGCTCCGGAAGAGCATGGCGAAACGCTACGGTGAAGCGGCGCTGCCCGAGCACTTCCGTACCTTCGACACGATCTGCTCGGCCACCCAGGACCGGCAGGATGCGGTGCTGAAGCTCATCGCCGACCCGCTCGACCTCATGGTCGTGATCGGGGGATACAACTCGAGCAACACCACGCACCTCGCCGCCATCTGCCACGATAAGGCGCCGACCTACCACATCGAGGATGCGAGCTGCATCGACCCAGAGGCAGGGACGATCCGGTTCCGTCCAGTGGGGGCCACGGAGGAGCGCCTGGTGAGTGGGTGGCTCCCCGCGGGCCCGCTGATAGTGGGGGTCACGGCGGGCGCGTCGACGCCCAACAACAAGATCGGGGAAACGGTCGAACGTATCGCGGCGTCACGGGGGGTGTCGCTCCTTCGGTAAATCTTCGCCATATTTCAGCATGTCGTTGTTCGGTTTTCATCCCGCCGTCGAGCGCTGGTTCGGGTCCCGTTTCCGCGAGCCGACCGAGCCGCAGCAGCGCGCGTGGCCGCTCATCCAGGCCGGCGGGAACGCCCTGATCGCCGCCCCGACGGGCTCGGGCAAGACGTTCGCGGCCTTCCTCGCCGCCATCGACTCACTCTTGCGTCAGGGCCTCGAGGGCACGCTCACCCACGGCACGCAGGTCGTGTACGTTTCGCCGCTCAAGGCGCTGTCCAACGATGTCCAGAAGAACCTGGCGGAGCCGCTCGCCGAGATCCGCCGCACCCTCGAAACCTTGTGCCTGCCGGATGTGGAAATCCGCACGCTGGTGCGAACCGGCGACACGCCGGGCGCGGAGCGCCAGGAGATGGTGCGGCGGCCGCCGCACATCCTCGTGACCACGCCGGAGTCGCTCTACCTCATTCTCACCTCGGAGCGCGCCCGCGAGATGCTGCGCGGCGTGCGCACCGTGATCGTGGACGAGATCCACGCCGTCGCACGCGACAAGCGGGGGAGTCACCTGGCACTGTCGCTCGAGCGGCTGGAGCACCTCGCCGGGCGGCGACTGCAGCGCATCGGTCTCTCGGCGACACAGAAGCCCATCGAGGACATCGCCCAGTTTCTGGTGGGCACCAAACGAGCCCCCAGCCCCGACTCCCAAGCCCCGAGCGTGATCGACTCGGGCCACGCCCGCACGCTCGATCTGGCGATCGAGATTCCCTCCTCGCCGCTCGAGGCGGTCATGGAGGCCGAGGTGTGGGAGGAGATCTACGAGCGCCTGGTGCAGCTGATCCTCGAGCATCGCACCACGCTGGTGTTCGTGAACACGCGCCGACTGGCGGAGCGGCTGACGCTGCATCTCTCCGAGCGGTTGGGCGCGGACCAGGTGACGTCGCACCACGGCAGCCTCTCCAAGGAAAAGCGCCTCGACGCCGAGACCCGACTCAAGGAAGGGAAGCTCAAGGCGCTGGTCGCGACCGCGTCGCTCGAGCTGGGGATCGACATCGGCGCCGTGGACCTGGTGTGTCAGATCGGCTCGACGCGCTCGATCGCGACGCTGCTGCAGCGCGTGGGCCGCTCGGGACACAACCTCGCCGCCGTACCCAAGGGCCGGCTGTTCCCGCTGTCGCGCGACGAGCTAATCGAGTGTGCAGCGCTGGTGCGGGCCGCCCGGGAGCGCACGCTCGACCGGCTGATCATTCCGGCGCATCCCCTCGACATCCTGGCGCAGCAGATCGTGGCGGCGGTCGCCTGCGAGGAGTGGCAGGAGGATGCGCTGTTCGAGCTGGTGCGGGGGGCGTACCCGTACCGCGACGTCTCGCGCAAGGACTTCGACGCCGTGGTGCAGATGCTCGCCGAGGGGTTCACCACGCGGCGAGGGCGGCGCGGCGCTTATGTCCACTATGACGGTGTGAATCGCCGACTGCGCGCGCGGCGCGGCGCCCGGCTCGCCGCGCTTACCTCCGGTGGCGCGATTCCGGACATCGGCGACTACCGCGTGATCCTCGAGCCGACCGAGACCTTCGTCGGAACGCTCAACGAAGACTTCGCCATCGAGAGCATGCCGGGCGACATCTTCCAGCTGGGCAACCGGTCGTACCTGATCCAGAAGATCGAATCGGGCCAGGTGCGGGTCGTCGACGCCCAGGGCCAGCCTCCATCGATCCCCTTCTGGCTGGGCGAGGCGCCGGGTCGCACGCCGGAGCTGTCACAGGAGGTGTCCCGGCTGCGCCGAGACATGGACGACCGGCTGGGGGATCTGCGCGAGGCGACCGCGTGGCTTGCGGGCGAGATCCCCGGCGTCCCCGAGCCCGCCGCCCGCCAGATGGTCGAGTATCTCGACGCCTCGAAGAAGATCCTGGGAGTCATCCCGACGCAGGAGACCCTCGTGCTGGAGCGCTTCTTCGACGAGGCGGGCGGGATGCAGCTGGTGCTGCACGCGCCGTTCGGGAGTCGGGTCAACCGCGCGTGGGGACTCGCGCTCCGCAAGCGCTTCTGTCGCAGCTTCAATTTCGAGCTCCAGGCCGCCGCCACCGAGGACGCGATCGTCCTGTCGCTCGGACCCCAGCACAGCTTCCCGCTCGAGGATGTGTTCCAGTATCTGAAGCCCGAAACCGCGGAGCATCTGTTGGTACAGGCGATGCTCGACGCGCCGATGTTCGGCTCGCGCTGGCGTTGGAACGCGACCCGGGCGCTGGCCGTGCTGCGCGCGCGCGGCGGGAAGAAGGTCCCCACGCCGCTCCAGCGCATGGATGCGGAGGACCTGGTCGCTGCGGTATTCCCCGACCAGCTCGCGTGTCCCGAGAACCTCGTGGGGGACCGCGAGATTCCCGATCACCCGCTGGTGCAGCAGACCATCGCGGACTGTCTGCTCGAAGCGATGGACTTCCCCGGTCTGAAGCGCGTGCTCGAGGGGATGGCGGCGGGACGGTTCACGCTGGTGGCGCGCGACACGACGGAGCCGTCCCCACTCGCCCACGAGGTGATCAACGCCAAGCCGTACGCCTTCCTCGATGACGCGCCGCTCGAGGAACGCCGCACCCAGGCGGTGATCACCCGGCGCGGGCTCGACGTCAAGACGGCGGAGGAGCTCGGGAAGCTCGATCAGGCGGCGATCGATCGCGTTCGCGAAGACGCTTGGCCCGACATCAGTTCCGCCGACGAGCTTCATGACACGTTGCTCGTGATGGGGGCCCTGACGAGTGCGGAATGCGGAGTGCGGAATGCGGAATGGCAGGGGTGTTTCGAGGAATTGGTGAAGGCCGGGCGCGCCGGCGCGCTGCAGGCCGGGCCCGGGCTCTGGGTTGCGGCCGAGCGGTTGCCGATGTTGGAGGCGGTGTTCCCGGGTGTTCGGTGCGAGCCGGCGCTGAACGTGCCCGAGCGCGATCGCGCGAAGGCATGGACGCGCGAGGACGCGGTGCGCGAGCTGGTGCGCGGCCGGCTCGAGGCGGTCGGTCCCACGACGTCCGCCGACGTCGCCCGCTCACTGGGCGTCGCCGTCGGGGACGTGGACTTCGCGCTCGGCGCGCTCGAGCACGAAGGCTTCGTGCTGCGCGGCCGGTTCACGCCCGGCGTCGCGGCCCTGGAGTGGTGCGAGCGGCGGCTGCTCGCCCGCATCCACCGCTACACACTCGACCGGCTGCGCCGGGAGATCGAGCCCGTCACGGCGGCGGACTTCATGCGGTTCCTGCTGCGGTGGCAGCGCGCCGCACCGGACGCCCGGGCCGAGGGGCCGGAAGGGCTCGCTGCCGTGCTCGAGCTGCTCGACGGGTACGAGGTGCCGGCGGGGGCGTGGGAAGCGGACGTGCTCCCCGCGCGTCTCGGAGAGTACGACCCATTGTGGCTCGACGGCCTGTGTCTCTCGGGGGAGATCGCGTGGGGCCGGCTGTCGCCTGCGGCGCCGTCGAACGGGGGCCACAAGTCGGGGCCGATCCGCACGACGCCGATTGCGCTGTTTCGCAGGGAGCGGGGAGCGGTTTGGCAGTCCATGACGGTGCAGCCCGATCCAGCGCACCTTCCGCTCTCCCATTCGGCTCGGGCAGTTCTCGAGGCGCTTGGCGAGCGCGGTGCGTCGTTCTTCGGCGACCTCGTGAACGCGACCGGTCTGTTGCGCACCGAAGCGGAGAAGGGACTGGGCGAGTTGGTGGCGTGGGGGCTCGTGACCTCGGACAGCTTCGCCGGGCTGCGCGCGCTGCTCGTCCCGTCCGACCGGCGCCGCCCAATTGGTGGGTTCCGGCGGCGAGGGCACGTGGCGCCGTTCGGGGTCGAGACGGCGGGGCGGTGGTCGCGCGTGCGGCGCCCGGCGCCGCTACCGGAAGAGGCCGTCGCAGAAGCCGTGGCGTGGCAGTTGTTGCGTCGCTACGGTGTGGTGTTCCGTCGGCTCGTGACGCGCGAGACGCTGCTCACGCCGTGGCGCGACATCCTGCGGGTGTACCGCCGGCTCGAGGCGCGAGGAGAAATTCGCGGCGGGCGCTTCGTGGGCGGGTTCTCGGGGGAGCAGTATGCGCTGCCGGAAGCGGTGGGGTTGCTGCGCAGCGTGCGGCGCGAGGAGCCGCGGGGGGATCTCGTGGCCCTGAGCGGGGCCGACCCGCTCAACCTGGTGGGGATCGTGACGCCGGGAGACGTGCTCACCGGGGTTGCGACGAACCGGATCCTATACCGGGACGGGATCCCCGTCGCGATCAAGGAGGGAGCGGGGAGCGGGGAGCGGTACCTGGTGGAGGTCACACCGGACGAACGGGAGCGCTTCAAGTCCGCGCTGGTGCGCGGGCGTGTAGCGCCGCTCGTGCGGACGTATCTGGGAAAGAGCCGTCCCGCCCCTACGGCCGCGACAGATCCACGGTGACCACCGGCAGGTCCCAGTGCGCCGCGAGGATTTCGAAGCGCCGCTGCTCTTCACGCCGAAACGTGTCCTGGTCGGGAAAAAGACGTTTCAGCTCAGCCTCGGGGAACGGCTCGTGCGGCGCCGCGGCATTCTTCCACACGATCGTGATGCGATAGTCCCAGCGGCCGTCTTCCGTGCCGTGGAACCTCGGCGCCTCGGCGGTGACTCGCTGGATATGCCCCAGCGCGATCTCGCGCTGCAATACCGGGAAGTGGTTCTTCTTGAAGAGCCGGATGAACTCGTCGGCGAAGCCCCAGCGGGTCTTGTAGTAGTACTCCACCACGAAGGGCTCACTCGCTCCGGCGGGCGGCGCCTGGGCCGCGCCCCAGACCGGCGCCGCGACAAGCACCGCGAGTATCGACCAACGCACCATGGCTCCCTCCTCAGTGTTGCCGTAGGCGTCCCCACGCGTGGCCCGCCAGGCGGCGCAGCATGCCGGACCGCTGCGAGCGATCGACGGCCTTGAGGGGGACAGCCGCCAGCACTCGATCGAAGCCGGCCGCGCGGTCCGCGCGGTTGCGGTACCAGGCGAGCCACCCGAACAGTCGCACGCCCCAATACAATGTGTATCTCGCCGCGGCGCCGACGCCCAGCACGCCCATCGCTTCGAAAAAGAGACCGTCCACGGTGGCACGCGGCCGGTCCTGTTTCCAGTACAGCCAATCGTGAATGACGGCGGCGTTGCCGTAGCGGCCCCACTTCGGCAGCACGATCCACAGCGGCCGCGGCACCGTGGCGAAATCGGTCTGAAACCCGATCGCCACGTCGACGCGGTCGCCGCTGCCTTCGGCTCCCACCTCGTAGCCGAAGTCGCGCATGATCACCCAGGTGTTCCCGTCGGCCAGGGGCGAGACGAGCAGGATCTCGGTGAAACGGCTCACGCCGTCGGCTGCTTCAACCGGTCGAAGTAGAGCTTGCGCACCTTGGCCACCTTGGGCGCGATCACCGCGCGGCAGTAGCCCTGGTTCGGATTACGGCGATAGTAGTCGCGGTGGTATTCCTCGGCCGGATAGAAAGCCTCGAGCGGCTTCACCTCGGTCACGATCGGGTCGTCCCACACGTGCTCCGCCGTGAGCTCCCTGATGACCCTCTCCGTCACGGCCTTCTGCTCCGGCGTGTGGTAGAAGACCGCTGAGCGGTACTGAGTCCCGACGTCCCCGCCCTGGCGGTTGAGGGTGGTCGGGTCGTGGATCGTGAAGAAGACGTGGAGCAGGTCGTCGAACGATACGACCGATGGGTCGAACGTGACCTGGACGACCTCGGCGTGGCCCGTAGTCCCCGTGCAGACGTCCTCGTAGGACGGGTTCGGTACGCGGCCGCCGGAGTAGCCGGACTGGACCTGCTCGACCCCCTTCAAGTCTTGGAAAGCGGCTTCGAGGCACCAGAAGCACCCGCCGGCCAGGGTCGCCACTTCGCGCTGCGGCATTGGTACATCCCCTTTCTGCGTCTGGCGAAATCTAGCCTGAGGGGCAAGGCGTCATCACGCCCGCAGCGCTCGGGCCGCCAGCGCGGTGCCGGCCACGCGCGCCCGGATCTTGGCGAACGCCGTTTCGCGGTCGGTGGAGGTGTCGTCGCTGAAGGGCGCGAAACCACAGTCGTCGGTCGTCCCGAGCCGGTCGAGCGGGATGTACTGCGCCGCTTCCAGGACCCGGTCCCGGACTTCTTCGGGCGTCTCCACTCTCGGGTCGATCGGATCGATCACGCCGACGAACACCCGCTGGCCGGGTTTGACGTGCTCCTTCATGAGGCGCAGCGTTCTGGCGCGGTCCGGCTCACTCGCGCACTGGATATAGAAGTTCGCCGCTTTCAATTCGAACAGGGTGGGCAGGAGCTCTGCGTAGTCCACGTCGGCGCTGTGCGTGGAATCCCGGTCGCCGCCCGGACAGGTGTGGACCCCGATCCTCCGCTGCTCTTCCGTCGTGAAACGCTCGAGCACCTGGTTGTTCAGGTCCACAAACATCTGGAGCAGCACTTTCGTTGGATCGAACTTCACTGCGAGCCGGCCCTCGGTGAAATCGAGCTGCACGACGTGGGCGCCCTTCGCCAGACACCGGCGGATGTCCGTCTCCGCCTCGCGCACGAGATCCTGGAGAAACGTTTCGCGCGGATATCCCTTGATGCCGTCCTCCGGATAGAGCAGGCTCAGCGCCGAAGCCGCGATCACCGCCTGCTTGACGGGCACATGGGCGTGCGCTCGCGCGCTCCCCAGGTATGCATCGGCGTACGTCTGATAGCGGAACGGCCCGGCGGTCAGCCGGGGGAGCTGGCGCGTGTGTCCGTCGGCGAACGGGATCGTCACGCCATCGGGTGCGAGGTTCGTCAGCCCGTGGATCGGGTACGTGGCGAAGCTGGGTTTCGCCTGCTCGCCGTCGGTGATGACGGGGGACTCAGTCGCCTCGAACCGCCGGATAGTGTCGTGGATCGCGGCGTCCTGGAGGCGAGCGAGCTGGTCGCGCGAAAGGCGACCGGTGGCGAACTGCTGCATCCCCGCGACGAGCTCAGGGGGTCTAGGGATGCTGCCAATGGGTTCGGTGGGGATGGGCATGGAGCAAGGCTAGCGGCCGCGGTAGCGATGTCAATGACGCTCAGCCCCAATCTTTGGACTCGGGCGCGAGGCGACGCATGGACTTGAGAAAATCGAACGCGGAATGCGGAAGTGGGAACGCGGAACCGTCGGACTCGCCGTCCGTTCCGCGTTCCGCGTTCCGCGTTCCGACTTTGAGGCCCTTCGCCTCCTCGGCAAGCACGTTCACCGTCCCATCGTCTTTGGCGAGCTTGCCGCGCACCCACAGCAACGGCTCGCCCCGGACCGCCGTGCGGTGTCGCTCGTACACGTCGGGCCGGACGATCACGTTCACCATCCCGGCCTCGTCCTCGAGTAGCACAAAAATGAATCCCTTCGCCGTCTCGGGCCGCTGGCGCGCGACCACCAGCCCGGCGACCTCGACCCACGCGCCGTGCTCGAGCCGGGGGAGCGCGTCGCTCTGCACGACACGCGGCGGCAGCGCCCCGCGGAGCAGCGAGAGCGGATGGCCGCTCGCGGCGAACCCCAGGACGGCATATTCCGCAAGCAGCCGCTCGGCTGGCTCGAGGCCGCCGAATCGGAGTCCCTCGTGGGGATGATTGAGCCCCAGCTCGAGCTGCCGGCGTCCGCGCGCGTCCACCCCGTGCTCCGATTCCGGAGGGAGCCACAGTCCCACCTGCCAGAGGAGCTCGCGCCGGGTGAGGCCGAAGCCGTCGGATCCCCCAACCCACACGAGATGCTCGATCGCAGTGCGCTTGAGCTTGGGCGGCGCCCGGCGCACGAAGTCGCCGATGCTCACGTACCGGCCCCGTTGTTCGCGCTCGGTCACCACCGCCGTCGCCGTTTCCTCGCTCCAGTCTCGAATGAACCCGAGCCCCACTCTCACTGCGTCGGAATGAACCGCTCCCCGCTCCCTGCTGTCTGCTACCTTTTCAATCGTGCACCACACGTCGCTCGCGTTCACGTCGGGGAGCCGGATCTCGACGCCGTTCCGCTGGGCATCGCGTCCCAGCGCGTCGAGCGAGTAGAACCCCATCGGCTGGTTGTTGAAGAGGGCGCAATAGTACTCGGCCGGGTGATAGTGCCTGAGCCAAGCCGACTGGTAGGCGAGCAGGCCGAATGCGGCGGCGTGCGACTTGGGGAACCCGAACTCGGAGAACGCGATCACCTGCGTGAACACGCGCTGGGCCGTCTGCTCGGGGACGCCACGCGCCGCCGCGCCGTCCTTAAACTCTTCCCAGAACCCCGCCATCAGCTCCCTGCTCCTCCGCCGGCTCATGGCGCGCCGCAGCGCCTCGGCTTGACCCGCCGTGAAACCCGCGAGCGCCTGGCACACCTGCAGCACCTGGTCCTGATAGAGGATCACGCCGAGCGTTTCGGTGAGCGCTTCCTTGAGGAGGGGATGCTCGAGCGGCGGCTCGTAAGCGCGGCCCGCGGCCCGGGCGCGACGCTGCTCCTCCCGTCGCCGCACGTACGGATTCACCGCGCCGCCCACGATCGGGCCGGGCCGCACGATCGCGACCTCGACCGCCAGGTCCTCGAGGTTCCTCGGCCGGCTGCGGCGGATCATCTGGATCTGCGCCCGGCTCTCGATCTGGAACAGCCCCACCGTGTCGCCCTGACAGATGCGGTCGTACACCGCGGGGTCATCGAAGTCGATGCGCGAGAGGTCGGGTGGCGTTCCCTCGCGCACGGCGATTCGCTCAACGCACTCTTCCACCAGCGACAGCATGCCGAGCGCCAGGAAGTCGATCTTGATGAAGCGCGCGTCGTCGCAGGAGTCCTTGTCCCACTGGCACACCACGCGGTCTTCCATGGCGGCGCGCTCGAGCGGCACGATCTCCACGAGCGGCCGGCTCGAGATGACCATCCCGCCCACGTGCTGGGAAATGTGCCGCGGCAGCCCCGCGATCTCCTCGGCGAGCTCGCACAGCTCCTTCCAGAGCGGCGCGCTCCTGCGCCCCGCGAATCCGGGAAGCTGGTCCAATTCGTCCGCCAGTCCGCCGGATCGCCGGTCCGCCAGTTTCGCGACTTGCTCGATCTCGCCCGGCGGCAGATCGAGTGCCTTGCCGATCTCGCGCACCGTCGAGCGCAGGCGGTAGGTGGGGAACGAGCAGACGAGCCCGACGTGCTCGTCGCCGTACCGCTTATATACGCGCCGGATCAGCTCTTCACGGATCTCGCGCGGGAAATCGAGGTCGATGTCCGGCACCGAAGCGAGGGTCTCGTTCAGGAAGCGCCCGATGAAGAGCCGGGTGGCGACCGGGTCGATGTGCGAGAGTCCGAGCAGGTAGCACACGACGGAGGAGACCGACGACCCGCGGCCGCGACCGGGCAGCAGGCCGCCCTGCGCCCGCCGCGAGCCACGCCGCACGTCGGCGGCGACTTGGCGGGCGAGGTCGAACAGATCGTGATAGACGAGGAAGAACCCGCTGAGCCCGTGGTGCTCGACGATCCGCAGCTCCTCGGCGAGCCGCCGCTCCGCCTCGTCACGGTGCTCGGAGCCGGCCGGGTAGCGTTCTTCGAGCCGCGCGCGGCACAGCTCCGCGAGCGCCCGCGGGGCAGGCGCGCGCACGGCGCCATGGAAATCGGGAAACCGATATCCCAGATCCCGCGTGAGATCGAACCCACAGCAGCGCTCGGCAAGGGCCGCCGTAGTGGCGACAGCTTCAGGACAGTCATGGAACAGCTCCTCGACTTCGCCGGGCGGCCGCAGGAAGAACTCGCTGTTGGCATGCCGCACGTCGTGCGAGCCGTCGAGCGTCGTGCGGTGTCGGATCGCCACCAGCACATCGTGCAGGCGGTGACGCGGGCGGGCGTGATAATGCACGTTGCCCGACGCCACGACCCGCAGGTGCGCGTCGTCCCCCAGGGCTTTCAGTGCCCGGGTCAGGGCCAGATCGCCCCGCACGTAGTTGCGCTGCAGCTCGACGAAGAAGTGCTCTCTCCCGAACACCGCATGGCACCGCTCGGCGAAGCGACGGGCCGCGGCCGGGCCGTCGCGACGCAGCACATGAGGTAGCAGCCCGTTGCGACACCCCGACAGCACGATGAGCCCCGTGTGCCGCGCTTCGAGCGAGGCGAAGTCGAGCCGCGGGTCGCGCCGGTCTTCACGGCCGAGGTGAGCCTCGGTAATCAACCGGCAGAGGTTCGCGTAACCTTCAGGCGTCTCGACGAGCAGCGTCACGTGAGAGCCGTCGAGTAGAGTCAGCTCCGCGCCGGTGATCGCCTGGAGACCGAGCTGTTTCGACTCCTGTGCGAATGCCATCGCTCCGTACAGCCCGTTGTGGTCGGTGAGCGCGAGCGCGGGGTAGCCGAGCTGTGAGGCGGTGAGCGCGAGCTGCTCGGGGAGCGAGGCACCGTCGAGGAACGAGAAAGCGGAGTGGCAGTGAAGCTCGATGTACATAGAAAGTCGGAACGCGGAAGTCGGAACGCGGAACGTTCAGGCTGGCTTCTGCATCCACCACTCACCCGTCGACATATCTTCGAACAGCACAACCCGTCCGCCGCCTTCGAGGATCACTTCCACATATCGTCGCACAATAGGCAATCGCCACCATTCATCATCGATTCGCCACGTCTCGCCGATCGACTCAACCCGTTTCCGGTCTCCCGTTTCCCGCGTCACGACTACCGGCACTCCACGGTCATCCAGATCGACCTTCACCTGCTGCTGAACGTTGAGCGCCCGAAGCCTGTCCACATTGTTCCGCGTTCCGCGTTCCAACTTCCGCGTTTGTTCACGGTTCATAGTCGATCAACGCGTACCGCCGCTCGGGGAGTCGGGACCAGGGTTGCACCTCGATGACGTGATACAACATCGGCCGTCTGATCCGGAGCGCGATCTCTCGGGCGGCGCTCTGGAGCGCATGCCGCCGCCCGGCTCGAGCCGCGGCGCTCGCATCACGTGCGAACAGCTGGAGCTCCGCGGTGCCCGGAGCGAAGGCGGTGAACTCGACGACCAGCCGCTCCACCGCTCCGGCGGGGGGCGACCGCTCGAGCTGCGTCTTGAGCGGTGCCGCGATGCGCTCCCGCGTCGCGGACGGGTCCTTGAGGGTCGCTGTCGCGAGCCAGGAGGCCCCGTGCTCGAGCTCGGCGTGCACACGCACCACCTGCACGCGCCACCCGCTGCGGCGCGGATCCCCGAGCGCGCGGTCGACGAGCTTGTCCAGTGCGTGAGCGAGCAAGTCGCGCTCGCCGACCGGAGTGAAAAACGTGAGGGCGGCCACGATCGGCTCGGGCGCCACCCGTCCCACCACCGGCTCCGACACGAGTCCCGCCGCGAGCCGCCACAGCTGCCGGCCGACGCCGCCGAACTGCGACACGACGGCTTCCTCCGGAAGCGCGACGAGCGCGCCCAGCGTCTTGACGCCGAGCTGCCTCAGCCGGCGATGCGTGTCGGGGTCGAGCGGGAGAACGGCGAGCGGCTGGGCGGCGAGAAACTCCCCCTCCTCCCCGGGCCGCACGATCACTGCCGCTCCCGGTCGCGCGCGCGTGGCCGCGACCCAGGAGAGGAATTTTCCTTTCCCCCACCCTACCCGCAATGCGGAATGTACGGGTGAGGTTCGTGGGGCGAACGACCCTTCACTGAAATTCCGCATTCCGCATTCCGCACTGCGCACTTGTATTGCTTCGACGATTTGCTGTGGCGAACCGTATAACCTTTCCAAGCCGTCAGTTCCTACGTATGCTCGCCCCAGCTCCGCAGGCTCGACGACGGGGCTCACCTCGGAGAGCGCCGCCACGAGCCGGGAGAACTGCTCGTCGTAATGCACCGGGTCGGGCTCGCACAGCTTGAGGGTGGGACAGAGTCCGATCGCCTGGCTCACGGTCATCCCCGGCTTCACCCCCGTGTGCCGGGCGAGCGGCGACACCTGCCACACACGGCGAGTATCGTCGGGTCCCACCAGCGCCACCGGGAGCGCAGCGAGCTCGGGCCGCCGAGCGGTCTCGCAGCGCAGCGCGAATAACGGGATCCAGCAGCACGCGGCGCTATCGCTCGTGAGACGAGGTGTCCGGGTCATTTACCAGGTCGACAATGGGACCCGAATATATCCCGAAGATCGACCAGATGGCAAGATTGCATCCCTCCGATATAAACTATTGATTCGACGTTACTTAACATGGAGCTCTCGGGTTTTGCGCTCGCGCCATCAGCAAAATCTCTTCGACGACGTGCAGTCGTTGCCATCGCCTTCGGCAGAGCTGGTCGCGCTCGGCGGGCGCGTCCCACCCAACATCAGGTTCGGCACCTCCACCTGGACCTACGATGGTTGGATGGGCGAGGTCTACCATCGGCCCTATCGCAGCGCCCAGCCTGCGCGCCGGCTCGAGGAGTACGTGCGCTATCCCTTGTTCCGAACGGTGGGGATCGACAGCGCGTTCTACGAGCCGCCGTCGGAAGAGCTCCTTATCGCGTACGCGCGGGCACTGCCTCCCGGCTTTCCGTGCGTGAGCAAGGTGTGGGATCGGATCACGGCACGGCGCTTCACGCAGGACCCGCGCTGGGGCAACCTCGCCGGGCAGAAGAACCCCGACTTCCTGAACGCCGACCTCTTCAAGGACGCGGTGCTCGGGCCGTACGCGCGCGCGTTCTCGGACCACGCCGGCTCGTTCGTGTTCGAGTTTCAGGCGATGCGAGGGCGTGATCTCCCCGAGCCGGCCCAATGGGCGGACGAGCTCGACGCCTTCCTGCGGCGCCTGCCCCGCGACTTCCGCTACGCGGTGGAGCTGCGGAACGCGGAGCTATTGACCGACCTGCACGGCGCGGTGCTGGCGCGCCACGGGGTGGCCCACGTCTTCAATTCCTGGAACGAGATGCCGGCGATCGGCGAGCAGCTCGAGCTGCCGTGGACGTTCCCGGCCGGATTCACCGTGGCGCGCGCCCTGCTCCGGCCCGGGCGGGCGTATGCCGACGCGGTAAAGCTGTTCGAGCCCTACGACCGCATCCGCGATCCCCAGCCGGAGGTGCGACAGGATCTGCTGCGCCTCATCGCCGAGGTCATGCGGCGCCATATGGAAGCCCTGATCCTCGTGAACAACCGGCTCGAGGGCAACGCCCCGGGGACCATCCGGGCGATCGTGGAGATGATGGAAGACGGGGGATAGCGTCGAGGTGTGCTTGCGGGTTTTCCCGACTCGGGCTAGCCTACCCTCGTGTAACGCCTGCAGGACCGCACAAAGTGCACAGCCCGCATGAGCGCTAGCACCCGGGGCGTTCCCACGCTGCCGGTTCCGCTGCTGCGTGACGCCGTCGGGCGCGAAACCGCCCGGCTGTCATTGCGACGCGCAGCCGCCGAGGTCTCCATCAGCCCCAACGGCCTGCGGAACTTCCTGAACGGGTCGGCTCCTCGCAGCGCCACGCGGGTGAAGCTCGAGCGCTGGCTCGCCGGGCGACAGCGCGTCAGCCGCCCCCCCAACGTGGGTCAGCTCGTGCGTCTGCTGAACGAGCTGGCGGGGGACCTCTCCACCCAGCAGACGGCGGCACTGGCAGGCGACATCGCGGGGCTGCTCGCCGGTGCATACGAGGCGCGCCGCCTGTCCCCACCCCGCTGGGTGCAGGACTTGCTTCGCCATTACCGGGTACGCCGGGGCAAAGCGGCCAGCGAAGTCGCGTAAAGGGTGTTGCCGGGGCCTTGCGACCCCAGTGCCGCTGCGGTACATCTCCTTGTGAAGTTTGTGCAGTTCCTCTTCGAGTGGTGGTGACGTGGCGACCAAGCGTGGCAAGCGGGCCCCGTCTCCAAAGGCCGCGGAGATCGTGCGTCTGGTCGAGGCGCTGACCTCCGGGGTTGGCTCGCACGACGGCGTCGTGCTGGGGCGCGGCATTGCCGGGTTGTTACAAGACGCGTACCGCGCGAAGCAAGGAAAAGTCCCGCCCTGGGTCCGGGAGCTGATCGCGTACTACAGGGGGAAGCGGGCGCCCTAGCGCCGCGCTCCGTCCTCGGGCGTCACATGACCGCCGGCTCGGCCGTTCCCACCCTCCCGGTGCCACTGCTGCGGGACGGGCTCGCGCGGGAGGCGGCGCGCTTTTCCCTGCGGCGCGTCGCCCGCGAAGTGGGCATGAGCCCCAACGGGTTGCGCGGCTTTCTGCAGGGAGCGGTTCCCCGCAGCGTCACCCGAATCAGGTTGGAGAGCTGGCTCGCCGTCCAGGGCAAGGTCACGCGACCGCCCAACGTGGGTCAGTTCGTCCGCCTGCTGAACGAGCTGTCGGTGGATTTCCCCCCCGCGCACACGCTCGAGCTGGGGCGGACGGTCGCCCACCTGCTGGTCGAATCGTACGAGGCACGCCGGCTGTCGCCGCCCCGCTGGGTCCAGGACCTGCTACGGTATTACCGGCCGCGCGGCGGCAAAGCCGCCAGTGAAGTCGCCTGACCCTTCACAGTCCGAGGTCTCGCTGGACCGGTGCCAACCGCCGCCCGTAGCGATCCGTCATCCCCTCGTTGACCGGAAATCCGAATCGGGCCTGCAGCTGCTTGATGCGCGCAGCCAGCGCGCGCGCATAGTCGCGGGGCACCCCGCTCCGGCCCTGATAGGCGCGCCGGTAGCGCGCGACGAGCTGGGGGAAGCGCGCTTCGAGCATCGGTAGGAAGCGGTCCCGCACAGCCGGGTACAGGCGCAGCGGACCGGCGTGGACGAACCTGGCACCGGCCTCCCGGGCCGCCTGGAAGAGCGCTTCCAGATGGGGTACGTCATCCGTGATCCCCGGAAGGACCGGTGCCACGATCAACCCGACACGGATGCCGGCATCGGCCAGTCGCTTGAGCGCGCGGAGCCGCACCGCCGGCATCGGCGAGCGCGCCTCGACCTGCCTGATCAGCGCCACGTCCACGGTGGTGAGAGAGATGTGCACTTCAAGATCGCTGCGCTCCTGAAGGCGCCGCAGTACGTCGGTGTCGCGAGCGATCAGCGGACTCTTCGTGATGATGCCGACGTTCAAGCCGTCGCAGCGCGCCAGCCGGTCGAGAATTCCGCGCGTGAGTCGGAAGCGCCGCTCGGCCGGCTGATACGGATCAGTGGCCGTACCGATGACAATCGGCGCGGCCGGGCGGACAGACGGGCCGCCGGACCGAAAGTACCTCTGCAGATCGCGCTCGAGCGCACTGAGGAGTGTTTCCTTCACGAACACGCGCTGCTCGAACGCCTCCCATCCATGCGGTCCGCGGAACTCGATAAACTCCTCGTCGGACAGCTTTCCCGCGTCGTGGGCGCGCTCAACGGTGTAGCGGTGTGCGTAGCGCGCGTAACAATACGTGCAGCCGAACTCGCATCCGATGTAGGGATTGAGCGACCAGAAATCGACGCCGGTTTGCTGCGGCGAGTTGAGGACGGACTTGGGTTCGAGCGAGACGAACTTGGTGCCGCGGAGGCGCTCGTCGAGAATCGGAAGGGCGACGCCACGACGTGACGACGCCACGACGGCAAGCGGTAGCGCCAGCTGCCGCGGTCGCGGGACTGACTGTCCGTCGTAGCGTCGTGGCGTGGTGGCGTCGTGCTTCACTACCCGCATCTCGCCCACCCGCATTGCACGCACACCAGGCACCCCGATTGCCGGACAAGCCCGCCGCCACAGTCGGGGCATGACGACGTCTGGGACGGGGGACGAGGAACGGACGAAGGTTGGGGCGTCGAGAGGGCCATGGTAGCTTCGGTATTTGTTCGGGTCCGAAGCTCAATATGGCGCCCTTCCGGAACACCGGCAAGGGGTGCACTTCGAGGCTGGTTGGGTGATTACGTCGTCCTAGCAGCGCGCCCCGCCACGGCCCGCCAGCCGAAGTACACCGGCACACCGATCAGGACGAGGCCGAGACCGAGGAAGCTGTACGTCCGGGTGGCATCCTGTACCAAGAGGTCGACGGCGATCACGGCAGTCGCGATCACGTACAGCGCCGGCAGCCAGGGATAGCCCGGGGCGCGCACCGGTCGGTCTGCCGCCGGACGTTTGGCGCGCAGCGCGAACAGCCCGACTGCCGTCAGCCCGTAGAAGACCAGTGCCGCGAAGATGACGAAGTTCAAGAGCTGCGTGTATGTCCCCGAAAGGCAAAGGAGACTCGTCCACACCGCCTGGACGACGAGGGCGACGGCCGGGGTCTTGTATTCCGGATGCAGCACGCCGGCGGACTTGAAGAACAGGTCGTCCCGCGCCATCGCGTAATACACGCGCGCCCCGGACAGGATGAGGCCGTTGTTGCAGCCGAACGTCGAGATCATGATGGCCGCGGCCATCAGCTTCAAGCCGGGCTCTCCCAGGATGGCGTGGAGCGCGGCGGTGCCGACGCGGTCCTGCGGCGCGCCGGCGATTGCGGCCGCGGGGAGGACGTTCAAGTAGGCGACGTTCGCGAGCACGTAAAGGACCGTCACGATCAACACGCCCGCCCCCATGGCCACCGGAAGGTCGCGCTGGGCGTTCTTGAGCTCGCTGCCCGCGAATCCGACGTTGTTCCACGCGTCCATCGAGAACAAGGAGCCGACCATCGCGGCGCCGATCGTTCCCAGACCAACCGCCACGCCGCCGGTAGCCCAGAAGCCGTCGCCGAAGTTGGCGGCCAACGCCTCGGCGTTGCGGCCGATGGTCACGCCCAAGAGGATCAGCAACGCGAGCGCGCCCGTCTTGATCGCGGTGAGGGACGTCTGGATCAGGGCCGCCGTGCGCACGCCGCGGACGTTGATCCATGTGAGCAGGGCGACGGACAGGACGGCGAGGATGCGCTGCGGCGAAAGGCCGACGGCGATGTCGCCGATCGGCTGGGGGAAGTGCATGGTGAATCCGAGGAACACGCTGGGCGAGAGGCCCGGCCAGAAGACGCTCGTGAACCGCGCGAACGCGACCGCCACCGCCGCGATCGTACCGGTCTGGATGACCACGAACAGGGTCCAGCCGTACAGGTAGCCGAACAGCGGCGAGATGCCCTCGCGCAGATACACGTACTGTCCCCCCGCGCGGGGGAACATCGCAGCCAGCTCGCCGTACGTGAGCGCGCCCATGAGCGTGACGATGCCCGACACCCCCCAGACGACGAGCAGCAGGCCCGGAGCATGGACCTCGCGGAGGATCTCCGCCGAGACGATGAAGATCCCCGACCCGATCATCGACCCGACGACGAGGGCGGTGGCGTCGAGCCGGGAGATCGCCTTGACGAAATCGGTCTGCGGCTGTTGGGTGCTGGCCATGTGGCGAGGTAACCTAGTGGCTCCGGGGTGGGGCCGCTATCTTCTCGGCCGCCGTAACCACCCTCTCACGCGAGGACGACCGTGCGCCTCTTACCTCGGGAAGAAGAGTTCTTCGACCTGTTCGTCGCGGTCGCGACGCGCAACACGGTCGCAGCAGAGCATCTCCGCGGGCTGTTCGACGGGCCCCCCGAGCGCCGCGTCGCGCACGTCGAGGCGATCAAGCGCCTGGAGCACGAGGCCGACCAGGTCACACACGAGGTGGTGAACCGGCTCGACCGCACATTCATCACGCCGCTCGATCGCGAGGACATCCACCAGCTCGCGTCCGATCTTGACGACGTGATGGACGCGATCGACGGCACCGCCCGCCGCTCCCAGATTTTTCACCTGGGGCTCGCACCGCAAGGCGTGAAGCAGCTCACCGAAGTGATCCAGCGGATGGTGGGCGTGCTCGCCGAAGCCGTCAGCCGCCTCAAGAAGGGCGACGACGTGATGAAGTACGGCATCGAGGCCAAGAAGCTCGAGGAGGAAGGTGACGCGATCTACCAGGAGGCCCTCGGTCGCCTGTTCGAGACCGAGCGGGACGCCCTCGAGGTCATCAAGTGGAAGGAGATTTACGACAATCTCGAAATGACCCTCGACCAGGGCGAAGACGTCGCCAACGTGCTCGAGTCCATCACCATCAAGCACGCCTGATGACGGCCACCGTCTGGTTCGTCCTCGCCATCGTGCTGGTGGCGCTTACGTTCGACTTCATCAACGGTTTCCACGACAGCGCCAACTCGATCGCGACCGTCGTCTCCACGCGTGTGCTCAGCCCCGGGATGGCGGTCATCTGGGCGGCCTTCTTCAACTTCGTGGCCGCGTTCGGCCTGGGGACCGCGGTGGCGAAAACCATCGGTAACGGCCTGATCGACCTGTCGGTGGTCGAGCCGATCGTGATCCTCGGCGGCCTGATCGGGGCGATCGTGTGGGACCTGATCACGTGGTGGGGCGGGCTGCCGACCTCCTCGTCCCACGCGCTGATCGGGGGGTATGCCGGCGCCGCGGTCGCCAAGGCGGGATTCACCGCCATCATCGCCCAGGGATGGGTCAAGACCCTGGTGTTCATCGTCGTCGCGCCGCTGATGGGCCTGACGCTCGCCCTGGCCCTCACCGTCGCGCTGTCGTGGGCGCTGCGCCGGTCACTGCCGCGCAAGGTGGACCGCGCGTTCCGCTCGCTGCAGCTCGTGTCGGCGGCGCTCTATTCCCTCGGCCACGGCACCAACGATGCGCAGAAGACGATGGGGATCATCGTCGGACTGCTGTTCGCCGCCCGGGCGGCGTTCGTCGACTTCCCGATCCGCGCGCTGCACCTGACGACC